>Ga0209415_10002869_pt1 | contig 32228 bp, 31 predicted proteins | sample PeaSoiSIISIP2007_FD_187696 | JGI IMG/M metagenome (GOLD analysis project Ga0209415, IMG submission 187696) | Peat soil microbial communities from Weissenstadt, Germany - SII-SIP-2007 (SPAdes) (version 2) | ecosystem: Environmental > Terrestrial > Soil > Wetlands > Peat | place: Germany... | reverse complement strand
ATCGTCACGGGGATCATCCAGCAGAGCGACAACCGCTACACGCTGCTCGACCTCGGCAAGGTCGAGGCGCTGCTGCCCCAGGCCGAGCAGGTGCCCTACGAGCGCTACGAGCACGGCGCGCGCCTGAAGGCATACATCGTGGAGGTCCGCAAGACCAGCAAGGGCCCCCAGATCGTGGTGTCGCGCAGCCACCCGGGCCTGATCAAGCGGCTGTTCGAGCTGGAGGTGCCCGAGATCTCGAACGGCGTCGTCGAGATCAAGGCGTGCGCTCGCGAGCCCGGCCACCGCACGAAGATCGCGGTCTGGTCGAACGACCAGAACGTGGACCCGGTCGGCGCGTGCGTCGGCGCCCGGGGCGCGCGCGTTCGCATGGTCACCAACGAGCTCCGGGGCGAGAAGGTAGACATCGTCCCCTATTCGGACGACCCTGCGGAGTTCGTCGCCCGCGCCCTGCAGCCGGCGCGCGTGAAGGAGGTCCGGCTCGACGAGTCGACCGGCACGGCGACGGTCGTCGTGCACGACTACCAGCTCTCGCTCGCCATCGGCAAGGAGGGACAGAACGCCCGGCTCGCCGCGCGCCTTACAGGCTGGCGGATCGACATCAAGAGCGAGACCCAGCTCGCCGAGGAGGAGAGCGCGTACGCCGCCGTCGACTGGGCGGAGGGCGAGTGGGTCGAGAGCGAGAGCGGCGAGATGGTCTTCCAGCCCGCAGGTGGTGGTGACGCCATCTCGATGGAGCAGTGGGCGCAGGGCGGCGAGGAGTCCGGCGACGTCCCTCCGCCGCGTGCGGTGCCCGGCACACCGGCCGCTGCCGAGCTTGCTCCTGACGGCTCGGAGGCGCCCGCTCCGGCAACGTCGGAGGGGGAGCCGGCAGGCGGTCCCGAGGAGCCTGCGGCCGACGGCGAGGAGGTCGCGGCGGCGGGCGTTGCCGCGCTCGCCACGGAGCCCGTCGCGCCGGCCCCGGACCGCGTGGTGGAGGAGGGCGCGTCGTCGTAGCTGGCGGCGCCCGCTCCGGCGGCTCCGCCCGATCGGCCGGACAGCCTCCGGCCGGTGCGGGCGGTGGCCCGATCCGCACCTGTGTGGGCTGCCGGCGCCGGGACGAAGCTCGACGGCTCGTGCGGGTGGTCGCCGAGGACGGGCACCTGGTCGCAGGCCATGGGCGGCCCGGCCGGGGCGCCTGGCTCTGCGCAGGCTCGCTCGGCTGCCTGGAGCTCGCGCTGCGCAGGAATGCGTTCGGCCGGGCGCTCCGGCGCCCGGTCTCGGTGGACGAGCCCGAGGAGCTAGCCCGTACGCTGGGGCTAGGGCACGACGCCGGTGAAGGTGTGCGAGGATAGAAGGCGCGGCGTGAGCCGTCTAGACGGCGCGTCGCGATGATGCGCTGAGAAGGGACTATCGGGTAGTTGGCGAAGAAGATCCGCGTCTACGAGCTCGCTCGTGAGCTCGGGCTGACGAACAAGGAGGCGCTCGACCTCTCCTTGTCGCTCGGCATCGGTGTGAAGAGCCATTCGTCCTCGATCGAGGATGCCCAGGCTGACCGCGTCCGCCGGAAGGCGGAGCGCGAGGGTCTCATCCGTGCCGTCCAGCCCGAGGAGCCGGCTGCGGAGCCAGCCCCGTCGCGCCCGGCGGCCGCCGAGCGCCCGGCCACCCGTGCCGCCGCTCCTGCCGCGGCACCGGCCCCCGAAGGCCAGCCGGCCGCCGCGCCGCGCCGCCCGGCGCAGCCCGCGGCGGAAGCCACCCGCGAAGAAGCCGTCGCCGCAGCGCCCTCGGCTCCGCCTGCTCCGGCCGAGCACCACGTCGTCCGCAGCCGACCGGCCAGCGAGCTCGCCGAGCAGGTCCGCGCCACGGCCCGGACGGCACCCCCCGCCCCCCGCCCGGTCCCCGCCGCGAGCGAGCCCCGCCCCGCGCCGGCTCGCCCGGCGGCCGAGAGCGGGCAGACGCCCGCGGCGGCCCAAGCCGGTCCGCAGGTCCGCCCGAGCGCGCCCCCCGCACCGAGCGCCGGCCGCCCCGCCCAGGGCCCCGCGGCGACAAACCAGCGCCAGCCGCTCATCGGACCTTCGGGCAAGCCCATCCCACCGCCCCCGGGCGGCCCGCCGCGCTCGTTCTCGGGTCGCCCGATCCCGCCGCCGCCTGGCCAGGGTGGTCGCGCCGGGGCGCCGACGTCGCGTCCCGCCGGCCCCGGTGGCCCGCCGCGGACGGGCTTCGGGTCAAGGCCCGCAGGTGGCGGCGCGCCGCGCCCCGGCGGCGGCTTCGCCGGCGGACGCCCAGGTGGCGGCGCCGGAGGCGGGTTCGCCGGCGGTCGTGTCGGTGGCGGCATCGGCGGCCGTCCTGGCGCCGCGCCCGGAGCACCGCCAGGAGGCATCCGCGGCGGCCCCGCCGGCCGTGGACGGCCGCCCCAGCGGCGGACGCACCGCCGCCGGCGCAACCAGGAAGAGCTGGAGCCGATCCAGGTCTCGACATACATGCCGTCGAACGCGCCCGTGCCCGAGAACGAGGTGATCATCGAGCGCGGCAGCACGCCCCAAGAGCTCGGTCCGAAGCTGAACCGCTCCGCCGGTGACGTCATCCGGTTCCTCTTTCTCCAGGGAGAGGTCGTGACGGCGGCGCAGTCGCTCACCGACGACATGATCGAGCTGTTCGCCGCCGAGCTCGGCGCGCGCATCAAGCTCGTCGACCCGGGCGAGGAGCAGGAGGCCGCGCTCCAGGCCCGCTACTTCGCGGAAGCCGACGCTGAGTCCGAGGAGGCGAGCTCGCTGCGGCCGCGGCCGCCGGTCGTCACCGTCATGGGCCATGTCGACCACGGCAAGACGAAGCTGCTCGACCGGATCCGCGAGACCGACGTCGTCGCCGGCGAGGCGGGTGGCATCACCCAGCACATCGGCGCCTACATGGTCGAACGCAACGGCCACCAGATCACGTTCATCGACACGCCGGGCCACGAGGCGTTCACCGCGATGCGCGCCAGGGGCGCGCAGGTGACCGACATCGTCGTGCTCGTCGTGGCGGCCGACGACGGCGTCATGCCCCAGACGGTCGAGGCGATCGACCACGCCCGGGCGGCCAACGTGCCGATCATCGTCGCCGTGAACAAGATCGACCGGGAGGACGCCGACGTCAACCGGGTCCTCCAGCAGCTCTCCGAGCACGGGCTCGTGCCCGAGTCCTGGGGCGGCGACACGATCACCGTCGAGGTCTCGGCGCTGCAGGGCCTCGGCATCGACGACCTGCTCGACCAGCTCGCCGTGCTCTCCGAGGTGCTGGAGCTGAAGGCGAACCCGGAGGGTCCCGCACGCGGCACCGTGCTCGAGGCGAACCTCGACATCGGCCGCGGGCCGGTCGCGAGCGTGATCGTCCAGCGTGGGACGCTGCGCGTGGGCGACCCGATCGTCGCCGGCTCCGCATGGGGGCGCGTACGTGCGCTCATCGACGACCGCGGCGACCAGGTCAAGGAGGCGCTGCCCTCGATGCCGGTGCAGGTGCTCGGGCTCTCCGAGCCGCCGATCGCCGGGGACGAGCTCCGGGCGACGCCGGGCCTCGGGGTCGCCGAGACCATCGGCGAGGCCCGCGAGCAGCGCATGCGCTTCGCCGGCTACGCCCAGACGCCGGTCGCGCCGGGCGCCGGCGCCAAGCTGGAGGACATCTTCGAGCAGATCCAGCGGGGCGAGACCGCCACGCTCACCCTGGTCCTGAAGGCCGACGTCCAGGGGTCGCTCGAGGCGGTGACCGAGAGCCTGCGCAAGCTCGAACGCGACGAGGTGAAGGTCGCCTTCGTGCGGCGTGCGGTCGGCGGCATCACCGAGAACGACGTCCAGCTCGCCGTGGCCTCGAACGCGACGATCCTCGGGTTCAACGTCCGGCCGGACCGCCGTGCTCGCGACCTCGCTGAGAGCCAGAACGTCGAGATCCGCACCTACGAGATCATCTACAAGCTGATCGAGGACATCGAGGCGGCGATGGTCGGCATGCTCGCGCCGACCTTCGAGGAGGTCGTCACCGGCGAGGCCGAGGTCCGAGAGATCTTCCGGGTCCCCCGCGTCGGGGCAGTGGCCGGCGTCTATGTGCGCAGCGGCACCATCACCCGCGGCTCGAGGGTGCGCTTCCTCCGCGACGGCGTCGTCATCTGGAAGGGAACCATCAGTTCCCTCAGGCGCTTCAAGGACGACGTCCGCGAGGTCCAGTCCGGCTTCGAGGCCGGCATCGGCCTCTCGGACTTCCAGGACCTGCACCAGGGCGACGTCATCGAGACCTACGACGAGCGAGAGGTCCCGAGGACCTGACCGTTCGCGGCCGGCGACCCGGTGGGGGCGGGGCTCGCCCCCGGCCGCCGCGCCGGCGCCGGCGGTGAGGTCGCCGTTCGGGGCCGCCGTGTCGAGGAAGGAAGAGACGGCCGTGGCCGCATCCCGCCGCCGTGCGATCCGGCATCCCTATCCCCGCATCGCGCGGGTGAACGCGCTCCTCCAGGAGGTGCTGGCGGACGAGGTCGAGCGCCTCGCCGACGCCGACGAGCGGTTGCGGCTGCTGACCGTGACCGCCGTCGTCTGCGAGGCCGACCTGCGCCATGCCCTCGTCTACCTGGCATCGCTTCCCGAGGGGGCCGCGGAGGCGCTGGAGGAGCACCGGCGCGCGCTGCAGTCGAAGATCGGCGCGCAGGTGCGGATGAAGCGCACCCCCGCGCTGAGCTTCTCGGCCGACCCGGCGATCGCCGCCGGCGAGCGCATCGAGGAGGCGTTGCGGCGCGCCCGGCCCGTCCGCCAGGACGACGGCGGCGAGTGAGCGCGGCGCCCGGCCCCTCCGCCGCCGGGCGCGCGGCGCGACCGTCGCTCGACGGCTTCGTGGTCGTCGACAAGCCGGAGGGGTGGACCTCGCACGACGTCGTGGCACGCGCCCGGCGCCTGCTCGCCGAGCGGAGGATCGGCCACGCCGGGACGCTTGACCCCGACGCCACGGGTGTGCTGGTCCTCGGCGTCGGCCGGGCCACGAGGCTGATGCGCTTCGCCACCTCGCTCGCGAAGTCCTACGTCGGCGAGGTCGTGCTCGGCACGGCGACGACGACGCTCGACGCCTCGGGCGAGACGACGGCGACCTTCGACATGTCCGGCGTCGAGCTGGAGGACGTGCGCGCCGCCGCCTCGACGCTCACGGGGCGGATCGCGCAGGTCCCACCGATGGTCTCGGCGGTGCAGATCGGGGGGCGACGCCTTCACGAGCTCGCCCGGGAGGGGATCGAGGTCGACCGGCCGGCGAGGACCGTGGAGGTCTACCGATTCGACGTCGAGCCGACGGACGAGGCGGGCGTCTTCCGTGTCGAGGTCGACTGCTCCTCGGGGACCTACGTACGGGTGCTGGCCGCCGACCTGGGCGCCGCGCTCGGTGGGGCGGCGCATCTGCGCGCGCTGCGGCGCACCGCCGTCGGCCCGTTCCACATCGGCGACGCCGTCCCGCTCGACGCGCTCGACCGCGCCGACGTCGGTCCTGCCCGCGGGCTCGTCGCCCATCTCGCGCAGGTCACGGCCGGGGGCGAGCTCCAAGCGTGGGTGCGTCACGGCAAGGTGCTCGAGCGCCGCATCCTCGGCGTGAGCGGCGACGGTCCGTGGGCCGTGCTCGACGAGGGGGGCGAGCTGCTCGCCGTCTACGAGCCACGCGAGGGGGACCGGGCCAAGCCCGTCGTCGTGCTCGCGCCGCCGGCGGTGGCCGTGGCACAGGCTCCCGGAGGGCCCCCCGGTGTCGGGGACGCCCCGCGCCGCCGAGTAGCGTCCGCAAGGGTGGAGCAGGAGCAGCCGACGTTGGGCGCGACCTCGCGCGTCGCGGTGACCGTCGGCAGCTACGACGGCGTGCATCTCGGCCACCGCCGCCTCCTCGCCGAGGCGCGGCGATTCGCGGACGCCGCGGGCCTGTCGCTCGTGGCGGTGACGTTCGACCGGCACCCGGCGGCGATCCTGCGGCCGGCGCACGTGCCGCGCCTGCTGACGGCGCTCGACCACAAGGTCGAGCTGTTGCGCTCCGCCGGAGTGGACGACGTCGTCGTCCTCGCCTTCGACGAGGCGCGCGCCGCCGAGTCGCCCGAGGACTTCGTCACCGAGGTGCTCCTCGGCGAGCTGGGCGCGCGCCTCGTCGTGGCCGGGGCGAACTTCCGCTTCGGCCACGGCCACCGCGGCGACATCGAGCTGCTCCGGTCGATGGGCGAGTCGCTCGGCTTCGAGGCCCGGGGGGTGGACCTGATGCGCGAGGGAGCGGGCGGCGAGACCGTCTCGTCGTCGCACATCCGAAGGCTCGTCGCCGAAGGCGCCCTCGCGGAGGCGGCCGGTCTGCTCGGGCGGCCCCACGAGGTGCGGGGCGCCGTCCGCAGGCCGCCCGGGCCCGGCGACCTGGTCCTCGCCGTGCCCGCCGAGCTGCTGCTGCCACCCGCGGGCGAGTACGCCGCGACCGTTGGGCCGCCCGGCGAGGACGCAGCCGCGGTCGCGGCCACGGTGGTCGTGCCGGACTCGCCGCCGGCGGCGGGCACCGAGGTCCTCCTCGAGCTTCGTCCCGCCTCGGCGGGCTCCGGCCCCTCCCCGGACGGCGCCGGTGCGGGACGGCTCGCCGTCCGCTTCCTCGCCGGTGAGGCGGCCGGATCGCCGGGTCGCGTCGACGTCGGCGCGTCGGTGCCGGGCGGCGGCGACCGATAGCATCTTCACGATGGCGACCATCCCGATCAGGATCTTCGGTGATCCCGTGCTGCGTCAGCGGGCGTCCGACGTGGCCGAGGTGGACGGCAAGCTCGCCCGGCTGGCCGAGGACATGATCGAGACGATGTACGAGGCCCCCGGGGTCGGTCTCGCAGCGCCCCAGATCGGCGTGCAGCGCCGATTGTTCGTGTACGACGTCGGCGACGGGCCGAACGTCGTGGTCAACCCGCAGATCGTCGAGTCGAGCGGGGAGTGGAGCTACCACGAGGGCTGCCTGTCCATCCCCGACCTCGCTTGGGACGTCGTCCGGCCGAAGCAGGTGCACCTGGTCGGGATCGGGATCGACGGTGAGGAGCTGGACATCGAGGCCGACGAGCTGCTGGCGCGCTGCTTCCAGCACGAGGTCGACCACCTGGACGGGGTGCTCCTCGTCGAGCGGCTCGACCCCGACCAGCGCAAGGAGGCGAAGGCCATCCTCCGGCGCCGGACCCTCGCTGGCGCCGGCCTCGCCGGCGGCGACGCCAAGCCCGGCGAGCTCTAGGCACCGCCGCTCCGGCGCTGGCCCGCCTCGCCTTCCTCGGCACCCCGCAGGTCGCGGCCACGGTCCTCGGCGCGCTCATCGGGGCGGGCCACGAGGTCGTGCTGGTGGTCAGCCGCCCCGACCGCCGCCGCGGGCGGCGTGGCGCCCCAACACCCTCGCCGGTGAAGCTTCTCGCGTTCGAGCGCGGGATCCCCGTGAGCGAGCGCGCGGGCGACGTCGTCGACAGCGGCGCCGAGCTCGGCGTCGTCGTCGCCTTCGGCCGGCTCGTGCGTCCCGAGGTCCTGGAGCGGCTCCCGATGGTGAACGCCCACTTCTCGCTGCTCCCGCGCTGGCGAGGCGCCGCGCCGGTCGAGCGCGCCATCCTGGCCGGCGACGCGACGACCGGCGTCTGCCTGATGGCGCTCGAGGAGGGGCTGGACACCGGGCCGGTCTACGCCTGCGCCACGGTGACGATCGGCGAGGACGAGACCGCCGGGGAGCTGCGCTCCCGGCTCGCCTCCGTCGCTTGCGACCTGCTCGTCGAGCGCCTGGCGGGCGGCGTCGCCGGCCTCGGCGAGGCCGTGGCCCAGCAGGGCGAGCCGACGTACGCCGCCAAGCTCACCCCGGCCGAGCTCGCGATCGGCTGGGAGCGCCCGACGCTCGAGTGCCACCGCCTGGTGCGCGTCGGGCGGGCCTGGACGACGTTCCGGGGCCGCCGGTTGCTGGTATGGCGCGCCCGTCCCGCCGTCCCCGCGCCCGTGAACGCGGGGGTCGGCGACGCCGGGCCGGGCGCCGTGGCCGTGCCTCCCGGCACGCTGCGGGACGGGCTGGTCGCGACCGGCGACGGGTTCTTGGAGCTCCTGGAGGTGCAGGGCGAGGGTCGGGCCGTCCAGCCCTATGCGGCTTGGGCGCTCGGCGCCCGTCCGCTGCCCGGCGAACGGCTCGGCGAGCCGGCCGGCGGGGGGCCGACCGGCGGGCGGCCACTCGCGCCGTAGGGGGGCTGCGGGCGGTACTGTCGACGCGATGCTCCCCGCCGGTGAGATCCGGGTTGCGCCGTCGGTGCTGGCCGCCGACTTCGGCAGCCTGGCCGAGGCCGTCGGCGAGGTCGCGACCGCGACCGACTGGCTCCACATCGACGTCATGGACGGGCACTTCGTGCCGAACCTGACGATCGGCCCCCCGGTCGTGGCCTCGCTCCGCAAGCACAGCGGCGCCTACTTCGACTGCCACCTGATGATGACGGACCCGGGCAGCTACCTGGAGGCGTTCCGCAAGGCCGGGGCCGACTCGACGACGGTCCACGTGGAGGTGGGCGACACCAACGCGCTCGTCGGCGAGATGCGCCGCCTCGGGCTCGGCGCCGGCCTGGCGCTCAATCCCGACACCCCCTTCGAGGCCGTCGAGCCCTACCTCTCCTCGATCGACCTCCTCCTCGTCATGACCGTCTTCCCCGGCTTCGGCGGCCAGCAGTTCATGGAGGAGGTCATGCCGAAGGTCGCCGAGGCACGGCACGCGATCGATCGTTGGGGGCTGCCCGTGGCGATCGAGGTCGACGGCGGGATCGACGTGCACACCGCCGCGGTCGCCGCCCGGGCCGGGGCACGCGTCTTCGTGGCCGGCAGCGCCGTGTTCGGTGCTGAACGGCCGTGGGAGGCCGTCGAGCAGCTCCGCGGGGCGGCGCTCGGGGCGCTGTCCGAATGCCCCGCCAAGTCGGGCAGCTCCGCGACCGCACGCACGCCGGACGGCGACGGCTAGGCACGCCGTGGCCGGAGGGGCCGCAGCGGGGCCGGAGCCCTTCTCGGTCGAGGACGAGACGTTCATGGCCCGCGCGGTCGAGCTCGCCGCAGCCGCCCGCCGGATCGCCTCGCCGAACCCCTGGGTCGGCTGCGTCATCGTCGCCGACGGCGACGTCGTGGGCGAGGGTGCCACGGCCCCGCCCGGCGGTCCGCACGCCGAGGTGAGCGCCCTCGCGGAGGCGGGAGCGCAGGCGCGCGGGGCGACCTGCTACGTGACGCTCGAGCCGTGCAGCCACCACGGCCGCACGCCGCCGTGCGCCGACGCGCTCGTGGATGCGGGCGTCGGCCGCGTGGTGGCCGCGCTCGTCGACCCGGACCCCCGCGTCGGCGGTGGCGGCCTCGAGCGCCTGCGGGCGCGGGGCGTCGGGGCCGAGGTCGGGCTGCTCGCCGGCGCCGTGGAGGAGCAGCTCGCCCCCTACTTGAAGCACCGGCGGACGGGCCGACCCTTCGTCGTGCTGAAGCTGGCGACGACCCTCGACGGCAGGACGGCGGCGCCCGACGGGTCGAGCCGCTGGATCACCGGCGAGGCCGCGAGGCGCGACGCCCACGAGCTTCGGGCAGACAGCGACGCCGTGCTGGTGGGTGCCGGGACGGTGCGGGCCGACGACCCGCTGCTCACCGTGCGCACCGGGGACCCCGGCGTGGACGGCGAGGAGCCGCCCAGCCGCCAGCCGCTCCGCCAGCCGCTCAGGGTCGTGCTCGGTCGCGCCCCGGCGACGGCGCGGGTGCACCCGGCCGTCGAGCTCTCGGGCGACCTCGGCGAGGTGCTCGACGAACTCGGGCGGCGCGACGTGCTGCAGCTCCTCGTCGAGGGGGGGGCGCACGTCGCCCACGACCTGCACGCCGCGGGCCTCGTCGACCGCTACGTCTTCTACCTCGCCCCGGCGCTGTTCGGCGGCGACGACGCCCGCCCGGCGTTCGCCGGCCCGGGCGCTCCGAGCATGGAGGAGCTGTGGCGCGGGCAACTGCGCGCCGTGACGGTGCTCGGCGCCGACCTGCGCGTCGACCTCGACCCGGCGGGGCGAGCACGGGGGCCTCGGCGGCCGCCGGTAGGATGACGGTCCCGAAAGAAGGGCGGAGGATGCCGAAGGCCACGATCGAGGATGCCGTCGCGGCGATCGCTCGCGGCGAGATGGTGGTCGTCGTCGACGACGAGAACCGCGAGAACGAGGGCGATCTCGTGATGGCCGCCCAGTTCGCCACGCCGGACAAGGTCGCGTTCTTCTTGGAGCACACCTCGGGGCTCATCTGCGTGCCCCTCGTGCCGGAGCGCCTCGACCAGCTCAACCTGCCGCTCATGGTGGCGAACAACACCGAGTCCCAGCGGACGGCGTTCACCGTCACGGTGGACTACATCCACGGCACCACGACCGGCATCTCCGCCGAGGACCGCGCCGCGACGATCAGGGCGCTGATCCACCCGGCGACCCAGCCGACGGACCTCGCCCGGCCCGGGCACGTGCTGCCGCTGCGCTACCGCGAGGGCGGCTCGCTGAAGCGGGCGGGGCACACCGAGGCGACGATCGACCTCTGCCGGCTCGCGAAGTGCATCCCCGCCGGCGTGCTGTGCGAGCTCGTCAGCGAGGACAAGCGCTCGATGGCCCGCCTGGCCGAGCTGGAGCGCTTCGCCGAGAAGCACGGGCTCTGCCTCGTGACCATCGCCGATCTCATCGAGTACCGCCGCCGCTCGGAGAAGCTCGTCGAGCGGGTGTCGAGCGCGCGCATCCCGACCGACGCCTACGGAGAGTTCACCGGCTACGTGTTCCGCAGCCTCCTCGACGGCGAGGAGCACTTCGCCCTCGTGGCCGGCGACGTCACCGACGGCCAGCCCGTGCTGACCCGGGTGCACAGCGAGTGCCTCACGGGCGACGTCTTCGGGTCGGCCCGCTGCGACTGCGGCCCCCAGCTCGACTTCGCCCTGCGGCGGATCGCCGAAGAGGGCCGCGGCGTCCTCGTCTACCTGCGCGGCCACGAGGGGCGCGGCATCGGCCTCGGCCACAAGATGCGCGCCTACTCGCTCCAAGAGCGCGGCCGCGACACCGTCGACGCCAACTTGGAGCTCGGCCTGCCGATCGACTCGCGCGAGTATGGCATCGGCTCGCAGATCCTGGCCGACCTCGGGGTGCAGCACCTCCGCCTGATGACGAACAACCCGGCGAAGTACGGGGGCATCGAGGGCTTCGGCCTCGACACCGTCGAGCGCGTGCCGATCCAGACGACGCCGACGGAGGAGAACATCTCCTACCTGCGGACCAAGCGCGAGCGGCTCGGGCACCTGCTTGAGGGGCTCGACGGTGGCGACTGAGCGGGTGGCGGCCTCGGGTGCACGGCCGGGCCCGGAGGCCTTCGACGCCGGTGCCCTCGCCGGCGCCCACGTCATCGCCGGCACCCTCGACGGCGGCGAGATCCGGCTCGGCATCGCGGTGAGCCGCTTCAACGCCGAGGTGACGACGCGCCTGTTGGCAGGAGCCCGGAGCGCCTGCGAGCGCCACGGCATCGCCGCCGAGGCGGTCTCGGTCGCCGTCGTGCCGGGCGCCTTCGAGCTGCCGCTCGCCGCGCAGGCGCTCGCCCACTCCGGCGTCGACGCCGTGGTCTGCCTCGGGGCGGTGATCCGCGGCGAGACAACGCACTACGACCTGATCGCCGGCGAGGCCGCCGCGGGCTGCCAGCGCGTCCAGCTCGACACCGGCGTGCCGGTCGCCTTCGGCGTCCTCACGACCGAGAACCTGGACCAGGCGCTCGCCCGCGCCGGCGGCGAGCTCGGCAACAAGGGCGAGGAGGCGGTCGACACCGCGATCGAGATGACCACGCTGCTGCGCGGGACGGTCCAGCTGGCGCCGGGCGTCACCGGGCCTGGCGTGGCGCACTCGGTGCGGGCACGCTAGGGCGATGATGCGCCTCGTCCTTCCGAAGGGCTCGCTCGAGCGCCAGACCCTCGAGCTGTTCGCCGCGGCCGACCTCGCCGTCCGGCGGAGCTCGGAGGTCGACTACCGGGCGACGATCGACGACCCACGCGTCGACGAAGTGCGGATCCTGCGCCCCCAGGAGATCCCCATCTACGTCGCCGACGGCATCTTCGACCTCGGGATCACCGGGCGGGACTGGATCGAGGAGACCGGGGCCGAGGTCACCTCGCTCGGCGTGCTCGGGTACTCGAAGTCGACGAACAACCCGATCCGGATCGTGCTGGCGGTCGACGAGGCCTCGCCGATCCGGGGGGTGGCGGACCTGCCCAAGGGCGTCCGCGTCTCGACCGAGTACCCGCGCCTCACCGAGCGCTTCCTGCTCCGGCACGGCGTGAAGGCCGACGTGCGCCTCTCCTACGGTGCAACCGAGGCCAAGGTGCCCGAGATCGCCGACGCCGTCGTCGAGCTCACCGAGACGGGCCGCGCGCTGAAGGCGGCGGGCCTGCGGGTCGTGGCGACGGTGCTCGAGTCCTACACCGAGCTCGTCGCCAACCCGGTCGCGGCCGCCGACCCGGTGAAGGCGCACGCCATGGGCCAGCTGCTCACCCTGCTGCAGGGGGCGCTCGAGGCTCGCACGCAGGTGCTCGTGAAGCTGAACGTCTCCGACGCGGACCTGGAACGCGTGATCGCGGTGCTGCCATCGATGAAGTCGCCCACCGTCTCGCAGCTGTTCGGGGAGGCCGGCGGCTACGCGCTCGAGACGGTCGTCCCGAAGTCGGAGATCAACGTGCTGATCCCCGAGCTGAAGGACCGGGGCGCGACCGACATCATCGAGCTGGCCCTCTCGAAGATCGTCCGTTAGCAGCACAGATGGGTCCCTCGCAGCCCGCCGCCGGTCGGCTCGGCGCGCTTGCACTGGCGCGCCGCGGCGTGGTGGGCGCGTTCGACGACGACGCCGGCCTCGGCGAGGTGACCGACGACGCCGGCGTCACCTGGCCCTTCCACTGCACGGCGGTCGCTGACGGCAGCCGCCACGTCGACGAAGGGGCCGCGGTGTGGTTCCACCTCGCGCCGGCACCTCGCGGGCGCATCGAGGCCCGCGACGTCGTCCCCGACGCGGCGCGCCCCTGAGCCGTCGCTGCCAACGTGTCGCGCCCCGGTCCCGGCGGCCGGCGCGCCCGCCCGTCGCTCAGTCGCCGTCCGGCTCGGCGGGCCCCGCCGTGGCGTCGCCCGTCGCCGCGTCGCCACCCGCCGCCGTTGCCGTCGCATCGTCGGCGGGTGGTGCGTTCGCGATCTGCACGAAGGCGAGGCGGAGCTGGGCGAGGCCGTCGCGCAGCGACTGCGCGTGCTCGCCGAAGCGGTCGCCGAGCCCCTCGACAACCCCGCCGAAGGCGTCGATCGCGAGGCGCGCCGCCTCCAGGTTGGGCGGGCGTTGCCCGAGGTGCAAGGCGGCGAGCTGGAACAGCCCGTAGCAGTGGTTGGCGATCACGTCCTCGACCGGCGCGGCGAGGAGCTGGCGCTCGATGTCGGCGAGCTCCGCCGCCATCTCCTCGCGCAGCACCTCCGCCTGGGCGCGGTCGAGCGTGTCGGGATCCTCGTGCGGGTCGGGCCTCGCCCGCCCGGCGCCCTCCGGGCCCGGAGGGCGCCCGCTGCCGCGCCCGGTCCCGCCGTTGTCCTGGTCAGCAGCGACGCGGTGCTCCCCACCAGGTGTCCAGAGCGTGCTCATGCTGCTAGCCTAAATCCAAACTGAATGGGGAAAGCGGGGCCGCTCGCATGCGACTCCCACCCGGTCACCGCAGCCGGCCGCGCCGGCGACGGCGAGTGCACCGGGTCTCGGTTGTCCAGCCGGACGGCATCGCGGACCCCCTTTTGTCGTCGGCCCCGCCGAGCGCAGGGCTCAGACCGAGAGGAGTGATGCCCGATATCCACCGCCCCAACCGCCAACGAGCCGCGGATGAACGACCGCATCCGCGCCCGTGAAGTCCGCCTCGTAGACCCGGAGGGCAACCAGCTCGGTATCAAGCTCCTCCCCGAGGCTCTTGCGATCGCGCGCCAGATGGATCTCGACCTCGTGGAGGTCGCGCCGTCGGCGAACCCGCCGGTCTGCAGGATCATGGATTACGGGAAGTTCAAGTTCGACGAGGCGCAGCGGGCCAAGGAGTCTCGGCGCAAGGCGAGCAACGTCGGCATCAAGGAGATGAAGTACCGGCCGAAGATCGGCCAGGGCGACTTCGACACGAAGACGCGACAGGTGTCGCGCTTCTTGTCGGAGGGGCACAAGGTGAAGATCACCATCATGTTCAGGGGCCGGGAGGTGTACCACCCCGAGCTCGGCAAGCGGATCCTCGATCGGCTCGCCGAGCAGGTGGAGGGCACCGGCAAGGTGGAGTCCGAGGCCCGCCTGGACGGACGCAACATGGTGATGGTGCTCGCGCCGGACAAGCGGGCCCGTCAGTCCCAGGCCGCGCGGAGCGCCACGCATCCGGATGCAGCGGAGGGCGGCCCGCAGGTGAACGGGGCGGGCGGGGTGCCGGCGGCCGCCGAGGCGGCCCAGGGGGGCGAGGCGCCCGGAGCGGTGGCGGCGCCACCGGAGACGAGCACGACAAGCGGAGAGGGTTAGACGAGATGCCGAAGATGAAGACGGACCGGGGCGCGGCAGCGCGCTTCAAGGTGACCGGGTCGGGCAAGATCATGCGCCGCCGGGCGAACCGGTCCCACCTGCTCGAGAAGAAGTCCTCGGTGCGCACGCGCCGCCTCGGGCGCGAGGTCGAGGTGGCCAAGGGCGACCGCCGCCAGGTGAGGCGGCTGCTCGGCATCTGACACCCCCGACGCGGCGCCCCCCGGTGCCGCGCCCCCGAGGCGAGGCACCGGCCCGCCCGCCTCACCGAGATTGCTTCGACGAAAGGAGTACCCATGGCCAGGGTGAAGCGCGCCGTCCATGGCAGGAAGCACCGCCGTGTCGTCCTCGAGCGTGCCAAGGGCTACTACGGCAACAAGTCGCGCTCGTTCCGCTCCGCGAACGAGCAGGTCATGCACTCGTTGCAGTACGCGTACCGCGACCGGCGCGCGCGCAAGGGCGACTTCCGCAAGCTGTGGATCCAGCGGATCAACGCCGCGGCCCGCGCCGAGGGCATGAGCTACAGCCGCTTCATCGCGGGGCTGCACCGGGCGGAGGTCGCCGTGGACCGCAAGATCCTCGCTGACCTCGCCGTACGCGACCGGGAGGCCTTCGCCGCCCTGGTACGGGTCGCGGCCGACGCGCTCGGCGACGAGGCCGCGCCGGAGGTGCTGGAGGCCGAGGAGGCCGACGCGACCGAGGGCACGGACGCCGCCGCCGATGGCGGCGAGCCGGACGAGCCCCCCGCCGAGGAGGCGGGGGAGGCGGCTTCCTGACCCAGCAGGCGCTCGGGCCGCAGCACCAGCGCGTGCAGCGGCTCCGGCGGCTGCTGCGCCAGCGCAGCGTCCGGCGCGCTGATCGCGCCTTCGTCGTCGAGGGCGTGAAGATCGTGGAGGCTGCGCTGCAGGCCGGCGCCCCCGTCGAGGCCGTGTACCACGCCCCCGAGGCGGCGGAGTCGCCGGCCGCGGTCGCGCTGGTGGAGCGCGCGCTCGCCGCGGGCGCCCGGGTCTTCCCCCTCCAGCGCGGCGTGATGGAGCGGGTGGCCGACACCGTGACCCCCCAGCCGATCTGCGCCGTCGTCGGCTTCGTCGACGTCCCCCTCGACCAGGTGCTCGGCGCCTCGCCCCTCGTCGTCTGCGTCGACGTGCGTGACCCGGGGAACCTCGGCGCGATCGTCCGCAGCGCCGCGGCCGCCGGCGCCGGGGCCGTCGTGTGCTGCGAGGGGAGCGCCGACGTCTACAACCCGAAGACCGTCCGCGCCTCGGCGGGCGCCCTGTTCCACCTGCCGGTCGTCACGGCCGGGCCCGGAGCGGAGGTGCTGGACCAGCTCGGGGCCGCCGGGCTGCGCCGCGTCGCGACCGTGGCGCGAGACGGCGAGGACTACGCGACGGCGGACCTGTCGGGGCCGCTCGCGATCGTGCTCGGCAACGAGGCGCACGGCCTCGACCCCGCCCTCGGCGGGGCGTGGGACGAGGCGGTGACCGTACCGATGTCGGGGCCGGCGGAGTCGCTCAACGTCGCGATGACCGCCACCGTGCTCTGCTTCGAGGTCGCCCGGCGCGCCCGGGCCGGCGGCGCGGCCCGTCCCGGGCGGGCGGCGGAGTCGGCCACCTCCCGCGCGCCTTACGATGAGGGCCGTGACGAGCGGCCTCTCCCCATCGACTGACGCGCGCGCCGTGGCGGATCGCGCCTTCGACCGGATCGAGCTCGCCGCCTTCGTCGAGCGCGCCGCGGCGGAGATCGCCGGCGCCGGCGCCCTCGCCGAGCTCGAGCGCCTCGAGGCCGAGCTGGTCGGCAAGCGCTCCCCGCTCAACTCGTGGAAGCGCTCGCTCGCCAGCCTCGGCGAAGAGGAGCGCCGCAACGCCGGCCGGGCGCTGAACGAGGCGCGTGCCGAGCTCGAGGCGATCGTCGGGCGGCGCCGGGAGGAGCTGGCCTCGGTCGAGCGCGAGCAGGCGCTCGCCGCCGACCGCCTCGACCTGACCGAGGTGACGCTCGAGTGGCCGCCCGGCCACCTCCACCTCGTCACGCGCATCCGTGAGGAGCTGGAGGACGTCTTCCTCGGGATGGGCTACGAGATCGCCGAAGGGCCCGAGATCGAGACCGACTGGTACAACTTCTCCGCCCTGAACATGCCGAGGGACCACCCGGCTCGCTCGAACCAGGACAGCTTCTACCTCGCGCTCGGCGACCACGAGTCGCTGCTGCTGCGCTCGCAGACCTCCCCGGTGCAGATCCGCCTGCTCGAGCGGGGCGAGCTGCCCATCTACGCCGTCGCCCCCGGGCGCGTCTACCGGCGCGACACCGCGGACGCCCGCCACCTCCCGATCTTCCACCAGATCGAGGGGATAGTGGTCGACCGGGGCGTCACCTTCGGCGACCTGGCGGGCACGATCGCCGCCTTCGTGCCGGCGATCTTCGGCGGCGACGTCACCTCGCGCCTTCGACCCGGGTACTTCCCGTTCACCGAGCCGTCCGCGGAGTTCGACATCACCTGCGCCATCTGCCGTGGTGGTGGCTGCAGGACCTGCGGGTACACCGGCTGGATCGAGCTCGGCGGCTGCGGGATGGTCCATCCGGCCGTGTTCGAGGCGGTCGGCGTCGACCCCGAGACCTGGACCGGCTTCGCCTTCGGCTTCGGGATCGACCGGCTGGCGATCATGCGCTACGAGATCGAGGACATGCGGAGCCTCCTCGAGAACGACGTCCGCTTTCTCACGCAGTTCTGAGCGCACCGCAGGCCCGGCGCCCTGCGGGCGCAAGCGCCGGATCGGACCGAGTCGCCGCGGGAGGCCGCGGCCGGCAGACGGAGAGGACCGTGCACGTACCGCTTTCGTGGCTGAGGGAGTTCACGCCGATCGCGACCGACGCGCGCGACCGGTCGGCGGTGCGCGCGCTCGGCGAGGCCCTCGACTCGCTCGGGCTCGTCGTCGAGGGCGTGCAGTACGTCGGCGGCGGCCTCGACGGCGTCGTGCTGGCCCGCGTCCAGGAGATCCGGGCCATCCCCGGCGCGGACCGCATCCGCCAGGTCGTCGTGGACGCCGGCGGCACCGACCCGTTGGAGATCGTCTGCGGGGCGTGGAACTTCGTCGAGGGCGACGTCGTGCCGCTCGCGCCCGTCGGGACCGAGCTGCCGAACGGCATGGTCATCGCGCGCCGCACGATGCGCGGCGCCGTGTCGGAGGGGATGCTCTGCTCCGGGCGCGAGCTCGGCCTCTCCGACGACGCGGAGGGACTGATGGTGCTGGCCTCGACCGGCGCCGCCGGGACCCCGCTGCCCGGTGCCATGGAGCCCGGCCAACCCCTCGCCGAGTACCTCGGCATCGTCCCCGACGCCGTCTTCGACCTCGAGATCGAGCCGAACCGGCCCGACTGCCTCTCGGTCGCCGGGGTGGCCCGGGACCTCGCGGCGCGCCTGCGCCTGCCGTTCGCGATCCCCGAGCCCGTCGTCCACCAGTCCGGGCGGCCCGTCGGCGAGCTCGCCACGGTCGCGGTGTCGGCGCCGCAGGCCTGCCAGCAGCTCGTCGGCCGCGTCCTCGTCGGCGTCACCCCGCTGACCTCGCCGCCCGAGATCGCCCGGCGCCTCGTGCTGGCCGGGATGCGGCCGATCGGCGCGGTCGTCGACGCCACGAACTACGTCATGCTCGAGCTCGGCCAGCCCACCCACCCCTACGACCTCGACCGTCTCGGCGGCCACGGCATCGTGGTGCGCCTCGCCCGACCGGGGGAGCGGATCGTCACCCTCGACGGGGTCGAGCGGGCGCTCGGGGTCGCCCGTGACGCCGCCGGGCGGGAGGTCGAGGTCGAGGACTGCCTGATCTGCGACGCGAACGACGCACCGGTCGGCGTGGCCGGCGTGATGGGCGGCGCGTCGAGCGAGATCGGGCCGTCGACCACCCGGGTCTTCCTGGAGGCGGCCGAGTTCGCCCCCCGTTTCGTCGGCCGCACCTCGAAGCGCCTCGGGCTGCGCAGCGAGGCCTCCCAGCGCTTCGAGCGCGGGATCGACCCCGAAGGGGTCGTGCGGGCCGCGGACCGCGTCTGCGAGCTCGTCGCGCTCGCCGCCGCGGCGGCCGGGGTCACCCCGCCGACCGTCGCCCCGGGCGTCGTCGAGGACCGGCCGGTGCGGCGTGAGCCCACCCGGGTCCACGTCCGCACCGCCCGGGTGAACGCCCTGCTCGGCACGGCGCTCGAGACCCCCCGGATCGCCGCCTACCTCGCGCCGATCGGCTTCGCCTCGGTGCCCGAAGGTGACGGCCTGCTCGTCGAGGTGCCGTCGTTCCGTCCCGACACGACGCGCGAGGTCGACGTGATCGAGGAGGTCGCGCGCCACCACGGTTACGGCAACATCGCCCCGACGACGCGCCGCTCGCCGTACGTGGGGCGGAGGAACCGCTACCAGTCGGCCCGGCGCGCGCTGCGCCAGCTGATCGCCGGCGTGGGGGCGCACGAGGCCTGGACGAGCTCGATCGTCGAACCCGCCGAAGAGCACCGTGGCGCGACCGGCGCAGAGCCGGTCGTGCTCGCCAACCCGATGGTCCAGGAGGAGTCGGTGCTGCGCACCCACCTGCTCCCGGGTCTCCTCGGGGCGCTCCGGCACAACAGCGCCCACCGCAACGGGTCGATCCGCCTCTTCGAGCTCGGCGCGGTGTTCCGCCCCTCCGGCGCCGAGCAGCCCGAGGAGCGCGAGCTGCTCGGCGTGCTGCTCGCGGGCGACGGGGACGACGCCGAGGCGGCCGTGGCGTGCTGGTGGCGCCTCGCCGACGGGCTCGGGCTCGAGCGTGACGCGCTCGAGCTGCGCCAGCGCGCGCCCTCCGAGACGGCCCCGATCGACCACCCGCTCGCCCTCGGCTGCCACCCGACGCGAAGCGCTCTCGTCGTCACCCGCCAGGCAGACGGCGCCGGGGCGCTCGACGGCGCGGAGGGGAGCGTCGTCGGCGTCGTGGGCGAAGTCGACCCCGCCGTGCTCGACGCGTTCGAGCTGCGCGGCCGGCGCGTGGGATGGCTCGCCCTCGACCTCGAGCGCCTGCTGGCGGTGCCGGGGCGCCCGACGCTCGCCCGGCCCGTCAGCCGCTACCCCTCGAGCGACATCGACCTCGCCTTCGTCCTCGACGAGCCCGTTCCCGCCACCGCGCTCGAGTCGGTGCTGCGGCGGGCCGCCGGCGAGCTCTTGGAGTCCCTCCGTCTCATCGACGTCTACCGCGGCCCGGGGCTGGCCGAGGGGACGCGCAGCCTCGCCTACCGGCTGCGCTTCTGCGCGCCCGACCACACGCTGACCGACGCCGAGGTGGCCGAGCTGCGCGCCACCAGCATCGCCACGGCCGAGGCCGAGCTCGGGGCGCGCCTTCGCGCCTGAGGCGCCCGCGCCTTCGCGCCTTAGGCACCCGCGGCTCCAGCCGGCGGGCCGTGCGGTCAGGCGTCCCCGTCCGGCAGGTCGTAGCCGAGCTCACCGGCGACGAGGCGTGCGAGGAGGGCCTCGGTCGCCGGGTTGAGGTACGCCTCGGCGAGTGCGAGCGCCCCAGGTTCGAGCGCGTCGAGGAAGGCGAAGGCGACGGCCTCCGTCGCATCGACGCCGGGTGCCAGCGCGACCTGCTCGACGGCGGCGAAGATCGCCTCGACCAGCTCCTCGTGCTCCCCGGCGCCGAGCAGCAGGCGGCTCGTCACCTCAGCGAGCTCGTTGAAGACGACCTGGGTCGTCAGGTCCTCGCCGACGTCGTCGGCGAGCGCCCGGTAGGGGCCGGCGAACCAGGCAAGGGCGGCGAGCAGCACCTCGACCGCCCGCAGGTCAGGCTCTTCGCGCACGTGCGACTCCCTCTTCCGCCGGCGGTGCCGGGCGTGGCGTCGAGGGAGACGGTGGTCGGCCTCCGAGAGGTGGCGGGCTGCGCTGGGTGCTCGCGTGCGAGCGGCGGGCACACCCTACGCCGGCGCTGCGCGCCGGTCGAGGACGGCCGCGCGGATCCGGGCGGTGGTGCTCAGGTGGCCCAGCGGTCGAGGACGAACCACACGGCGCGCACCGTGACGTCGCCGGCGTTCCAGAAGCGGTGCGGGATGGTGGAGTCGAAGGCGAGCGAGTCGCCCGGGCAGAGGAGGTGCTCCTCGAAGCCGATCTGGACCGAGAGGCGGCCCTCGAGGACCAGGCTGTACTCGCGTCCGTTGTGGCGGATGGAGTGATCGGCGACGCTCGAGCCCCCGCCGACCTCGTAGAAGACCTCCATGAACTCGGCGTTCGGCTCGGGCGTCGGCATCAGCAGCTCCCACCGCACGCCCCGCTCGAGGTTGATGGCGCGCCGTTGGCCGCTCCGCTGGATGATCGAGCGTTCATTCGAGCCACCCGCGCTGCGCGGGTGCGCAGCGTCAGGCGCCGCGCCCGCGGGCGGGCACGGCTGCGAGCTCTCGTCCACGAAGAGGCTGTCCATGGAGACGCCGAGCACGTTGGTCAGGGCGTAGAGCGTGCTCACCGAGGGCACGACGCGGCCGTGCTCGATCTGTGAGATCAGGCTCGCCGAGCACTCGAGCTGGCGTCCGAGCTCGCGTACGCCGAGGCCGCGCCGCAGGCGGGCGTCGCGCAGCCGGCCGCCGATCAGCTCGCGTGCCCGGGCGGCGTCGTCGCGCCCCGTCGCTGCCGCGCCGTTGCGCCCGGTGGCACCCGGATCGTCGTTCGGGTTGGCCGCCGTGCCGTCGTGCTGCACGCCATGACTGTAGCTGACGACCCATTTCGGGCCGCTGGTCGCGGGACCGGGCGGTGCCGGGGCCCGCGTGCCGGCCAACAGCGCTTGCTGCACGCGTGCCGCGGACCTGGCGGGGGCCTCCCGGCGTGCGGCTCCAATTGCGTGCGGCTCCATTTAACGGTGCCGGGCGCCTGTATGTTGAAACTTGACGGCACCACGGCACCACGGCACCACGGCACCACGGCGTCCGCAGGCGGGCGCGACCGCGTGCGACGGCAGGAGGGCGGGATGTTCCACATCGGGGCGTGGGGCTGGGACTTCACCGGCGATCCGCGGGGCCACGACCGTGGGGCGCGGGGCTACGCCCGGGCCGCGCTCGTCGATCGCTCCGCAGGGGCGACGCACACCGACGTCGGGACGTGCCGCCTCGCCCCCGGCGGGGAGCTACCGCTCCACGTCCACTCCTACGAGGAGGCGGCTTACGTCCTCGACGGTCATCCGGCGGTCGAGCTCGACGGGCGCCGCTACCGGCTCGGCCCGGGCGACTTCGTGTTCTTCCCGGTCGGGGTCCCGCACCGCTGGGCGAACCCTGACGCCGGGGGTGCCGAGGCGCGCTGGCTCGACGTGAACACCCCCCAGGCGGCGCTCGCCGGCGCTCCCGGCGAGGACACGTACTTCCCGCCGGCACGCGAGGGGGAGCCGGTGGGGGAGTGGTCGGCCGGCGCGGCGAGCCCCGACCTCGCCGACCCGACGACCCGCCACCTCGGCCATTACGCCGGGACGCCGCCCCAGCGCGAAGCTCTCGCCGTGTCGGGTCCGGCGCGCGGGCGCGCCCCGGCCGGGATGAACACGGCGGTGCTCGCCTACAGCGGCATCTCCGTGAAGATGATGGTCGACCAGAACCTCGGCGCCGAGCTGCTCACGATGTTCATGGTCGACTACGAGCCGGGTGGCGCCGCGCAGGTGCACGACCATCCCTTCGAGGAGGTCTACGTCTTCGTGGACGGCGAGATCGAGGGGGCGATCGAAGGGACGCGCCACACGTTTTGCGCCGGCGACGTCCTGTTCTGCGGCGTCGGCTCGAGCCACGGCTTTTTCAACGAGAGCGGCGGGCGCGTGCGCTGGATCGAGACCCAGGCCCCCCAGCCGCCGAGGCGCCACGCGTATCGCTGGGCGGCGCACTGGCAGCACCTGAAGGAGCGTCTCGAGCAGGGCCGATGAGCTGCTGGCCGCGGGAGGCCGCCCGGGCGGCCGGGCGACGAGCGCTCAGCGCGCGCCGAGCGAGCGCTCGAAGGCGGCCGCGATCTGGGCGTAGCCGGCGGTGTTGGCGTGGATGTCCGCCGCGGCCGCGCGCCGGCTGGCCGGGCACATCCACGTGAAGCGGCAGACCGTCGCCACGTCGAACGGCAGGCGCCGCCCACCGAAGCTCGTCAGCGGCAGCAGGTCGTTCGTCTTGAAAGCTGCGGCGACGTCGGCGAGAGGGAGCCCCGCCCGGCGGTAGATGAGGGCGAGCTCGGCGTTCAGGGCGTCGGTCGCGCTGAGCGAGAGCGACGCCACGGCCGCGCCCTTAGCCCCCGCCAGCACGTAGGTGACCGCGAGGAAGGGGTCGTAGTAGTTCATGCCGATCATCCGCGCGCCGGGGTCGTCGGCCGACAGCGCCGCCTTCAGCGCGGACAGCTCGGCCGGCAGGTGGCCGGCCACGTCGGCGTCGCCCCGGGTGATGCAGCTGGCGTCGATCCGCTGGCTGACGACGCAGCCGTCGATGTCGTTCGCGCCGAGATCGATCGTGACCAGGGCGACCTCGTGGCGGTGCGCGGCCAGGAACGCCAACGCGGCGGCTTCCTGGCTGGAGGCACCGAGCTCCTGGCGGTAGGTGGTGGCGCAGCGCCGCTCGGCAGGCGTGCCGGCCAGCGAGACGGTCGTCTCGCCGGGGCAGGCGAGGTCGACGAGGCGCAGGCCGCCCCGCGCCGCCGCCAGGTCGGCGGCGTAGCTGCCGGGGTAGCCCTGGTCGGGTTGGCCGGTGGCGTGGTCGAGCGGAGGGTCGGCGCCGTTGAACGCCGGCTGGTAGCCGGCGGCGAGCGAGTCGCCGAGCGCGAGCAGGTAGGGCACGGGTTGGGGCGTGCGGGGCGTCCGCGCCGTCGAGGCGGTCGCCCAGGGCGCGGCGGCGAGCACGCTCGTTGCGGCGATGGCCGCCGCCGCGAGCGCGACCCGCCCCCGCACGCGGGTGCCGGCGGTGCCGCTGCGTCTCATGGACCCGATGGTCGCATCTCGGGACCAGCCCGGTCAGGTCGGGACCGGTGGGCGGGCTCCGCCGCGCACGTCGTGGCCGCACCGGCAGTTCCCTGCGTCGCCGGAAGGTGTAGGCAGGAGGCATGCGAAACCTCCTGGAGCTGCACCGCCGGGCGATGGAGGACTTCGGCCGGCGCGTCGGGGCCGTCGGGCGCCGTTGGCACGAGCCGACGCCGTGTCGGGAGTGGGACGTGCGTGAGCTGGTGAACCATCTCCTGGTCGAGCAGCTCTGGGTGCCGCCGCTCCTCGCCGGCCGGACCGTGGCCGAGGTCGGCGACCGATTCGACGGCGACCAGCTCGGCAAGGACCCGAAGGCGGCCTGGGACGCGGCGTCCGAGGCGGCGCTCGCGGCCTTCGACGAGCCCAGCGCCCTGCAGCGCACCGTCCACCTCTCCTACGGTGACACGCCGGCCTCGACCTACTGCTGGGAGATGACGGCCGACCTAGTCGTCCACTCCTGGGACCTCGCCCGCGGCATCGGCGGCAACGAGGCGCTCGACCCCGAGCTCGTGGCCGTCGTCTACGAGCGCACCGAGCCCCACGCCGCCGCCCTGCACGAGTCGGGCCTGTTCGACCCGCCGGTGGCCGTCCCGCCCGGTGCCGACCTCCAGGTCCGGCTGCTCGCGCTGTTCGGCCGCCGCGCCGCGCCCGCTCCGGCCTGAGCCCACCTGAGTACCCGCCGGCGCAGCCTGGGTCGGCGGGCGGGCGCCCGGGTCCGTCGTCGCGCCGTCCGAGGCCGTGGCCGTCGGCTTCACGGCCGAGGGAAATGCCCCGTTGTTCGAGCGCGTCCCGCAGCAGGCGTCCACTCGGCCCATGCGTCCACTCGGCCCGTTGTCCACTCGGGCCCCGTGCGTCCACTCGGCGCAGCGGGCTGCTGCGCCGAGTGGACACGGGGAAGGCACGCCAGCACGACTGCGGCGCGGCCGGCGTCTCGGGCGCTCCCCCCGTCAGCTCGGCGCCGGGACCCTAGGCGTCCCCGCCGAACTTGCGGCGCAGCTCCTCGCGCCGCTCCTGGAGCTCGCGGTAGCTGATGCGCTCGGTGTCGGCCGACACCCCGAGGGACCCGCGTACGCCGTCGAGGTCGACCTGCTGGGCGCGAGGGTCGATGCCGATCTCCTCGGCGATCCGGTTGCCGTGGCGGGTGGCGAAGTAGGCGGCGATCACCGCGATCTCGCCGAGCAGGTCGACGTCGGGAGCGAAGGCCGCCACGGCGCCGTCGAGGAACAGGATGTCCTTCACGAAGAGCATCAGCTCCTTGGGCATCTTCGCCCCGTAGGCGAGCAGCTGCTTCGTGAGCTCGCGCAGTTGCGCGGTGAGCTCCTCGGCGCTCATCTGCACGACGTCCTGCGGCGGTGCGTCCAGGCCGAGATCGACGATGACCCGGTCGATGTCGGCGTCCGGCCGCAGTGCCCCGAGGTCGCGCAGCGCCTCGACCTGGGTGCGGACGTCGTTCAGCGTCCCGGCCATCACGAGGCGCAAGAAGGCGAGCCGCCGCGTCTCGTCGAGGCGGCCCGTGATCCCGAAGTCGAGCAGGGCGACGCGCCCGTCGTCCATGACGAACAGGTTCCCGCCGTGCAGGTCACCGTGGAAGACGCCGAAGAGCATGGCACCCTCGAGGAACGAGACCACGCCGGCGCGAAGCACGACCTCGGTCTCGATGCCCGCGGCCCGCATGCCCGCCACGTCGTCCCAGGCGAAGCCGTCGAGCCGCTCCATGACGAGCACGCGCCGCGTGACGAGGCGCGGGTGCGGTCGCGGCACGACGATGGAGCGTTGCCCGGTCGCGGCCAGGATGCCGGCGATGTCGAGCATGTTCTCGGCCTCGAGGCGGAAGTCGAGCTCCTCCACGATCGTCTCGGCGAACAGCTCGATGAGCGCCGGCGGGTTCGCCAGCACCGCGACGGGGATCCGGCCGACGAGGTGCGGCGCGAGGAAGCTCATCACCGCGAGGTCGTGGCGGACGAGCTCGTTCACCTGGGGGCGCTGGACCTTGACCACGACCTCCTCTCCGCTCACGAGCCGCGCCCGGTGGACCTGGGCGATCGAGGCGGCGGCGACGGGCTCCTCGGCGAACTCGGCGAACACCTCGCTGAGTGGGCGCCCGAGGTCGCCCTCGACGATCCGGCGCACGGCGTCGAAGGGCTCGGCGGGGACGCGGTCGCGAAGCAGCTTGAACTCGCCGACCAGCTCGGGCGGGAAGATCCCCTCGCCTGAGGAGAGGATCTGGCCGAGCTTGATGTAGGTCGGGCCGAGGCGCTGGAAGGCGAGCCGCAGCCGGTGCGAGAGGCCGGCACGCGACGCGGAGCGGCCCCGGCGCCGCTCGAGCACGTACCAGGGCCCGAGGGCGCGCCCGATCGCCCAGCTCACCGTCACGATCCGCCGCCACGGCGGCACCCTGCGCCGGCGCGTCAGGAGCGGCACGTCGGCGCGCATCCGCTCGCGGACCAGGTCGAGGCCGGTCCGCCACGGCAGGTCGTCGAGGTCGACGATCCACGGCGGGTTCTCGCTGAAGGCCCCGACCTCGAGGTCGGCGGGGCCCTCGCCCATGCTCAGGGTGCGACGGGCGCGAGCACCAGGCACCCGTTGTGCCCGCCGAAGCCGAAGCTGTTCGAGAGCACGGGTCCCGGGGTGAAGCGGCGGGGTGCGCCCGTCACGACGTCGAGGTGGATCTCGGGGTCCTGCTGCTCGAGACCGGCCGTCGGCGGGATCAGCCCGCGCTCGATCGTGAGCGCCGCCGCGACGCCCTCGAGCGCGCCGGAGGCCGCGAGGGAGTGCCCCGTCACGCCCTTGATCGAGGTGACCGGCGGCGCCGAGCCGCCGAAGAGCTTCTCGATCGCCTCGGCCTCGGCGAGGTCGTTGAGGGGCGTCGAGGTGCCGTGCGCGTTGATATGGGCCACGCCGGACGGCGCGATCCCGGCGTCCTCCAGCGCGAGCTCCATGCAGGCGTAGGCGCCGGCGCCGCCCGGCGCGGGCGCGGTGATGTGGTAGGCGTCGGCGGTCGAGGCCGCGCCGAGCAACTCGGCATAGATGTGGGCGCCGCGGGCCCGGGCGTGCTCCATCTCCTCGAGCACGAGCGCCCCGCCGCCCTCGGCGATGACGAAGCCGTCGCGCCGCACGTCGAAGGGGCGGGACTCGCCGCTCGTCGACAGGGCCGTCATGTTGCTGAACGCGGCGATGCCGATCGCGACCTGGTCCCCGACCGGGGTCATCGCCGCCTCGGCGCCGCCGGTGATCACTGCGTCGCAGCGGTCGTACGCGATGAGCCGGTAGGCGTTGCCGATCGACTGGGTCCCGGCCGCGCAGGCGGTGACGATCGTCTCGCAGGGCCCCTGCCATCCGAAGCGCATCGAGATCGCGGCCGCTCCGGCGTTGCCCATGATCATCGGCACGAGACGAGGCGAGACGCGCCGCGGCCCCTTCAGGACGAGCACGCCGATCTGCTCCTGGAGGGTCTCGAGGCCCCCGACCCCCGTGCCGAAGATCACGCCGGAGCGGATCGGGTCGGTGCCGACCTCGCCGGCGTCGTCGAGCGCCATGGCCGCCGCCGCCAGCGAGAACTGGGCGAACCGGTCGGTCTGGCGCGCCTCCTTCGGGTCGAACCAGCGCGCCGGGTCGAAGTCGGCGACGCGTCGCTCGCCCCGCGGCGCGTCGGCGAGCAGGCCCTCGAAGAAGGCGTCCGTGCCGATGCCGCAGCACGAGACGACGCCGAGGCCCGTGACCGCGACCCTGCGCTTCTCGAGCCGCCGGGACATCAGAGCTTCGTCGTCACGAGCTCGTAGGCCTGGCCCACGGTCTCCACGCCCTGCAGCTCGGACTCGTCGACGGTGATCTCGAAGGCCTCCTCGAGCGCCATGACGAACTCGACCAGGTCGAGGCTGTCGGCGTCGAGGTCCTCGGAGAAGCGCGCCTCGGGCACGACCTTGTCGCCGGGCACCTGGAGGACCTCCACCGCACAGGCCCTGAACTTGTCGAAGGTAGCGTCGTCAGCCACGTCGTTTCCCCTTTGCTCGTTGCGCTCGCCGCTCGTCGCGGGCGCGCGACGTCCGAATGTCAGTCCTCGGTGTCAGTGTCCCATCCCGAGGCCGCCGTCCACCGAAAGGACCGCTCCCGTCACGTAGGACGCGCCCGGCGAGGCGAGGAACTCCACCGCCGCGGCGACCTCCTCGGGAGCAGCGATCCGGCCGAGCGGCACCTGCTGAGCGAGCAGCGCGGTGCGCTCCTCGCCAAGCGCCGAGAGCATATCGGTGGCGACGAGGCCGGGCGCGACGACGTTCACGGTGATCGACCGGCTCGCCACCTCCCGGGCGAGCGAGCGGGCGAAGCCGATCAGGCCGGCCTTCGAGGCGGCGTAGTTCGTCTGGCCGGCGTTGCCGAGGAAGGCGACGACGGAGGAGACGAGCACGATGCGTCCGGAGCGGGCCTTCACCATCGCGGGCAGCGCCCGCTTGGCGACCCGGTAGCAGGCGGTGAGGTTCGTCGAGATCACCGCGTCCCAGCGCTCCTCGCCCATCCGCAAGAGCAGCGCGTCGTCGGTGATGCCCGCCGCGCATACCAGCACCTCGACGGGCCCGAGGTCGGCCTCCACCTTGGCGAAGCACTCCTCGACCTCCTCGGGAGAGGTCACGTCGCAGCGCAGCGCGCTGAGCGGCGCCGATCCGGCCGGGCCGTCCAGCGGCTCCGGCGGCGCCTTGGTGAACGTCACGGCGACCCGGTCGCCGCCGGCCTGGAGGCGCCGCGCGCAGGCGAGGCCGATGCCGCGCGAGCCGCCAGTCACGAGCACGCTGCGCCCGCTCACGCCGTCCCCGTCCCGCCGCGCTCGAGCGTGGTCGTGCCCCAGCGGATGATGGCCGACGCCCACGTCATCCCGGCGCCGAAGCCCGAGAGCAGGACGAGCTCACCGTCCTTCACCCGCCCGGCGTCGGCGGCCTCGGACAGCGCGAGCGGGATGGAGGCGGCCGAGGTGTTGCCGGTGCGGTCGAGCACGATCGCCGTCCGCTCCATCGGGATGCCGACCCGGTGGTTCACCGCCTCGATGATGCGCAGGTTGGCCTGGTGGGGGACGAAGAGCGCGATGTCCCCCGGGCGCACGCCCGTCGACTCGAGGACCTTGTTGATCGAGTCGAGCTCGGCGCGCACGGCTCGCCGGTAGACCTCGCGGCCCTCCATGCAGATGTAGCCGCCGTGGTCGGCGTAGAGGAGGGGGGCGGCGGAGCCGTCGACCCCGAGGTCGTAGCCGAGCACGAGCTCGTCGCTCGCCCCCGACTCGACGACGACGGCCCCGGAGCCGTCGGCGAAGAGCACCGCCGTCGAGCGGTCCTCCAGGTCGGTGAAGCGGCTCAAGGTGTCGCTCCCGATCACCAGGGCCTTGTGGACGCCGCCCGCGCGGAGCAGCGCGTCGACGGTCACGAGCGAGTAGACGAAGCCGGCGCAGGCCGCGTTCAGGTCGAAGGCGCCGCCGCGGCAGCCGATGGCGTGGTGGACGATCGAGGAGGTGGCCGGGATGGCCTGGTCGGGGGTGGTCGTCGCCAGGACGAGCAGCTCGATCTCGTCCGCGCCGAGGCCGGCGCGCTTGAGCGCCGCGATGCCGGCCTCGGTGGCGAGCTCGGCGGTGGTGCCGCCCATGCGCCGCTCGCGGATGCCGGTGCGCTCCACGATCCACTCGTCGGAGGTGTCGAGGCGCGCCGCGAAGTCGTCGTTCGTCACGACCTTGTCGGGCAGGGCGCTGCCCCAGCCCGTGATCGCCGCTCCCATCAGCCCTCCTCGATCCGAGCTCTCAGCCACGCGACCGGCTGGCCGCCGACGACGCGCTCGCCGGGGAGGACGAGGACGCCCTGCAGGGTACCGGCGAACGCCGAGCGGACCTCCACGCTGCCCGCCCACCCGACGAGATCGCCGACGGCGACCTGCACGGGTGCGTCGGCGGCGCCGCCGTCGCGCTCGCCGCCGGCCGGCGCCTCGCCGGCGCTGGTCCTGGCGGCGAGCTTCGGCGTGGCCGAGGCGAAGGCCGGCGCCGGGGTGAACGGTCCGGTGGCCGGCGAGACGACCAGCCGCTCGGTGATCTGGTAGCGCTCGCCGACCTGGTGCTCGATCGTCGGGGCGGCCGCGCCGGCCGCGGCGGTGCCCGCCAGCGACTCGACGAGGGCCTCGAGGTCGGCCGGCGTCGCCACCGAGACGACGCGCACCTCGGTGGCGGGAAGGCTGCGTTTGGCGAAGCCCGTGAGCACACCGCCGGGGCCGAGCTCGACGAAGGTGCGCGCACCCGAGGCGTAGAGGGTCCCCAGGCTCTGGCGCCACCGCACCGGGCTGCAGAGCTGGGCGGAGAGCAGCCCCGGCCACTCGGCAGGGTCCGGGTGGGTCCGGGCGTCGACGTTGGCGACCACGAGCGGCTCGGACTCGCGGAACGTGGCCGCCTGGAGCGCCTTGCGCAGGCGCTCGCGAGCAGGCGCCATGAGCGGCGTGTGGAACGCTCCGCCGACCGGGAACGACAGGACGCGCTTCGCGCCGAGCGAGCGGGCGAGGTCGGCGACGCGCTCGAGGGCCTCGGCGGTGCCGGCGACGACGACCTGCCCGGGCGTGTTGAAGTTGGCGACCCAGGCGTCGCCCTCGGCACGCTGGCACGCGGCTTCGACGTCGTCGTCTTCGAGGCCGAGGATGGCGAGCATCGTGCCGGGGCTCTGCTCGGAGGCGTCTTGCATCGCGGCGCCGCGCTCGGAGACGAGGCGCAGCCCGTCCTCGAAGGTGAGTGCGCCGGTCGCGACGAGGGCGGTGTACTCGCCGAGGCTGTGCCCGGCGGAGGCCGCCGGCTCGAGGCCGAGGCGCTCGGCGGCGTCGAGGACCACGAGGCTGGCCACGAAGGTCGCCAGCTGGGCGTTCGCCGTCCTGGTGAGCGTCTCCTGGTCGGCGTCGAGGAGCAGTCCGGCGACGTCTTGGTCGAGGATTTCGCCCGCGTGCTCGACGAGCTCCCAGGACTCGTGGTCCACCCAGCTCGCGCCCATGCCAGGGCGCTGCGAGCCCTGTCCCGGGAAGGTGAACGCAAGCAAGCAATTGCCCCTTTCGAGCGTCGGCGCGCGCCGACCGCCGTCGCACCCGATCTGTTTGACCCGTCGACGCGGCCCGCGGTTACCACCGCGTCCGCGAACGCGACGCAAACTGTACGGGCCGGCGCCGGCCAGGGCACGATGCAACCCGCTGACCAGGTCGTTCGTCGCTCCGCCGGTCCCGGTGGGCCGGGGGGCGAAGCGGGCGTTGCGGGCGCGTCGGCGGACGGTGAACATGGGCCCATGGCCGTCCACCTGCTCACGACCGGCGGCACCATCGCGTCCAAGGTCAACGCGTCGGGCATCGAGATGACGGGCGGGGCCGAGCTGCTGTCCACCCTGCCCCCGCGCTGGGCGCTGCCCGAGGTCGTCGTCGAGGACCTGGCGGCCCGACCGAGCTGGGACCTCGACACCGAGGCGATGGTGGGGATCGCCCGGCAGGTGCGCGCCGCCGTCGTCGAGCGCGGCGCCGAGGGCGTGGTCGTCACGCACGGGACGGACACGATGGAGGAGACCGCCTTCCTCACCGACCTGCTGAGCGGGGAGGTGGCGGGCCGGGCCGGGCTCATCTTCACCGGGGCGATGCGCTGGTTCACCGACCCCTCGGCGGACGGTCCGTGGAACCTCGCCACCGCCCTCACCTCGGCCGCCCACGCCTCGCTCAGGGGCGCTGGCGTGCTCGTCGCGATGAACGAGCAGCTCCACGCCGCCCGCTGGGTGCACAAAGCCGACGCCCGCGGGATCGCCGCCTTCACCTCCTGGCCGCACGCCCCGGTCGGCACCACCCGCTACGGCCGGCCGCGCCTCGAGCAGGCGCCCCTCGGGTCGCTGCCCCACGCCGGCCAGTCGGTCGACCCCGCGGTGGCCCTCGTCACGGGCCTGCCCGGCCTCGGAGCGGGGGCACTTCGCGCCGCGCTCGACGGCGGCGCGCACGGGATCGTGCTGGAGGGCGTCGGCAACTCGAACGTGGCGAGCGAGCTCTTCCCCGTCGTCGAGGAGGCGACGCGCGCCGGGGTGCCCGTCGTCGTCGCCTCCCGCTGTGCGACGCCGCGCCTGCCGCTCGATGAGCTCGGGCCCGGCGCCGGGGAGGCGGGAAGGCACGGCGCCATCGGCGCGATGGGCCTGCCGGCGGCGAAGGCGCGCATCGCCCTCATGGTCGCGCTCGGTGCCGCCGGAGGCGCCGGTGCAGACGGCCCTGACCCGGTGGGCGGCGTGCGCCGCTGGTTCGACGGCCTCTGAGCGTGCCCCGCCCGGTGGCCCGGGCACGGGGGGTCAGCCGCTCGCGCCTCGTCCTTGGCAGCCCCGGCGGCGGTGGCGCCAGTGCGGCGGGCCTCGCGACGCCTCCGGGCGGGACCCCTTGCCGAGTCCCGCGGCGTCGACGCTCCGTCACGCTCCTGGCAGCGGCAGTCGGGAACATCCGACCGTTGTGCGCGTCATCGGACGTGCCCTCTCGTTCCATCACCCCGCCGCCGGGGCCATGCGGCCTAACGGACGGCGCGCGGGTCAGGTTGAGCTGCCGTCAGAGGGGTCGAGGTGCCGTCTGGCGCGTCGACCTTCCGCCGGGCGCGGTCGGCGAGGGCCGCGGGCCGATCGGCTGGCGGGGCGCGGTCCGCCGGTCCTGGCCGGGCGTCGCCTGCGGCGGGGCGGGACCCTCCGTTGCCGGTGCCCGGAGCGGGACTCGAACCCGCACGCCCTTTCGGACAGCGGCTTTTGAGGCCGCCGCGTCTGCCATTCCGCCA
>Ga0209415_10002868_pt1 | contig 32236 bp, 23 predicted proteins | sample PeaSoiSIISIP2007_FD_187696 | JGI IMG/M metagenome (GOLD analysis project Ga0209415, IMG submission 187696) | Peat soil microbial communities from Weissenstadt, Germany - SII-SIP-2007 (SPAdes) (version 2) | ecosystem: Environmental > Terrestrial > Soil > Wetlands > Peat | place: Germany... | reverse complement strand
TCTCACGCCTGACATTGGCGGAGGAAGCGATTGTAATTGCCGACCGCAGCGAGGGCAAGCTGGAGTTACACCTGCGTGACGGAAGCGTTCACGAGTTCACACCCTCCGATCCGGGACACTACACCCTTTCGGCCTTTGGACAGCGCGACTTGCCCGTGGATGTCAAATCAACCGAAGGTGATCACGTATCGGAACCGGGGATTCCCGGCCGAACCATGCGCGCCTTATGGCGGGAGCGCCAAACGCAGCGCGAAGCCAGCGTGGAAATTCAGCGCCGCATTTCTTTTCCCTTCGCATGCATCTCGTTTGCGTTGCTGGCCATGCCGATCGGCGCGCGCCCCCGGCGTGGAGGACGCGCCGCCGGCTTCCTGATCACGCTGCTCTTGATTACGGGCTACTACCTGATGTTCACGATTGGCACGGGACTCGCGCGCCAGGGATCGATTTCTATCTGGGCCGGCATCTGGTCGGCGAACGTGATTACGGCGGGCTTGGGACTGTATCTGCTGCCGCGACTCGAGCGCATGCCGGGCAGCAGCCGGACAGCCGCTGCCTTCGAATGGGTGGGCAGTTGGCGAGTCTGGAAGATTTTTTCTCGAGAAGAGCAACCCGTTTCGCCGGCCTCGAATGGCTCATTCACAGCGGGAAGGATTTTCACCAGGAAAAAAGGCCGTACCGGGATCCCTCAACTCTTGGACGTGTATCTCCTGCGCAGCTTCGTCTATTATTTCGTGCTGCTGACGGCCGGTTTCATCTTGCTCTTCGAAGTCTTTACATTTTTTGAATTGCTGGACGATATCGCGCGGCATCGCGCCGGCCTCGTCGAAATCACCCAATATTTTCTCTATCTCGCCTGCTATCTGTTTTACCAGCTCGCGCCACTCGCCGCGCTCGTGTCGGTATTGGTCACCCTCGGGGTGATGACAAAAAACAACGAGCTCGTCGCATTCAAGGCCAGCGGCCTCAGCTTGTACCGCATCGCGCTACCGTTGCTGCTGGCCGGCATATTTCTCGCCGCTAGTCTGGTCGTCCTGGACGACACTTATCTGCCTTACGCCAACCAGCGCCAGGACGCCCTCCGCAACCAGATCAAGGGCCGCCCGGCGCAAACGTACTACCAGCCCAGCCGGCAGTGGATCTTTGGTGAAAGCTCGAAGATCTACAACTACGAGCTCTTCGATCCCGATCGTGAATTGTTCGGAGGCTTGAATGTCTTCGAGTTGAATCCGGCCACCTTTGAAATCCGCCGCCGCATTTACGCTGCTCGCGCTCACTGGGACATTCAGCAGGGGCTCTGGATTCTCGAATCCGGATGGATTCGCGATTTCGATCGTGGCCAGGTGACCCGTTACACGCCCTTCCTGGCCAACGCATTGAATGAGCTGAGCGAGCCGCCCTCTTATTTCAATCGGGAAGTCCGCCAGTCGTATCAGATGACCTGGTGGGAGCTCAAACGCTACATCGGCGACCTGCACCAGGCCGGGTTCGACGTCGCGCGCCTTTCCGTGCAACTGCAAAAGAAGCTTTCCTTTCCCCTGGTCGCTCCGATCATCATCCTCTTGGCGATCCCCTTCTCGATTCTGGTTGGGACGCGCGGGGCTGTCGGCGGTTTGGCCCTGGGTGTGGGAATCGCGATTGTCTATTGGGCCGCGTCCGCGCTCACGGAAGCGATGGGTGCCGTCGGGCAATTGCCCCCGCTTCTGGCCGCATGGGCGCCGGACACTGTCTTTGGTTTCCTCGGATTGTATTTCTTCTTGAAAATGCCGACGTGAGAATGTGAGCCATGAGTCGTGAATTGTGATTCGTCGGTGATCCAAATCCGCAACAAAACTTCTAGCGTTCCTTGAACTTCAATTTGACGATGAAAACTTCACGAAAACGTCGAGACAAATCGACCGTTTAGGTCTCAATACCGCAGAGCGCTCAAAAAAACAAGGGACAAACAAATCTAAAGTAACACTTAAATTCCAGAAGAGTTGGTCCCAACCAAGGATCGTATCTTTTGGATGACGAGATCGATGCCAACCTCGTTATGGCCGCCCTCCGGGATGATTACGTCGGCGTGCCGTTTGGACGGCTCGATGAATTCCATGTGCATGGGCCGCACCGTAGTCAGGTATTGCTCGACGACAGACTCGACGGTTCTTCCCCTTTCGCGGATGTCCCGGCCCAGCCGGCGAATGAAGCGCAGGTCCGCGTCCGTATCCACGAAGATCTTGATGTCCATCAATTCGCGCAGCGCTTTGTTTTCAAAAATGAGGATTCCTTCGAGAATCATCGCGGGATACGGGTTCATGCGGACGGTATGGGAGGCTCGCTGGTGTTTCGTAAAATCGTAGACGGGACGATCGATGGCGTTTCCCTCGCGCAGTCGCCGCACCTGCTCAATGAGAAGCGGGGTGTCAAAAGAATCCGGGTGATCGAAATTCTGCCTCGCGCGTTGTTCCAGGGGAAGATGAGGAAAATCCTTGTAATAATGATCCTGCTGGAGCACCAGAACGCTTTCCGGCGCCAGAGTGGAAATAATCCGCTCCGTGATGGTTGTCTTTCCTGAACCGGTGCCGCCACAAATCCCAATGACAAGCCGCTTCGCCACAATGATGCCTCGAGAATTTTACCAGCAAAAAAGTTTTCGTCGGCGAGCCGACTGTAGCAAGAGCTCAAACCCGGGAAGACCAATCTCCCGTTGCGGCGGACGACCTTCACCACGCCACTCAGGAGAATAGCGCTCCCAGGCTGCATCCCTACATTACTTCTTGCCCTTCTTCTTGCCGCGGGATTTCTTGGCTGCGCGCTCCTCGATCACGGCCTGCGCCGCCGCAAGACGCGCGATCGGAACCCGAAACGGCGATGCGCTGACGTAATCCATCTCGACCTCGTGACAGAACTTGACGCTGGCCGCATCTCCGCCGTGTTCGCCGCAGATTCCAATCTCAAGCTTCGGACGAACCGATCGCCCACGCTCAATCCCCCAGCGGATCAGCATTCCGACACCATGAACATCCAGCGTCTGAAACGGATCATCCGAGAAGATCCCGGCCTTCTTTTCGTCCACATATTCGGGTAGGAACCGACCCGCATCATCCCGGGAGAGTCCCATTCCCATTTGCGTCAGATCGTTTGTGCCAAAAGAAAAGAATTCGGCCACCTCGGCGATCTCGTCGGCCAGCAATGCGGCGCGAGGAATCTCGATCATGGTTCCCACCAAATACTCAAGTTTTACTTTTGTTTCTCGAATCACTTGTTGCGCAACTTGATTCGTTCTGTCCGTCAAAATCTGAAGCTCTTTCCGATCCATTACCAGAGGAATCATGATCTCAGGTATAACTTTAATTCCACACTTCTTGCATTCAATCGCCGCTTCCACGATCGCCCGCACCTGCATTTCAAGTATCTCTGGATAGGTGATCGCCAGACGGCATCCGCGGTGGCCGAGCATGGGATTGGCTTCATGCAATTGTTCAACGCGCCGCACAATCACTTCGACATCGACGCCGATCTTCTCTGCGAGTTCCCGTTGCTTCTCGGGCTCGTGCGGAACGAACTCGTGAAGCGGAGGATCGATCAGGCGGATCGTGACGGGAAATCCGTCCATGACCTTAAAAATGCCGATGAAGTCGCGGCGCTGGTATGGCAGGAGTTTGTCGAGGGCTCTCTTCCTTGCAAGAGAAGAATCGGCAATGATCATTTCCTGTATCGCGAGTTGCCTCTCGATGCTCTTCTCGGGATATTCAAAATCTTTGAAGAACATGTGTTCGGTGCGGACCAGGCCGATCCCTTCGGCGCCCATTTCCAGGGCTTTTTGCGCGTCGTGCGGGGTGTCGGCATTCGTCCGCACATGGAGTTTTCGGATGGAATCCGCCCAGCCCATAAGCGTGGAGAAGGCTTCCGGCAATTCCGGAGTGGAAAGCTTTACCTGGCCTTGGTAGACCACGCCGTCGTTTCCGTCGAGCGTGATCCAATCCCCCTGGTGAATTGTTTTCCCGTTGGCTTGGGCGGTCTTGGTTCCATAGTCAATGTCGAGCTGTTCGCACCCGACGATGCAGCATTTGCCCCAGCCACGCGCGACAACCGCAGCGTGGCTCGTCTTGCCTCCCGTGGCCGTGAGGATCCCCTGGGCGACGAACATTCCGCCAACGTCTTCGGGACTTGTTTCGCGGCGGACCAGGATAACCTTCTCTCCGCCGTGGACCATAGTCTCGGCCTCTTCCGCGCTGAACACGGCTTTTCCTACCGCGGCTCCCGGCACAGCGTTAATTCCGGCGGCGACTTTCCGTTTGGCGAGGTCCGCTCGCGCTGTCGACGGGTCGACAATCGGATAAAATAATCGATCGATGTCTTCCGGCTTGATGCGCTCGATCGCCTCTTCTTTGGAGATGAGACCCTCTTTCGCCATGTCCACCGCGATTTCAAATGTCGCCGCCGGAGTGCGCTTCCCCACCCGCGTTTGCAGCATGTACAGCGTTCCTTCCTCCACTGTGAATTCCATATCCTGCATATCGCGGTAATGCTTTTCGAGGAGTTGGCGCACCTTTTCGAGCTGCTTGTACACTTTCGGCATCCGCATCGCCATCTCATTCAAGTGCATCGGCGTCCGGATGCCCGCCACCACGTCTTCGCCCTGCGCGTTGATCAGAAAATCACCATAGAAAATTTTCTCTCCGGTTGAAGGGTCGCGCGTAAAGCAAACGCCCGTGCCAGAAGTGTCTCCCGTGTTGCCGAAGACCATTTGCACGACGTTGACGGCCGTTCCAAGCAGCCCGGTGATGCGCTCCACACGGCGATAGGTCACCGCCTTTTCGGCATTCCAGGAACCGAACACAGCGCCGATCGCGCCCCACAATTGTTCCTCCGGATCTTCTGGAAAAGTTTTCCCTGTTTTCGACTTAAAGTATTCCTTATATGCGGCTACCAATTCGCGCCAGCCTTCTGCGGGAACTTGCGTGTCATCTTTAACACCGCGCCGGCTTTTCATCCCTCTTAGCTTTTCTTCAAGTTCTTCTTTAGGTAGTCCGATCACGACCGACGAATACATTTGGACAAATCGGCGATAAGCATCCCAGGCAAACCTTTCATTTTTTGTGTTGCGCGCCAGGGCTTCGACGGACTTGCTGTTGAGACCGAGGTTGAGGATTGTTTCCATCATCCCCGGCATCGACCGCGCGGAACCGGAGCGGACGCTTACAAGGAGCGGATCCTTGGCGTCGCCGAGTTTTTTCTTCGTGGCCTTTTCCAGACGCGCCAAGTTCTTCTTGACTTCTGCGTGAAGCGACTTTGGATACTTAAGGTCGTGCTTTAGATAATAGTCGCAGCATTCTGTTGTGATTGTGAAGCCTGCCGGCACGGGTAGACCGATCTTGGTCATCTCGGCAAGGCCTGCGCCCTTGCCCCCCAGCAGATCTTTCATGGAACCGTCGCCTTCCGCTTTTTTGGCGCCAAAAAAATAAACGTATTTCACAAGTTTCCTCCCTCAGGATTGAAGATGAAAATGAGCTGTACGTCGGCGCGCCGACGAAGGACATTTCACCCATGCCGCTACCGTCCTCTGATTATTTCCCCTGCTCCGCCGTCACGATTTCTGAAAAATCGGCGATAGTCGAAAACTCCGAGAGCAATCCCGCAAGAAGAGTCAACCGGTTCTTCCGGAGTTGCTCATCCTCGGCCATCACCATCACGTCGTCAAAGAATCCATCCACGGCAGGACGCAGCTTGGCAATCTCTTGCAGCGCCTCGCGGTACCGTCCCGCCCGTTTCTGCTGCTCGACTTCCTTCATGGCTGAGGCCGAACGCGCGTGCAGTTCTCGCTCCGCTTCTTCCTTGAATAGATCCGAGCGAACCGCGGACAGTTTCCACCCTGCTTCCGGGCCCGCCTTTTCGAGAATTTTTCGGATGCGCTTGAACGAGACGGCCAGCGGCTCAAAGTTCTTGGTCTTCCGTATGGCCCGAATCGCTTCCATCCGATGAATGGCATCCACCAAGTCATCCGCCCCTGCGGCAAGCGCCGCGTTGACCTCGTCGTAGGCCAGTCCGCCGCGCTCCTTAAGAACAAATCGCGCACGGTCGAGCAGGAATTCCAGAACCTGTTTCTCCACTGCCGACGAGACAGCGATCTTGCGAGGTCCATGAGCAATGGTTCGTGCCGACCGCGCGATGGTCATGGAAAGGGAAACCGGCAATTTCGTTTCGACCAAAATCTTAACAATGCCAATCGCCGCCCTGCGCAAAGCGAAAGGATCACTTGAACCCGAGGGAATGAGCCCGACGGCAAAGCATCCGACGAGGGAATCAAATTTGTCGGCCAGCGCCACGGCTTGCCCAGCAATATTTCTAGGGATGGAATCCTCAAGACCCGCGGGCTTGTAATGGTCGTAAACGGCCCAGGCAACTTCTTCAGGTTCTCCTTGAGATTTTGCGTAGAGGCCGCCGACGATTCCCTGGAGTTCGGTAAATTCGCGGACCATCTCGGTGACGAGGTCGCACTTGGAAAGTTCGGCAGAGCGATCCGCCGCGCCGACGCTGGCATGGGAAATCCCGCTGGCAAACCATTGTTCGGAAAACCACCGGGCCAGCTCGCGCATGCGCTCGACTTTCTCGCCGTAGCTGCCAAGCTTTTCCTGGTACGTCACCGCGCCGAGTTTTGGAAGATAGTCGGCGAGCCGACATTTCTGATCCGTCTCCCAGAAAAACCGGGCATCGGCGAACCGGGCTCGCAGGACCCGTTCGTGGCCCGCGCGGATCAGGCCGGCTTTGTCCTTATCGAGATTGATGACCGCCAAGAAATTCGGCGCCAGCGTCCCGTCCTTGCGCTCCAGCCCAAAGTACTTTTGGTGGCCGCGCATCACCGTGATCAGAATTTCCTCCGGCAGTTCCAAGTAGGATGGGTCGAACCCTCCCAGGATCGCCGTGGGATACTCGTTGAGATAGGTCACCATTTCCATGAGGTGGGCGTCCTCGTGAATCCGCAACCCCTTCCCGCTGGCTAGGCGCCGCAATTCCCCTTCGATCTTTTTCTTGCGGTCCTCGGGCCGCACAAGCACATAATTTGACTTCAACTTCTGGACGTAATCCTTTGCGCCGCGCACTGGAATCTTTGATTTGCCGAGGAAGCGGTGCCCTGAGGAATCATTGCCTGCCGCGGCATCGCCCAAGGTGATTCGCAGGGGCTTTCCGTCAAGTAGCGCCACTACCCAGCGAATCGGCCGTATGAAATGCAGCCCGGCGCCGCCTGTCCAGTACATACTGCGCGGCCAGGGGATCTCCGCTACCGTGCGAGGCAAGATGTCCTCAAGTATTACCTTAGCAGGCCTCCCCAGAATCAACTGCCTTGCGGAGAGGTATTCTCCCTTGGGAGTCGAGACAATGACCAGTTCGTCGACTGGGACATTCATCTTTTGCGCAAAACCTTCGGCGGCTTTTGTCGGTCTTCCGGAAGCGTCGTAGGCCACGGACTTCGGCGGCCCCGGCATGTCCTTTGTCTCGTCCGGCTGTTTGACGCGCAGGTTCGCGCAAGACGCAACCAGCCTGCGCGGCGCGCCGTAGGTTTCGATGGGAGAACCTTGGGTCAAGTTATAGGCGGTCAAATATTTCTCAAGTATTACTTTCAATTCTTTTATGGCGCCTGGCAGCATCCCTGCCGGGATTTCTTCGCAACCAATTTCAAATAGGAAGTCCGCTGTTTCATTCATCGCGCGCCCCCCGCAATCGCCGCCGCGCTGCGCGCTTCCGCTTGTTGAGCGAGGAAATCGATGGCCACCCTGCAGGCGATCTGGCGGATGCGGCCAATCAACTGGGCGCGCTCGGTGGTGGAGATGACCCCGCGCGAGTCAAGCAAGTTGAAGAGGTGGGAACACTTCAGGCAGTGGTCATAGGCAGCGAGTACGGGAAAGCGCCTGTCCTGCTTCGCTGACCGCTTTTCGTAGGCGTCGAGCAACTGGCCGGCCTCTTTCTCGTGCAACTCAAAGAGCTTTCGCGTGATGACTGGGTCGGCGTACTCAAAATTATATGCCGAAAATTCCTGCTCCTCGAGGAGCCTTACCTGCCCGTAGCTGTGATCGTCCGACCAGCGAACATCGTAAACGCTATCCACACCCTGAAGATAGGCGCAGATGCGATCCAGGCCGTAGGTCAATTCCGCGGAGACGGGGTCGAGGTCAATGCCGCCGCTTTGCTGGAAGTACGTGAACTGCGTAATCTCCAGGCCGTCCAAGAGGACCTGCCAGCCCATTCCCCATGCGCCGAGGGTCGGGGATTCCCAGTTGTCTTCCTCGAAGCGCACGTCGTGGGCGGCGAGGTCCAGGCCAATCGCCGCCAGGCTGTTCAGATACATGTTCTGAATATCGGGCGGAGAGGGCTTGAGAATTACCTGGAGCTGGTGGTGTTTGAACAAGCGGTTGGGATTTTCGCCGTAACGACCGTCGGCGGGCCGACGAGAAGGCTGGACGTAGGCGACCCGGTAGGGGTCTGGTCCGAGCACACGGAGAAACGTTTCGGGGTGCATCGTCCCTGCCCCGACTTCAACATCGTACGGCTGCTGAATGACGCACCCTCGATCGCTCCAGTATTTCTGCAACAGAAAGATGAGGTTCTGAAATGTGGGGCCTTTCAAGGCCTTCGACTTTACTTTAGATTTCAACGATTCCACTCTCTCCCGTTTCAAATGTTTTTCTGGAGATCAATTTCTTCTCGATGTGCTGCTCCAGAACATCTAAGGCATAACTTAAGATTTCTTTTGCGGGCCCTATTGGTGGATTTTCTTTCAACAATCGGTCCAAGGTCCCTGACAGCGCCGTCCGCCCAAATGAAAGTGCTTCTTTAGATATTGGCTTCATCCAATCGTCCCGGCAATCCGCGCAATAGAGTTCGGCAAAGCCGGTTGAATGAAAAGCAGTTTCGAGATTCATCGCCCTTCCGCAGCGCGAGCACCGATCGAGTGGCCCGAGCCAGCCTCCGAGCCGCGCCGTCCACAAGCAAAAATATGCAAGTACTACTTGAGATGGTCCATGCGCTCGAATCGCGCGCGCGGTGAGGAGAATCAGGCGGAACTGCGCGTCTGCCGCTTCCCTCTCTCCGAGAACCGAGTCTGTAATTTCGCTCACTAGCGCGAGACCAATCGCGGACGCGTAGTCTCGCTGGACATCCATGAACGACTCGATCAATTCGCACTGATTGATGCGAACCAGTTCCCTGGTTTCCCGCTCGAAATACCAGATCCGGATATAGGCGAGCATCTCCAGGGTGGAGCCAAAACGGTTTTTCGTAAGGCGCGCGCCGCGCGCGACGCCGCGCAGCCGGCCGGACTGGCGATCGAGAAAACTGACCAGCCGGTCGCCCTCGCCGAGCGGAAAGGTGCGAAGAACGATCGCCTCGGACTCCTTGAGTGGCATCCATTTTGTCGGCGCGCCGACCGACCGAGATTAACACGCAGGCAGATTCGCGCGACGAAATTTTGAATTCGTTACTTACCATACCACGCGAGTTGAATCAATTGAGAACCGCAAATAAACCTTACTTTCGACGCGGAATGCCGCAGGATTTTTTCTGAGGAATCTTCGGCTGTTTCACAAATTCAATTCTCGGCTGAAGATCTGCGGAAAATACTCGCCATGCCAAGAGAAGGCGTTGCGCTCGCGGATGACGCCTCCTCGTCCGCTTCCCCCGCACTACGGATGATCCACTTGCATGTGGCCAGAGCGCGAACACGATTCCGAGCCGTTGACCGCGAACCCCAACCCGCAAGCCCTGTGTCGAGAATGCGTTATACGCCCTCAAAGTAATATGTTTACTCGTCGCCGCGATATCGAACAATTATCAGACGCACTTCCCGCTCATTTCCTCTTGCGCCAGAATTGGATTTCCGTAGAGTGTCTCTGTGGCCGAAACCACCTCCGTTGTCGATATCGTTGGCGTGGGGCTGAACGCTACCGACACGATCATTCGTCTCCCGCATTTCCCTGCCTTCAATTCCAAGGTGGAATTTCGCGTTTCGGAAATTCTCCCGGGAGGCCAGGTGGCCACAGCCGTCACGGCCTGCGCGCGCTGGGGCTTGAAGGCGCGTTACGTCGGAAAGATCGGCGACGATCCTGCTGGGATCCTCCAGCAAAGCGAAATGCAAAAGTCCGGGATCGAAGCGCACTGGATCGTTGTGCCCGATTGCCAGAGCCAGTCCTCATTTATTCTGGTAGACGAAATAACCGGGGAGCGAACGGTCCTGTGGAGGCGCGACCCTCGCCTGGAACTCCTCCCGGCCGAGATCCAGCGCGAATGGGTGGTCCAGGCCCGGCTGCTGCACGTGGATGGGCATGATTGCACCGGGGCTACCGAAGCGGCTCGTTGGGCTCGCTCGGCTCGCATCCCTGTCACCGCCGACCTCGACAACCTCTACCCCGGAGTGGAAGCTTTACTTGAGAATATAGACTACGCCATAGCGTCCAAGGAATTCCATACCAGGCTATGCAGGGAGAGCGACCCGCTCATTTCGTTGCCGGCCACTGCTTCGCGATTTGGATGTCGATTGACGGCCGCGACCCTGGGCGCCGATGGTGTAGTCGCGTGGGATGGCGCCCGCTTCCACTACTCCCCAGCATTTGAAGTGAAACCTGTCGATACGACGGGTGCGGGCGATGTATTTCACGCCGCATTTGCCTATGCTCTTTTGCGGGGCGATGAGCTTCCGCGCTCGCTGGAATTCAGTTGCGCCGCAGCGGGCCTCTCGTGCCTGGGGATGGGCGCGCGAGGCGGAATTGCGAGCTTGAATGAAATTGAAGAACTGATCCGGAATGTGCGGCGGAGACCCGCAGCGTTTACGCCGGACCAACTTGCAGCTGCCCGGGCGGCCCGATGATTCCGCTTCGTGTGGACATTCTTCGCACTCGCTTCGCGTTGTTCAACGCTCTGTTGATCATGGTTAACGTATTCGCCTTCCTCCATGAGTTGACGCTGTCTCCTAAAATGGGACGCGCGCTCGTTTACACCTTCGGGCTCATCCCTGCACACGAGCAATTGCTGTTCGCAAAAAACGGTATCGGGATTGGGCAGGCGATCCTTCCGATGTTCACAAGTATGTTCCTGCATGGCGGATGGCTGCACCTGCTGGGGAACATGCTGTTCCTCTGGGTCTTCGGCGGGGCCGTTGAAGAGGCGCTGGGGCATTTTCAATATCTCATCTTCTACTTGATCTGCGGGGTTGGGTCGGCCCTGGTGCACACAGTCTTCAACCTTGGCTCGAAGGTTCCCACGGTCGGCGCGAGCGGGGCGATCTCCGGGGTGATGGGCGCCTTCATCGTGTTGTTTCCGAGAGCCCGCGTGACGACGCTTATTCCTGCGCTGCTGTTGTTTTTTACGGTGCGAATTCCCGCTTATCTCATGTTGGGCTACTGGTTCTTCCTGCAGTTTTTCAGCGGTGTTGCGTCGCTGGGGATGACGGATCAAGGGGGAGTCGCCTGGTGGGCCCACGTCGGCGGGTTCGTTCTGGGGGCTTTGCTCGTCGTCGGCGTGCGCACGAAGATGCGGAGCGCTGCCTACAGTTAGGATTCCCGTTAGACGAGAATTTCTTTTCTGGCCGAGATGGCTTCGATGCGGTCGATGCGCGGCGCGTAGCCGATGCCGGGACTGTCCGGAGCTCGGATTGTTCCTTGCGGGGTGACTGCTACTTCTGGATCGATGACGTCTTCGAGCCAATATCGGCGACTGGCGGTCACGTCTCCCGGAAGCGTGAAATTTTCCAGCGTGGAAAGGGCGATGTTGTGCGCGCGTCCGATTCCGGACTCAAGCATACCTCCGCACCACACCGGGATTTGCTTTGACAGGCACAGATCGTGGATTCGCTTCGCGGGAGTGTATCCCCCGACGCGGCCGAGTTTCATGTTGATGATGCGGCACGCCCCTAGCTCGATGGCCGCGCGCGCGTGCTCTTCCGTGTGGATGCATTCATCAAGGCAAATCGGGGTGTCAAGCCTCCGCTGCAATTCGACGTGGCTGAAAATGTCATCCCATCCGAGCGGCTGCTCGATCATCATCAGGTAGTAGGCTTCCAGGCGTTTCAAGTGCGGCCAATCATCCAGGCGATATGCCGAATTGGCGTCGACCATCAAACGGATCCTCGGAAACTGCAGGCGCAGCCGCTCGACGGGAGTGACGTCATTGCCCGGCTTAATCTTGATCTTGATGCGCTGGTAGCCTGCGGCCAGCTCGCGCTCGACGGTCGCGACGAGTTCTTCGAGTGTTTCTTTAATTCCGATGGACACGCCGCACGCAATTTCTTGACGCACCCCACCGAGGAGTTTCCAGAGGGGAATGCCCTTTTGCTTGGCCTCGGCGTCCCAGAGGGCGGCTTCCACGGCTCCTTTGGCCATGTTGTGTCCGCGAATCGTTTCGAGCGTGGGCCACACTTCGGCAGCGCTCTCGAAATCGCGCCCCTTCAAGAGCGGCCAGATAAAGTCGCGTAGAATATGCCACGCGGTTTCGACCGTTTCGGGGGCGTAGAAGGGGCCCTCGCCTGCTACGCATTCGCCCCAGCCGGCGATGCCATCCGTGTCGGCCTCGACGAGCAACATTCGCCGGTCGGTGACACGGCCGAAACTGGTTTCAAAAGGGGTGATCAGCGGCATCCTGATTTCGCGGAGGGTGATTCGCTGCACCTTCAAGTTGAGCTCCTGGGTTCAAGGATGTAATCCATTCCGCCCTTGCTCGGTGCGACAGCCGTCGCAGCATAACCCTCCCCCAACCATTTTAGAAACTCTGCGCGCACCTCGGACTGTACTTCCCGAGCGCGCGAGGGGTCGCTGCTTCTAAACTCTTCTGCCCCGGAGGGAATCGTGATTCGCGCCGCCTTTTTGGATTTTGGGGCGTTTGCTGGCTTCCCCGCCAGAACTTTGAGCACCCGATCAGACCGGAGGTACCATTCCGCGACGAGGCGGTCCGTGGGAAGCGACCCATGCAAAGGACTGGTCGTAATTCCGTATGCGTTCGGCAAATAGCGCCGGGCAATCGCGCCCAGGCGCATGAAATTGAAGTAGGCATTCTTGGTTACGAGAGGATCGAAGGTCCACTCGACGAGGTTAATTCCGCGGGCGAGGGCATCTTTTCTCTGAAATAGCTTCAAACGACGGCCGATGCCGCGATCCCTGTTTCCATCCAGGACGGCAGTCATGTGAGAGTGGAGGAATGGCTTGCGGGCGCGCCAGCCGGCAATGGCGAGGGTGAATCCCACGAGTTCCGCTCCACGGAAGGCGCCAAGAACCTGACCTCCGGTCTCCGAAGCGACAACGAACAAGGGAATAGGAATTATGTCTACATCCGAGGACTTCCACACTTCTCGTTCCACGTGGATGCAGGCTTCAAATTCTTCGATCCCGTGGCAGGGGCGGATCACGACGCCATCGCGAGTTTCCTCGGCGGATGACGTGGGATCGGCAGTCTTTCTGCGCTTTCGCGATTTCATGGTTTGGATTCCGCTAAGACTTGTGCGCGGGCTTTCGTTTTTGCCGCTTCCCAGAGTTGTTCCAGTTTTTCTTTCGATAAGTCAGAAAGGCGCTGTCGTGAATGTGAAGCTTCTCTTTCCATTTCCTGAAATCGCATCTTAAACTTTAAATTTGAATGTTTAAGTGTAACTTCAGGATCGAGTCCGAGGAATCGCGCCAGGTTCACGACTGAAAACAGGAGGTCGCCGACTTCTTCCTCGGCGGCACCGGGATTGGAATCGCCGAGCGCGGTCCGAAGCTCCGCGGTCTCTTCCTTCAGCTTTTCAAGAATTCCCTCCACACGCTCCCAGTCAAAGCCGATTTGCGCGGCGCGGCGAGTCATTTGGTAGGCTTCAAGTAAGGCTGGAAGGTTTCGCGGAACACCATCCAATGCGGATGGAGCGGGATTTTGCGAGACCGTCCCTTTCCGGGAGGAAGCCTGTTTCTCTCTGGCTTTTAGCTGCGCCCAATTTTTGAGGACTTCGCCGGAGGTTTCCGCCTTTACGTTGCCGAAGACGTGCGGATGCCTGCGGACCATTTTGTCGTGGATGCCGATGATGACATGGGAAATGTCGAACGCGCCGGTTTCCCGGGCCATGTCGGCGTGAAACAAGACTTGCAACAGGAGATCGCCTAGTTCCTCGGCCAAATCCTGGGAGCTTCCCTTTTCGATTGCATCGAGGACTTCGTAAGCCTCCTCGATCAGGTAGGTTCTTAGCGTCTTGTGGGTTTGCTCGCGGTCCCAGGGGCAGCCGCCTGGGGCGCGCAGACGGGCTTGGACGGCGACCAAATCTTCGAAGAGTTTCCCGATATGCTTCGGGTGGGATTCTGCAGGGATGGTCCCGATTTTTGCGATTTGTCGGCGCGCAGACTTCGATCCGGCTTTTTGGTGAGGCTTTGGGCGCTTCGAGATCTTCTTGCGTTTCGATCGAGGGGGAGGCACGGTGGCTCGTCGGCTCCTGAGATGAAGGGAAACTTTACGGCACGTAGGGGGATTGCACAAGGGGCGGTCGCGAATACGGCGGATTAACTTCGCGCGGTGAGCAGCGTGTGTCGCCCCTGACGGGCTTGCCTTTGGGGGCGTGGATGCCTTCCCTCCACTTACGTGCGGGCTACGGTGTATCGTCCCTTCGGGACTTTCGTCCATTCGGGAATAGGTGATTGCGGTCGCTACGCAGCGCTGTGCAAATGCTTGAGCGCGACACGATGCGATGCCTGCAAGTTTCTACTATGTCGGCAAATTTCAAACATGCGGGTGAGTACTTGTGAGCGCGTGCGGTGCGATGCTAAACTGCTTGCTCAATCTGGCTGATGCTCGATCGATTACCTGAGGGAGATTCCGTTGTCCGAATCCAAACACGACGAAAGTTTTAAGGTTGTAGACCGCAGGCTGTTCACGCCGGAGGGTGAATTTCGCAAAGAGGTTGCCGAGCAGCAGGATCGCGAGCGTGAAACAGCTCCAGCAGCGGCGGGTCCGGTCGGTGCGGCGGCAGCGCCTAGGTCAACAGGAGCGGCCGCTCCTGGCACGATTGCCGGAAAGGCTGCGACGCCGAGTGCGATGCCCGCGGCCGCGCCGCCTGTTGACGCGCCGAAGCGATCACCCGTGTTTGAAAATTTGATTCGCTCGCTGGGGCAGAACGCGGCCATGCTTCTTGGCGGATACGCGGACCCGCGCACGGGGCAGCCGGTGCTGGACCTGGAAGGGGCGCGCGAGATGATCGACATGCTGGACGTTCTTCGCGAGAAGACCCGTGGGAATCTGGCGCCGGAAGAAGATACTCTTCTTTTGGATGTGCTTGGCAATCTGAAGCTGGCCTTTATGGAAATGGCGAAAGCGGCCGCGAAGCAAGAAAAGGCCCAGTCCCGGCCTTGATCGAGGATCCGCCCTGCCCGCAACACCTCATTCCGTACTCGAATTGACAGTGCTTGGTTCCGGCACGTCCATGGGAGTGCCGACGCTCACGTGCCACTGTCCCGTCTGCTCATCCACCGATCCGCGCGACAAGCGGCTGCGGCCTTCCGTCCTGCTGGTTCACAACGGACAGACTGCGGTGATCGACACGACTCCCGATTTCCGGTTCCAGGCCATGCGCGCCGGTCTGGAGCGGCTGGACGCGATTCTTTTCACGCACGCGCACGCCGACCACATTCTCGGGTTTGATGATATTCGCCCATTTAATTTGCGCCAGAAATCCGCGCTTCCGGTATATGCATCGCCCGAAACCATTGCCACGCTGAAGAGAACGTTCGCGTACGTTTTTGAAGAGTCGCCGGTGATCAGCACTATCCCGCAAGTTACGCTGCATCCGATTGATGGGCCGTTCGACGTGATCGGAACTCGGATCGTGCCGGTTCCGGCGCGGCATGGGGACATCGGAGTGCTCGGGTTTCGATTCGGCGGCGCGGCGTACCTCACCGATTTCAGCGTCATTCCCGAATCCTCCAAAGCGCTGCTTGCGGACCTGGACGATCTGATTCTGGATGCCCTGCGCGATGTGCCGCACCCGATGCATCAGACGGTCGAGCAGGCGCTTGCCGTGATCCGCGAACTGAAGCCGCGCCGGGCCTGGTTCACGCACATCGCGCACGAACTGCCTCACGCCGAAACGATCGCGCGCTTGATCGCTGCGGGATACCCCAATGTTTCCCTGGCGTACGATGGACTTCATTTTGAGGTTCGCGTCTGATGGCTTTTCTCGTTTGTAATTCCATCGAGGAATGGGCGGCTCAATTCTCGGACGCGCGACGCACGGCCGTCACGGTCGGAAATTTTGACGGGCTTCATCTTGGGCACCAGAAAATTCTGAAGTCGGTGCGGGAACATGCGCTCGCCGCGGGGCAGCGCGCCGCGGTGATTACTTTCGATCCGCATCCGATGTGCGTGCTGCGGCCCGATCGCGCGCCGCTGATGATTCAGACGCTTGCGCAGAGGCTTGCGGGTTTTCAGCAGATGGGTCTGGACGCCGCGCTGGTCTTGCGGTTCGACCGCGCGCTGTCCCTCGTTTCGGCTGATGAGTTCATCGAGCGGATTCTCGTTGGGGGCTTGCACGCGGGCGCCATTTTGGTGGGCGCGAATTTCCGCTTTGGGCATCGTGGCGCCGGGGATGTGCGGCTGCTTGGAGAGTTTGGGAAGCGCGACGGCTTTGATGTCGAAATTGTTCCGCCCGTCGAGGTCGGCGGACAGATTGTATCGAGTACGGCGATTCGCGGCGCGGTGGCGAGCGGCGATGTCGCCGCGGCAATTCCGTTGCTGGGGAGGACGTATTCGCTGACAGGCGAAATTCGCTCCGGGGCCGGGCGCGGGCGGACCATTCTCTTCCCTACTCTCAATATGGCGCCCGAACAGGAGCTGCTGCCGAAGCTCGGCGTGTATGCAACCGAATGCGTCGTGGGCGGGAAATTGTATTCGTCGGTGACGAACGTGGGGACGCGGCCCACGTTTAATGGAGCGGGAGTCACGGTCGAGAGCCACTTGTTTGGATTCAGCGAGAATGTCGCGGGCGGGGCGATGGAAGTTCGCTTTCACTCGAGAATACGCGACGAGCGAAAGTTTTCGGGAGCCGACGAGCTGCGCGCGCAGATCGCGCGCGACATCGAGACGGCGCGGAAATTCTTTTCGGAACGGACTTTGGCGGGAAATTCCTCGCGCAATTGATGGGCAATTACTTGTGGGTGGAACGCGCCGTTGCCGCAGGACTGTGCCTCTTTCCCGTGGACAATGGCAATTCGCAAGTCAGGAATTTGAAATTTCAAATTTGAGATTCTTTTGGACTACTTTTTCCTGCACTTTTCGCAGTAGCCGCCGACTTCGGTGCGCGCCGTGGTGATCTCGATGCCGCAGTCTTTTTCGATTTGCTTTTTCAGCTTTTCGTAGAGTTGCGACTCGAACTCGCGGACGGTTCCGCATTTCAGGCAGGCGACGTGGATGTGATCGCGGGTGCCGTGGCTTTCGTAGAAATGCTGGTCGCCGCGCAGATGGAGCAGGTCGAGCTCGTCGATCAGCCCGTTGCGCTTCAGCAAGTCGATGGTGCGGTAGACGGTCACGCGGTGGACGCGCGGATCGAGTTTCTGCGCGCGGTCGAGGATGGCGCCAGCGTCGAGATGACGCTCGGCGTTGTCCATCACTTCGAGCAGAATTTTTCGCTGGCGCGTCAGGCGCACGCCGCGCTTGGTGAGGGCCTCCTGCAAGCGGCCGGGGCGGTCATGGGCGTTGATGCGTTCGCCGGTGGAGACTCGATGTGCCGAGGTGGGCATGATTCGGTGCGGGTTGCCGCAATAATTCAAGAATTAGTTTTTCGTGCTTCGGACAAATCATTTCTCTTTTGTAGCGCCCGCCTTCAGGCGGGCACATTAGATTCAGCCACATGCTCGGCCGCCACGGCGGACGAGCGCAACACAGAGACTGCGCCTTTGTGAGAAAGCTTCTAGTGATGCGGAATTAACTTCAGGACGTCATTGTACATAACGATGGCGAAGACCAACAACAGGAACACCATGCTGACGGTGACGAAGCGCTCCTTCACGCGCACGCTCAAGTCCCGCCGGATCGTTCCCTCGATGAAAAGCATCAGGATGTGGCCGCCGTCGAGCGGAGGAATCGGCAGCAGGTTCAAGACCGCCAGATTCACTCCAATCATGGCCATCAAGGAAAGGAGTTCCGCCACTCCTTCGCGCGCGGCCCTTCCAGATTCCTTCGCAATGCCAAGCGGCCCCTCGAGCTGGTTCAGTGAAATCTTTCCGCGAAACAATTCGACCACGACATAGGCAACTTGCCGGGTCATGAGGGCGTTCATTCCGACGGACTCGACGATCGCGGAGCCGAAGGAAAGGCGCCGTTCCACGAGGTCTCCAGTCCGCAAGACGCCGATCTGCCAACGCGGCGTACCGTTGGGGGCGTTCACTTGCTGCGGACGGAGCTGCACGTGGAGCGTCCGGTCGCCGCGCTGAACTTCCAGATCGAGGGGCTGCGAATGGGACTTGTCCACGATGGGCGGAAATTCCGCGCCGTTGGCGAGCGTAATTCCGTTGACCTTCATGATCACGTCGCCCGCCATCAGGCCACTCCGGTCCGCCGGCGTTCCAGGACTGACGGCGCTGACGATGAGGTGATCCTGCGGATAGCCGAAAACTTCCTCGACGGATTGCGCGGCCGGAACGGAAAAGGAAAGCTGCTGGCCGTTGCGGTCCACCACGATGGAAAGCGAATGACCGGGCAAAGTGGACATCAGCTCGAACTGCGCGCGATCCCAGGTCGGATTGCCGACGCCGTTCACAGAGGCGATGTGATCTCCCGGCATGAGCCCGGCCTTCTGCGCAGGGGAATCCTGCAAAACGCCGACCAGATCCATCGGGTGGTCCAAAAACGCGGGCTGCTTGCTGCCACGCATGTAAATCCCCGCGACAAGAATCACCGACAGGACGATGTTCATCGCCGGACCGGCCAGGGCGATCAGAACGCGCTGCCATCTTGGCTTGGACAAAAACTCGTCGGGGTCGCCCTTGCGGTCTTCGAGGGGATTGTCGCCGGCCATTTTCACGTAGCCGCCCAGGGGCAAAGCGCTCAGGCGGTAATCCGTGCCGCCGCGTTTGTATCCCCAGAGGCGCGTGCCAAAGCCGATGGAAAATATCTCGACGCGAACGCCAAAGGATTTGGCAACGATGAAATGCCCCCACTCGTGCACGAGGACCATGATGCCGAGGACAATCGAAACGGAAACAATCATTACCAGGAAATCCGGCACGGTTCTTTTCTCCCAGACTAGACGCTAGAAATTCCGGCAGCCGACATCACAATGGCCAGCCATTCAAGTTCGATAGAACCTCAGGGGCTAAAGCCCTGGTTTGTCAGGCGACTGAACGTCGCGGCTGAAGCCGCGACCCACAAGTCTCGCCTGCGAGATAACTTCCAATTACGCAACCGCGGTTCGCGCGGCCTTGTGTTCGACTTCTTCCCGGGCCATCCGGCGCGCATCGGAATCGGCCGTCAGCACGTCGCCGATCGCCGACATCTTGATCTTCGGAGTCCGCGTGAGCACTCGCTCGATGACTTCCGCAATGCCCGAGAACGGAATCCTGCGTTCGAGAAACGCTTCGACGGCCACTTCGTCCGCCGCGTTGAAGGCGCAAGGATAAGCACCCTTCTTGCGCAGCGCCTCGCGCGCCAAACGGAGGCAAGGAAACCGGCGCGTCGAAACCTTTTCGAAATCCAGACGGCGCAGCTTGCCCCAGTCCAATGCCAGATCGTTAGATGCGGCCCGCTCCGGGTAGGTTAGCGCATATTGGATGGGCATGCGCATATCGGTTGGGCCGAGTTGCGCCAAGATGGACCCGTCCACATATTCGACCATGGAATGAATGGTGGATTGCGGGTGGATGACCACGTCGATTTGATCTGGCCGCATGTCAAACAGCCAGTGCGCCTCGATGACCTCAAAGCCTTTGTTCACAAGGGTGGCCGAGTCGATCGTGATCCGACGGCCCATTCGCCAGTTGGGATGCGCCAGCGCTTGTTCCGGAGTGGCCGCGGCCATTTCGGCAAGGGGAGTCTTTCGAAACGGGCCGCCCGAGGCGGTCAGGATAAGCCGCTTGACTTCGGCGTGCTTCCCGGCGCGAAGACATTGATGGATCGCGTTGTGCTCGCTATCCACGGGAAGGAGTTCGACATTGGCGTGGCGGGCCGCGGCCATCACGATTTCACCCGCTGCGACGAGAACTTCTTTGTTTGAGAGAGCGACCTGCTTTCCTGCTTTCACGGCGGCGTACGTCGCTTCGAGGCCAACAACACCGACTGCCGCGGAAACCAATGTTGCGGCGGCTGGGTGAGTCGCCACAGCGTTCATGCCGGCGGAACCGTGCTGGATCTCCGGCAATGTCGCGATGCCCGCGTCGCGGAGACGTTCTGCGAGATTGGCGGCGACGGCAGAGGTGGCAACCGAAACCAGTTCCGGGTGATGACGGAGAATTTGCTGCGCCAGCTCTTCGACATTATTCCCCGCCGCTAGCGCCACGACTCCGAACCGTTCAGGCATCGCTTCCACAACGGCGAGGGTTTGGCGGCCGATCGATCCGGTCGAACCGAGAATGGCAATTTGCTTCAAATCAAGGTGCTCCAATTCCTGGCGGGCTTCCCTTCCGGATTCAGCGCAAACAAGGTGAGTCCGCGCGCGACCGTCAGTATTTCTTCAAAACGACCCATTCGAAATAGTACCAGACTGCGGGGGCTGCGAGGACAAGGGCGTCAATCCGGTCAAGCATTCCTCCGTGCCCCGGAATGATCGTGCCGGAATCCTTGACGCCGGCGTTGCGTTTCCATGCGGACTCGAAGAGATCGCCGACTTGTCCCGCGATGCTGCCAGCCGCTCCCATGGCCAGCACGTGCGCAGGAGAAATTTTACTCCAGTAACCGAACACGGCCGCGACAAAGAGGGCTCCGAGAAAATTCGCCGCGGCGCCCTCCCAAGTTTTGTTCGGGCTAGTCTTCTGGGCCATTTTCCAGCGGCCGATTCCGCGACCCACAAAATAGGCTGCCGTGTCTCCCACCCAAACCAGGACCACGGTGAAAAGAAGAAGCAAGGGGCCCAATACATCGACACCGTGGAGACGGACCACGGCGCTGAACGGAAGCACAACGAAGATGAGCCCGGCGGCGCTGATCGAAATGGATGGCAATACCTCGGTGAGCGACCGCTGGCTTGCGAGGGCGATTCCGGCGACGCCAAGAACGAATCCGAACAGGATCAATTCCAGAGTGATCCGTGGCGAGCGGTCCAGCAGGTCGCCCAGACGGGTGACGCTCGCCATGCGCGACGCATACCACTGCTGGGCGATGATTCCGGCGGCTGCAAGGCACGTCCAGAGCCGATAGGCTTGAAACCCCAGGCGAGCGGCAATCGAAAAAAATTCCAGCATCGCAGCAATCGCTACGAACGCGGCCACGATCGCGATGAGCCATGTGGGGGCCCACCAGATCGCCGCGACAACGATAGGAATGAGGATCGCAGCCGTCAGCACGCGCAGGCCTGTACCGGAATTCATTGGGTCCTTTCTTTTCTCCGAATGGCCGTCAGGAGGTTGGGGGCAACGTCGTGACGGGTAATGGGCAACTCTTGCTTGCATTAGCACGTTGTGCCGCCCCTGCCGGGGCTCTTGCACCTTGGTCTGCGCGTTTCCCACCCCGACCGAGTCGGGGTGGGCTACGGTCTGGCGTCCCTCCGGGACTTCCGGGTGGAAGAGACTGTCGCGCCATGCTTTGTTACGAAACAGGGTTCTGTCGCTTCTTCCACTTTCTCGCAATGTGAGCAGGAATTCCCGAAGAATAAATTCGGATTGTGCCGCGTTAAGAAACGATTCCACTCGGGAAGAATTGTAAAAGACGGGTCGCGCCGGCAAGGAAGGCCCGGTCGCGAGGCCGGCTCAGGCCATGACGCGGCGGCGCGCTTCCGCCAGGCCGCCGTAGCGGCGCTCACGCTTTTGAAAATCGAGCAGGGCTTCATAGAGCTGCGCGCGGGTGAAATCGGGCCACAGAGTTTCGGTTACATAAATTTCGGCGTAGGCAATTTGCCACAGCAGAAAATTGCTGACGCGCATTTCTCCACTGGTGCGAATCAGCAGGTCGGGATCGGGCAATCCAGCCGTGTAGAGATGCTGCGAAATCAATTCCTCATCGATGCGGGCATTCGCGAGTCCGTTATTGCGGACGCGATCGAGGATGCGATTGAACGCATCCACGAGTTCCGCGCGGCCTCCGTAGTTGAGGGCCACGGCCAGCTTCATGCCGGTGTTGTCCGCCGTTTGCTCCATGGCGCGATCGATGTCCGCTTGAACTTCCTTGGGCAACTGATCGGAACGGCCGATGACCAGCATGCGGATGTTGTTTCGATGGATGGTGGGAAGTTCCTTGCGCAAATATTCGCGAAGCAGGCGCATGAGAAAATCAATTTCCGCTTTCGGGCGGCGCCAGTTTTCCATCGAGAAAGCGTAGAGCGTCAAGGCGGGAATTCCGAGCCGCGCGCACGTTTCAATCACCGTGCGGGCCGATTGGACTCCGGCGCGGTGACCGGCGACACGCGGCAAGTGGCGCCGCTGCGCCCAGCGGCCGTTTCCATCCATGATGACGGCAATATGCTGAGGGAGCCGGTCCGCATCCAGTTCAAGGAGCAGCCGCTCTTCAGCGAGGTCCGTAGGTTTAAGCGATTCCGGTGCTTTCACGCGACTATTCCCGCGAATTCCGTGTAGTAGACAGAGGCTGTTTCGCGAGCATCTTGGAAAGCTAACATAGGGCATCTCACGGCGCAACACGGCACCCGTAACTAACGCGCAAAAGCAAAGGGAACCTTCGGAAGCAGAACGATTCATCCTTTGCGGCGGGGAGGCGTTACTTCAAGAAGCTGGCCCGGCTCGCTCCCGTAGAAATGAGAGCGAGCCGACAGCCCGGCGCAACGCGTTGGTTCGTGGAGGATTCTTAGTTATCGTCGTCGTCGGAAAGCACAACTCCCGTGCTCGGGTCGAGAAAGAGCTTGGACGCGCGGCCGTGGTGGTCGCCGTCGTGGTGATCGTCGAAGTCAAACAAGCCAGTCAGCGTGCCGGCTTTGACATCACTTGAATCGGCGCCAATCCGGCCAAGATTCCAGTTGTCTTCGATGAAACGCAGAACGGAAGATTGGTCGGTTGTGCGATGGTCGATGTAGTTCTTTTTTGCCCAGGGAGAAACGACGAGCAAAGGCTGGCGGGGTCCGTATCCGCAGCGTCCAGGAACACCCAACGCGGGAGTCACACCGCAAGAACCGGGCGCGGACAGGAAGTCATCATTGGCGCTGCTGGATTGGTTCACGACTGGGTCCATGACGTGGTCGTACCAGCCATCGGAGTCGTCATACAAGATGATGACCGCAGTTTCACCCCATTCCCTGCTGTGCTGCAAACGGTTGATCGTCTGGACAAGGAAGATTTGTTCGTCGAGGGGATCGGAATAGCCGGGGTGCCCGTCCTGGGAGGAAACCGCCTTCAGAAAGCTGACGGCGGGAAGCTGGTCGTTGTCCAGCGCGACCCAAAAATCGTTGAGGTCGTATTGGTGATTGACTCCGGCTTCGTCCTTGCCGATCAGGCTCGGCGTCGGAGGATCGTGATGAGGATTGGCGGTGGACAGATAGTAATTGAAGGGTTCGTGGTGAGGGATGTAGGCGCCAACCGTTGTAACCGCATCGTCCCCAGCCAAGCCTAGGGTATGTGCGCCGCAAACGGCGAGCCCGCTTCCATTCACGCCGGTGCGAGCAAAGCCGCCTGCGAACCAGCCCCACGTGACGCTCTTCGCATTCAATAAGTCACCCACGTTCTTGCTGGAAGGAGAAAACGTTACCGTGGTCACGCCCTGCAGCTTGGCATTTGTGGTCACACATTCATCAAAGCCCGGACGTGCGTCGCCTATCAGCGCTCCTGAGAGCACCCCGCCAGCGATGTTGCCGGCCAGCTTGGCAACGCCGCCCGCGGGCGTTGTTGGAGAGGCGGTTGCATTTGAGGTCGTTCCCGCCACGAGGCTTATCGCTCCGGGAGAGGATGGGCCGAACATGGTGCTAAAGGAATCGTCGCTCATCGCAAAATGCTGGGCATAATTCCAAAGCGCGGTAACCGTGTTGCCGTCATAGTAGCCCATCACAAGGCCCGCGCCTTTGCCGGCGTCATAACAGGGAGAGGCAACACTGTTGCCGACGCCGACCATTTCCGGAAATTTGTCCATCAAGCCGTGGTCGAAGGCTTTCTGTTCCGGGCCATAGTTATGATTCTGGTCGCAGGTCACAGCCTGAGTGCGGTCTAGAAGGAACGGCTGAGTGGAATTCGGATTCTCGTCGAGCAATCCGCCGGCCAGCAGATTGTTGGCGCGCGGAGTGTCGTCCTTCGCGTGGAAGGCAGGTTCGCCATCGGGGTTCGTGGCGTGAGGATAGGTGGCGAAGTAGTGATCGAAGGAAATGTTTTCCTGGAAGATGACGACGACGTGCTTGATAGGCGTCGTCGTGTGGAAATCATCCGAATCATGTTCACGCGGCTGCGCCCAGAGGCTGCCTGGGGCGCCAATCGCCAATGTGAGGGCTGTTAACGCGCTCGCAAATACACGAAGACAATTCACACTCATAGTTTCTCCTCAAAGGGATATCAGAAATTTTGGGCCAGCGTCTAGCGATCGAAGAAACCTCGACCGCCGTTGCCGCCGAGCAACTTGGGAACGCAAGTGAAGGCGCGCGCAATGATTGATACGCGGGATGTGTGAATCGCAGATGAATATGGAATGAAATCTGTTTTTATGGCATGTCTTTTTCTTGTAACGCGGAAGTAGGAAAGCAGAAGAATCTATTTATTACACCGGGGAGATGACGCTTCGCTTCGGATCCCGCGGCCCAAAACAAGTTCGGTGCGAATTTTGAAATTAAGGACTTGGCACCGGCGGAATCACCCGGATTGTGCCCATCATGCCGCCATCTTCGTGCTCCAAAAGATGGCAATGATAGACGAACGTGCCTGTTATCTTCCGATCTCTGAAGTCCATGCGCAATTTGACGCTAGGATAGCTGGGGCTCTTGCCGTCCCAATAGGCCACGTTGACCGTATCGCGGAGAAATGGCTCGTCAACCGGAACTCCATTCCAATCGAGCAGCATGAAATGGATTTGATGGATGTGGAACGCATGCAATTCCTGGGATCGGTTTTCGATGATCCAATCCTCCACGTCTCCCTGGCGGACTGTGATATTGGGAGCTGAAGAGGCGGGATCGAACGGCGCGGGGGGCTGGCCCTCCACGGTGATGAAAAACACGGTTGGGCTATTCGGGTCCGCGGGATTTTGAGGCTTTTCGGAAAAGTACAGCTTGCGCACGCGCACGGGCGCGACATCCCGGAGCGCGGCGGGACTTTGCCGGCGCAGCGGGGTTGGAGCGGCAGCAAGTTTGAAGCGCGGCTCGGGAGCATCCGCCACAGCCACGATTGTCGCGAGTGGACGCGAGGGATCATTTTCCCCGGCTGGGCCAGTATCCACGCCGCGCGTCATCAAAGTCGCGTGGGCTCCGAGCGGCGGGCCTTTCAAGATGAATTCGACCCGGCCTGCGGGAGGCACCAGGATGTGAGTCTTCCACAAAAGGCCGCGGCCGCCGACGCCGTTATCGTCGATGGGCACGCCGTCTAGGGCGGCGACACCCAACGGCTGCGGCGAGGCGTCGTATAAGACTTGCAAGTCCACGTATGTGATTCCAGATGCATTCAAGACGCGCCACAATTCGCGCGCGGCGGGCTTCATTTCGACGAGAGCCGGTTTGTAATCGGGAAAAGCCACTGGCACAAAATTGAGGGACAAATCTTTTGCCGGCTTTCCGCCGTCGGTGCCGGTGTTCAGGATGTCTCCCTCGGCATCGCGCAAAGTTACGGTGTGCGGCGCGGAATCGGGCGTTGTGGGCTGCGCGTCTGGATTGATCAAATCCTGATCGCGAATGACGAGGACACGCTCCGGAAGACCGGCCAGTTGCGGAGTGACACGCTCGATTCCTTCCACAATCAGCGCTCCAGAAGCTCCGCCCAGCACTTGCGCTTTCGAAAAACCGTGAAGGTGGGGATGATACCAATAGAGGCCCGGTGGCTGGTCGTCAGGAATCCGAAACCGATATTCGAAGGGTGCGGCGGAAGGCCCAACGACTGTATGAAGGACATCATCCTGGTGACAAACCGGCGGAATCATCAGTCCGTGAAAATGCAGGTTTGTCGACGATGCCGTCATTTTTGCTTCCGAGCAGGAGTCCGGCTGCATTTGCATGGGAGGTCGAGACCGAGAGCCGTGGGGGGAATCCGGCGCTATGTCATTCTCCAGATTCAGGATCAAGGTATCGCCGGGATTCACGCGCAGCGTAGGCGCCTGGGCGCCGTCTTTGGAGATGTAGCAGTAGCGGATGCGCCCTTGGGAGTCGACGGCAGTCAGGAACTTGAGTGTGACTTTTAATACGCCATGGTCGCTAGTAACGTCTTCTGGCTCGGATGCCCTGCTTCCCGCGATGGGTCGCGGGCAGATTTCAGGAGTTATGCTTTTCGCAAGCGCGGAGATATGTACCCACAGGAATACGGGGATCAGAGCAATCAGGATTCGGACCATCCGCGAGTAGGCGCACATCTAAAGGAAGCGTAGACGGGCATTATTGGGGGGATGTGAATTTCAGGTGACGGTTTCTTTACACGGATATGACGGCATTCTTTGCATGCGCATGGATGTGGGGCCTCGCGGTAGGGACTCTTTCTTACCCGGAAGTTCCCGGCATGCCGCTGGGGTGGAGGATGGTGACGTAGACCAGGACGAGGGTGAGAATGATCACGGCGACGGCGGTGACCCATGCGACGACATTAAATGTGGGCGTGTTGACGAAGTCGCCCATCAAATCGCGGCGGTTGATGAGCAGGAGCATGAAGATGAGGACGACCGGGAGCCAGACGCCGTTGCCCACTTGAGAAAGGATCAGGATTTTTTCCAGCGGAGCATGAGGGATCAGGATGATCGCAGCGCCCACGACAATCATTCCGGTGTAAAGGCTGTAAAAAATAGGTGCGTCATTAAATTTGTGGTCGATGCCCGCTTCAAACCCCATGCCTTCGCAAATTACGTGAGCGGTGGAGAGAGGCAGGATGGAGGCGGCAAAGAGAGACGCGTTCAACAGGCCAAACGCGAAGAGCATCGCGGCCCATTTTCCGGCCAGGGGGACGAGGGCTTGCGCCGCTTCTCCGGCGTCATTGATTACGTGATGGCCGGAAACGAACAGTGTTGCGCCCGTGCAAACGATGATGAAGAAGACGATCACCATGCAGCTTACACTGCCGAAGAGCACGTCCATGCGGGCCTGGGCATACTGGCGCGCGGATACACGCTTCTCCACGAAACTCGCTTGCATGTAGAAAAATTGCCACGGCGCAATAGTGGTGCCGATCAAGGCGGTCAGCATGAGGAGATAACCGCCCTCCAGATGCATGGTTGGAATCACCGTGTCTCGCGCCGCCAGGAGCCAGTCCGGCTTGGCCAGAAACGCGGACGCCACATAGGAAAGATACAGAACGCAAGCCGCCAGGAATATTTTTTCGACCTGGCGGTAGGTTCCGCGGAGGACGAGAATCCAGACGGCCAGCGCGGCAAGCGGGACGGAGATGTACTTGGAAATATGAAAAAGCTGCATGGAGGCCGCCACGCCAGCAAATTCGGCGCAGACGTTACCCATGTCCACCACCAGGCCGGCAAGGATCAGAAAAAAAGTCGGACGGAAACCGAACTCTTCGCGGATGAGATCGGAGAGGCCCTTGCCCGTGACGACGCCCATGCGGGCGCACATTTCTTCGGTGACGTAGAGCGCAATGGTCATGGGAATGAGCGACCAAAGAAGCGCGTAGCCGTACATCGCGCCGGCCTGCGAATACACCGAGATTCCGCCGGCGTCGTTGTCGACATTGGAGGTGATGACTCCCGGGCCGACCACGGCAAGAAACAGCAGCAGGCGGCGGCGCCAGAAGCGTGTCCGCTTGCCCCAGTCCGAAAGGCGAACGCGCCAGGGTTCTACCCAGCCGGGGACGAGCTTCCAACGTGTGATGAGCGCGGGAGTTTCCGGCGCTTGTTTTTCGTTTTCGGGTTTTCCAAGTACGGCCATTTGTAGAGACCCTTTGCCTGTCCGCCGCGGCGGACGGAAGCTACGCAAACCAAATCCGAAGCGCCACTCCGAATTTCAATTTCATCAACGGTTACGGATGCGCGAGACCACGTCATCCACTTCGATCGCGCCGATAGGACGGCCGAGCGCGTCCACGACGGCCAGGCTGTGCAGATTGTACTTGTCGAAAAGTTCAAACACTTCCTTGTCTCCCGCGTCCGGGGGAATCGAAAGCAAGGGCTCCATTTTCAAGGATTCCATGCGTTCGTCCGGCGCCGCGAACAACAAGCGTCCCAAAGAGACAGCGCCGGAGAATTTCGCTGTCCCGTCGATCAGAAAGACGGTATCGAGGCGCTCAACGTCTACGTCCATTTCGCGAATCCAGGCGACGACCTCGTCGCGCGTGGCCGCCTCGCCGACGTAGATGAAATCGGTATTCATCATTCCGCCGGCCGAGTTTTCCTCAAATTTAAGCAACTCGCGCACTTCGCGCGCTTCCTCGCCCGGCATCTCGCTCAGGACGTCGCGCGACCTTTCCGGCGTCATGTCCGCAATCACGTCGGCAACCTGGTCGGGGTCCATTTCCTCGAGAATGTCGGCGGCTTTCTGGGGAGCCAGCGTTTCGACGATCTGAGTGGTCAAGCGTTTGTCCAACTCGGCGAGGGCCTCGGCGGCGGTCTCCTCGTCCAAAGAGGCGATGATCGATTGGCGCTCGAACGGCGACAGGTCTTCCATGATGTCCGCCAGGTCGGCAGGGTGCATGCGTTCGAGTTTCTGATGCGTGATGCGGAGCTTTACTCGGCGCAGTGGGTCCGTCTCGATCAAATTGACGAATTCCCAGGGAATGACGCGCGTGGGCAGCTTGGTCGCCAGACCCTGCACCAAGCCGGGTGAGGCGATGCCGTGCAGGAGACGACGCGCGGCGCCTGTTAAGCCCACGTCCACCTGGGTGACGCGCAGTTCGACCGTGCCGTTGATGCGCTGCTCGGCAATGTCAATATCGTTGACTCGAACCACTTTTCGGCCGCTGGTATCGATGATTTGCTGGTCGAGCAAGTCCTTGCGCATAGCCAGCCACGCTTCATTGGGCTGGTAGTGTTCGAGGTCCTTTTCTTCCACGTTCAGGCGGATCACCCCGGGGGCGACAAAGGCGATGTGGTCGTAACGCACGATCAGGGGAAGGAATTTCCCCCGGCCAAGGAGGACACGGGCCACACGGTTCGGCTGGTCGGCGGGCTCGATAAACAATTCGTTGATCTGGCCGACGAAATGGCCGTCGCGATCGTAGGCTTCTCCGCCCAGAAGATCGGTAGCGTGCAGCATTTTGCCTCCTTTCCCAAGCTCTCGGGTTGTGGACAACTACATCCCTGGAGCTTGTATTGATTACGATGTGGCGGGCGCGGCATCCTGGCCCGCTAACGCATAAATTCGCGTAAATGGCTGGTTACGGCGGGAACTTTTTGACTTGAAACCCGCAACCAGGGTGTAGCCCGGCCGCGGGTGGCGGAAAAACCGGGTCTACCCGAGGCCTTTACTACTCACTTTTAAAGCACGGCGAAATTGCGTTTCGGCGGCAGTACGCCGGGCCATTTTGAAACATCGTGCCGCCGATCGATTCCTACTCGGAAATGGTTCTAGCTTTTCGGATTCGTTCATGGCCACGCAAAAAACTCCATCCCAGTAGGTAAACGGTGTTCAAATCTTTGTCAAGGAAAGAGTGTGTGTTAACGCGATTTTTTTGTTGTCGGAAAGAGCATGTCGCCAGGTCTCAGGCCTCGGCGGCGGCAAGCGGCGAGATAGAGCGAGCCGTAGGTGTCGGTCATGTAGTCATTGCGGGCATACCCGAGGAGACGGGCGCCGCGGTCAATGCCTGCGACGGGGCCCTCCAATTCGAGGTAAGTGCCCACGGGGGTCTCATCAAGTTCGATCTTTAGTCCACGGACACCCGGGAGTGCATAGGTGGTCCGAAATTTTTCGTAGCGGAATACCGGATGCAATCCGAGGGCGCGAAGAATCCTGGCCAATTCGTCTGCCCCGGCGACCAATACCTGGGCTTCTTCTTTGATTTTGAAATGACTGTGGGTATTTGAACGTCTGCTAGGTTCCATTGCGTTGCGCGATAAGGAAGGACCTTTGTAGGTCAGCAAGGCTGCGGCGTTTTCTTTTGGGCGTCTCTTTCCAAGACTCAGAGCAGGCTGCTCAGTACGGATGCGGATGAGCTGGCCGCGGCGCCTCAGATCGAGTCGCGGCGTGTCGTACAGGGTGTTGAATTCATAGGTGCACTGCGTGATTTTGCGTGCGCGGAGGCGTTTTAGGCGCCTGCGAAGCGCGGCGAGGTCAGGAACGCGGAGTTTGATTTCGATTTCCTCGCGATGTTTGGGCCCTGGCATATTGTAGGCAGTATACGTCGAGACCCTTTCTGAAGCTTGCTTGTGGGCCTTATGGCGGTAGGCTAGTTTCCTGCGCGCGAGCCGCATGTGTCGCCCCTGACGGGGCTTCCAATTCTGGGTCTGGAAGCATTCCCACCGCTGACGCGGTGGGCTACGATCTGCCGCCCCTCCGGGGCTTTTGGGCAGACGCAATTCGATCTTTATGCGATTCAGTTGCTCGACAGGAGAGAAGGTGGCGCGGTATAAACTTTACTGTTGCTGACCGGCGTCCAAATCCCGGCGGGCTCCCAGATTGGCCCGCACGCGGTTCCGGCGCTCCATTCGACATGACTGAACCAGCCACACCGCTGATGCGGCAGTATCACTCCATTAAGGGACGCTATCCGCATGCGCTGGTCCTGTTTCGGTTGGGGGATTTCTACGAGCTGTTCTACGAGGACGCCATTGCGGCGTCGCGGGAACTGCAGATCACATTGACCTCACGGAATCGAGAGCGCGGCGAACCAGTGCCGATGTGCGGGGTTCCCTATCATGCGGCGGAGGGATACATCGCGCGCCTCTTGCGCGCGGGCTACAAGATTGCCGTGTGCGATCAGATGGAGGCGCCCGGGCCGGGGAAGAAACTCGTGCGGCGCGAGGTGGTTCGCGTCATTACGCCGGGAACTGCCACCAGCCTCAATGTTCTCGAGCCCAAGGAAAATAATTATCTGGCGGCAATCTCCCGATCGGCTGGCGGATCGCCCATCGGGTTTGCCTATGCGGATGTCACTACCGGCGAGTTTCGCGCGGCGGCGTTTTCCGGGAGCGACGCGGAAGAAAAATTGCGCGATGAATTGCACCGCTTGAGGCCGCGTGAAATTCTTATTCCACGGCAAGCGAGTTTATTTGCCGCGGCAGCCGGGGCCGACGGTGAGATTAGCGGTAGTTCGCAGGCGGCGCGGCCGGAGATTCGCGAAGGCGTTGAGACGCGGATTGACGAATGGGTCTTTCGGTTCGACTACGCCGAACGGATGCTGCGGGAACAATTCGGTGTGGCGACGCTGGACGGATTCGGCCTCGCGGGGCATCCGCAGGCTGTCTCGGCGGCTGGCGCAGTAGTGCATTACTTGCGCGAAACCTCGGCCATGGACGCCGAAAATGGGAATCATTCCGGCGCGTCTCTCGGGCATCTCGACCGCGTGCGGTATTACGAGCAGGCGGATGCGCTGGTGCTCGATGTCGTTACAGTCCGCAATCTGGAACTGGTGGCGCCGATTTTTTTCGACGATGGCATGCGCGGCGCTTCCCCGACTTTGCTTTCCGCGCTGGACGAAACGACTACGGGCATGGGAGCGCGGCTTTTGCGGCAATGGATCTTGCGCCCGCAGGTGAATCGCGAGGAAATTCAAGCGCGTCTGGACGCCGTGCAGGAGCTCAAGAACCATACGGTGCTGCGCGAAGAGATTCGCCATAACCTTGCCGGCGTGCAGGATCTGGAACGCCTCGCGGGACGCGTGACGCTGGGCGTGGCCTCGCCGCGCGACCTGCTCGGGCTGCGCCAATCTCTGGCGCGCGTTCCCCTCTTGCGAAAATATTTGGAGAAATGCCCGTCGGCGCGGCTTTGCGCATTGCACGCGGAAATGGATGAATTGGCAGACGTGCGCGAACGGATCGAATCGGCGCTCGCGGACGATCCCCCGGCGCTGGCCTCCGATCCGGGAGTGATTCGCCGCGGCTACGACAAGGAATTGGACGA
>Ga0209415_10002867_pt1 | contig 32238 bp, 31 predicted proteins | sample PeaSoiSIISIP2007_FD_187696 | JGI IMG/M metagenome (GOLD analysis project Ga0209415, IMG submission 187696) | Peat soil microbial communities from Weissenstadt, Germany - SII-SIP-2007 (SPAdes) (version 2) | ecosystem: Environmental > Terrestrial > Soil > Wetlands > Peat | place: Germany... | reverse complement strand
GACTTCCGCCAGTCCGAGGGCGACCCGCACGTGCGCGCGCGCCTGCGCCAGATCCGCTACGACCGCGCGCGGCGGCGGATGATGCAGAACGTCCCGAAGGCGACCGTCGTGGTGACCAACCCGACCCACTTCGCCGTCGCGCTCCGCTACGAGCAGGGCGACACGCCGGCGCCCGTATGCGTCGCCAAGGGGATGGACGAGGTCGCGCTGCGCATCAAGGCTGTCGCCGAGGAGCATCGCGTGCCGGTCGTCGAAGACGCGTCACTCGCCCGCGCCCTCTACGCGACCGTCGACATCGACCAGTCCATCCCGCGCCAGCACTATGAAGCCGTCGCCAAGGTCATCGGCTTCGTGATGCGCCAAGCTCAACGCCGGCGCGCTCGATTGTAAACGCCGGCTAACATCTGGGGCGAGCGCCGCCGTCACCCGCCGCGATGCCGACTCAATTGACGGAAGACTATGATCGCGCAACTGATTCGCGATGTCCGCGGTCGGTCGGGCTGAGGGGGCCGCGTGAGCACGCCGCAGTTACGGACGGAAGGCCAACGCCTGCGCCGCCTCGACCCGTTCGCCGTGGCCGCGGGCGTCTTCCTCTTGCTCGCGCTCGCTTTCGGCGTCTACCCGGCGATCCGCGCGGGGCCGCAGTCGCTCGGCGGGGTGCTGCTGCTGACCGGGCTGGCCGGCGTCGCCTTCTTCGCCATCCTGGCGCTGCGCAGCCAGCGCGCCGGGCCGGCCGAGGGCCTGGAGATCATCAACCTCATCGAGGCGATCAGCGAGCCGGTGGCGCTTTCCACCGCCGACGGGCGCGTGCTGGCCAACAACGCCGCCTGGATCGCGGTGGCCGGCGACGGCGGGCGGCTGCCGAAGTCCGCCGACCAGGGCGGCCTGTTCGCCGCCATCGGGCAGGCCCGCCGCGGCGAAACCGGCCGGGTGATGCTGCGGACCAAGGCGGGTCCGACCGCGGCCCGCCTGAGCGTGCTCGACCAACGCCGCTATCTGGTCGAGCTCCTTGTCGAGCCGGCGCTACCGGCGGCGAAGCCCTCCTTCGGCCACTCGCCGGCGCCGCTCAAGGCCCAACGCGGCGCTCCGGCCGAGCTCGACGCCTTTGCGGCCGCTGCTCCCTTCGGCGCGGCGCTCCTCGACGGCGATGATCCCGCCACCGCCGCGATCGTCCGCGCCAATGCGGCGCTCGAAACCATGGCGGGAAAGCGCGGGCTCGCCGGGACCAAGCTGGCCTCGCTGATCGACGCCGCTTCGTGGGCGGAGGTCACCCCGGCGGTCGCCGGCGGCCGACCAGGCCCATTCGAGGTGCGCCTTGCCCAGGACCCGGCCGGCATCGCCCAGCTCTACCTGACTCGCGGACCGGGCGGCCTCATCGCCTTTCTCGTCGACGTGTCCGAGCAGAAGCAGATGGAGCTGCAACTGGCGCAATCGGAGAAGATGCGCGCCATCGGCCAATTCGTCTCCGGCGTCGCGCACGACTTCAACAACCTGCTCTCGGCAATCACGCTCCGGCTCGACGAGCTCTCGCTGCGCCATCCGGTGGGCGACCCCTCCTACCAGGGCCTTGTCGAGCTCCGCTCCACCGCCGACCGCCTGGCCGACCTGGTGCGCAAGCTCTTGGCCTACTCGCGCAAGCAGACCCTGCAGCGCGAGGTGCTCGAGCTCGGCGGTTTGGTCAGCGAGATCGAGGTCTTGCTTCGCCGCGTGCTGCGCGAGGATGTGCGGCTGGAGACCGACTATGGCCGGAACTCCCCACTGGTGCGCATCGACCGGGGCCAGCTCGAGACGGCGGTGATGAACCTCGCCGTCAACGCCCGCGACGCTGTGCGTGCAAAGGGCGGCGGGGTCGTGCGCATCAGGACCGCGCGCTTGAGCCTCGCCGACGCCCGCGCGCTGGGGTACGCCGATCCGCGCGCCGGCCCGGGCGACGTGGCGCTGATCGAGGTGGCCGACAACGGGCCGGGCATCCCGCCCGACGTGAAGAGCAAGATCTTCGATCCCTTCTTCACCACCAAGCCGGTCGGGGAGGGGACGGGGCTTGGCCTCTCGACCGTCTACGGCATCGTTAAGCAGGCCGAGGGCTGGATCGAGGTCGACTCGACGCCCGACCAGGGCGCGACGTTCCGCGTCTTCCTGCCCGTGTACGTTCCCCCGCCCGAGCTGAAGGCGGTCACGCCCCTGGCCCCGCCGCCGAGGCCCGCGGCGCGCGACCTCTCCGGCTTCGGCCGCATCCTCTTCGTCGAGGACGAAGACATGGTGCGCGAGGTGGCCGCGCGGCTGCTGCGCGCCCGCGGCTACGAGGTGCTGGAGGCCGCCGACGGCGAGGCGGCGCTGCTGCTCGCCGAGGAATACGCCGGCAAGATCGACCTCCTGATCTCCGACGTCGTCATGCCGGGCATGGACGGCCCCAAGCTGCTCAAGGCGGCGCGACCGCACCTGGGCTCGGCGCCGGTGATGTTCATCTCCGGCTACGCCGAAGCGGAGTTCTCCGACCTCCTGGAGGACGAGCCTGGCATCACCTTCCTGCCCAAGCCGCTCGACATCAAGATCCTCGCCGAGCGCGTCAAACAACAGCTCCAGCCGGCGGCCTAAGCGCCCTGCAGCGCGCGGTCGGCGGCGAGGTAGCTGGCGAAGCTCGGCCGGCCGACCGTCCGCTCGATGAAGCCAATCAGCGCCGGGCTTTCGGGGATGGCTTTGGTGATGCGCACGGCGCAGTTGATCGCCCCGCCAACGAGCATGTCCGCGGCCGAAAACGTGTCCCCGGTCAGGTACGGCGTGCGCGACAGGGTGGCCTCGAGGTGGCCGACCATGTCCTCGAAGACGCCGAAGGAAACCCCAGGTTTTTCATACACCCAGCCGCCGAACTTCGCAGCGAGGACCGGGTCGATCACCGCATCGTTGTAGACGAGCCACGAGAGATACGGGCCCCGCCGGGGATCGCCGATCGGCGGGGCGAGCCCCGCCTCTGGGAAGGCGTCGCAGAGGTAGATGAAGATCGCCGCGCGCTCGTGGATGGCGACGCCATCGTGCACGATCGCCGGCACCTTCTTGTTCGGCTGGATCGCCCGATACGCCTCCGGCGCCCCACCCTCGGCGCGGATGTCGACCAGCTTCAGCTCGTACGGAGCGCCGAGCTCTTCCAGGAGCCACCGCACGCTCCCCGACCGCGTCCCCGGCGCGTGATAAAACTCCAGAGCCATCCGCCCCTCCGTCTCACCGCCAACGCCTCGCGCCAGCGCGCTCTTATTGAACCACGAAGGACACAAAGGACACGAAGGAACACCAAGAGGCCGCTGACGTCATCAACGCCTTCGCGCCCTTCGTGACGGTCGTGGTTGATAGGACGGCGCGCTTACGCTGCGCTGGGCTATCTGACCGCGCCGCAGAAGCGTTGGATGCGCGTGCAGGCGTCTTCCAACACGGTGTTGGCGGTGGCGTACGAGATGCGGAAGAACGGCGAGAGCCCGAACGCCGCCCCGAACACCACCGAGACGCCCTCGGCCTCTAAGAGCTCGACGCAGAAGTCCTCGTCGGTCTGGATCGGCTTGCCGGACGGCGCCGTCTTGCCGATCAGCCCCTCGACCGAGGGGTAGACGTAGAACGCGCCTTCGGGCGTCGGGCAGTGCATGCCGCGGGCCTGGTTCAGCATCGAGACCACCAGGTCCCGCCGCTCCTCGAACAGCTTGGCGTTCGGCTTGATGAAGGCCTGTGTGCCGTTCAGCGCCTCGACCGCCGCCCATTGCGAGATCGACGATGGGTTCGACGTGGTCTGGCTCATCACCTTGCGCATGGCCGCGATCAGCGGCTCCGGCCCGCCGGCGTAGCCGATCCGCCAGCCTGTCATGGCGTAGGCCTTGGAGACCCCGTTCATGGTCAGCGTGCGCTCGTAGAGCGCTGGCTCCACCTGCGCGATGGTGGTGAATTCGAAGTCGCCGAACACCAGGTGTTCGTACATGTCGTCGGTTAGCACCCAGACCTGCTCGTGGCGCATGAGCACGTCTGCGATCGCGCGGAGCTCCGCGCGCGTGTAGGCCGCGCCCGACGGGTTCGAGGGCGAGTTGAGCAGCACCCACTTCGTCCTCGGCGTGATCGCGGCTTCTAGCGCCGCCGGCTCGACCTTGAAGCCGGTCTCCTTGCGGGTCGGCACGATGCGCGGCTCGCCGCCGGCCAGCAGCACCATTTCCGGGTAGCTCACCCAGTAGGGAGCGGGGATAACCACCTCGTCGCCGGGGCTCAAGGAGGCGATGAACGCGTTGAACAGCACCGCCTTGCCGCCGGGCGAGACGTTGATCTGCGCGGGCTTGTAGGAAAGCCCGTTCTCGCGCTCGAACTTGGCGCAGACAGCGGCCTTCAGCTCCGGGATGCCGTCGGCGTCGGTGTACTTGGTCTTGCCGTCGCGGATGGCCTTGATCGCGGCTTCCTTGATGTTGTCCGGGGTGTCGAAGTCCGGCTCGCCGGCGGCCAGCGAGATCACGTTCCGGCCCGCGGCGCGCAGCGCGCGCGCTTTCGCGTCGGCCGCCAGCGTGGCGGACGGCTTGACGCGGCGAAGGGCTGCGGACTCGGTGAACGGCGCGGTCACGTTGGCTCCTTTGAGTCGGGGTTGCGATGGCCGGCGCGGTCTTTAGGCGCGCGCCCGCGCCGACGCAACGCGAGCCGGCCCGCCAGCGGCGAATATCCCACCGCGAAGCTTTTCGGCGACACCCCGGTCGCCCTCCGGGAGACATTCGAGGGCGCGGCAGACGTGGTCTGGAGGGGGCCTAGGGCAGGCCGGCGCCGGGCGCGCTCACGTCCACCGCGTCGATGCTGGCGGTCTTGTTCGCGCGGCACTCGGCGGGGTCGGAGGTGTCGGCGACGAGCAGGTAGAGCGTCTTGCGATCGGGGCCGCCCAGCATGCAGGCATAGCAGCCGCGGCCGGTCGCGATGCGGTCGGTCACCTCGCCGCCCTCGCGCACCCGCAGCGCCTCGCTCGACGTCGGCGAGGCGACCCAGATCGCGCCCTCGGCGTCCAGGCAGATGCCGTCGGGCACGGCGCCTTGCGGCATCTGCGCCCAGAGGCGGCGATTCGAGAGCGAGCCATCGGCGGCGATGTCGAACGCGGTCAGCCGCGCCCCGAACGTCTCGCCAACGACCAGCGTCTTGCCGTCGGGTGTGATGATCGTCCCGTTCGGGAAGATAAGGTCCTCCGCCGCGACGCTCGTCGTTCCATCCGCGTCGACCCTGGCCATCTTCGCCGGCTGCGGGGGCCCCGGAGGGTAGCCCACACCGAAGTTGCCCACGTAGGCGCGCCCTTGGCCGTCCACCACCATGTCGTTGCAGGTGCCGGTGGCGATGCCTCCCAAGGCCGCGTGCAACGCGGCGCGGCCGTCGGCTTCGATGCGCATCAGCTTTCGGTCGTTCATCGAGACCACCAGCATCCGCCCGTCCGGCAGCCAGCCCAGGTCCGATATCGGCTGGCCGTGTCGGTAGACGGTGCGCCTGGACCCGTCCGGCTTCATGGCCACGACCTCGTCGGAATGCATGTCGGAGAAATAGAGCTCCCCGTCCCGCCAGCGCGGCCCCTCCGGAAACGCCAACCCTCCCAACACCGTCCGCAGCTCTGCGGCCATCGCCATGTTCTCCCCTGAAGCGCGCGTGCATCTTTGCACGCGCGGTTTTCGGCCGCCAAGGCCGCCAAGTTCGCCAAGAGGCCGCTCATCCTTGGCGTCCTTGGCGCGCTTGGCCGTCAAATTGGGCGTCGACCACGGTCGCCGCCGGTGCTCTAGTCTCACTGAACGACGATAAGAGGACCACGATGCTCAGGAAGCCGATCTCGGCGGACTCGCACATCACCGAGCCGCCCAATTGCTACGTCGACTTCATCGACCCGAAGTTCAGAGACCGCGCGCCGTTCATCAAATCGCTCGAGGGCGTCGGCGACGCTTTCGTCGTGGACGGGATGCCCAACCCGGTGCCGCTGGGCCTGCTCGCCGCCGCGGGCAAGGAGCCGGCCAAGATCACCACAGACGGCGTGGCCTTCGACGACCTCTGGCGCTCGGGCTGGGACCCCAAGTACCGGGCCGCCGACCAGGACCTCGACGGCGTCGCCGCCGAGATGATCTATCCCACCGTCGGCATGCTGATCTGCAACCACCCCGACTTCGACTACAAGAAGGCCTGTTTCGACGCCTACAACCGCTGGCTGGCCGGCTATTGCGCCGAGGCGCCCGACCGCCTGTTCGGCCTCGCCCAGGTCTCGATGCGCACGCCTGAGGAGGGTGTCGCCGAGCTCAAGGCCGTCCATGTCATGGGCTTCAAGGGCGTGATGATGCCGGGCGACCCGGCCGTCGAGGACTACGACTCCAAGCTCTACGACCCGGTCTGGGCGACGGCGGTCGAGCTCGGCCTGCCGCTCTCATTCCACATCCTGACCACGCGCCAGGGCACGCTGGCGCAGAATCCTCGCGGCCCGCGCATCAACAGCTTCCTGTCCATCATCCGCGGCTGTCAGGACATCATGGGGACGCTGATCTTCTCAGGCGTCTTCGACCGCTTTCCGAGCTTGAAGATCGTCTGCGTCGAGGCCGACGCCGGCTGGGTGCCCCACTACATGTACCGCATGGACCACGCCTATAAGCGGCACCGGTACTGGATGAAGGCGCCGCCCCTGAATCGCATGCCGTCGGACTACTTCCGCGACAACATCTACACGACCTTCCAGGACGACTGGGTGGCGTTCAAGACCAAGGACCTGGTCAACGTGCGCCGCCTGATGTGGGCGAGCGACTTCCCCCACTCGGATTCGACATGGCCGAACTCCCAGGCCGTGCTGGAGGAGCAGACCGCCGGCCTCTCCGAGGACGAGCGCAACTGGATCTGCCACGACAACGTCGCCGAACTCTACGGCCTGAGCGTGAACTGACGCCCTGCGGAAGATGAAAGCCTATCTGGTTCTCGACCTGTCCATTCATGACCTTCCGGGCTTCCTGCCTTACATCTCCTCCATCCCGGCCTTCATCGAAAAGCACGGCGGGAGATACATCGTTCAGGGCGCCGAGCCGACCGTCATGGAAGGCGACTGGGCGCCCGAAAGGATGGTCATTATCGAATTTCCGGCGCGCCTGAATGCGAAGGCGTTCCTGGACGATCCCGACGCACAGACCCTATTTGCCCTGCGCCACAAGACGACCACCAGCAAACTGGTCCTGGTCGATGAGTTCCGCTCTTAGCCCACTCAGGCCCGCGCGGACGCGTTTGATCGCAGCGCGAATCTCGGCGCACTGAACGGCGCTAGGCGCATCCGCGATGCGTTTCGGCGGCCGACCGCCGCGCAGTGACGGCTACCGGTCCCCGTCAGCGATGTCGGCGATCTCGCCGTCGACGCGCTCTCCCAGGGCGGTGGTCACGTCTTCGCCCTGGTCCTTGTGGCCGACCTTGGCCGGATGGGGTTCCTGCGGGGCCGGATCCGCGGCCTTGTCCTTCTCGTCCGCCATGGTCTTGTCTCCCTTGGTTCGGTCGGGTGGCGAGGCGAAGCATCGCACAGGTCGCCCCATCCTGTCAGCCTCCAGTCTGGGCTTGCGGCCGGCAACCGCCCCGGCTCCTAATCCGGCGGCGTAAGAGCAGAGGGGGGAGCGACGTCATGTTCGGAGGTCTGGCCAACGCCGCCTGGCGTCTCGACCAATGGATGAAGGAGCATGTCGGCCGGACTTACACGGTGATCCTGACCATCGGCCTCGTCGCTGGCATCAGCGCCAACGTCCGCGCGGTGGCGCAGGAGGTGAGGAACACCGGCAACCTCGTCGTCATCGGGTTCACCGTGACCCTCGACCTCATCCTGCTCGTCAACCAGCTCGCCCAGCTGCACGAGTACCGCCAGGCGCGTCGGGCGCGGAGAGCGCGGGCGAAGGATGCGTCCGGCAAGACCTAGCCTGAGGGAGCCCAGGTCATGCGATCGCCGATGGAGCGGCCGGATCGCCGGCTCGGGCTTCTCTTGAGCCACGCCCCGCGCGCGAGCCTGCATCCCAACACCTGAAGCAAGGCGCCGCCACCGCCCCCGTCAGAGCGAGATGTGCAGCGCCTCGCAAGCCACCGCGAAGCCGGCGCGGGCGTAGATGCGCTGGGCGTCGGTAGACTCAGGCGTCAGCCATGCCAGCGTCACGCCGTTTTCGAAGGCGATGCGCGTCACGAGCGCGGTGATCGCGCCGGCCGCGCCCCGCCGCCGGAAGTCCTCGCGCACCCCGATCCCAGCGACCTCCGCGATGCCGTCGATCGGCGGCGTGGCCATGCCGGCGCCGGCGATGACGCCACTCGTCCTGTCGCGCGCGGCAACGATGATCCCGCCTTGGCCGATCGCGCGCTTGAAGCCGTCGGGCCCCTGCGGGACGCCGCCAAAGGCCTGGGCTTGTACTCGCTCGGCGTCGGCGAGATCCTCGTCACGGGTCGCATTGAAGACGTCGAAGCCCGCCGCGGAGGCGTCGCCTACGCCCATGCCGGGCGTGTACACCATGGTCGGCAAGCGCGCCTCGACGCTGAAGCCTTCGGCGATCAGCGCCGCCTCCAACCCCGGCGCGGCGTCCGTCATGTACTCCAGCCGCGGCTTGCGGTTCCGCGCCTGAAAGAGCGCGGTCAGCGCGGCGATCTCACCCGGGCTCGGCCGGGCGCCGTGGTCGGGAATGGCGTAGTTGAAGAAGATGTTGGCGTCGCTGTCGTCGAACGTGGCGACGAAAGGCCCGACCCGCTCGCTGTTTGGCCGCCGCTCCGCCAAGGCGCGCAAGTAACCCAGTAGGCGCACGCTCAACCTGCGGCGCTCGGCATCGGACGGCGGAAACGTCATGCGGTCTCCCTAGCGCGCGGTTAGCGCCTGTTCTGGCGCGATGGCCAAAGTCCTGGGTTGATTGGACTCCCGGCGTCGGGAGCGTAGTCTCGGCCCGGAAACCTTGCGAGGGGGAAACCCATGCAGATCAAGTCGCTCGGCCATGCCGTGCTCAAGGTGACCGACTGCGCGCGCGCCGAACAGTTCTATGGGGATCTGCTCGGCTTGCCCGTCTGCGCCCGCTTCGACGAAGACGGCATGAAGATGACGTTCTTCACCCTCGGCAACCATCACGACTTCGCGGTGATGGAAGTCAGCGGCGCGGGCTCGACGCGCGCCGATACCGCCGTCGGCCTGCACCACGTCGCTTTCAAGATCGGCGATGATCTCGCTGAACTCCGCGAGGCGAAGGCCAAGCTCGAGGCCGCCGGCATCGCGTTCAAGCCGGTCGACCACGAGGTCACCAAGTCGCTCTACTTCGAGGACCCGGACGGGAACGGCATCGAGCTCTACGTCGACGCCTCCGACATCTGGCGCCGAGAGCCTCAGCGCGTGGCCCAACTGCATCCGCTGGAGCTGTAGCGCCTAGGTCTCGCCCAGGCTGCGGAGTCAGGCGCTCGCGCCCACCACGCCGATCGCGTCGAGCTCGGCCAGCGCCTCTCCCGACAGCGTGATCTCGGCGGCCCTCAGGTTCTCGTCCAGATGGGCGAGCGACGACGTGCCGGGGATAAGAAGGATGTTCGCCGCACGGCGCAGCAACCAGGCGAGCGCCGCCTGCATCGGCGTCGCGCCGATCCTCGCGGCCACATCCGAGAGGATCGCCGACTGCAGCGGAAAGAAACCGCCGAGCGGGAAGAACGGCACGTAAGCGATGCCCTTGCCGGCCAGCTCGTCGACCAGCGGGTCGTCGCCGCGCCGGGCCACGTTGTACATGTTCTGGACGCACACCACCGGCGCGATGCGGCGCGCTTCTTCGACCTGGACCGACGACACATTGCTCAGGCCCAGGTGGCGGATCAGGCCCTGCCGCTGCAGGTCCGCCAGCGTGGCGAACCCCTCCTCGACCGACCCCTCGGCCGGCCCCTGGAGGCCGCCGACGCGCAGGTTGACGACGTGCAGCGCGTCCAGACCCAGATTCCGCAGGTTGTCGTGCACCGCCTTGACGAGATCGGCGGGCGCATGCGCCGGATTCCACGAGGCGTCGTCGCCGCGGAACGCGCCGACCTTTGTCACGATCACCAGGTCGTCGGGGTAGGGATGAAGCGCCTCGCGGATCAGCTGGTTGGTGATGTGGGGGCCGTAGTAGTCGCTGGTGTCGATGTGATTGACCCCGCGCGCCACCGCCTCACGCAGCACGGCGAGCGCCTGCGCACGATCCTTCGGCGGCCCGAACACGCCCGGCCCGGCCAGCTGCATCGCCCCATAGCCCATGCGGTTCACGCTGCGATCGCTGAGGGGGTAGGCGGAGGGGTTGGTCATGGGCGGGGCTCCGGGCATCGGGCTGCCGCGGGCGCACGGCGAGGTTGATGTAGTGCGTGCGAGGCGACGTTGTCAGGCCGCCTCGCTGATGTGACGCGCGGTTGTTAGAGCGCCCGCGGATCCCCCGCCACCAGCCGCCCGTGCTCCGTCCACGCCGCTTGGGCGGGGGTGAATTTGGCGGCGACGAGGGCGTGGTAGCGGGCGAGGTCGTCCGCGGTCAGCACGTCCTTCCAGCGCCCGTTCACTCCCTTGTTGATGAAGCGGTCGGCGCCCCGGTCGAAGGCCATGTGCAGCTCGGGCATCATCTCGTCGCCCTGCGCCTTCATCGTCTCGAAGCTTGCCGCGCGCGCCAGCGCCGGCAGCAGACGCTCGGGCGTTTCGATCTCCAGGTATTCCGAGATGCGGCGCATCTCGCCGGCCAGGTCCGCCTTCAGGTCGGCGTAGTGAACGAGCAACAGGTTGGGCTCGCGCCGCTCGCGCCAGTAGGTCGTCTCGAAGTCGAAGAAGGAGACGTCGGCGCCGCCGTCGGCTTCCGCCTCGCCGATCCATTGCAGGTAGAAGGCCCGCGGGTCTCCGGGCGTCTCCATCATGCGCTCGGTCGGCTCCGTCCCCACGTCGGGCGCGCGGGCGAGGATCGCCGCGCGGATCTCCGGCTTGAAGCCCAGCATGTGGTTGTGGAACGACATGCAGGCGTCGCGGCCGTCGCGCGCCACGTGGATGTACTTCACGCCCTCGTAGACGGGCAGCGCGTCGAACGGCATGTGCGACTTGACGAACCGCCGGTGGGTCTGCGCGTCCAGGGCGGCGAGGTTCGCCTCGATCGGCGCGAAGAAGGTCGCGTCCAGCCAGGGCGAGCTCTGCAGGAACGGTCGGGGATCGGGCGACTGGAAGACAAGCAAATCGACGATCCGCTGGGTCCAGGTGGTGCCGCACTTGGGGTAGGTGGCGACCACGATGTCATCGGGGCGCGGCGCAAACCCGTCCCAACGATGGCAGTCCATGGTGGCGGTGACGTATTCGCGCGTCGGCGCGCGCAAGACCGCTAGCATCGGAGCCTCCCTGTTCATTGTCGCAGTCTAACCGCGAAGAAGGCTCGGGACACGACCGGTTCCGTCCGCCGGCGGCCATAGCGACCATCCAGGAAGTGGATCATCGCTGCGTTGAACTGTGCCGGGTCCTGGATCGGGGCGCCATGGCCGACCCCCTTCAACAGGATCAGCTTCGCATGCGGAATGGTCCGGGCGAGGTAGCGCGTGTGCGCCGGCAGGATCAGCTCCTCCTGGTCGCCGTCGACGATGGCGATGACGGGACCGTGGATGCCGGCAAGATCCGCAGCCGTGTAATTGGGCTGGGTCTCGGCCATCGTGCCGATGGCGGCGAACACGCGGTCGAAGTCGCCCGGCGTGGGCGACCGACGCGCGTAGTCCTCCTTCGCCCATGCGATGGCCTGGCCGGCGAAGGGCTTCGACATCCAGTCGGGCGCAAGGCCCTTGACGTCCATGTCGGCGCCGAAGGCGAAGATGCGGGTCTCCCGCTCGGGATGCTGCATGGCGATGATGAGCGAGAGGATCGCCCCGTCGCTCCAGCCACCACAGCCGCCTTGCGGATGCTCAGCGCGTCCATCACCGCGATGACGTCCGAGGCCATCTGCTCATAGCTCAACGGGCGGCCGTCCCATGTGCTGCGGCCTTGCGCGCGGCTGTCGATGGCAATCACGCGATGGCCGCTGGCGATCAGGGCGGGAACCTGGTCGCCGAAGTTGTCGCTGTCGCCGCCGGCGCCGTGCAGCAGGATCACCGGCGGGCCGCTGCCGAAGGTCTCAAACCAGATCTTGGCGCCGTCGTGGGCGACGCGACCGTCCATCAACGCGGGCGGCATGGGCGACGGCCGCGTGAGCACGGGCGCGACCGCCTCGGCTCGCGCCGACGCCGCGATCAAGGCGACCACCGCCGCCAAAGCACTGAGCTTGCCCATTATTGTCCCTCCCGGCCAAGCTATCCGACGACCCATTTACGTCACCGCCGCCCGACTGGTTCAAGGGCGCCGACTACCGGAAGTCCTCCTCCCACCACTCGAGCTCGGCGCGGACGTTGTCGCGGCGGCGGTCAGCCTCGAGAGCCCGCAGCTCGACGCGGCGGATCTTGCCCGAGATGGTCTTCGGCAGGTCGAACACCTCGAGGCGGCGCACGCGTTTGAAGGGGCCAAGGCGCTCGCGGGCATGGGCGAGGATGGACTGGGCGGTCTCCGCGTTCGGCGCGGCGCCGGCGGCCAGCACGACGAATGCTTTCGGGAAGGCGAGCCGCATCGGGTCGGGGGAGGGGACGACGGCGGCCTCGGCCACGGCCGGGTGCTCGATCAAGACGCTCTCCAGCTCGAAGGGACTGATGCGGTAGTCGCTGGCCTTGAACACGTCGTCGGCGCGGCCGACGTAGGTCAGGACCCCATCGGCCGCCTGGCTCACCACGTCGCCCGTCCGATACAAGCCGCCCTCAAGCGGCTCGAGCGCGCCGTCCTTCCAATAGCCCTGCATCAGGCCGAGCGGCCGGTCCTCGCCGAGCGGCAGGCAAATCTCGCCCTCGTCGCCCTCGCCGTCGACGACGACGCGGTAGCCGGGCAGGGGGCGGCCCATCGCCCCGGGCGCGATCGGCTGGCCGGGCGTGTTGCCGACCTGGGCGGTGGTCTCGGTCTGGCCGTAGCCGTCGCGGATCAGGAGACCCCACGCCTCGCTGACCTGCTCGATCACCTCGGGATTCAGCGGCTCACCGGCGCTGATCAGCTCGCGCAGCGCCGGCGGGCGCGTCCCCAGATCGTGCTGGATCAAGAGCCGCCAGACCGTCGGCGGGGCGCAGAAGGTGGTGATGGCGTTGTCGCGGATGTGGGCGAGCGCGCCCCCGGCGTCGAAGCGCGCCTGGTTGAGCACCACAGCGCTCGCCTCGGCCAGCCACGGCGTGAACACGCAGCTCCACGCGTGCTTGGCCCAGCCGGGCGATGAGATGTTGAGGTGACGATCCCCGGGCTGCAGGCCCAGCCAGTAGAGGGTCGACAGGTGGCCGACGGGGTAGGAGACGTGGCTGTGCAGCACGAGCTTCGGCCGCGAGGTGGTGCCGGAGGTGAAGTAGAGCAGGAGCGGGTCGCTCCCCTTCGTCTCCGCGTCGCGGGCGAAATCGGCGGACGCCTGGGCCGCGTCGTCGTAAGGCAGCCAGCCGTCGGCGCGTCCGCCGACCGCGACGCCGGTCCAGTCGCCTTCCGGAAAGCGGCCGGCGAGGTCGGCGGCGGCGATCACCAAGCGCACGGCCCCGCGCGTCAGCCGGTCGTTAAGCTCGCTGCCGGAGAGCAGCGTCGAGGTCGGGATCACCACAGCGCCCAGCTTCATCGCCGCCAGGAGCGCGACCCAGAGCGGCGCCTCGTTGCCGAGCATGAGCAGCAGCGCCTCGCCGCGCTTCAGGCCGTTGGCGCGCAGGAAATTCGCCAGCCGGTTGGAGGCGGCGGAGAGGGCGCTGTAGCTCCAGACCTCGGCCGGCTTGTCGTCGGAGAGGATGCGCAGCGCTTCGCCGTCCCGCTCGCGCGCGATCACGTCGAACCAGTCGAGCGCGAAGTTGAACCGCTCGAACGTCGGCCACGCGAAGCCCGCATACGCCTTCGCGTAGTCCGTGCGATTCTCGATCAGGAAATCCCTGGCGCGCCTCAGCGCCTCCGTGCCCGCCATCGCGTCCTCGTCCGGTTGGCGCCCGCGCTGGCGGGAGCGTCGCAATTCAACCACCAAGGACACGAAGGACACAAAGGGTGAAAGCTCGGCCGCGCGCTTTAGCCTGCTTGCTTCGCGTCCTTCATGGTTTGATCGAGGTTGGCCTTGACCCGCTCCTCCGGCCTGGCCTTGGCGGCGTAGCCGGCGAAGAGACGGCCCCCGAAGGGGGCAAGGGTGTGCTCGCCGAAGGCGATCACCGGCGCCGGGTCGCGGCGCTCGAACAGGGCCGCGAACGCCGCGCTGAACCGTGCCTCCACCGCTGGATCGTAGTCGGCGAGCGTGCGCGGAACCCACTTGCCGGTCCCCGCCCAGCGGCCGTTGACGCGGAGGATGAAGTCGGCCAGCGACGCGTACAGCCAGGCGCCGGTGGCCACGATCTCCGGCCAGGGCCGTGGGTCCTCGAGATCCTCGAGCCGGGAGCTGATCGTGTAGCGCCAGAGCCCCATGGTCTCATCGTCGAACCGCGGCGGCCCTCGTGCGTAAATAGCCTCGGCCTCGGCGCGCAGCGGCGCCGCGGCGTCCGGGTTCGGCCCCACGATCCGCGCCTCGCGCAGCATGGTCAGCATGGCCGGTTTCCCGGCGTCGACGTCTTTCTGCATGAACGCGCGCAGCGTCTCCGGGTCGTGGACGAAGGCGTCGACCGGGACGCCCTCGAAGACGAAGGACTCCCGCCAGGCGTTCGGCAGCGCGGCGAAAAGCACCACGAGGTCGAGGTCGGAGGCCGCCGTCGCCCCTCCGCGCACGAACGACCCCGCCGCGAACCCCGCCTGCGCCTCGGGATAGCGCGCTTGCAGCACGCGGGCGGCAAGCTGTGCGGCTTCGTCGGCGGAAAGCGTCATGACGGGGCGCCCTCGGGCTCAGCGGGCGGCGCCACGCCGTCGGGGGTCGAGATCACTTCGCGAGGGATGAGCAGAATCGCCGGCAGGATGAGCGCGTTGGTTATGGTCATCGCGATCACGCAGACGGTGAAGTCGTGGAAGTGGTCGTAGAGGCTGGTGCCAAGCACGTCGCCCAGCGAGCCGTCGACGGCGAGCACGCCGGTGACCGCCATCAGCATCGAGCCCTGCAGGCCCTTCGGGCACGAGCGGATGATCAGGTCGAATATCGCCGCGCTGCCGACCCCCGCAAGCCCACCCATGGTCGGTGCGATCACCAAGGCGCCGCTCAGCCCGTGGATGACCAGCAGCGGCAGCATCATCGGAGTCGCGGCGAGGGCGCCCCAGAATAACAGGGTCCGGAGTGCGAAACGCTGGCAGAGAAAGCCGTAGAGAATGAAGCCTGGGATTCCGCCGCTGTAGTAGAGAGCGAACCAGATCGTGTACTGAAGGTCGCTGAACTTCAGCGAATCCTGAAGAAAATACTGCAGCGGTGTCCCGAACCCGGGAACGAACTGCCAGAGCAGCCAGATCAGCAGCGCCGGGTAGATCGGCGCATGCCGAACAAGCCGGATCAGGTCGTCGCGCAGGCGAGCCGTCGGCTTGAGCTCGCGGTGCACGTTGTCGAACACCACGCGCGGCCGCAGCAGGCCATAGAGCCCGATCGCGCCCAGGAAGGCGGCGGCGACCAGGAAGAACATGCGGGCGCCGTCGCCCGCCCTGTCGCCCTCCATGATGTTGGAGACCAGGCCGCCCGCCAACAGCCCTACGATCGTCGGTAGGCTGTCGAAGGTGTTGGCTGCCGCGGCGACCTGGCCGGTCATGACATGCTGTTGGCCCATGGTCGCCATCAGGCCGCGCTGCGCGCTGCGCAGGAACAGACCGCACACTGCCAAAAGCAGCGAAGCGGCCATCAGGGCTGCGTAGGTCGGCGCGGCGAAGGCGAAGCCGGCGGCCAGCGCGGCTCCGAACGCTCCGGACAGGACGAGGTAGCCGCGATCGCCCCGGCCGAAGGGGCTCCAGACGTCGCGCACGAAGCCGAAGGCGACCGCGAAATAGACCGGAATGGACGAGATGAGCCCGAAGATCGCCACCTGATGCGCCGCCAGGTGCAGCTTGTTCTTCAGAAAGAAGCCGATGGGCACGCCGATGATGTTGCTCGGAAAGCCCATCAGCACGATGAGGCCGCCGAAATAGGCGATGATCCGAAGGCGCGCCGCCGCCGAAAGCGCCGTGGGCGTCTCCGCCTCCGGTTGCGCCTCCGCCGCCAAAGTCTCCGCTGCCGCCATCGATCCTGCCCGCTTCAAGCCGTCGGCTCGCACGAAGACGTGCAATACTGCACCGGCGCGCGGCGACAAGACAGGTGCGCCCGCCATCGCGCAGCGACAGCCGCTTGACGCCCAAGGGTTTCGCTCGCCAAGCTGAATTCGCCCGAGAGGTGTCTTCGCGGCGCTCCAAACGGGCGTGCGGCGCGAGACCGCGGGGGGGCGTCTCATGTTCGTGCTGGGCTATCTGATCCTGGTCGCCATCGCGGCGATCCCGCTGGTGCGGACGGTCCTGCGCTACCGCGGCGGACCGCTGTCGCTCACCATGCTCCATCGCCTCTACCGGGACCTGGCTTACATCGCCGCGGCGCTGCTCGCGATCATCGTGCTCGAAACGACGTTCCGGATCTCGCTCGAGAACTACTGGTTCGCCGAGCTCGGTCAACAGCATAGGTTCTGGTTCGCGCTCGGCTTGCAGGCGGCCATCTTCGCCACCGTCTTCGTCCTCGGCGGTTTGTTTGTCGCGTTCAATCTCAGGCTCTCCAGCCGGCAGGCCGGCAGCCTGCCGCCCAGCGCGCCATGGATCGCCGGCTTCGTCGTTTCGGCGCTGGTCGCATCGGGCGCCGCGGGTCTCTGGACGCCGCTGACGGCGTTCCTCGGCGCGACTCCGTCGGGCGTGACCGACCCGGTCTTCGGCAAGGACCTGTCGTTCTATCTGCTCGAGCTGCCGTTCTACGAGGGCGTCGTGCGCCTGGCGATGACGCTGCTCGTCATCACGCTCTTGGCCTGGGCCGCGGTCGGCCTGCCCCTCTACCTGCGGCCGCTTCTGCGGCCGGCGACGCCGATGCCCTGGGGCAGCCGCCGCCCCCGCCTGGCCCTGGTCGAGGACAACGCGGCTGACGTCGGCCCCGTCGACGTGAAGGTGCTCGCCGCCCGTCACGCCGCCTGGGATCACTGGCTCGTGCAGGGGTTCGTGTTGGGCGCCCTCTTCTGCCTCGGCTGTGCGGCGCTCCGCTTTCTGGGCCGCTATCACCTGGTCATCGACGGCCACTCGGCGGTCGTCGCCGGCGCGTCCTGGATCGACACCCACCTGTGGCTTCCGGCCTATGCGGGAGTCATCGCCGCCTGGACCGCCGCCGCCGTCGGACTGGCGGCCGCGGCGGTCATGCCGCGCCTGCGCGGTTGGCTCTTCACCCGGCGCTCGCACTGGGTGGCGCCGCTCGTCGTGTTCGCCGCCGTCTATCTCTCCGCGACGATCCTGCCTGCGGTCGTCGAGCGGCTCTATGTCGGCCCCAATCAGATCACTCTCGAGCAGCCTTACCTCCTGCGCAGCATCGCCGGCACGCGGACGGCTTATGGGCTTCAGGGGCCGGACATGCAGGAGCAGGAGTTCGACGTCTCGGCCACGCCGATGACCCGCGACGACCTCGACAAGAGCGCCGCCACGCTGCGCGACGCGCGCATCTGGGACTGGCGCGCGCTCGAGCCGCAGCTGCAGCAGACCCAAGGGCTCCGGCCCTACTACGCGTTCAGCGGCGTCGACATCGACCGCTACCTGATCGACGGCGTCGAGCGGCAGGTGATGATCACCGCGCGCGAGCTCGACGTCACCAAGCTGCCCCCGCCCGCCCAGGTGTGGGTCAACCTGGCGCTGAAGTACACCCACGGCTACGGCATCGTCGCCGTCCCGGTCAACGAGATCGACGCCCGGGGCAATCCGGTGCTCTGGGCGCACGACATCCCGATCCAGGCCAAGGACGGGCTCGCGGTGACGCACGGCGAGCTCTACTACGGCCTGCAGACGAACGACCGGGTCTACGTCCACACCACCGAAAAGGAGTTCGACTTCCCGCGCGGCGACGCGAACGCCGAGACCGTCTACGGCGGCACGGGCGGGATTCCGCTGTCGAGCCTATGGCGCAAGCTCGTCGTCGCCCACGAGTTCGACGGCCTACGGCTCTTCCTGTCGGACTATTTTGCGCCTCAGAGTCGGGTCCTGATCCGCCGCAATGTCGTCGAGCGGGTGCAGCGGTTGGCGCCGTTCATCACCTTCGACCACGACCCCTACATCGTCGCCGACGGCGACCACTACGCCTACATCCTCGACGGCTACACGAGCTCGGCGAACTACCCGTACAGCGAGACCTACCAGGGTTCGGTCGACGCCTTCCACGACACCAATTACCTTCGCAATTCGGTCAAGGCGGTGGTCGACGCCTACAACGGCTCGGTGACCTTCTACGTGTTTGCGCCCGACGACCCGATCATCAAAGCCTACCGCAAGATGCTGCCGGACCTGTTTAAGGACCGCAGCGCGATGCCCGACAATCTCCGCCGCCACGTTCGCTATCCGGAGGATCTCTTCACCGTCCAGGCCGAGATGTACGGCACCTACCACATGACCAACCCAACCACCTTCTACAACCGCGAGGATCGCTGGGAGGTGCCGCGCGAGCTCTATCTCAACAGCGAGATCGAGGTTCAGCCTTACTATGTGACGGCCCAGATGCCGGGATCGCCGGCCCCGGAATTCATGCTGATGCTTCCGCTGTCGGTGGCCGGCAAGAACCAGATGGCGGGATGGCTCGCCGGCCGGTCGGATGGCGACAACTACGGCAAGCTGGTGGCGTTCCGGTTTCCCAAGGGGCGGTTCGTCGACGGCCCGGCGCAGGTCGAGTCGCGGATCAATTCGGACAGCCGCTTCTCGGGCGACCTGACGCTCTGGGACCAGCACGGGTCGCATGTGATCCGCGGCAATCTCATCATCCTGCCGCTCGCCGGCGGCCAGCTGGTGGCGATCGAGCCCATCTACATCGAGGCCGAGCAGACCGGGATTCCGACGCTCGCCCGCGTCGTCTTCGGACAGCTCATGCCCGACGACCGTCGGATCGAATGGGCGGACAGCCTGAGCGCGGCGGAAGATCTGGTGGTCGGCGGCCCAGCGCCGCCGCCCGGCCAGCCTGGCCAGCCCGCGCCGCCCGGCGTGACTGACGATCAGCTCAAGCAGGCGCAGACGGTGTTCCACGACATGCAGCAGGCGTATGCCGCCGGCGACTACGTCCGCTACGGCCAACTGATGCAGCAACTCGGCAAGATCCTCTCCCCGCCTTAGTCCTCCACCGTCGGGGGAGGAGGACCGCGCGTCGCGCGGTGGGAGGGGAGCGATGCCGGCCCGTTCCAGGAGTGACCTGGGTTCTGCTTGCCGACCGATGACGGCCGACGAACGTGCGCTGCTCTTGTTTGTGGCGCGATGGGTGGTTGCTTAAAAGAGGCACGGCATGACATTGCCTTATCGCCCAAGCGCCGTGATCTTCGATATGGACGGCCTGCTGTTCGATACCGAATCTCTCTGGCAGGAGGCCCTTCTTTCTGCTGCCGCCGAAGGTGGGCACGAGGTCACGGACGAGCTTTTCAGCAAGTCGATCGGCGTGCGACGGTCGCAATGCAGGGGTCTATTTCTATCGCACTTCGGCGAGGATTTCCTTTTTGACGATTTCCACGCGAATTGGAGACGCCATTTCTGGCTGATCGCCGAAAATAAGCTCACCTTAAAGCCAGGAGTCCCTGAACTGCTGGAATTCCTGGACCAGTTCAGGCTGCCGCGCGCAATCGCCACTTCGTCATCTCGAACGACCGTCGAGCATCACCTGACCTCGCACAGTCTGATGGATCGTTTCGACGAGATCATCTGCCGTGGCGACTACGAAAAGGGCAAACCTGCACCCGATCCTTTTCTGAAAGCCGCCGAGCGGCTTGGCGTCGAACCTCGGTTATGTCTGGCCCTCGAAGACTCGCACATCGGCGTTCGTTCGGCGTCGGCGGCTGGCATGATGACCGTAATGGTGCCCGATCTGCTCGAACCAACAGAGGACATTTGCACGCTCTGCGTCTTTGTCGCCCGCGATCTCCATGAAGTCCGCGATCTGGTTCTGGCGTGCGCGTAAATGAGCCTACGAGAGTGGCGGTTCGCCGGGCGCTCGCGGAGTCCGCTAAGCCGCGCCTACTATGTAAAGGGGACACCTCCCAGCGGGGGAGGATCATGAGCGCCACGGCCTCAGGCTGAGAGCGCCTCGGGCTCATCGGAGGCCAGCGCTTCCTCGATTGCGGCGAACAGGCGGGCGATCTCGATGGGCTTGGCGATGAAGCCATCCATGCCGGCGGCGAGGTAGCCCTCGACCTGGTGCGACATGGCATTGGCGGTGAGCGCGAGGACGGGCGTGCGTCGCCGCCCGGTCGCCGCTTCGCGCGCGCGGATCGCCCTGGTCGCGGTCGGGCCGTCCATGACGGGCATCTGCACGTCCATAAGGATCAGGTCCCAGGCGCCCGACTCCCAGGCGGCGACCGCTGCGGCCCCGTCGCCGGTCATGGTCAGATCGACGCCAACCTGATCGAGCAGCGCCTTCAGCACCATCTGGTTGACCGCGTTGTCCTCCGCCGCCAGCACGCGGATGGCGGCCGGCTGAACCTTGCGCTTGCGGTTGGGCGCAACCGGGGCGGGCCTGGCGGCGCCGGCGGCGGCGCGTCGTTCGCGCATGCGTTTCAGCGGCAGGCGCACGGTGAACGTCGCCCCCTCGCCCGGGACGCTCTCGGCCGCGATGTCGCCGCCCATCAATTCCACCAGCTCGCGGCAGATTGCGAGCCCAAGCCCGGTGCCGCCGAACCGGCGCGTCGTGGTCGTGTCCGCCTGCTCGAATTTCTCAAAGAGCTGCGCCAGCTTCTCCTCGGGAATGCCGATGCCGCTGTCCCGCACCTTAAGCGTCAACGCCCGGTCGGGACGACCGATCGCAACCGAGACGCCACCGCGCTCGGTGAACTTCAAGGCGTTGGAGACCAGATTGAACAGGACCTGCCGCACGCGCGTCGGATCGCCGGCATAGACGCCCTTGGCCCTCGGTTCGATTGCGAGCTCGAAGGCCAGGCCCCGCTCTTCGGCCACCGCGCTGAAGGCTGCAACGACGCTTTCGGCCAGTTCCGCCAGGTCGAAGCGGCCAGCTTCCAGCTCCAGCTTGCCCGCCTCGATCTTCGAGAGGTCGAGCACGTCGTTCAGGATGGCCAGCAGCGTCTCGCCCGACTGACGGATCACGTCCAGCCGTTCGCGCTGCGACGGCGAAAGCTCGTCCGCCGCCATCGCCTGCGCCATGCCAAGCACCCCATTCAGCGGCGTGCGGATTTCGTGGCTCATGGTGGCGAGAAACGTGCTCTTCGCCCGGTTGGCGGCCTCCGCGTCGTCCTTGGCCTGCACCAGCTCTCGCTCGGCGGCCTTGCGCGCGGTGATGTTCTGCATCGCGCCGACGAGGCGAAGCGGACGCCCGCTCTCGTCTGCGAAGAACTTGACCGAGCTCTCGACCCAGACCTCTTTCCCGTCCGCTCGGTCGACCCGATATTCGGGACGGTAGGGCGCGCCCTCGTTGACGTGGCGGTCCCAGGCGGCGCGCACGGCATCGCGGTCGCGAGGATCGATCGTCACGTAGATGTCCCGATAGAGGTCCTGATAGGTCTGCGGGCGCTCGAAGAAGGTGTCCTCGGCGCCGGCCTTGATCAGCTCGCGGCGGACGTAGTCCAGCTCCCAGACGTGCAGGTCGGCCAGCGCCAGCGCCAGGTTCAGCCGCTCTTCCGAGCGCGCCGTGCGCTCGAGCGCCTCGACCAGCGCGTTGGCCGATTGGACCTTGGCGTGCGCCGCCTGCGCGCGCGCCCACTCATCGGCGACGAAGTCCGCCAGGTCGCAGAGGCGCGCAGCCTTGCCGGCGTTGAAGGCGTGCGGCTCTTGGCCACCCACGGCCAGCACGCCTGGGCAGGAGTCATCTTCGAGCTTGATTGGGGCGCCGACGTAAAGGCGCAGGTACGGCGGCCCGGTGACGAGGGGGTTGTCGGCGAAGCGCGGGTCGGTTCGTCCGTCCTCGACCCACAGGAGCTCGCGCGAGGCCATCACGATTTCGGCCGCTTCGTCGTGGTCGGGCAGGTCGCGATTGCGGTTTCGCCAGACGTTGCCGTCCTGCATCAGGACGATGGTCGCGTCGGCGCCGGCGAACATGCTCCGGGCGATGCGGGTCGCGCGATCGAAGACCGCCGTCGAAAGCTCGACGCCAAAGGCCTCATCCTTCGCCTTGCGCTCTGGCGCCGTCATCTGGTTACCGCCCGACAAGGTCTCCAACATCGGCCAGAATGGTTAAGCTCGTCTTCAGACCGACGTGGCGTCCTGTCGCAGCGGCTCACATGTTTCGTGATCTCCAGTAAAAATAGCATTCCCCGCATGATTGCCGAGGCATTCAGATCGTCCTTAGGTTCCATAGTCAGGATTAATCACGATTGAAACCGTGTGGTCGAGGTGTATAGTCAGCGCTCACCCGGGTGGTGAGCAGCTAAGTTGGCTCCGATCCAGGTCATTGAACTACAATCAATTCCACCGGAGAGATGAAGATGGCTGCAGTATTGAGCGTGACCACGTCACGGGTGCGGGATGGCAAGCTTGCGGATTACCTCGCCGCGATCGGGAAGTTGAAGAAGATGGTCGAGGGCCACGGCGGCAAGGTTCGCGTGGTCTCTCAGGCTTACGGCGGCAATCCGTTGACCGTCAGCGTGATCATCGAAAGCGCCAGTTGGACGGCGTTTGGCGCGCTGAGCGAGAAACTGGAGAAGGACGCCAAGGTGCAGGCGCTGGTCGCCGACCTGCGCGCCAAGCCGGTCTCAGACATCATCGCGCGCGGCGTGTCCACGGAACTGGACGTCTGAACCGGAAGCGGCGACCGCCGCGGTCGTCGCCTGCGGAAGCTTGGGGGGTCGCGCCGGCCTAAAGCCGGCCGCGGAGCCCCAGGCCTTCCTCGCCTCTGAGCCCGGCGAGCGGATCGGGGTCGACGGCCGCGAGCGCGTTCTGGGCGGAGTCCGCCACCCCGATCAGGCGCACCCGCACATGCGCGGTGCCCTGGCCGGTGAATCCCAGGCGATCGGCGGCCGCCCGCGACAGGTCGATGATCCGCCCGGCGACGAACGGTCCGCGATCGTTGACGCGCACCTCGATCCGCCGCCCGTTGTCCAGGTTGGTCACCTCGACCAGGGAGGGCAGGGGTAGTGTCTTGTGCGCCGCCGTCAGCGCGCGGGCGTCGAACCACTCGCCGTCCGCCGTCCGCCGGGTGCGCGGCGGATAGCTGTACCAGGAAGCGAGGCCTGTCTCGTCGTAGTGACTGTAGACGTGCGGCTCATAGCGTTGGCCGCCGACCTCGTACGGCCGCATCGAGCCCGTCCGCTCTCCCGTCCCGGCCAGCGGCTCGAGACCGTGGGTCGCGCATGCCGTGAGGCTGACCGCCGCGAGCAGGGCGAGCACCTGGGCGTTTCTGGCGGACTTCGAGTGCAGACGCGGGCTCCGTCAGGCGGAATCAGGATCGCCCACGGTGCGCCCGCGTCGTTTTTGGATTGGTTAACGCGCTGGCCCGCGCGGCCGTGCGGCGGCGGGGTCACCCCTCGATCGGCTGCAGCGGTTCCCGGCGCGCGGCGTCCGCGACGCCGACGGCCAGCATGACGGCATAGCCGGCCAGCATCAGCGCGCCGAACATGCCCTGGCCGCCGGCGGGCAGGTTCGGGAAGATGGCGGCATAGCAGGCGGTGGTCAGGCCGTCGCCCAGCATCCCTGGCACGACGAAGGCCGCGATGGCGCGGGCGCGATCGTGACGCGCCACGCGCCGCAGCATAAGGCGGATCAGCGCGGCCAATCCGAGAAGGCTCACCGCCAGGGCGACGATCGCCACAGGCAGAGGCGGTCGCAGCGCCGCCGTCGGCGCCAGCCTGATCGCGACCGTGGCGACCGCCCAGGCCGCAAAACCCAGCATGGCGAACCGCGGCGCCGGGTCGGCAGGTGGAGACGTGACAGGGCTCATCGGTCGGCTCCTCAATGCGTCGGGGTCGGGTTGATGCGCGCGAGCAGGAGCTCAAGCGCCTTGGTTGCGGTCGCGTCCTCGCCGGTGCTGAGGCGGGCGAGCTGCAGCCCGTTGAAGGCGGCGAGCATGAGTGTCGCTGTCCCGATCGCCTCGTCGTGCGGCGCGCCATCGGCCTCCAGCGCGGCGGCCAGACCGTCGCGCCAGGGCGTGAAAACCCGCTCCAGGAACGCCCCATGCCGTTCCGGCTGGACCAGCGCTGCGCCCCAGACCTCGAAAACCGCCCGCACGAGCGGCGCGATCTCGGGCTTGCGCGTGGCCGCCCACATCTGGCGGATCGCCTCGACCGGGCCTGTCGCAACGAGGTCGCCGATCGCCGCCACCAGCCGCTGCTCGACCGCCAGCACGACCGCCTCGGCCAGGGCCTCGCGGCTGCCGAAGTGATGCACGAGCATCCGCGCGCTCGTCCCGACCGCAGCCGCCAGCGGCCTGAGCGTGAACGTGCTGACGCCGGTGGTGAGCACGTGCTCGACCACCCTGTCGAGCAGCTCGGCGCGCCTTGCCTGATCGACCGGTCTATTCATGTTACGACCGTTACATGGAACGATCGTTACGTCAATGCTGTCGCGGGTGGCGGGCCGTCGGGTTCGCGCTCGGCGCGGAAGGTGCTCTAAGGGGGCAACGCATCAGTCGGAGGGTCGAATGAGAACCTGGGCTTTGGCCGTCGCGCTGGTGCTGGCCGCCGGGTCGGCGCATGCGCAATCGGCGGAAGGGTATGGCGCGCTCGCGCTGGCCGCCATCGTCGGGGGCGAGTCTCCGCAGCTGAGCGCCGCTCAGAAGACGGTGCTCGCCCAGCTCTTCAGCGGGGACACCGCCTCGTCCAGCGCCGGCAAGATCGACGTCGCTGTCGACACGATCCTCTGCCGCGCCGGCAACGTCGACATCACCGCCTTCGCCTGCGACCTGACCTTCGGCGCGCAGACGATCCACCTCACGGGGCGGAGCGCTCACGAGTTCTTCGCGACCCTGGCCGAGATGGGCGTGCAGCCCGACGGCGCAGCGGGCACGATGTACCGGGGGATCTACAAGGTCCGCTGCACGATCGACCCGAACGGCGTCGCGCAGAAGGACGGCGGCGGGGCCAACTGCGCCTACGCCCGGAACCCGTCTTAGGCGGACGCGACTGCTAGTCGGGGGGGTCGGTTTCGAACCGCGTTATGCCCGCCGGCAGCGACGGCGGCGCTCGTAGACCGAGACCTGCGGCGGCGGGAACCCCGGGTCGGCCAAGGCGCCGACCGCGACGCTCACCGACCGGCTTTCGAAGCCTTCCTCGGTGTGGAACACCGTCGAGCCGCAGACCGGGCAGAAGCGGAACCTGAACCGCGCGCCCTGGTCGCCTGTGCGCACGTACTCGGTCGCCTCGCCGGTGACTTTGTAAGGCGCGGCGAACACCGCGAGCGCGGCGAAGACGCTGCCCGTCCGCCGCTGGCAGGCAAGGCAATGGCAGACCCCGACGCCCAGCGGCTCGCCCTCGACTTCGATGCCAAGCTGCCCGCAGCAGCAGGATGCGGTTCGAGATGGCATTTCGAGGCCCCTTGGACCGCCTAGTTGACGTCGTCCGCCGCGCGTCCCGGCGGGCAGGGACCTGCGAAGCGGAACGCGGCGTGAAGGTCGCTGACGATCGGCGGCTTTCCGGCGACGGCCAGGTTGTTGTGCGTATCGACGGCGTAGGCGGACTGGACATTGCCCGTGAACACCATGTGGGTCCGGCTGACCACCTGGCCACCGCCGCAGACGGCGTCGATCTCGGCCCCACCAGCGGCCAGCGCGTAGGTGATCGTCGAGCAGGCGCCTGCCGATCCGGGGATGTGGAGCGGCTGTCCGGTCCAGCAGACCTCGCCGCGGCGGCCGTCGCCGACCCATTCCCATAGACCGGCGCGCGGACGCGGCATGTCGGCCCGCCCCAGCGGGCGGGGCGCGCACGCGGCGAGGCTCGCAGCGGCGAGCGGGATGACGATCAAAGCCCGGATCACGTCGACCGCTTTCCGCGCATGATGTCGATCAGCCTTGCCAGCTCGTCGTCGCCGTAGCCTTCCGCGATGCCGCGACCGAAGACGTGCTTGAACAGCCGCGGCAGGGAGTCGTCGAGCCCGTTCTCGCGACTGATCCGAGCCATGAGCCCGCCCGCCGCGCCGTGAATCGCGATACTCGCCATGCCCTCGCCGCGATAGGTTTGCGTGCGGATCATCTCGGCGATTGGCCGAAGGCCCGCGGCGACCCCTTCGCCCAACATCGACAGCAGGCCCGAGATCGGCGTCTCTTCCGACTGGCAGAGGGCCGCGCCGTAGAGAAACCCCATGACCTGCGCGTAGACCGTGGCCAACCAGGCGGCGTCGAGCGTCGCAGCCGCGGCGATCCGCTCGCCGACGTGAAAGGCGCTTCCGCCCAGGCTCAGCAGCAACGGCTTGGTCGCCTCGAACAGATCGGCCGGTCCGGCATAGAGGATCGTCGCCCGCTCGGTCCCGATCGTCCTCGGATAGCCGATGATCTTGCCGTCCAGGTAGCCGGCTCCGTGCGCCCGCGCCCACGCGCCCAGCTTGCGGGCCTCCTCAGGGGTCCCCGACGAGAGCTGCACCAGCACCTTGCCCGACAGCGCTGCGGTCAGCCGGCGCGATCTGAGCAGAGCCCGGGTGGCCTGGTAGTCGCGGATGCACACGACGACTACCTCGCTCGCGCCGGCCGCCGCCGCCGCTGTTGCGGCGACGCTGGCGCCGCGCGCCCGCAAGGGCTCGCACCGCCTCGCCGTGCGGTTCCAGACCGTCACGGGATGGCCCTTGGCCAGGAAGGCTCGCGCCAGCGCGGCGCCCATCACGCCGGCGCCGAGTACGGCCACGGATCGAGCGTTCCCAGGCATCGGAACCCCCCAACGTATCGCCGGGCCGCGCGCCGGCGCTTGGCTGACTGTCAGTTTCGCGACCGCGGCGGTCAAGGTTGTTCGTCTCCAGCGAGCGCGCCCGCCTCGGCCAGCGTTCTGCGGGGGTCGCCCTCGACCGCAGCGGGTCGTGCGGTTAGGCTCAGGGGCGGTCAGCGCAACAGAGGGATGACGAGAGATGGCGATCAAGGGCGGATGCCTGTGCGGCGCGGTGACATACGAGATTTCCGGCGAGCCGATGTTCGTCGGCCACTGCGCCTGCGAGAACTGCCAGAAGTCCACGGGCGGCGGTCACAGCTCGATCGCTGCCTTTCCCGAGGCACAGGTGAGCGTCCACGGCGCGCGGACCACCTTCGCCGCCAAGGGCGACTCCGGACAGCCCACGACCTACGAGTTCTGCCCCAAGTGCGGCTCGCGCCTCTTCACGCGCGCCGCGATGATGCCGGGCGTCGTCATGGTCACGCTCGGCACCATGGAGGCCGGCGCCGCGCTCGAGCCCTCGATGCTGATCTACGGCAAGCACCGCCGCGCGTGGGACCACGTCCCGCCCGGCCTCGCCGTCTTCGAGGCAATGCCAGCCGGCCCGCCGAACTAGCTCTTTAGCGCCGCGAGACAGGACGCCAACCTTGCCTGAAGCCGTCGTCGATGAACTGATCGAGATGCGCGGCCTGCGCTTCCACTACCGCGACTGGCCCGCCAGGCGCGCGGGCGCGAAGGACCTCGTCCTGCTGCACGGCTTCACCGGCCATGCGCGCTCGTGGGATGCGTTCGCTGAGGCGATGACCGACCGCTACCGCGTGCTGGCGCTCGACCAGCGCGGCCACGGCGAGACCGGCTGGGCGGCGGCCGACCGCTACGGAACGGACGAGATGGCCGAGGACCTGATCGCCTTCGTCGGCACCCTGGGTCTGAACGACTTCACCCTCCTCGGCCTTTCCATGGGCGGCATGGTGGCCATGAACTATGCCGGGCGCCGGCCGAAGGAGCTGGGCGCGCTGGTCATCGTCGACATCGGCCCGGAGATCGTCGCCGCCGGCGCGAGCCGCATCCAGACCGGCGTGCGCGCCAGCGACGTCTTCGCCAGCCGCGACGAGGCGTTCGCTCGCGCCCGCGCCGCCAATCCACGGCCGCCGGAAGCCCACCATCGCCACCGGGTCGACTTGAGCCTGATGCGCACCGCCGACGGCCGCTGGACCTATCGCTACGACCGGGCGCTCCGCCAGCCGAACACGGTCCGCGTCCGCGACCCGGAGGCGCAATGGCGCGCCTGCGCCAACATCAACGTGCCGACGCTGCTCATTCGCGGCGCTTTCAGCGACATCCTTTCGCCCGAGGTCGCCCAGCGCATGCTCGAAACGATCCCCGGCGCCCAATTCGCCCTGGTCGAAAACTCCGGCCACTCGGTCCCCCTCGACGCCCCGGACGCATTCCTCTCGGCCGCGCGGGGGTTCCTGACGGGCTGAACCGCCCTACGCCGCGCGGGTCAGGTGGAGCAGGGTTGCGTCGATGGTTTCGAGCAGGGCCTGGGCGGAGACCGGCTTGGTCACGAACGCGTCGGCGCCAACCGCCCGGCCGGCCGCCTCGTGCTCCGGCAGGGCGTTTGCGGTCAGCATGATGATCGGCGTGCGCGCGAGGCCCTCGTCGCGCTCCTTCGTGCGGATGGCGGCGATGGCCTGCAGGCCGTCCATCTCCGGCATCTGCATGTCCATCAGGATCAGGTCGAACCGGTCGGCGGCAAAGCGTTCCAGCGCCTCCAGGCCGTTTTCCGCCATGGTCATGTGCACCGACAGCCCATCGAACATCAGCTGCAGGACCTTGCGGTTCACCTCGTGGTCTTCCGCGGCCAGGATGCGGAGCGGCGCTGCGTCTTCGCCCGAACGAGCTTGAACCGAGCCGTTCTGCTCCCCGGCCGCCTCGCCCGGCGCTTCGGCCGTGATCAGCGGCAGGCTGAGCACGAAGGTCGCGCCCTTGCCAGGCTCCGACTGCGCCGTGATGCGCCCGCCCATCAGCCCGGCCAGCGCGTTGGAGATCGACAAGCCCAGTCCCGCTCCGCCGAAGCGGCGGGTGATCGACCCGTCCGCCTGCTCGAAGCGGCCGAACAGGCGCTCATGCGCGCCCGAGTCGAACCCGATTCCGTCATCCTTCACCTCGAAGCGGAGGTTGCGGCGCCCATCCTCAGCAGCCGCTGCGCTCACCCACAGAGAAACCGCGCCGGCGTCGGTGAACTTGACGGCGTTGCTGAGCAGGTTGCCGACGATCTGCTTGATCCGGACCTTGTCGCCCAGAAGGTAGGGCTCGACGTCGTCGGCCACGTCGACGACGAGCTGCAACCCTTTTTCCTCGGCCTTGGCGCGGAACAGCTCGGCGATGTTGACGACCGTCTTGCGCAGTTCGAACGGCTCGGGCGCGATCTCCAGGCGCCCGGCCTCCACCCGCGCCAGATCCAGAATGTCGGCCAGCAGCACCTGTAGCGACTCGGCGGAATCCTCGATCACCGAGACCATCTCGGCCTGCCGCGCGCCGAGCTTCGAGCGCCTAAGCGCGCTCGCCACCCCCATCACGCCGTTCAACGGCGTGCGGATTTCGTGGCTCATGTTGGCCAGGAACTCGCTCTTCGAGCGGTTGGCGGCCTCCGCCGCATCGCGCGCCGCCTCCAGCTGTTGCTCCAGCGCCTTGCGCGCCGAGACGTCGATGGTGGTGCCGACGACGCGCCAGGGCGCCCCGTCGGTGGTTCGCGAGACCAGTTTGGCCCTCGACAGCACCCACTTGAACCCGCCGTCCTTGCACCGCATCCGGATTTCGGTGCTGGCGTACGGCGTGTCGCCCCCCTGGAAGTGACTGAGATAGGTCTCCGTCAGCAGCGCCAGGTCGTCGCGATGGACGAAACGGCGCCAGCCGCGGACTTCGCCGCGGAACTCGCCCGGCTCATAGCCAAGCATCGTCAGCCAGTTGGCGCTGACCTGCATGCGGTCGGCGACCAGGTCCAGCTCGAACAGGCCGTCGCCCGAGGCCTCGATGGCGACCGACAACTTCCGCTCGACGTCGGCGAACGCCATCTGCCGGTCCGCAAGCTGGGCCAGCACCGCGCCGTGGTCGAGCGAGAACCGCTGCGACGCCAAACCCGAAAGCCCCAGCAGCACGGGGATGATGACCGCGCGCCAGTCGAGTCCATAGGCCATGAACGGCCCGATGATCGCAAACACCGCGGTGGGCGCGAGCGTCGCCACGAGCAGCTGACGACTGGCGCTGGCATAGACGAAGGTGTTCAGGATGGCGCCGGCGATCCAAGTGACGCCGATGGCGACGCCGAGCGCCGATCCGTTCGCCAGGCACAGCAGCGCCAGGGTCTGATAGAGCGCCGACCCAGGCAGGCTGAGTAGCGCGTAGGGGGTGGCGGCCCGCTCCTCCGGCAGCTTCGCGATCATACTGTCGAGCCGGGGTCCGATCCCCCACTCCCAGATCGCGATGCTGGCGATCCACACGACCGGCGTCAGCCACGGCAGCACCGCGACCGAAATCACCGCAAAGATGGCGGCAAAGGCGATCCGGTCGAAGAGCCCACGCTCCGAGATCTCGATTGCCGTACGGACATCGAGCCCGGACGCGATCCCGTTGGGATCGGCGGACGGCTGAGCGGCGGCCATGGCAGTTCCCCGAAAGTCGCAAGCGCGGCGACAGCATACCGGCGCCGCCTGTCCGCCCAGTTAACGCGACGGCATTGAGGAGAGACTTTCGCGGCCGCTAACGGTCGTGGCTCGCCACGCCGGTGCTGGGCGCGCCTTGGGTGTCGGGCTCCTCCTTGCCGGGCTGGGCCACCGAAAAGCGCGTGCAGATGACGTGATCGGTCATCACCGAGGCCAGGACGCCGTTGGCCGGCAGGCCCTCGTCCGGCAGGTTGGCGCCGATCTCCTGCCGCGTCTCCGGCTCAACGTTGTTCGCCCCGCCGCCCGGCTCGACCTGCGACTTGGGATCGGTCTTGGGCGGAGTCGGCGGGCAACCGGGCAGGTCCGGCGTGGTCTCCGCGGCCGGCGGCGGAGGCGCGGGGGGAGGTGGAGGCGCCGGCGCGGGGGCTGGCGCGGCGCGGTGTGGCTCTGGCGGCGGGGCCGGCGGCGCCGGCTGCGGGACCGTCAGGGACCCTTTCACGCAAGGTGGCAGCGCCCTCAGCTTCGCCAGCCGGTCATTCAGCGCCGCCAACTGGGAGACGATGTCCTTCAGGATGGCGTAGTCGCGGTCGACGTCGGCCTGGGTGGCCTTGCCGCTGGCCAATCGGTCCACGTCCTCGGCGTAGGTCTTGCCGACCTCGCCTTCGAGCGTCTTCAGCTGTTTGATTTGGTCCTCGATCGCTGCGATCTCGGGGCCGGTGGTCGCCTCCGACCCGCACGGCGGCAAGGGCTTCTGCGGCGGCGGCGGGACGGGCGGCGGAACCGCCGGACCCGGCCACGGCGGGACCGGATAAGGTGCGGTCCTGCGGCTTCCGTCATAGTTGTATTCCTCGCACGGCTTGAGGTGTTCGTAGTACTCCATCTGAGCACTCAACTTGTGGAGATAGGCTTGATACAGGGCCAGTAGATTGTTGTCCTCGACAAGCTGATGAACCTTGCCAGCATACTCCGAAGGCGGAATCGCGTGCCTGGACATCTGGGGAAGCTCGATCAGAAGCGGTTCCCGATCCTTTTCCAGCCGATCCATTTCTTTACTGACATCCGCCCACTTGCTGCTGAGATCGTTCACTAGCGCGTCTACGTCCTTGCTCCTGCACACGGCATCGAGCCTTGGATATTCCGTGAGTTCGGTGCGTTGCCCGGGCAGCGCCTCGGCCCGCGCCGAGCCGGCCGTGAACAGCAGGCAGAGGGCCAGCGCCACCGGCGCGGCCGCGCACCGCGCGACCCATTTCGGAGTGCTCATGGAAGCCCCATCCTCGCGCGTCGATCGGAGGCGCCGCACGCGGATGGGCGGCGCAGTCGGGACCGGGAGCCACGGACTCGCCGGCCTACCCACAGACGCGGCATGGGATAGGGCGCAGGCTATCACGCCCGAAAGCGGAGCGAATAGCCTGAAGCGTCGTAACCCCTGCGAGCCCTTTAAGAGAGGGTTGGCCGACTACGCCGACACGGTTTCCTTGGCCGGCACGGGTTTGCCTTCGGCGTCGAGCGGCGGGACGCCGATGTCCTGCGGGCCTAGTGCGCGGGCATAGGTGGCGAATTCGAGCCGGATGCCGTTCGGGTCCATGAAGTACATCGAGCGGATCCAGGTCCCCTCGTTGAACGTCGAACTATCGAGCTTCGG
>Ga0209415_10002866_pt1 | contig 32259 bp, 26 predicted proteins | sample PeaSoiSIISIP2007_FD_187696 | JGI IMG/M metagenome (GOLD analysis project Ga0209415, IMG submission 187696) | Peat soil microbial communities from Weissenstadt, Germany - SII-SIP-2007 (SPAdes) (version 2) | ecosystem: Environmental > Terrestrial > Soil > Wetlands > Peat | place: Germany... | reverse complement strand
GGCCGGGCCCGGCTTCCACTTCTTCCGCAAGGTGGGCACCCGCCAGGCGCTCGCCATCACCAAGATCAGCCTGGCCGCCTACGGGCGCCTGGCGCAGGGCCGCCTGGCCGAGCTGCGGGTGGCCCTGGGCTCGGCCGGCCCCGTGCCGCTGCGGGCGCGGGCCGCCGAGGCTGCCCTGCGGGGCCGGTACCTGGCCGAGCTGGCCCAGGCCCTGCCCGCGGCCCGGGCCGCCCTCATGGCGGACATCAGCCCCATCGACGATATCCGCTCCACCGCCCACTACCGCCGGGTCACCGCCGGGCACCTGCTGGAGCAGATGGTGGGGGAGTTGCTCCAGGAGGCGGGGCGGCCCTGACCGGGACCTGTCGCCAGACGGTCCCCGGCTTGCGGACGCTCATGTGTCGCTCGTTGCATCCCCCACGGCGGGAGACGCGGGGGTTCCAGGTCGCCAAATCGATCCATCGGTCCTTTCCATTTCCCGGGCCCGGGACATGAGCGATGGAAATGCGAGAGTTACATGAGGTTGCCCGAGGAGCGCCGTTCGGGAAGACCCCGTCAAGACGTGGACTATGCACGACTCCTGATGTGAAGGGTCGGGTATAATGGGCTTTTGGGCGTCCGCAGGACTGGGGCCATCAGTCCCAGTGTCGCTCAGCGCTCGCTGGAAACCCCGTCCCGTGCATGGTTTTTATTGCCGCTAGGCTGGCATTTATTATGAACAGTGAGAACGAGCCCATCCCTGGCTGTCCACCGGAGCTCTGGCTGGACCCGGATCCAGTCGGCTCGGAACAGCAGCGGCCGGAGGGGGCGACCGCGACCGTTGACCGGCGGGGCGACGAGGCGGCCCTGGCCCGGGAAGCCGCCAGCTGCCCGTCGATCATGAACCTCCTTCGGGACGGCATCCACCTGCTGGATGCCTCGGGCCGCCTGGTGGCCTCCAATCCGGCCTTCCTGGAATCCCTGGGCTACACCCAGGCGGAAGGCGCCCGGTTGAGCGTGGAGGACTGGGCGGATCCGTCGGATGTCCGCGCCCTGGACAAGGCCATGCGGGGGGCCGGACAGGGGCCGCGGATCCTGGAGGCCCGGTTCCGGCGCAAGGACGGCAGCCGGTTCGAGGTGGAAATCAGCTGCGGCAGCGTGGTGTGGAACGGCCGGACCTGCTGTCTGGCCTCCTCCCGGGACATCACGGCCCGCAAGGCCGTGGAGCGCGAGCGCGCCAGCCGCGGCGCCCACCTGGAGGCCGTGGAGGCGGCCTTGCTCAAGACCCTGTGTGTGCTGCTGGTGGAAGACGAGGCTGGCGCCCGGGAGGAGGTAGGGGATTTCCTTTCCCGGCGGGTGGGCACGCTGACCGTCGCCGCCGACGGGGCGGAGGGGCTGGCCGCCTTCCAGGCGCGGCCGGCGCAGATCGTGGTCACCGACATCCGCATGCCGCGCATGGACGGCCTGGTCATGGCCCGGGAGATCCGGCGTCTGGATCCCGGGGTGCTCATCATCGCCACCACCGCCTTCAGCGATGGCGACTACCTGGCCCGCGCCATCGCCACCGGGATCGATCAGTACGTGCTGAAGCCGATCCAGGGGGTGAACCTGGATTTCGCGCTGCTGATCTGCGCCAGCCGGCTGCGCAGCCCAGTCCAGGCCCGGGTCGGGGGGCCGTCGCTGGACTTCGAGGAGCAGCGGCGGCTGCACCTGCTCACGGCCCGGGAACGGGAGGTGCTGGCCTGCCTGGGCCGCGGCCAGGCCTGTCGCGAGATCGGCGGGGAACTGGGGATCAGCCCCAGGACCGTGCATGTCCACCAGGCCAACCTGATGGTCAAGCTGGGCCTGCACAAGGCCACCGCCCTGGCGGCGTTCGCGGTCCGGGCCGGAATCCGGTGACCCGTGCCCCCCGGCGGACATCATCGAACCAGTGCCATTTTCTAGGTAATTAAACCTAGACAATATGATATAGATGAAAACATTTATGTAAAATACGTAAAATTATCTATTTACATATCAATTTCAGTCGTAATAGTAGAAGCAACGTATCGTTTCAGATTCCAGCACGGTTCGTTCTGCGTCGGCTCCCGGGCCGGGGCGGGCGTGCCGATTGCCACCGATGGCTATGAATGAATGTTGTGCTTCTGGCCGTTGGTTGGCCCGCCGCGACACCTGGAGGTTCCATGCTCGACCGCCTTTCCTTCAAGTTCAAACTCGGGCTGGGCTTCGGCCTGCTCTGCGCCCTGCTGCTGATCCAGGCCGGCTTCAACTACACCAAGACCGGCACCGTGGCCGAACAGCTTCGGATGATTCTCGAGGACAAGCTGCCCAAGGACACGATGGTCAATGACCTCGTCGAGAGTTCGCTGAAGAACGGCATCCTCGTGCGGACCCTGCTTCTGGAGGAGCCCGCCAACCTGGACCGGACCAAGGCGGCCATCGAGGCTTCCCGGACCAAAAACGCGGAGATCCTGGCCAGGATGGACAAGGTCATCAATGCCGGCCGGGGCCGCGAACTCTTTGCCGCCGTCCAGGCGGCTCAGGCCAGACTCGATTACGAGCGCATCTACAACCTCGTCTACTCGGACCGCAAAGCCGCCACAGCCTATGTCATGAGCGAATACTCCAAAGACAATGCCGCGCTCATCGACGCGCTGGACGCGTTGAGCAACCATGAGGAAGACCTCATGCGCGACGCCGGCGGGGAAGCCCGCCAGGCCTCTGACTCCAGCCTGCACACGACGATGGTGGTCACCCTCCTGGCCCTGGGCCTGGGGGTGTTCGTGGCGGTCGCCCTGAGCCGCAACCTCATGGGCCAGTTGGGCGGCGAGCCCCGGGTGGCCCAGGAGATCGCCCGCCAGGTGGCGGCCGGCGACCTTAGGGTGGACATCCAGCTTCGGCCCGGGGACAGCACCAGCCTGATGGCCGTCACCCGGACCATGGTGGCCAAGCTGCGCGAGGTGGTGGGGCAGGTGCAGATGGCCAGCGGGAACCTGGTGGCCGCGTCGGAACAAGTCAGCGCCACGGCCCAGGCGCTGAGCCAGGGCGCCAGTGAGCAGTCGGCTAGCGTCGAGCAGACCAGCGCGTCCATGGAGCAGATGAGCGCCTCCATCGCCCAGAACAACGAGAACGCCAAGGTCACTGGCGACATCGCCAGCGGCTCCGCCCGGGACGCGGTGGTGGGCGGCGAGGCGGTGGCGGCGACCGTGGGGGCCATGCGCCAGATCGCCCAGAAGATCGCCATCGTGGACGAGATCGCCTACCAGACCAACCTGTTGGCCCTGAACGCTGCCATCGAGGCCGGCCGGGCCGGCGAGCACGGCAAGGGCTTTGCCGTGGTGGCCGCGGAGGTGCGCAAGCTGGCCGAGCGCAGCCAGATGGCCGCCGAGGAGATCAGCGGGCTGGCCGGCGACAGCGTCGCCCGGGCGGAAAAGGCCGGGTCGCTCCTGGCCGATATCGTCCCGTCCATCCAGAAGACCGCCGATCTGGTGCAGGAGATCACCGCCGCCTCCTCCGAGCAGAATGCCGGCGTGGGCCAGATCAACTCGGCCATCAGCCAGATCAGCCAGGCGGTGCAGCAGAACGCCGCCGCCTCGGAGGAGCTGGCCTCCACGTCCGAGGAGATGAGCGCCCAGGCTGCGGAACTGCAGAACACCATGGCTTTCTTTTCCGTCGCCGAAGAACGGGTGGCCCTGGGGGCGCAGGAGCGGCGGAACCCGGCCTCCAGGCCCGCCGGCGCGCCCACGTCCCGCCAGCTGGCGCCGACCGCCCTGGGTTCCTTCGTCAAGTTCTAGGGAGGACAGCATGGAAGCATCGATCGAGACCCGGGTGACCGGGGCGGAGCCCGAGCAGTACCTGGCCTTCAGCCTGGGTGGCGAGGCTTTCGCCATGGGCATCGCCGCCATCCTGGAAGTGGTGCCGCTGGGGCATCTGACCCCGGTGCCGCTCATGCCGCCGGACATCCTCGGGGTCATCAACCTGCGCGGATCGGTGGTGCCGGTGCTTGACCTGGCGTTCCGGCTCGGCCGCCCGGCCACCCAGCGGATGCCGCGCACCTGCATCGTGATCCTGGAACTGTGCCAGGACGGGGCGCGCTCGGAATGGGGGGTCCTGGTGGACAGCGTGCGGGAGGTGCTGTCCATCGGGGCGGAGGCCATCGAGCCGGCGCCCGCCTTCGGCCCGACCCTGCGCACGGATCTCCTGGCCGGCGTGTTCCGGGACGGCGACCGGTTCGTGCTGCTCCTGGCCACGGACCGCATCCTCGACGCGGCGGCGGGGGCGGCCTGAGCCACCCCCGACCGCCGGATCCGTGCTGCCGGCGGATCTCGTGTCCGGTCAGCGCGCCAGGACCTCTTCGGGCGTGGGCAGCCCCTCCAGGCAGGCCAGGCCCTTGGCCAGATCCTGGTCGGAAAGCTGGTGGTTGGACAGCTTGCCCTCCAGGAAGGCGTTGTAGCCGCTCAGGTCCATGAACCCGTGGCCGCTGAGGTTGAACACGATCACCCGCTCCTTGCCCTCCTCCTTGGCCTGCCGGGCTTCCCGGATCGCCTGGGCCACCGCGTGGCTGGATTCCGGGGCCGGGATGATGCCTTCGGTGCGGGCGAACAGCACCGCCCCTTCGAAGCACTCCAGCTGCTGCAGGGACACGGCCCGGGCCAGGCCTTCGCGAACGGTCTGGCTGACCAGGGGGGCCATGCCGTGGTAGCGCAGGCCGCCGGCGTGGATCCCGGGCGGCATGAAGGTGTGGCCCAGGCTGTGCATGGCCATGAGCGGGGTCATGCGGGCCACGTCGCCGTGGTCGTAGACATAGGGTCCGCGGGTGAGGGTGGGGCAGGAGGCCGGCTCCACGGCGATGATATCGATGTCCGCGCCGTGGATCTTGTCCTTGACGAAGGGGAAGGCGAGGCCGCCGAAGTTGCTGCCGCCGCCCACGCAGGCGATCACCTTGTCGATCCGGTGCTCGCCCAGGCTGGCCAGCTGCTTCTTGGCTTCCAGGCCGATGATGGTCTGGTGCAGCAGCACGTGGTTGAGCACGCTGCCCAGGGTGTAGCGGGTGCGGCCGGCGGGATCGCTGACCGCGGCCTCCACGGCTTCGCTGATGGCGATGCCCAGCGAACCGCCGCTGTGCGGATCCTGCCGGAGGATGTCCCGGCCGGCCTGGGTCTCCTGGCTGGGGCTGGCCACGCAGTCGGCGCCGAAGGTGTTCATCATGATCTTGCGGAACGGCTTCTGCTGGTAGCTCACCTTCACCATGTAGACCTTGCACTCCAGGCCGAACTGGCTGCAGGCGAAGGCGATGGAACTGCCCCACTGGCCGGCGCCGGTCTCCGAGGTGACCCGGGTGATGCCCGCGGCCTTGTTGTAGTACGCCTGGGCCACGGCGGTGTTGACCTTGTGGCTGCCGGCGGGGCTCACGCTCTCGTTCTTGTAGTAGATCCGGGCCGGGGTGCCCAGGGCCGCCTCCAGGGCGCGGGCCCGGTGCAGGGGGGTGGGCCGGTAGCGCAGCAGGATCTCCAGGACCTCGTCCGGGATGGTGATCCAGGGCTGCTGGCTCATCTCCTGCTCGATGAGGTTCATGGGGAACACCGCGGCCAGGGCGTCCGGGCCCACCGGCTGGCCGTCGGGCCCCAGGGGGGGCAGGGGCGCGTGCGGCAGGTCCGGGGCCAGGTTGTACCACTGGCGGGGAATGTCCTGATCGGACAGCAGGGTGCGGCTGGACATGGACACGTTCGACTCCTTGGAAGGTGGCGCTTCAGGCCGGATCCGCGTCCCGGCGCGCCAGGAGGGTGCGCAGGGCCGAATCGGGCTGTTTCAGCACCCGGGCACCCCGGGTGATCTTGCACAGGCTCAGGCCCAGCTCGGTCGCGATGGCCCGCTGGCTCTGGCCCTGCGCCAGGCGCTTCACCAGCTCCCAGCGGGAGCTGATCCCGGCGATCTCGGCCGGCGTGAGGATCTCGCGCAGGAACCGCGCCACCAGGGCCGGGTCCGGGGCCTGATGGAGGAGCTCCGCCAGTTCGGCGAGCGGATCGGCACTGTTTCTATGCATAGAAACAGTGAAGCAGAGGCCCGGCCCGGATGTCAAAACCTTTGCGGGCCCTGGCCGCTAGGCGCGCCCCGCCAGGGCCAGGCCCAGGCCCAGCAGCGCCCCGTAGACCAGGTCCAGCCGGCCGGTGTCCTGCAGCACCGGCAGCAGGGCCAGCCCTTGCGCCCGGGCCCGGACCGCGCGCAGCGGCCGCCAGGCCAGGGGTACGGCAAGGAACGCCCAGGCCAGGCCGGGGTGGGTGGGCAGCAGCGGCAGCAGCACCAGCCATGGCACCAGCAGCAGCCAGACATAGAGCCGGCGGGTCCGGCCGTCGCCCAGCCGCACCGCCAGGGTCCGCTTGCCGCTGGCGGCGTCGGTGGGGATATCGCGCAGGTTGTTGGCCACCAGGATGGCGCAGGCCAGGGCGCCCACGCCCACGGCGGCGGCCAGGGCCGGGCCGGATACCCGACCGGCCTGGGTGTAGGTGGTGCCCAGCACCGCCACCAGGCCGAAGAACAGGAACACCGCCAGTTCGCCCAGCCCCGCGTACCCGTACGGCCGCCGGCCGCCCGTGTAGTACCAGGCGGCCAGGACGCTCAGCGCGCCGACCCCCAGCAGCCACCAGGCACCGCACAGGGCCACCAGGGCGCAACCGGCCATTCCGGCCAGGGCGAACCCGGCCCAGGCCGCCCGGCGCACCGCCGCCGGGGCCGCGGCGCCGGAACCGGTGAGGCGGAACGGGCCGACCCGGTGGGCGTCGGTGCCGCGGATGCCGTCGGAGTAGTCGTTGGCGTAGTTCACCCCCACCTGCAGGGCCAGGGCGACCAGCAGCGCCAGTCCGGCCCGGAGGCCCTGGGCCCGGTGCAGGGCCGCCGCCGCGCCGGTGCCGGCCGCCACCGGCGCCAGGGCCGCCGGCAGCGTGCGCGGCCGGGCGCCGGCGATCCATTGGGTGAAACGGGCCATGGGGCCACCTCCACCCTCGATTGTGCGCCGATCGCGCGGTGGGCACTTCCCGGCCCGATGCGACATGGCTATATTGCCTATGCTCTAGGCCGACTGGAGTCATGACGACAGGAGGACTGACCATGTTCCGAGCCATCCGCTTTGACCAGTTTGGCGGCCCAGAGGTGCTGCACTTCGTGGACGTCGGCGATCTCCGGCCGGACGCAGGCGAGGTCTCGCTCAAGGTCGAGGCCGTGGGCCTGAACCGCGCCGAAAGCATGTACTATCACGGCTTATACATGGAGAAGCCGGAGCTGCCGTCCGGCGTGGGCTACGAGGCCGTCGGCACCGTGGCCGCGGTCGGTGCTGGGGTCGACCCAGCGCTCGTTGGCCGTCGCTTCGGCACCATCCCGGGCTTCTCCATGAAGAAGTATCCCGTGCTCGCCGAGATGGCCGTCGTGCCGGCGAGCGCTCTCGCGACCTTGCCGGAGTCGTTCTCCGCCGCGGAGGGCGCCGCCGTCTGGATGCAGTACTGCACGGCCTACGGCGCCCTCGTGCCGTTCGGCAAGGTGTCCAGGGGCGACTTCGTCCTCATCACCGCGGCCAGTTCCTCCGTCGGCCTGGCGGCGATCCAGATCGTGAAGGCCCAGGGCGGCAAGGCCATCGCCACCACGCGCACCGCCGCCAAGAAGGACCGGCTGCTTGCCCTCGGGGCGGACCACGTGATCGTCACGGACGCGGACAACCTCGTGGCGCGCGTCGGGGAGATCACGGGCGGCAAAGGCGCGCGCATCGTCTTCGACCCGATCGGCGGCGACGGCATCAACCGGCTCGCGCAGGCCACGGCGAACGGCGGCACCCTCTTCCTGTACGGCATGCTGTCCGGCCAGCCGACGCCGTTCCCCATGGCCGCCTTCGGCCGCCGGATCGCCATGTACGGCTACACCTTCGGCGAACTGCGGGACACGCCCCACTGGGAGCAGATGAAGCGCTATATTCTCGACCACCTCGCCGACGGCTTCTTCAAGCCGGAGATCGCGCGCAGCTTCCCGTTCGCCGAGACCGTCGCGGCCTACCGGTACCTCGAAAGCAACGAGCAGATCGGCAAAGTGGTCATCACCCTGTGAGTCCCGCCATGAAGGCCTGCGCGCTCGCCCGCTGCATCGCGACCGGCTTCTAGCCGCCGGGAGCCCGGGGCCCGCCCAGGATGAGCCGGGCCCGGCGCTGGGTGGTGAGGTAGGCGAACAGCCACTCCATGAACACCGCCTGGCGGTTGCGGAAGCCCACCAGCAGCATCAGGTGAATGAACAGCCAGGCGAACCAGGCCAGCCCTCCGGACAGCTGCCAGCGGCCCCACTGGGCGATGGCGGCGCCCCGGCCGATGGTGGCCATCATGCCCCGGTCGCGGAACCGGAACGGCGCCGGGGCCATGCCGGCCAGGCGGGCCCGGATGGCGGCCGCGGCCTGCCGGCCCTGCTGGATGGCCACGGGCGCCAGGCCCGGAAGCACGCCGCCGTCCTGGGCGCACGCGGCCAGATCGCCGATGACGAACACGTGGGCCGAGCCCGGCAGGGACAGATCGGGCGCCACCCGGATCCGGCCGCTGCGGTCCAGGGCGGCGCCCAGGTCCCGGCCCAGGGCCGAGGCGGCCACCCCGGCCGCCCAGATCAGGGTGCGCGCGGCGATGCGCTCGCCGCCGGTGGTCACCCCTTCCGCGTCCAGGCCGGTGACCGGCTGGCCCAGCCGCACCTCCACCCCGATCCGCGCCAGGCTGAGCCGGGCCTGTTCGGACAGTTCCGGGGCGAAGGCCGGCAGCACCCGCGGTCCGCCCTCCACCAGCACCACCCGGGCCCGGTCGGCCCGGATGTGCCGGAACTCCCGGGGCAGGGTGAGCCGCGCCATCTCCATGAGCGTGCCCGCCAGTTCCACCCCGGTGGGGCCGCCGCCGATCACCACGTAGGTGAGCAGCGCCCGGCGCAGCGCGGGGTCGGTCTCCCGCTCGGCCCGTTCGAAGGACAGCAGGAAGCGCCGGCGGATCTCCAGGGCGTCCTCCAGGGTCTTCAGCCCCGGCGCGTGCTCGGCCCAGTCCTCGTGGCCGAAATAGGAATGGCTGGCCCCGGTGGCCAGGATCAGGAAGTCGAAGTCCAGGGACCGGCCTTCCGCCAGCCGCAGGCTGCGCCCGGCCGGATCCACCCGGACCACCTCGCCCAGGAGCACTTCCAGGTTGGCCTGGCCCCGAAGGATGTGCCGGATGGGGGCGGCGATATCGGCGGGCGACAGGGTGGCCGAGGCCACCTGGTAGAGCAGGGGCTGGAACAGGTGGTGGTTGTGCCGGTCCACCAGGGTCAGCCGGATCGGCGCTCCGGCCAGCGCCTTGGCCGCCTCCAGGCCGCCGAACCCCGCGCCGACGATCACCACGTGGGGCAGGGCCCCGGCCTCCGGCGGCGGTCCGGGAAGCTCCGCATGGCGTTTGGGTTGGCTGGTCGGTTCGCTGCTGTCCATGGCCCGGGCCCCGTCGTCCTTCCAAAGGAGTGCCGGCCCGGCCCCTGAAGTCCCCACGCGGGGCCGTTCCCGGCCCCCCTTGTACGCCGGAGTCCGGGGCGAAGCCAGGTTTATTCTTGACAGCCGGGCCCCGGGTGCGGATGCTGACAACGTGCCCGGGCACGGTGCGACTGCTGGCTCATCCGGCACCCCGCTGCGCGGATTCCAGGTCGCCCCCATGAGCCTCTTTGCCGTTCCCGAACACCCCGGACTGTACCAGTGCCTGATGGACCGGGAGCCCGTGCCCGTCGCCAGCCTGATGGTCGTTCGGCGGCTAGGTTATGCCCAGGCGCCGCCGGCCTTCGTCCTGGATACCCTCGATCAGGTCTGGGCCGATCTGCGCCGGGTCTGCCGGCCCATGGCCGGATTCCGCCTGCTGGAGGGTACCGGGGGGCCCGACGGCTTCCGTTGCGACGGGCGGTTGTTCGCCAGTGGGCCGGAGATCGCCTGCGCGCTGACTCCGGCCCGGCGCCTGGCGGTGTTCGTGGGCACCGTGGGACCTGGCTTCCAGGCCCTGCGCCAGGCCTACCTGGACTGGGAGGATCCGCTGCGGGCCTGCGTCCTGGAGGCGGTGGGCGCGGAGTGGGCCGAGCGGGTCGGCGACTGGATCGAGCGGGAGGTGCGGCTGTTGGCCCGGGCCCAGGGGGTGGGGACTTCGGACCGGTTCAGTCCCGGCGCCCACGGTTGGCCGGCCGCCGATCAGCGCCGCCTGCTCCGTCTGCTGCCCAGGGACTTCTGTGGCGTGGCCCCGTCCGATGCGGCGCGGCCCAGCCCGGTGCCGTCGGTGAGCGGGGTCATCGGCCTGGGGCGGGGGTTCCGGTGCGGGGACCGCCGCCGCGATCGGGGCGGCTCCGGCCGGTCCGCGCGGCCGGCCCCGGCGCGCCGGCCGGATCAGGCGCCGGAGTCTTGGCCGTTCGAACGGACGGCCGCCTCCAGGGCGGCCAGGACCGGGACCAGGCTGGGATAGCGCTCGGAACCGGCGCGGATGGCCGCGTAGATGTGCCGGCTGGGGCGGCCGGGCCCGCGCAGGGGGCGCAGCACGGCCCCGGCCGGGAGGCCCTGGGCCACGGCCATGCGCGGCACCAGCGCCACCCCGCAGCCGGCCGCCACCAGGGCGAACACCGCGGCCCAGTCGTTGGCCCGGTGCTCGATCTGCGGGCTGAATCCGGCGGAGGTGCATGCCGCCAACCCGACCTCCTGGCAGGGGCCGCGCAGGGCGCCCAGGATCCAGGGCTCCGCCGCCAGGTCCTTGAGGTCCACCGCAGCCTGGGCCGCCTGGGGATGCTCCGCCCCCAGGGCCACCAGCAGCGGATCGGTGAGCAGGTCCAGGCGGCCGTAGCGGGCCGGGTCGCCGTGGCGCCGGTCCGGCCCGCCGTGGTAGTCCACGGTGATGACCACATCCAGATCCCCGGCGTCCAGCCGGGTGAAGGCGTCGGGCGCCTCGCTTTCCAGCACCGCCACCCGCAGCCGCGGGCGCTCCCGGCGCAGCCGGACCAGGGCGGGGGCGACGATGCCGGTGATGGCCGTGGCGAAGGCGCCGATGGTGATCTGGCCGACGCTGCCCTGGTCGAAGGCCGCCAGATCGGCCCGGGCGCGCTCCATCTGGGCGTCGATGACCGCCGCGTGCTCCAGCAGCAGCGTGGCCTGGGGGGTGAGCCGCACGCCGCGCCCGTGGGGCTCCAGCAGGGGCACGCCGGCCTCGCGGCTCAGGGCCGAGATCTGCTGGGAGATGGCCGAGGGGGTGAGGTTCAGGGCCGCGGCCGTGGCCGCCACCGTGCCCTGCAGCCGCAGCTCCCGCAGCACCCGCAGGCGGCGGACATCGATCGTGCAGGTTGGGCTGAACGGTTCCATTCAGATAGTTTAACTGGACCTGGAAGAAGGTGTCCAGGCAGGATCACGGATGGGCGGCATGGCGCCGCCCCAGACCCCCGGGAGGTGAGGCATGACGGAAACCCCAGGCCATACCCAGGCAGCAGGCATCGGCACCATCGGCATCATCGGCGACCGGGATCCGGACGACCGCCTGCATCTGGCCAGCGAACAGGCCCTGGGCCACGGGCCGACCCCCATGGCCTACGCATGGGTGCCCACCGAAAGCATCGGCGCCGACCCGGCCGCTTGCTTGGCCCCCTTCGCCGGGCTGCTGATCGCCACCAGCAGCCATCCGTACCGCAGCGTGTCCGGGGCCCTGGCGGCCATCCGCCACGCCCGGGAGCAGGGCGTGCCCCTGCTGGGCGCCTGCGGCGGCTTCCAGCACATGCTCCTGGAGTTCGTGCGCCATGTGCTGGGGGTGGCCGACGCCGACCACGCCGAGGCCCGCCCCGACGCCCCCCGCCTGGCGGTCACTCCGCTAAGCTGCTCGCTGGCCGGACAAAGCCATCCGGTGCGGCTGCTGGCCGGATCCCGGGCGGCCGCCCTGTGCGCCGCCGAGACCGTGGTGGAGCCCTTCTATTGCAGCTACGGGCTCAACCCGGACTACCTGGCGGCCCTGGAGGCGCACGGCTTCCGGGTGGCCGGCCTGGGCCTGGACGGGGTGGTGCGGGTCATGGAACTGCAGGACCACCCCTTCTTCATGGGCACCCTCTACGTGCCCCAGGCCCGCTCCCGGCCAGGGGAACAGCATCCGCTGGTGGCCGGCCTGGTGGACGCGGCCCGCCGGCGCGCCCTCGCCTCGGTCTGAGCCTGCCGGGAGGCACCTCCCGATTCCTGGAAAGGCAATGCATGCGACGTCAACTCAACACCTGGACCCTGGCCGGGCTGATGGTCGGGCCCATCCTGGGCTCGGGCATCATCCTGCTGCCGCCCATGGCCTATGCCCGCCTGGGCGCCCAGGCCATCTGGGCCTGGATGCTGACCCTGGCCCTGGGCGGCGCCTTCGCCTGGTTGTTCATTCGCATGGCGCTCCGCTCCCGCAGTGACGCCGGGCTGGCCGCCCAGGTGGCCCAGGCGCTGGGCCCGGTGTGGGGGGAGCTGGCTTCCAACTACCTGACCGGCGCCGTCATGTTCGGCATGGTCCCGGTGCTGCTCACGGCCGGCCGGCTGTGGCCTTCGGCCCTGTCCGCGGGGCTGTCCCCGTCCGCCTGGGCCGGCCTGTTCCTGGTGGCCACCATCGGCCTGCTGCTGGCCGGACTGGTCGCGGTGGGCCGCCTGGCCCTGGGGTTGTCCTCCCTGACCGCCCTGTTGCTGGTGGCCGGGGGCGGACTGGGCCTGATCCGGCACCGGGCGCTGGCCTGGCCGGCCCCGGTGCCGGATCTGCCGGCCCTGGGGCCGACCCTGCTGCTGCTGTTCTGGGCCGTGGTCGGCTGGGAGGTGGTGGGCAACTACGCCAACCAGGTGCGGGATCCGGGCCGGACCATCCCCCGGGCCGGGCTGATCAGCGTGGCGGCGGTCTCCCTGGTCTACCTGGTCACCACCCTGGCCCTGCAGACCCTGGCCGGGACGGACCCGGCCCCGACCCTGGCCACCGTCCTGGCGCCCCTGTTCGGCCGGGCGGCAGAGCTGGTGGCCGGTCTGCTGTCCGCGGGGCTGTGCCTGGTGTCGGTGCTGATGTTCACCGGCGCGGTCACCCGGATGACCGCCCAGCGGGCCCGGGACGGCGCCCTGCCGGGCTGGTGGGCCCAGGCGGCCGGGGCCACGCCGCACCGGGGCATCCTCACCCTGGGCGGCACCGCCACGCTGCTGCTCCTGCTGGTGCACCGCGGGGCCCTGGACCTGGCCGGGCTGGTGCTGTCCGCCAACCTGTGCTTCCTGGGCAACGCGCTGCTGGGGCTGGCGGCGGCCTGGAAGATCCTCGGACCGGGCCGTCCGCGCGGGGTGATCCTGCTGCTGGCCGGGGTCCTGGGCCTGCTGCTCACCCAGGGGCATCCCCTGGGCTGGGCCGGGTTCGCCGCGATCACGGCGGCGACCCTGGTCCGGGCCAGGTTCCCGCAGATCGCCACATCTTGAGGTCCGCAAATAAACCGGCGCTGAACCCCCCGCCCGGTCGGGACCAGGGGGCATACTAGGCTGACGCTTCCAGCCCAGACCCCAGGCGATCCGATATGGACAACAAGACGCATGTGCCGCGCGCGGCCGCACGCTGGGTGCGGCAGGGAGGCGTGGCGCTGGCCTACGTCGTCGCCGCCACCCTGTGCCTGCGGCTGGCGGTGCCGGGCACCAACGCCTCGGCCATCTGGGTCCCCAGCGGGCTGGCCCTCACGGCGGTCCTGGGGTTCGGGCCTCGGATCTGGCCGGCCATCCTGCTGGGCGCCTTCGCCGCCAACGGGCTGTTCCTGGCGCGGCTGGGCCTGCCTCTGCCGGCCCTGCTGGGCGCGGCCCTGCTCACCGCCCTGGGCAACACCCTGGAAGCCGTGCTGGCCGGATGGGCCATCAGGCGCCTGACCGGCACCCGCCACCCCTTCGACCGGGTGCCGCATGCCCTGCTGTTCATCCTGTTCGGGGCGGTCCTCGCCCCGCTGGCGAGCGCCCTGCTGGGCACCTTGGCCTTCTGCGCGGTCACCGGCCGCTGGGCGGGCGCCGTGTTCATGGGTTCGGCCTGGTGGCTGGGCGACGCGGCCGGGGCGCTGGTGGTGACGCCGCTGCTGATGACCTTCCGGCCGACCCAGTGGCGGGCCCTGCCGCTGCGGGTGCACCGGGACGCCCTGCTCGCCGTGCTCCTGGCCGTGGGCTTCTGGTTCGGGGTGTGCCCGCTGCTGCCGCACCTGGCCTTCCTGGTCCTGCCGCTCATGGTGCTGGGCACCTTCCGGCTGGGGTCGTTCTACGCGGCGGCGCTGGTGGCGCTGCTGGCCGTGCTGGCCACCCTCACCACCCTGCTGGGGCAGGGCCCGTTCATCATGCCGGCCGCGCCCCTGGCCTCCCTGCTGCTGCAGCAGGGGTTCGTGGGCACCCTGGCCATCACCACCCTGGTGCTGGCCGCGGCGCTCCAGGAACGGCGGGCCCTGGACGCGCGGCTGGTGCTGCGCAACCGGCTGTACCGCACCCTGTCCGGGGTGAACCAGGCCATCGTCCATGCGGAGGACCGGGCCACGCTGCTGTCCGACACCTGCCGTCTGCTGGTGGACCTGGGCGGCTTCCGCATGGCCTGGATCGGGTTCAAGGACGAGGCCAGCGGCCGGCTGGTGCCGGCGGCCTGGGCCGGGCACGTGGACGGCTACCTGGACGACATCGTCATCCGCTGGGACGATTCGCCCGAGGGGCGCGGCCCGTCCGGAATGGCCATGCGCGAGGAGCGCGGGATCATCTTCCGGGACTGCCAGAACGTCCCGGCCTTCGCCCCCTGGTCCGCCTCGGCCGAGTCCCGGGGCTACCGGACCAGCTGCGCCTTCCCCATCCGCGAGGCTGGCGCGGTGTCCGGCGTGCTCATGGCCTTCGACGGGGCGACGGACGTGCTCGGCCCCGAGGAGGGCCGGCTGCTGGAGGAGCTGGCCGGCGACCTGGGCCACGCCCTGGGCGCGCTGGCCACCCGCCAGGACCTGGTGGAATCCGAGCGGCGCCTGCGGGCCACCCTGGAGAACGCCCAGCTGCTGGCGGTGGGCCTGGACCTGGACGGCACCATCACCCTGTGCAACGACCACATGCTCAACCTGACCGGCTGGCGGCGGGAAGCGGTCCTGGGCCGCAGCTATTTCGAACTGTTCCTGCCCCCGGAGGCGCGCCAGGCGGTGGCGGCCCGCTACCTGGCCAGCTACCAGTTCGGGGAGGATCCGCTGTTCAACCAGAACGAGATCCTCGCCGGGCCCCGGGGCCGCCGGCTGGTGCAGTGGAACAACACCCTGCTGCGGGACCGGGACGGCGCGGTGATCGGCACCCTCAGCCTGGGCGAGGACATCACCGACCAGAAGCGGGCCGAGGCGGCGCTGGTGCAGCGCGCCACCCAGCTGGCCGCCCTGAACGGGCTGGGCGCCAGCCTGGCCGCTAGCCTGGATCTGGACACCTGCGCCCACGCGGCCCTGGAGGCCATCCTCGCCTCCACCTCGCCCGATCTGGCGCTGCTGTTCCTGCGGGAAGGGGAGGATCTGCGGCTGCTGGACGTCCGCGGCGGGCCGGACAGCCATGGGCACGAGGCCACCCCCACCCACCAGGTGGGCGCCTGCCTGTGCGGCCTCAGCGCCCGGAACGGCCAGGCGGTCTACGCGCTCGATATCGCCGCCGACTCCCGCTGCACCTGGGCGGAATGCAAGCGGGCCGGCTACCGTTCCTTCGCGGCCCTGCCCCTGAACAGCGGCCACCAGGTGGTGGGCGTGCTGGGACTGGCCTCGGTGCGGCCGCGGGATTTCCAGCTGCAGGCGACCTTCCTGGAGACCCTGGCCGCCCAGCTGGCCACGGGCATCCAGAGCGCGCTGCTGCACCAGCAGCTCAAGGCCCACGCCGCCGATCTGGAGCGCAGCGTGGCCGAGCGCACGGCGCTGCTGCGGGAGGCCAACGCGGACCTGGCCCAGGCGGTGGAGCGGGCCATGGCCGCGGACCGGGCCAAGTCCGCCTTCCTGTCGGCCATGTCCCACGAACTGCGCACCCCGCTCAACTCGGTCATCGGCTTCACCGGCGTGCTGCTGGGCGGCATGGCCGGGACGCTGCAGCCCCAGCAGGTGGAACCGCTCCGGATCGTCCAGCGCAACGGCCGCCACCTGCTGGACCTGATCAACGACGTGCTGGACCTGTCCAAGATCGAGGCGTCCGAGATGCGCTTCGCGGCGCTGCCCTTCGACCTGGTGGAGGTCTGCCGGGAGGCCCTGCAGTCCATGGCGCCCGCCGCCGCGGCCAAGGGCCTGGCCCTGGACGGCGTCTACCCGGTGGAAACCCTGGCCATGACCGGGGACCGCCGGCGGGTGGCCCAGATCCTGCTGAACCTGCTGTCCAACGCCGTGAAGTTCACCGATACCGGCCAGGTGACCCTGCGCATGTCCTGTGCCAGCCACGTGACCCTGGCGGTCCAGGACACGGGCCCCGGCATCGCGCCGGAGCACCTGCCGCGCCTGTTCCGGGAGTTCGAGCAGCTGGACGTGGGGCTGGCCCGGCACAACGAAGGCACCGGCCTGGGCCTGGCCCTCAGCCGTAGGCTGGCCAGGCTGCTCAACGGCAACATCGTGGTGGAAAGCCAGCCGGGCCGCGGCAGCACCTTCACCCTGATCCTGCCCCTGTCCGAATCCTGAAGGAAGCCCATGCATCCCGAACCGCCCATGCATCCCATGAAACGGGTCCTGCTCATCGAGGACAACCCGGACAACCTGCTGCTGGTGAAGATGCTCCTGGCCCCGCTGCGGGTGGAGATCGCCACCGCCCTGGACGGCCCGTCGGGCCTGGCCGCCGCCGAACGGGAATCGTTCGACCTGATCCTGCTGGATATCCAGCTCCCGGGCATGGACGGCTACCAGGTGGCCAAGGCCCTGCGGGCGCTGCCGCGGCTGGGCGATACCCCGATCGTGGCCATCACCAGCTACGCCATGGCCGGCGACCGGGAGAAGGCCCTGCTGGAAGGCTTCACCGAGTACCTGGAAAAGCCCATCAACCCCGATACCTTCACCGAAACCATCGCCACGTTCATCTGAAGCCGTCGCCTGGAGATTGCCGTCATGAAGATCCTGCTGGTGGATGACCTCGCCGCGAACCTGACCCTCCTGAAGATCGTCCTGGAAAGCCGGAAGTTCGAGGTCCGGTGCGCCCACAACGGCCAGGAGGCCCTGGCCATGGCCCTGGCGGAGCCGCCCGGCCTGGCCATCTCGGACATCCTCATGCCGGTCATGGACGGCTACGCCCTGTGCCGGGCCTGGATGGAGGATCCGCGCCTGCGCGGGATCCCGTTCATCTTCTACACGGCCACCTACCAGTCGGACGAAGACGAGGTGTTCGCCCGCTCCCTGGGGGCGCTGGCCTTCCTGCGCAAGCCCATGGAGCCCGAGGCCTTCCTTGAGCAGGTCCTGGCGATCATCCAAAGCACCCTGGAGCGGCCGGCGCTGCCGCCCGGGCCGGCGCCCGCCGGGGAGGAGACCTACCTGAAGCTGTACAACGAGCGGCTGGTGCAGAAGCTGGATCAGCGCAGCCAGCAGCTGAGCCGCCGGGTCGACGAGCTGGTGCAGGTGGAGTCCAGCCTGCGCCTGAAAAGCGCCGCCCTGGAGGTGGTGGCCAACGGCATCCTGATCACCGACCGCCAGGGCCGCATCGAATGGGTGAACCCGGCCTTCACCGCCATCACCGGCTTCGATTCCGCGGAGGTGCTGGGCCGGACCCCGCGGGTGCTGGACTCCGGCAGCCACGACGCCGACTTCTTCCGGAAGCTGTGGGAAACCCTGCTGGCCTGCCGGGTATGGCGGGGCGAACTGGTCAACCGGCGCCGGAACGGCGAGCTGCAGACCGTCCTGGCGGCCATCACCCCCATGTGCGGCGAGGACGGCAGCCCGAGCCACTTCATCGAGATCATGGAGGACATCACCCTGCAGAAGCGCATGGAGCTGGAGTTCCGCCAGTCCCAGAAGATGGAGGCGGTGGGCCGGCTGGCCGGAGGGGTGGCCCACGACTTCAACAACATGCTGAACGTGATCCTCATCAACGCGGAGCTGACCCTCATGGGCACGGCGCTGTCCGCGGCGGACCGGGCGCGGGTGCTGGAAATCCAGGAGGCGGCAGAGCGTTCGGCTGTGCTCACCCGCCAGCTGCTGGCCTTTTCCCGCAAGCAGGTGGCCCACCCCCGGCGCCTGAACCTGGACGCGGCGGTGGCGGAGAACCTCAAGATGCTCCAGCGCATGATCGAGGGCGACATCGAGCTGGCCGTCCGCCCCACGCCCGGGATCGGCCAGGTGTTCATCGATCCCTCGCAGGTGAGCCAGATCCTCACCAACCTGGTCATCAACGCCCGGGACGCGCTGCCGGCATCCGGCCGGATCAGCATCGAGACCGCCAACGTGACCCTGGATCCGGCCTCGGCCGCCGTCCGGGCCGACCTGGCGCCCGGCAGCTACGTGCGGCTCACCGTCAGCGACACCGGCCGGGGCATGGACGCGGCCACCCTGGAGCACGTGTTCGAGCCGTTCTTCACCACCAAGGCCGAGGGCCAGGGCACCGGGCTGGGCCTGGCCACGGTCTACGGGATCATCAAGCAGAACCAGGGGGCCATCACCGTGTACAGCCACCCCGGCGTCGGCACCTCGTTCCACCTCTACCTGCCCGAATGCCGGGACCAGGAAACGGCGGAGGCGCCGGAAGCGGCGGCGCCGGTGGCGGGCGGGAGCGAAACCGTCCTGGTGGTGGAGGACGAAAAGGCGCTGCTCAGCGCCATGGAGCTGGCCCTGGCCGGCAAGGGCTACCGGGTGCTGGCGGCGGCCAGCGCCCTGGACGCCCTGCTCCTGGTCCAGCAGCACCCCGGGCCGATCCACATGCTGGTCACCGACGTGGTGATGCCGGGCCTGAACGGCAAGGAGCTGGCGGCGCGCATCGGCCGGGCCCGGCCCGGGCTGCGGGTGCTCTACCTGTCCGGCTACACCGGCGATATCCTGGCCCGGCGCGGGCTGATCACCGAGAACATCCGCTTCATGCAGAAGCCGTTCCGGCTGCTGGACCTGACCCGGCAGGTGCGCGAGGCGCTGGACGCTCCGGACGAGGCGGGCGGGGGCAGGCACCCGGGCTAGCAGAACAGGCTGGCCAGCCGCCTGACGCCCTCGCGGATCCGCGCCGGGGACAGGGCCGAGAAGCCCAGCAGGAAGCCCTGGCCGGGGCCGGGGGCCAGGTGGCACTGGGAGGCGGGGCTGAGTCCGACCCCAAGCTCGGCCGCCCGCCGGACCAGTTCCGCGTCCGGACCGGTGGCCGGGAACTGGGCCAGGAGCTGCATGCCGCCGTTGGCCCCCAGCAGGGTCACCCGGTCGCCGAAACGGGCGGACAGGGCCGCCACCAGGGCTTCCCGGCGGGCCCCGTACAGGGCGCGCATGCGCCGCAGGTGCCGCTCGAAATGGCCCTCGCGGATGGCCTCGGCCAGGGCCGCCTGCTCCATGACCGGCGGCTGGCGGCAGCTGACCGCCAGGGCCCGGGCCATGGGCTGGGCCAGGGCCGGCGGGACCACCAGGTAGCCCAGGCGCAGGGCCGGGAACAGCACCTTGGAGAAGGTGCCCGAGTAGAGCACGGTGCCGGCGCCGTCCAGGCCCTGCATGGCGGGCAGGGGGCGGCCCTCGAAGCGGAATTCGCTGTCGTAGTCGTCCTCGAACAGCAGCGGACCGCGCGCCTGCCGGGCGCCATGCTCCCGGGCCCAGGCCAGCAGCGCCAGGCGCCGCGGCAGGTCCAGCACCCGGCCGGTGGGGTACTGGTGGGAGGGGGTCAGGTAGACCAGGCGCGGCCGGGCGCCCTGCAGGGCGTCCAGCTCCAGCCCCCGGGCGCCCACCGGCAGGGGCAGCAGGCGGGCGCCGTGGGCCAGGAAGCAGCGCCGGGCGCCGGGATAGCCCGGGTCCTCCATGGCCACCGCCTCGCCCGGGTCCACCAGGACCCGCGCGGCCAGGTCCAGGGCCTGCTGGGTGCCGGACAGCACCAGCACCTGCTCCGGTTCGCAGCGCACCGCCCGGGAGCGCCGCAGGTACTCGGCCAGGGCCTCCCGCAGGGGGCCGTGGCCGGCCGGGTCCGCCCCGTAGCCCAGCTGGCCCGGGCTGGCCGCGCGGCATTGCCGCGCCAGCAGCCGGCCCCAGAGGTCCAGGGGGAAGGCGTCCAGGGCCGGGCAGCCGGGGGAGAAGTCGTAGGGCAGCCCGGCCGCAGGCCGCGGGGGCGGATCCAGGTCCGCCAGCCGGGCGCCGAACCGGGACAGGGCCGGCGGCGCCGAGGCCGGGCGGGCCTGGGCGGCCGGGGGCGGCAGGTAGTCCTCCGGGAGCCGGGCCGCCACATAGGTGCCCGAGCCGCGCCGGGCCTCCAGGTAGCCTTCGCCGGTGAGCTGCTCGCAGGCCAGGCTGGCGGTGGTCCGGGAGATCTGCAGCAGATCGGCCAGGGCCCGGGTGGAAGGGATCCGCTGGCCGCGGCCCAGCCGCCCGTCCAGCACGGCCGCCCGGATGCCCAGGTACACCTGGCGATGCAGCGGCAGCGGCGAATCCGGCGCGAGCAGCAGCGGGAAGTCCATGGCCGACCCCGGGAAGTGGACTGGCAGTGTCTCATGAAAGTGGATCTTGGAGGATGCCACTTGCTCCCCTAAGCTGGGCTCCAGGAGGAACCCCCATGCGACGCCAGGACAAGGAAGTCACCGACTCGACGGCCATCGCCCAGGTGCTGGACACGGCGGAATGGGGCACCCTGGGGCTGGTGGCCCCGGACGGCCACCCGGTGCTGGTGCCGCTGAACTTCCTGCACCTGGACGGCCGGATCTATTTCCACGGGTCCCCCGCCGGCGAGAAGATGGACTGCCTGGCGCACAGCGGCGCGGCCACCTTCCTGGTGGTGGACGCCTATGCCCAGGTGCCCTCCTACGCCTTCGATCCGGTCAAGGCCTGCCCGGCCACCCAGTACTTCAAGTCGGTGCTGCTCTATGGCCAGATCGGCCCGGTCACCGATCCGGCGCGCAAGGCCGAGGTGCTGCAGGCGCTCATGCGCAAGCTGCAGCCGGAGGGGGGCTACGCCCCCATCACCGCCGGGGATCCGCTGTACCAGGCCAGCGTGAACGGCGTGGCCGTGCTGGAACTGGTGGTGGCGCGCACCAGCGCCAAGTTCAACCTGGGCCGGGCGCTGTCCGCCGACAAGCGCGCGGCCGTGACCGGGGTGCTGACCCAGCGGGGCTGCCCGCTGGATCACCGCACCGCGGCGGCCATGGACGAGATCGCGGGCGCCTGAACCGGGGCCGGAGCGGCCGGGCTCAGTCCCCCTCGAAGGCGCACAGGGCGAAGACGTCCAGCCCCAGGGCCTCCAGCCGCCGGCGGCCGCCCAGCGCGGGCAGATCGATGATGAAGGCGGCGCCCACGATCACCCCGCCGGCCTTGCCCAGCAGGCTCGCGGCCGCCTCGGCGGTGCCGCCGGTGGCGATGAGATCGTCCACCAGCAGGACCCGCTCGCCGGGCACCAGGGCGTCCACGTGCAGTTCCAGCCGGTCCTCGCCGTACTCCAGCTGGTAGGCCTGGCTGAGGGTCGCCCCGGGCAGCTTGCCCGGCTTGCGCACCAGCACGAAGCCCGCGCCCAGCTGGTAGGCCAGGGCAGCGCCGGCGATGAAGCCCCGGGATTCGATGCCGGCCACCTTGGTGATGCCCTGGTGACGGAACCGGGCGGCCAGGGTGTCGATGGTGAGCCGCAGGCCTTCGGGATCCCGGAGCAGCGTGGTCACGTCCCGGAACTGGATCCCGGGCTTGGGGAAGTCGGGGATGGTGCGGATGAGCGACCGGATGGCCGGGCTTGGCTGGGTGGACGGGCTGGATGGGCGGGACATGGCGGCTCCGGGGGGCTGGCGTCGGCGGGCTCGGGGGCCCTCCAGTGTAGGCTGACCGATGCGCCAGGCCGCGGCTCAATTTCAGCACGACCTGGGGGCGTACCGGGTCCGCGCGGTTCCGGCTCGCCACGGACGCGCGATGCGAGTCTAATGGCTCCTGTATGGACATCCGCAACCTGCTGCAGCTCGGGGACGGCAAGCGCAAGGCCCGGGATTTTCCCGGGGCGGAGCTGGCCTACCTGGCGATCCTGGACCAGAACCCGGTCCATGCCCGGGCCCTGCTGGGGCTGGGCGACGCCCTGCGCGGCCAGGGCGCCACGGTGCGCGCCCTGGCCGCCTGGGACGCCTACCTGGAGGTGTGGCCGCCCACCGCGCCGCTGCTGGCGCGCATGGGCGACGCCTGCCGGAAGCTCGGCCGCATCGATCAGGCCGAGCAGCTCTACCGGGACGCGCTGGCCCTGGACGTGGCGTACCGCCACGCCCTGGCCGCCCTGGGCGACCTGTGCCTCAAGGCCGGGCGCGCCGCGGAGGCCCTGGGCTACTGGGACCGGCTGCTGGAGCTGGATCCGGGCCTGGTGCACATCCTCACCCTGGCGGGGAACCTGCACCGCAAGCAGCAGGCGTTCGCCCTGGCCGAGGCCCGGTTCCGCCAGGCCCTGGTCCTGGAGCCCGACAACCCCCACGTGCTGTTCGGCCTGGCGGACGCCCTGCGCGGCCAGCGCCGCTACCAGGATGCCGCGCCGTTCTGGGAGGCCGTCCTGGCGCTGGGCGCCGGCAGCCCCCCGAACCCGCAGGTGCTGGCCCGGGCCGGGGACTGCTTCCTGCACCTGGGCCAGCTGGAGCGGGCCGAGGCCCTGTTCACGGCGGGCTGCCGGCAGGGCTTCCACAAGCCGGCCCTGATGGGGCTGGCCCGGATCGACCTGGCGCACGGCCGGTTCCAGGCGGCCATGGACCGCTGCCTCGGCATCCTGGCCGAGGGCCCGGAGGATTCCCGGGTGCGGGCCCTGCTGCGGGAGGCCGAGGCGGGGCTGCCGCCGGAGCCGGCCGGTCCCCCCTCATAGGTAGGGGAAGAACGCGCGATCTTCCTGGAACAGGTGCTGGGCGACCACCTCGTGGGCCAGGTAGATGAACAGTTCGCCCAGCTGCAGCTGGTCCCGCTCGAACTGGCCGGCCAGGCCCACGGCCTTGGCCAGCAGTTCGGTGTGGCACCGGGTGTGCTCCACCACCCCCGGATAGTGGGCTTCGCGGAGGAGGTCCTCCTCGTCCCGAAAGTGGTTCATGATCTCTTCGAGCAGCTCGTGGATCCGCTGGGTGCACTCGGGCTTGGGCCGGCCCTCCAGCAGGGTCGACAGCAGCGTGTTGGCCCGGTCGAACAGTTTGCGATGCTGGGTGTCGATGACCGGGTGGCCGCTCCGGACCGCCTCGCGCCAGACCAGGCGGACCAGGTCGGGCCGGTCCCCGTCCGCGGCCGCGCTGGCCACCCGGTTCCGTCCCGCCCGCTTGGCCTGGTACATGGCCACGTCCGCCAGCTCGATCAGCGGATCCGGGTCCGCCAGGGTCACGACCCCGCGGCTGACCACGCCCAGGCTGATGGTGACCGATTCGGCCGCCGGGTTGTCCTGGTGCGGGATGGCCAGGTCCTGCACCGCCGCGCGGAGCCGCTCGGCCAGCAGCTCCGCGCCCTCCAGGCCGGTTTCGGGCAGGATCACCGCGAACTCCTCGCCGCCGTACCGGGCCGCCAGATCCGCGCCGCGGCCGACGACGGACTGGAGGGCCCCGGCGATGCGCCGGAGGCAGTCGTCGCCCGCCGGGTGGCCGTAGCGATCGTTGAACGCCTTGAAATGGTCCACATCGATCATGATCAGGGACAGCGGCGCGCCGGACCGCTTCAGCCGGTAGAATTCGGCGCTCAGCACCCGATCGAACTGCCGCCGGTTGGCCAGCTGGGTCAGCTCGTCGGTGATGGCGGTGGCCCGGGCGTCGTTGCGCTCCCGCTCCAGCTGGGTGGCCAGCTCCTGGATCCGCCGCTCGTCCTCCTTGCGCTGGGTGATCTCGGTGGAGATGCCGCACAGCCCCCGCACCGAGTGGTCGGCGTTGCGCAGCGGGAACTTGATCGACAGGAAGTAGCGCGGCCCCTGGGGTCCGGCCAGCACCTCCTCCTCCTCCAGCACCCGGGCCTGGCTCATCACCTCCTGGTCCATGCGGTTCCAGGCCTGGCCGGTCTCGGCCTGGAACAGCTCCACGTCCAGCCGCTGCAGGACCGCGTCCCGGGACAGTCCGGTCACCTCCTCCCACTTGCGGTTCACGGACTGGTAGCGCCCGGCCAGGTCCTTCACGTAGATGAGCGCGCCGTTGTTTTCGAACATATCGGACAGGAAGAGGTTGCTGCTCTTGAGGGTCTCCTCCGCGCGCTTCTGGTCGGTGATGTCGCTGGCCACGATCAGCAGGTGCGGCTGCCCGTGCAGGGCGACCGGTTCGGCCGACACCAGGCAGATGGGCTTGCGCCCGTCCCGGCTCCGGAACGCCAGTTCCAGGTGGTGCACGGGCTCGCAGCGGGCCAGCAGTTCGGCCATGCGCGCCCGGTCCGCCGGATCCGCCCACAGGTCCAGATCGTCCAGCCGCCGGCCCAGCACCCTCGCGCGGCCCAGCCCGGTCAGGGCGGTGAAACCGGCGTTGAGCTCCGCCACCCGGTGGTCGTCCACCCGGGCGATGAAGGCGGCGTCCGGGCTGGTGCGGAAGATCGCCTCGAGCTGGTCCCGGGCGTCCCGGCTGGTGGCGATCAGCCGCTGGTTGAGCAGGAGGATGAAGCCGAAGTTCCACAGCAGGCCCCCGGCGAAGGCCACCAGGTAGGTCAGGGTCTGCATGGGCGCGGCCTGGAACAGCTCCGGCGCGGGGCTGGCCCGGAAGGCGGCGCCGGCGCGCACCAGGAAGAAGCCGCCGTAGGCGCTGAACAGCAGCGCCAGGAACAGCTCCGGGCCGGGGACGGGCCGCCGCCGTTGGCGCAGCAGTTCCCAGACGGCCAGGAAAGCGAACAGCGCCACCGCGCCGGATAGCAGCACCCGGCGGGCCGACAGATTGTCGTCGCCGAAGGTCCACCAGGCCGCCAGGAGCAATGCCCCGCCGATGCCGGCCACCGGCACCCGCAGCCGGACCGGGCGACCGAAAAAGTGCCGGACGCCCAGATCCACCAGGCCCATGCCGGCCATGAAGCTGGCATCGTTGACCAGGATGGCCAAGGGCCTCAGCCGCGGAACGGCCCTCAGGCCGTTGGCCAGGAAGCCCAGGGTCAGGACGGCGCTGCTGCCGGTCCACCAGCCCAGCCCGGGCTGGCTGGGGCTGGTCCGGTACTGGATCCAGAGCACCCCCGCCTGCAGGCCGAAGGCCAGGGTCAGGACAGCGGCGAGCGTGCGAAGATCCATGCTCATGACTGTTGCCGATCGCTGCGCGCCATGGGGTCCGCCTTGTGGGGGTGGTCCCGTTGTGCACCCGGATGGCGTCCGGTGTCAATGTGATATGGAAAAAAAGGGCATCTGGCCGCGGTCGGGCGGGGCCGGGCCCGGCCCGCCGCATTGACAAGCGCCCTGCCGGCCGTTATGGATGGTTCAGGGCGCGGTGCGCCCGGGGGATGCGCATGGATGCAGGGGTCACCAGCATGAAGCTTCGGATCGACTGGAGCGAACTGGATTCCTTCGGCCACATCAACAACCTGGCGATCCTGCGCTATGCCCAGACGGCCCGGCTCAACTGCCTGGAGCAGATGGGCATGATGGACTTCCACGCGGCCCGGGGCATCGGCCCGATCCTGGCGTCCACCAGCTGCCAGTTCCGCCGCCAGCTGTACTACCCCGGCGAAGTGACGGTGCGCACCCGCATCGACCACCTGAAGACCACCAGCTTCCACATGCGCCACACGGTGCTGAACGGGGCCGGGGAGGCGGTGGCCGAGGTGCACGACGTCCTGGTGATGTTCGACTTCCACCAGCACGCCAAGCTGCCGGTGCCGGAGCTGTTCCGGGAAAAGATGCTGCAGGCCGGGGCGGTGGCTGGGTAGCGGACTGTGTTGAGCAAAAATAATATATATTTCATTTCAAAAGCTTCCCCGTCCAGGAAAGGTCTGCAGCGCATTCCGGACAGCGCCATCCACCCAAAAACAGAATTCTAAGTGACGGTTTCTTCCTGAACTGAAGGCGGGGCAACACTCTGCAGGGCCGCCAGGCGGTATTCCCGCGAGCGTGCCGCCCTGAACCTGCAGGGTCGGAGGCTCCAGACGCCTGTCTGGTTGTAGGCATGGGACGGCCACGGCCGCTTGACAAATTACGTCATAACGTCAATCATGGGCGAACTGACATAAAACGATTTTTTGTCAGATCGGAGATCCGCCCATGCGCTGCTGCTGCCGAACCCGCACTCCCTGGAACGAAACGGACATCCCTGACCAGACCGGCCGGGTGGTGGTCATCACCGGGGCCAATTCCGGCACCGGCTTCGCCGCCGCCCAGGCGCTGGCGGCCCGGGGCGCCACGGTGGTCCTGGCCTGCCGGAATGCGGACAAGGCCCAGGCCGCGGTCGCGGCCATCCGGGCCGGCCAGCCCGGGGCGCGGCTGGAGACCCAGACCCTGGACCTGGGCGATCTGGCCTCGGTGCGCGCGGCCGCCGCGGCCATCCTGGCCCGCCACCCCCGGCTGGACCTGCTGCTGAACAACGCCGGGGTGATGGTGCCCCCGGCCGGCACCACCGCCGACGGCTTCGAGACCCAGTTCGGCACCAACCACCTGGGCCATTTCGCCTTCACCGGGTTGCTGCTGGAGCGCCTGCTGGCGACCCCCGGGGCGCGCATCGTGACCATGAGCAGCACCGCCCACAAGTTCGGCCGGATGCAGTTCGCCGATCTGCAGTTCAGCCGGGGCTACCGGGCCTGGGCGGCCTACGGCCAGTCCAAGCTGGCCAACCTGCTGTTCACCTACGAACTGCAGCGGCGGCTGGCGCGGGCCGGACAGGCCACCCTGGTCGTGGCCGCCCATCCCGGCTGGGCCCGCACCGGGCTGCAGCGCACCGCGTTCCAGTCGGGCCTCGAGAAACGCCTGACCGGCTTCCTGGGCCGGTTCCTGAGCCAGGACGCCCGGCACGGCGCGCTGCCCCTGCTCCGGGCGGCGCTGGACCCCCGGGTCCAGGGCGGCGCCTTCTACGGTCCCACCGGCTGCTTCGAACTGGTCGGCCGGCCGGACCGGGTGCGCTCCAACCGGCGCTCCCACGACGAGGCCGCCCAGGCCCGGTTGTGGCAGGTGTCCGAACAGCTCACCGGGGTGGTCTTCCCGGTCTGAGCGCCTCAGGCGCTCCCGGTTCGGCCGGCGTTCCTGGCCGGCAGCCCGAACGCCAGCAGATCGGCGGATTGGGCCAGGGCGTCGGCCAGGCCCAGCAGCAGCCGCCGGGGCTCGGTGCCGGCCTGCGCTTCGGCCAGGGCGCGCAGCGCCTCGGCGGCGGAACCGGGCCGCATCCGCTGCCGCAGGGCGGCCGCCAGCAGCACCCGGACGGCCTCGGGCATGCCCGCCTCCCGCAGATCGATCATGGCCTGGCCCAGGTTGAGGGTGGCCAGCAGGCCCCGGGGCCAGCGCCGGCCCAGCTTCCGGGCCCGGCCCAGGTGCAGGGACAGGCGCAGGATCTGGCGCGTGCCCTGGGCCCGCCACAGGGCCGGGCCGGTGTCCCCGCCGGCCTCCAGGATCCGCTGCAGGTCCCGGCGGATCACGGCGGCGGCGTCCACCGCCTGGCGCTGGGGCCGGCGGGGCAGCAGGATGAACAGGGCGGCCATCAACCCGGCGGACAGGGCCAGGGCGGCGGAATCGCGCAGGATCCGCGCCGTGTCGTGGACGGCCGGGTTGCCGGCCTGGGAAGCCATCAGGAAGCACATGCAGGCGTCCAGGCCCACCGGCGCGGTGCGGGGATGGGCCAGGGCGAAGCCCCCGGCGAGCAGGAACGGGACGACGCTGAGCAGCAGGCCCAGGTGGTTGGTGATGGCCGGCTGCACCAGCAGCCGGTAGCCCACCGCCACCAGCACCCCAAGCAGCACCCCGGCGAACAGCTTGGGCGCCACCCGCTGGGGCAGGGCCATGCCGCCCAGGACCATGGTGAACACGCACACCCCCAGGGCGGCCAGGCCCATGGCCGGCACCCGCAGGCGCAGGGCCAGGGCCGCGGCGGCGAAGCTGGCTCCGGTCGCCAGCAGCCCGGAGCTCCAGGCCAGCTTCCACTCCCGGTGCGGGGCCAGCCAGCCGGTGCCCGGCTCGGGCGGCAGTCCCGTGGGCACCGCCAGGGTCTGGTCGGCGGCCAGGATCTCGCCCAGGGCCCGGTCCAGGCGGACCAGCCCGGAATCGTCCAGGGCGGGCAACTGCCGGGCCTCGGCGGGCAGGGGGCGGTGCCAGTCCCGGCCCAGGTGGGCGGCGATGGCCTCCAGGCGCTCCGGCAGGGCGGGGCTGAACCGGCTGTGCCCGTCCCGCACGGCCTGGGCGGCGGCCATGGTGGACAGGGAGCCGACCACCAGCAGGTCCACGTGGCCCAGGCGCCGGTAGCCGGCCATCGATCCGGCCGCGTGCATCCGGGCCGAGGCTTCCAGTTCGCTCACGTGGCCCAGGATCCGGCGTTCCTCCCGGCCGTCCTCCACCGGGGCCCCGCGCAGGACCCGGGCGGCATAGGCCACGGCCTCCGCCGAGACCGCCCGGATCTGGGCGTAGAAGGCGGCCAGGGGCGAGGGCGGGGTCTGCAGGGCCAGCACCAGGCTGCCGACGATCACCCCCACCAGGGTGCACTGCACCCGGGCCGCGGCGATGGCCTCGAAGCCGGCGGGCGCCAGCAGCGACGGGATGACCACCACCGCCGAGGTCATGCCGGCCATGAACGCGCCGTAGCTGTGGACGCCCCGCAGCACATGGGTGGTGCCGGCGTTGAGGCCGATCCACAGGGCCAGCGCCATTGCCTGCAGGAGCGGCGGGACCGGCAGCAGGATGATGGCGAAGCCCACGGCGGCGCCGAGCAGGGTGCCCACGACCCGGAACACGGCCCGTTCCAGCAGCACGCCCCGGGCCGGCTGGGAGATGACCCAGACCGGCATGGCCGCCCAGTAGGCGTTGTGCACGTGCAGCACGGTGGCGATGGCGAAGGACAGCCAGGCCGCCAGGGCCAGCAGCAGGGCCCGGCGGGTCACCGCCGGGTCCCAGGGCAGGGACAGGGGAGGCACCGGCGCGGGGATCAGAGCGGCCCGTTCCCGGGGGTGGCGCCGCCCCGGCGCTCCAGGTGCGGCGCCACCAGGACGACCAGCACCACCATGCCGGTGGCGGCGAATACCAGGAGCGGGGAGCCGCAGCCCGCGACGATGCCCAGGGCGGCGGTCACCCACAGGGCGGCGGCCGAGGTGAGGCCGTGCACCCGCTCGGGCCGCTGCAGATCGCGGAAGATCTCCCCCGCGCCCAGGAAGCCCACCCCGGTGGCGATGCCCTGGACGACCCGGGTGACCGCGGCCGGGTCCTGGCCCGCGGCCCGCTGGATGGGGGCGCCCACGAACAGCGCGGCGCCCATGGCCACCAGCGCGTGGGTGCCGATGCCGGCGGGCTTGCCGGCCCGGAACCGGTTCCAGCCGACGATCCCCCCCGCGGCCGCAGCGGTGAGCAGGCGCGCCAGGATCCTCCCGTCCCCGGGGTTCCACAGGCTGTCGAACGGGATGGCCATGGGGCGCACTCCTGGATCAGTGGGTCGTGGGGTCGGAGGGGTCCGGGGCGTCGGGGCCGTCCGGCGCGCCCTGGACGGGGACCCGCGCCAGGCCCGGCACCTGGGCCAGGCGCTCGTCCGGGGCGGCCACCAGGAAGGCGATGGCCGCGGCCACCCCCTGCCCGAAGGAGGCCTTGGTGTTGCCGATCTCCACGATGGGGCGGAAGAAGTTGGCCACCTGGAACTCGGCGAACGGCACCGCGACCTTGGTCCAGTAGCCGAGTTCCTTGAGCCGCCACACCAGGGAGCGGTACGGATCGTCGGCCATGCCCCGGATGTCGATGGGCAGGTGGCGGTAGGGATGGCGCACGCCGAACTGGTCCTGGGGCAGCACCCAGTGGGCGGCCTCCATGCGCGCCCAGAACCCGGCCGGATCGTCGCTGAAATCGGCCTGGATGGCCACCTGCACGTGGCTGTGGCCCAGTTCGTGGTAGGCCCGGCACAGGTGGTGGTGATCGATGATGTACAGTCCGTGATCGGACAGCACCACCGGCACCGGGTGCGCGGCGCTGTAGTCGTGGAAGGCGTCCCGGGACAGGTGCGCGAACTGCCTGATCTTGTGCTCGATCTCCAGCAGGCCGATGGCGATCTGGGCCGGCTTCAGGTCCAGGATGGCGCATTTCTGGGTGGGGCTCATGGCCTGCCTCCCGGCCGGGGCCGGAACGGTCCGGCCGGACGATGGGCTCCCCTGGGTGCCTGCGGCGTGTCGGTCATCCTGGCAGTCTAGTGCAGGCCGGCCGCATGGGTGGAATCCTATGGTGGCGGACCCCGATCCGGTCCGGATGAACCGATCGGGCCTCGCGGTCCCCCTTCAGGCCTGCGGCCGCAGCGAGGCCATATCGATGACGAAGCGGTAGCGCACCTGGCTCCGGAGCATCCGCTCGTAGGCATGGTTGATCTGCTGGATGGGGATCACTTCCACATCGCTGGCGATCCCCTTGGCGGCGCAGAAGTCCAGCATCTCCTGGGTCTCGGCGATGCCGCCAATGCCCGATCCGGCCAGCGACCGGCGCCCCATGATCAGCGAGATGGAGTCCACCGGAGGATCCATGGGGCCCAGCTGGCCCACCATCACCAGCGATCCGTCCAGGCGCAGGCAGGCCAGGTAGGGCGCCAGATCGTGGGCGCTGGGCACCGTGTCCAGGATGAAGTGGAACTGCCCGGCCGCCGCCCGCAGCTGGCCGGGATCGGTGGACAGCACCACGTGGTCGGCGCCCAGCCGCCGGGCCTCGGCCTCCTTGCCGGGGCTGCGGGTGAACAGGGTCACCTCCGCTCCGAAGGCCTTGGCGAACTTGAGGCCCATGTGGCCCAGGCCGCCCAGGCCCACCACCGCCACCCGGCTGGCGGCGCCCACCCGCCAGTGGCGCAGGGGCGAATAGGTGGTGATGCCGGCGCACAGCAGCGGGGCCGCGGCCGCCGGGTCCAGTCCCTCCGGGATGCGCAGCACGAACTTGGCCGACGCCACGATGCGGTCCGAGTAGCCGCCGTAGGTGGGCGTCCCGTCCCGGCGGTCCCGGCCGTTGTAGGTCTGGGTGGCCCCTTCCAGGCAGTACTGTTCCAGCCCTTCCCGGCAGGGCTCGCAGTGCTGGCAGGAATCCACCATGCAGCCGACGCCCACCAGCGCGCCGGGCTGGAAGTCCGTGACCTCGGTCCCCACCGCGGCCACCCGGCCGATGATCTCGTGGCCGGGAACGAGCGGGTAGGTGCTGTGATGCCAGTCGTTGCGGGCCTGGTGCAGATCCGAGTGGCACACCCCGCAGTACAGGATATCGATCAGCACATCATCGGGCCGGGGTTCCCGGCGGGTGAACGCGTGGGGCGCCAGCGGCGATTCCGCCGACTGCGCCGCATATCCGTGGATCTGCAAAGCCATGGCATCACCTCGTGGTCCAGGCGGCCAGTATGGGCGGGGCGGACATGGGACGATAGCCGGATCCTGTCGAAAGCTTGCCGGATTCTGCCAATGGGCGGACCCTGGGGCCGGGCCGGGCCGCTGCCCCGAGCGGATACCGGTGAACGCGAGCCACAATGTTACATCCTTGTTGAAGCAATATTTTACCATCAAGGCGGAGGCTGCTCATGGTGGGATTGACCGGGAAGACGCTGCGAAAGAAGTTGACCCTGCTGGTGGTCGGGCTTCTGCTGATGATGGCTGTGGTGCTTTCGCTGGTCGCCTACCTGCAGATGCGATCCCAATTGATGGATGCCGTGAAGGCCCAGTCAGAGGCGGCGGCGAATGGCTATGGCCGTCTGATCGCGGAATGGGTGACATCGAAGCGGCAAATCATCCAGTCGCTGGTTCCAGCCGCCAATGACGGCAATGCCCTCGCCTATTTCCAGCGCGCGTCCGAGAGCGGCGACTTCGACCTGGTCTATGCGGGCTACGCGGACAAGCGGACTCTGTTTTCGGCTCCCCAGAAGCTGCCTCCCGGTTACGATCCCACCAGCCGCCCCTGGTATCAAATGGCCGCTGCCAGCGGAGGTCCCATCCTGACGGAGCCCTACACGGATGCCTCGACCGGCAACCTGGTCGTGAGCTTCGCCTCGCCGGTCAAGGGGAATGCCGGGGTTGCTGCTGTCGTCGCCGGGGATATCGGCATTGGCCGGCTCGTGAAGGAGATCCTGGCCTTGAAACTGTCCGGCAATGGTTACG
>Ga0209415_10002865_pt1 | contig 32269 bp, 30 predicted proteins | sample PeaSoiSIISIP2007_FD_187696 | JGI IMG/M metagenome (GOLD analysis project Ga0209415, IMG submission 187696) | Peat soil microbial communities from Weissenstadt, Germany - SII-SIP-2007 (SPAdes) (version 2) | ecosystem: Environmental > Terrestrial > Soil > Wetlands > Peat | place: Germany... | reverse complement strand
CGTAAGTCCCGGCGATCCAAGAACACCGGTTCTGGAGTGACCGTGCTTGGCACCGTCAGGAGGTGTTTGAGGCATCAGCGAACGGCCATCCGCAGGCTGGCCGCATCCGGCGCGGTGTGCATGGGTGGCCGGGACTGACGCCCGGCCATGACCGGAGGTAATGGATCGTGGCTAACCGGAGAGGAACTCAGTCATCGCCGGCAGCGCGGCGCGGTCTTGCAGCATGAACAGGTGGCCGCCCTCGAAGAAGCTCAGGCGCGCGCCGGGGATGCGGGAGGCCATGCGCTCCTGCGTCGCCGACAGCGCCACGCCGTCGAAGCGACCGGCGGCGATCATCACCGGGCAGGCGATCTGGCCGAGGCGGTCCCAGGTGTCGTGGCCGGCCCGCGCTTCGAGCTGGCGGCGCGCGCCCATCTCGCGGCCGGGCTCGCCGGCGAACGGGTCGACCGATCCCAGAGCGACGAACTGGGCGTGGGTGTCGGGGTTGGCGGCGGCCCAGGCGTCGTCGCGGCGGGTGTCGCTGATCGGGATCAAGAACTTCGCCCGCGTCTCGCCCTTGAGGTGCTGGATCTCGTGGAATGGATAGGAGGCGCCGCCCGCGCCGCCGGGCGAGGTGCAGGCCAGCACCAGCCGCTCGACCTTCCCCGGATGGCGCAGCGCGAACTCCTGGGCGACCATGCCCCCGAACGAGACGCCGACCACCTTGGCGCTGGCCCAGCCGAGCGCGTCCAGCAAGCCGGCGGCGTCGTCGGCGTAGTCGGCCATGGTGTAGTCGGTGTCCGGTTTGGACGAGCGGCCGAGGCCGCGCTGGTCGTAGGCCAACAGGTCGAATGACCTGGCGAGGGGCCCATCGAACACATTGGGCTTGGTGCGAAGGTCGCCGCCGGTGCCGGAGATGAACAGCAGCGGCGGACCCGAGCCGGCGCGCTCGTAATAGAGCTCGACGGCGCCTATCTGAGCCGTGGGCATGGGCGAGACCCCCCTGATGCTGCGCCCCGGTCGTGCGCCGGGGGCGCGCATCGCCATAGAGCATCGCCGCGCGAAGGGGAAAGCCGTGAAATCGGTCGTCATCACCGGCGTCTCCAGCGGCATCGGCCAGGGCGCGACCCGCGTGCTGGTCCAGGAGGGCTTTCGGGTGTTCGGCAGCGTGCGCCGTCAGGCAGACGCCGACCGCCTGCGCCAGGAACTCGGCGAACGGTTCGTCCCGCTGCTGTTCGACGTCACCGACGTGCAGGCGGTGCAGGCGGGCGCGGAGCAGGTGCGCGCGGCGCTGAACGGCGAGCCGCTGTTCGGCCTGGTCAACAATGCCGGGGTCGCGGTGGCCGGGCCGGTGCTCGAGTTGCCGTTGGACGAGTTGCGCCATCAGCTCGAGGTCAACCTGGTGGGCGTCGTCGCCTGTCTGCAGGCGTTCGCGCCACTGCTCTGGCAAGGCGTCGCGGCGGGCGAGAAGCCGGGTCGGATCGTCAACGTAACCTCGGTCGGGGGCAAGACGGCGCTACCGTTCCTGTCGCCCTACGTGGCCTCGAAGTTCGCGCTGGAGGGCGTCAGCGAGTCGCTGCGCCGCGAGCTGATGCTGTTCGGCGTCGAGGTGATCGTGATCGCGCCGGGGTTCGTCGCCACCGAGATGACGGTCAAGGGCGCCCAATACGACGTCTCGCGCTACGACGGGACGCCCTATGCTGCGGCGCTGGCCAAGGTGCGCAGTTTCATGACCCCGGGCGAGCGCGCGGCCCTGAAGCCCGAACAGCTCGGCCGCGCGATCTTCCATGCCCTGACGACGCCCAAGCCGGCCGTGCGCTACACCGTGTCGCCCAATCCGCTGCAGACCTTCCTGATCGAGCACCTGCCCAAGCGGATGATCGACGGCATGCTGGGCGGCCAGCTCGGGCTGCGGCCGCAGTAGGCTTTGAACGGCGGGAGCATGGCGGTCCAACTCGGTCAACCGAACTGCATTTGACCCGCCGGCGCGTAGGGGTTGGAGTCAACTTCGGGGCATGCGCCCAAGCGCCGTCGCGCCGTCCAATCCTACTCGGCCGCCACCGCGAAGGTCCCTGCGCCAACGTGGCGATTGCGCAGCAGGCGGCCCGGCGTCGCGCCGGTGCACCGGCCATCCTCGAAGGTGATCTCGCCGTTGACGATGGTCCAGCGATAGCCCTCGGCCCGCTGCACGACGCGCCATTCGCCGGCCGGCAGGTCGTGCAGGACCTCGAACTCCCACTCCGGCGTCCGCTTCAGCTGGGCCAGGTCGTAGACCACGATGTCGGCCGGGGCGCCCTCGCGCAGGAAGCCGCGATCGGTGAAACCCGCGGCCTGAGCCGGCAGGTAGCTCAGGTGGTAGTGGGCCTCCTCGAGCGAGATCTTCTTCTCGTCGCGCACCAGCCAGGTCAGGTAGTCGGTGGTGTAGGAGCCGCCGGCGAAGAACTTGGTGTGCGCCCCGCCATCGGACACCCCGGCGATGACGTAGGGGTCGCTCATCAGCGGCCCGACCAGCTCGGGATCGCCGCTGGTCGCCAGCCCCGAGCGGAACATCACCTTCAGCTTGCCGGCGACGGCGATGTCCAGCATCGCGTCGGTCGGGTGCTTGCCCTCCTCGGCCGCGATCTCGCCGATCACCCGGCCGACGTATTTCGCCAACTCGGGCGCATCGTCGGGGACGCTGACCACGGTCAGCTTCTCGGGCATCACGTCCTCGCCGATGGCGCGCAGCATGCGATGCTGCTTGCGCATCTTCTCGCGCACCGCCGGGTCCGCGAGCTTGACCAGCTTCTCCTCGACCGTGCCTTGCGTGGCCTCGTTCCAGGCCGGGCTCGAATCGTAGAGGTTCCAGTGCTCCATGGAGAAATTGAACCAGGCGCGCACGTTGAAGCCCTGGATGTAGATGCGCAGGCCCTGCTCGTTGCACTTGTGGGCCCACTCCAGGCTCTTCTGGTGCAGCCACGGCTTGCCGTCGACGGCGCCGACGACGTTGTGCAGCACCGGGCGCTCGGCCACGGCCGCCAGGCGCTCGACGAACGCGCGGTCGCGGTTCTTCTTCTCACCCTCTTCCGTGTACATCGGATCGCCGCCCTGGGCCTGGGTGATCTGGATGAAGCCCTCGTCGCGGTCGCGCAGCACTTCAGCCAGGGCCAGGACGTCTTCATCAGCCATGGTGTCGGTCGGCATCGGCGTGCCGTCGACGTCGGCCTGCAGCGAGTGCTCGCCCAGCCGCTGCAGCGAGAACCCGCAGGCGCCCGCGTCCATCGCCTCGTTCAGCAGGCGCTGCATCTCGGATCGTTCGGCCGGCGTGGCCGGGCGCGACTTGGCGGCCTCCAGGCCCATCACATAGACCATCAGCGGCGAGACCGGCACGTAGCTGACCACGTTCACGCCCTTGGGCAGCGCATCGAGGTTGTCCAGCCACTCCGGCAGACTCTCCCAGCGCCACGGCATGCCCGCCTTCATCGACTCGTAGGGTATCTGCTCGGTGCGGGTCATCATCATCAGCGCGCGGTCGCGGTCTGCGGTTTTCACCGGCGCAAAGCCGAAGCCGCAGTTGCCCAGCACCACCGACGTCACCCCGTGCCAGCCCGAGATGGTGCAGTAGGGGTCCCAGTGGATCTGGGCGTCGTAGTGGGTGTGCAGGTCGACGAAGCCTGGCGCGACGATGCAACCCGTCGCATCCAGCACCCGTTCGGCCGTCGCGGTCGCCGCGATGCGCCCCAGCTTGACCACCTTGCCGCCCCGGACGCCGACATCGGCCCGATACCTGGGCAGCCGTGTCCCATCCACGACTGTGCCGCCTCGCACGATGAGGTCGTAGTCCATCGCCGTTTCCTCCCGTCGCCGTCGGGTTCTGTCGTATCGACCGCCGAGACTCGCGCCGCATTTGAACCGCCGTCAACAGCTTCTCGGCAGCGTCCGGCGCGGAACAATTCTAACGATCGGCCACAGTCCAGGGCAGCATGCGCTGCAGGACGCCGTCGCGCAGGACGATGCCGTGCAGCAGGGCGGCGGCGGCGTGCAGGCCGATCAGGCCCAGCAGCCCCAGGGCGCCCCATTCGTGCAAAGTGTGCAACGCGTGGAACACCGGCTTGTCCGCGTGCAGGAGCGGCGGCACGCGCCAGACGGCGAGCGTGAACGGGCGGCCGCGGAACAAGGCGTCGCCGAGGCCGGTCGGCGGCTGCAGCAGCAGGAGCGCATAGAGCCCGTACTCGTTGAGCTTGGCCGCCCACCGCTGCGGCGGCGGCATGCTGGCGGGGAAGGGCGGTTTGTTGGCAAAGGCCGCGCGCCACACGAGCCGGCCGGCCACCACGCTCAAGGTGACGAGCCCCAGCGTGCGGTGGATGGTCAGGAGGCCGGCGGCCGCGGCGCCGTCATCGCCAGCCCGGCTCAACAGCCAGGCGGTCGTGAGCTGGCCGGCCACCAGCAGCAGCGTCAGCCAGTGCAGCGCGATCGTCACCTGGTCGAAGCGCCCGGCCTTCGATATCGACCTTGCCGGCTCGAAGCCGACGACGTTGCTGTGCTCGCTCATCTCGCGTCCCCTCGGGCCTGTGTCGAAGGCAAGACGCGGCGTGGCGCCCCGGTTATTCCCGGCGGCCCGCAAAGACGCTATGCCGGCCGCGGAACTTGCAGAGAGCCGCCGCATGCAGATCGATTTCGTCGCCGCCGACGCCAAGCCGAGCGAAGCCACCGCCGTGGCGGTGCTGGCGTTCGAGGACGGCGAGTTCTCGCCGGCGGCCGAGGCGATCGACAAGCAGATGTCCGGCGCGCTCAAGCGCGCAATCGCCGCCAGCCGGTTCAAGGGCTCGATGGGCCAGACCGTGCCGATCCTGGCGCCGGCGGGCGTCACCGCGGGGCGGGTGACGGTGATCGGCGCGGGCAAGCAGTCGGCGTTCGACGAAAAGGCGGCCGAGAGCGCCGGCGCCCACGCCTGGAACGCGACCAAGGACACCGGCGCCGAGGCTCTGCTGCTGCTGATGCCCGGCGCCGGCCCCGATCGGCCGGCCCACGCCGGCTTCGGCGTTCAGCTCGCCAGCTACCGGTTCGACCGCTACCGCACGACCGAGAAGCCGGAGAAGAAGCCGTCGGTGAAGGCGGTCAAAATCGCCGTCGCCGATCCGAAGGCCAGCACCCGGGCCTACAAGGCGCTCGCCGGGCTCGCCGACGCCATCTGCTACGCCCGCGACCTGGTCACCGAGCCGGCCAACATCCTCCACCCCGAAGAGTACGCGCGCCGGGTCAAGGAACTCGCCAAGCTGGGGCTCGAGATCGAGGTGCTGGGCGAAAAGGAGATGAAGAAGCTCGGCATGGGCTCGCTGCTTGGCGTCGGCCAGGGCAGCGTGCGCGAGAGCCAGCTGGTGGTGATGCAGTGGCATGGCGCCAAGGACCCCAAGGCCGCGCCGATCGCCTTCGTCGGCAAGGGCGTCTGCTTCGACACCGGTGGCATCAGCCTGAAGCCGGCCGATGGCATGGAAGAAATGATCACCGACATGGCCGGTTCGGCCGCCGTGGTGGGGGCGATGTATGCGCTGGCCGTGCGCAAGGCCAAGGTGAACGCGGTCGGCGTCCTCGGCCTGGTCGAGAACATGCCGGACGGCAACGCCCAGCGGCCTGGCGACGTGGTCACCTCGATGTCCGGACAGACCATCGAGGTGATCAACACCGACGCCGAGGGGCGCCTCGTGCTGGCGGACGCGGTCTGGTACTGCCAGGACCGCTTCAAGCCGCAGTTCATGATCGACCTGGCGACGCTGACCGGCGCGATCGTGGTCGCGCTCGGCAAGGAGCTCGCCGGCCTCTACTGCACCGACGAGACGCTGGCGGCGAACCTGCTGGCCGCGTCGAAGGCCTCCGACGATGCGCTCTGGCGGATGCCGCTGCACGGGCCCTACGACAAGCTGATCGACAGCCACGTGGCCGACATGAAGAACATCGGCCCGCGCCCCGGCGGCTCGATCACCGCGGCGATGTTCATCAAGCGCTTCACCAACGGCGTGCCCTGGGCGCACATCGACATGGCGACCACGGCCTGGAAGCCGAATTCGACCGTCCCGACCATCCCCAGCGGCGCCACCGGCTTTGGGGTGCGGCTGCTGGATCGCCTCGCCGCCGACTTTTACGAGGGCTGAGGCGACGCCGCGGCTGGCCTTCATCCCGAGTCCCTTCGTCGGGGCGGCGTCGGGAAGGCCGATGGCGCGGGCGACGCCAGACGCGGTGGCCGTGGATTATGGCGGCGTCGCGGGGCCGGGTTGGTATGCCGGCGCAGCGGAGCGGATCAATTCGCGGGTCGATACCGCGCCTTGGACCGCAGTGCTCCACAGCGGCGCCGGCGGCTTCGCTCCCGCGCTCGCGGCGTCCGCCGCGCGGCTGACCGGTTTCATCTTCGTCGACGCGGTGTTGCCTTATCCGGGCCGCTGCTGGCGCGAGACCGCGCCGGAACTGGCCAGGCGCCTGGCTGGGTTGACGACCGATAGCCTGCTGCCGCCCTGGAACCAATGGTTCGGTCATGACCCGACGCCGCAACTGCTGCCGGACGGCGCGACCCGGGACGCCTTCATCTCGGACCTGCCGCGCGTCCCGCTCGCCTTCCTCGAGGCGGTCTGTCCAGACCAGCGCCAGTGGGAGCGGCTGCCGGCCGTCTATCTGCAGCTCAGCAAGGCGTACGCGTTCGAAACGGCCGAGGCCGAGCGGCGCGGCTGGCCGGTTCGCCGCGCCGCGCTGCATCACCTCGCCATGGTCAGCGATCCTGATAAGGTCGCCGCCTTGTTGATCGATCTGCCGATGAGTTCGCCCGACGCATGAACGACGCCCCCTGCGACGTTTGGTTCTATCACCTCGAGCGGACCAGCCTCGACCAGGCGCTGCCGGAGCTGCTGGAGAAGACGCTGGCGCGGGGCTGGAAGGCGCTGGTGCGCTCGACGGCGCGCGAGCGGGTCGAGCATCTCGACGGCTGGCTGTGGAGCTATCGCGACGACGCCTTCCTGCCGCACGGCGTCGAGGACGAGCCGATGGCGGAACGCCAGCCGATCCTGATCACCACCGGGATGGACAACGCCAACGGCGCCAACGCACTGTTCCTGATCGACGGGGCCGAGGCGGGCGACATATCGGTTTTCGCGCGTTGCGTGCTGCTGTTCGACGGCCGCGACGAGGCGGCGTTGGCGGCGGCGCGCGGGCGCTGGTCGGGGTTCAAACAGGCGGGCGCCGCGGTGTCCTACTGGCGGCAGGGGGAGAGCGGCGGATGGCGCAAGGAAGCATGAAGATCTGGGCGCTCGCGGCGTTGATCGCGCTCGGCGCATGCACGGGGCCGTCGCAGCAGGGTGCGCCCTCGGCCGAGCAGGCCGCTGCGGCGCCCGCCGCCCCGCACACGGAGGCGACTGCCGCCCCGCGGACGCCGCCGAAGCCCGCCGACAGCTGCGGCGCAGCGGCGCTGCAGTACCTGGTCGGCAAGCCGCGCACCGATATCCCGGTGCCCGTCAACCCGGGCATGCGCCGCGTGGTCTGCTCGACCTGCATGATCACCCAGGACTATGTCGAGGGCCGCCAGACCATCACCTACGACACCCAGACCGGGCTGGTGACCTCGGTCCGCTGCGGTTAGGCGTCCGCCGAGGTCTCGTACGCCTCCGCCGCTGCCAGCCAGATGGCTTCGGCCTTGGCAAGGCGGTCGGCCAGCTGAGCACGACGCGTCGTGAGCCGCTCGGTCGCGCTCGCCGGTCTGGCATAGAGAGCCGGATCGGACAGTTCCGCGTCGATCGCCGCTAACGCCGTCGTTTCACGCGCCAGCGTGCTCTCGGCGGCTTCCAGGCGCCGCTTCAGCGGCCCGGCCGGCATCGGCGGCGGCCGTATTGTCTCCGGCGGCGTCGCCTTCGCGGCCGGCGCCTTAGCCGCCGCTCTCGCCCGATCCATGACGAACTTGGCGTAGTCCTCCATGTCGCCGTCGAACGGCCGCACCGTGCCGTCGGCGGTCAGCCACAGGCGGTCGGCCACCATCTCCATCAGCGAGCGGTCGTGGGTGATCAGCACCACGGCGCCCTCGTAGTCGTTCAGCGCGTCCAGCAAGGCGCGGCGGCTGTCGATGTCGAGGTGGTTGGTCGGCTCGTCGAGGATGATCAGGTGCGGGGCGTTCAGCGCGATCAGGTTGATCAGCAGCCGCGCCCGCTCGCCGCCGGAGAGCGACTCGACCTTGGTCAGCGCCCGGTCGACCCCAAAGCCAAAACTGGCCAGACGGCCGCGGCGCTGCGACTCGGTGAGGCCGGGGAGAGCGCGGCCGATGATCTGCAGCGGCGTGTCGTCGGCGGCCAGCACCTCGACCTGGTGCTGGTGGAACCAGCCGACCTTCATGCGCCGGTCGCGGCTGAGCTTGCCCGAGATCAGCGGCAGGTCGTCGGCCAGCAGACGAGCGAAGGTGGTCTTGCCGGCGCCGTTGACGCCCAGCAGGCCGATGCGGTCGCCGGGGTCGAGGCGCAGGTCCAAGCGCTCGAGGATCGGCACGCCGTCGTAGCCGACCGAGCCATGCTCCAGACGCATCAGCGGCGGCGGCAGCGGCTTTTCCGGCGAGGGCAGGATGAACGGCGCGGTCGATTCTTCGACCACGGGCGGAATAGCGCCGAGGCGCTCGATCATCTTCAACCGCGACTGCGCCTGGCGGGCCTTGGTGCCGGCGCGGAAGCGGTCGACGAAGGTCTGCAGGTGAGCGCGGCGGGCCTCGATCTTGGCCCGCATAGAGCCCTGCAGCGCCAGCCGCTCGCCCCGCTGCCGCTCGAACGCCGCGAAGCCGCCGGGGTAGAGCGTCAGCTTCTGCTCGCCCAGGTGCAGGATGAAATCCATCGAGCGGTCGAGCAGCTCGCGGTCGTGGCTGATGACCAGGGCGGTCGAGGGGTGGCGCTTCAGCCGCGACTCCAGCCACATCGCCCCTTCCAGGTCGAGAAAGTTGGTCGGCTCGTCGAGCAGCAGCAGATCCGGCTCGGCGAACAGCGCCGCGGCCAGCGCCGCGCGCATGCGCCAGCCGCCGGAGAACTCGGCCATGGGTCGGGACAGGTCGGCCTGGCTGAAGCCCAGTCCCACCAAGATCTCCGAGGCCTTGGCCGGGGCGGCGTCGGCGCCGATCTGAGCCAGGCGTGCGTAAATGTCGGCCAGGCGCTCGGGCGGCGCGGTCTCCAGCTCGGCGGTGAGGGCGGCGCGCTCGGCGTGGGCGGCCAGCACCGTCTCCAACAGCGGGATCGGCGTCGCCGCCTGCTCCTGATCGGCGGTGCCGATGCGGGCGAGGCGCGGCAGGATGATCTCGCCGCTGCCGGCGCTGAGCTCGCCCTGGATCAGGCGGAAGAGGGTGGTCTTGCCGGCGCCATTGCGGCCGACGAGGCCGACCTTGGCGCCGGTGGGGAGCGCGGCGGAAGCCTGGTCGAAGAAGCGGCGCCCATAGGCGTCGAAAACGAGGTCCTGGATGCGGAGCATGACGGCGAAGCTTTGTTCTGGAGTGGAGATCGTCCACGCGGCCGCGATCGGCCACGCGAGTTCGGCCAGGCAATCAGCCCGTCAAGGACGCCGTCGAACTCCAGCTTCGGTCATGATCCAAACTTCCACAGCAAAGCCGCCACGCGCAGAGCCCATCGTGCCTTGGCGCGGCGGCGAGCCATCGTTATAAGCCCGGTCCCTCCCGCCTGCCAGAGCCCACCGTTAAATGACCGAACGCACCTTCTCGATCATCAAGCCCGACGCCACGCGTCGCAACCTGACGGGCAAGGTCAACGCCGTGATCGAAGACGCCGGCCTGCGCATCGTCGGCCAGCGGCGCCTGCGGCTGAGCCGCGCACAGGCCGAGGCGTTCTACGACGTGCACAGGGGCAAGCCGTTCTTCGAGGAGTTGGTCGGCTTCATGACCTCGGGCCCGGTGGTGGTGCAGGTGCTGGAGGGCGAGAACGCCGTCGCCCGGTACCGCGAGGTGATGGGCGCCACCAACCCGGCCAACGCCGCGCCCGGCACCATCCGCCAGCTCTTCGCCGAGAGTTTCACTGGAAACTCGGTGCACGGCTCCGACAGCCCCGAGAACGCGTCGATCGAGATCGCTCAGTTCTTCGGCGAGGGGGACATCGTCGGCTAGGGGCGGGAATGGCGTAGCAATTTGCTCACCGTTTCCACCAACATTGTCATCCTGGAAAGCCGCGCAGCGTCTTGTCTGGTTTCGTTGCTACGACGACGCTCGGGACGCCATCGACTTCGAGAAGAACCTCAAGCGTTGGCGGCGTGAATGGAAGTTCCGACTCGTTGAAGAGACCAACCCGGAGTGGGTTTATCTGTGGCCCGAACTGATGGGGCACGACATCATCGGTCCGCTTTCCCATCTTCAAGGTCGATGAAGGAGATCCCGGACAGCCGCTGCGCGGCTTCCGGGATGACATTGGAGGGGAAGGACCCTGCCGGGAGCTAGGTGTGTAGCTTCACCGTAAGGTGGTGGTAGCCCAGGATGAAGTTGGAAAGGGCGCGTTCCGGTTCGCCGATCACCTCGATGCGGGAAAAGCGCTTCAGGATCTCCTCCCACAGCACCCGCAGTTGCAGCTCGGCGGCGCGGTTGCCCATGCAGCGGTGGATGCCAAAGCCGAACGCCACGTGGTGGCGGGGGCGCTCGCGGTCGATCAGGAACTCGTCCGGACGCGGGACCACGTCCGGGTCACGGTTGCCCGAGACGTACCACATCACCACGCGCTCGCCCTTCTTGATCTGCTTGCCGCCGACTTCGACGTCGCGCAGGGCGGTGCGGCGCATATGGGCCACCGGCGACTGGTAGCGGATGATCTCCGAGACCGCGCCGGCCACCAGCTCCGGGTCGGCCTTCAGCTTGGCCAGCTCGCCGGGATTCTGATCGAAGAACAGCACCCCTCCGGTCATGGAGTTGCGGGTGGTGTCGTTGCCGCCGACGACCAGCAGCATGATGTTGCCAAGGAACTCCAGGGGGTCGTTGATCATGTCCCGCGTGCCCTCGTTGTGGGCCAGCAGGGACAGGAAGTCGAACCGGGGCGGCTGCGCGGCGCGCTCGCGCCAGAGTGCGGCGAAGTAGTCGTGGCACTCCATCATGATCCGCTCGCGCTCGGCGGCGTCGACCGTGGTGTTGCCGGTCTGCTCGCTGGCGGTGGTGACGTCGGACCAGTAGGGCAGCAGGCGGCGATCTTCCCAGGGGAAGTCGAACAGGGTGGCCAGGAACTGGGTGGTCAGCTCGATGCTGACCTTGTCGACCCAGTCGAACGGCTCGCCGATCGGCAGCGCGTCGAGCACCGCGGCGGTGCGCTCGCGCATCAGTTGCTCGATGTGGCCCAGCCGCTCCGGGGCCACCGCCGGGGTGACCGACTTGCGCTGCACGTCGTGCACCGGCGGGTCGGCGGCGATGAAGTTGCGGATGGCGAACTCCGCCGGCTGGTCGCCGACGGTGATGTCGCGGTCGGAGGAGAAGTCGCGATGGTTGCTGTCGATGGCGACGATGTCGTTGAACTTGGTCACCGACCAGTAGGGTCCGCTGGGGCCCGTCGGCGACCAGTGGACCGGGTCCTCCTGGCGCAGGCGCTTGAGGTAGTCGAGCAGCAGGCCCCGCCGCCAGAGCGTGCCCTCGCTGGGATCGAGCGTCTCCAGCGGCGTCGACCAGGCGGGGTTCGAAACCTCGGCCGTGCGATCCATCAGCGTGTCGGTCATTGCCGTCTCCGTCCGTCCGCCGACGCTAGGCTGCGCATTCCCCGGTGTCGAGCCGCTGCGTCCGCCGCTCGCCCTGGTCGACGGCGCTAGTAGCTCTTCGGCAGGTCAAGCACACGCTCGGCGATGAACGACAGGATCAGCTGCTCGGTGATCGGGGCCAGGCGGGTGATGGCGACTTCGCGGTACAGTCGCTCGACGTGGTACTCGCGGGCGTAGCCGTAGCCGCCGTGGGTGGCGATCGACTGCCAACAGGCGTCGTGCCCGGCGCGGCCGCCCAGGAACTTGGCGCTGTTGGCCTCCGCGCCGCACGGCTGGCCGGCGTCGTAGAGCTCCGCCGCCCGCATCGCCATCAGCCAGGCGCTCTCGAGGTACATCCAGCGCTCGGCCAGCGGGTGCTGGATCGCCTGGTTCTGGCCGATCGGCCGGTCGAACACGATGCGCTCGCGGGCATAGCGCGTCGCCCGGCGCAGCGCGTCTTGGCCGATGCCGATCGCCTCCGCCGCGACCAGGATGCGCTCCGGATTGAGGCTGTGCAGGATGTAGGAAAAGCCCTTGCCGGCCTCGCCGATCAGGTCCTCGTCGGGCACGAACAGGCCGTCGATGAACACCTGGTTCGAGTCCACCGCCTTGCGGCCCATCTTCGGGATGCGGCGCACCTCGATCTTCGTGCGGTCGAGGTCGGTGTAGAAGATGCTGATCCCGTCGGTCGGCCGCGCGCAGTCTTCGAACGGCGTCGTGCGCGCCAGCAGCATCAGCTTGCTGGCCACCTGCGCGGTCGAGGTCCAGACCTTCTGGCCGTTGACGACGTAGCCGCCGTCGACCTTGCGCGCGAAGGTCTTGATCCGCGTGGTGTTGAGACCCGCGTCCGGCTCGGTGACGCCGAACGCCACCTGGTCCTGGCCGGCGATCAGCCGCGGCGTCCAGCGCTGCTTCTGCGCGGCCGTGCCGTAGACCAGGATCGGGTGCGGGCCGAACAGGTTGATGTGCACCGACGAGGCCGCCGTCATGCCGCCGCCGTGACTCGCCACCTCGTGCATCATGATCGCGGCCTCGGTGACGCCGAGCCCCGCGCCGCCGTATTCGACCGGCATGGTGATTCCCAGCCACCCGGCTTCGGCCATGGCCTGGTGGAACGCGTGCGGGAACACCCCGTCGTCATCGCGGGCGAGCCAATAGTCGTCGTCGAACCTGGTGACGACCGCGCGGACGCCCTCGCGGATCGCCCGCAGGTGCTCGGTCTCGACGGCGGTCATCCCAGCTCCCCCGCCGCGGCCAGCGTCTTCTCGGCAGCCGTCAGATGCGGCCGGTCGTACATCTTGCCGTCGATGCCGATGGTCCCGGCGTCCGGCTGGGCAGCGAAGGCGGCGACCACCCGGCGGGCGTGCGCGACGTCGGCTTCCGACGGACTGAAGCAGTCGTTGATGATCGCGATCTGGTCGGGGTGGATGGCGATCCGGCCGGTGAAGCCGTCACGCCGGGCGGCCAGACAGTCGGCGGCCAAGCCTTCGGCGTCGCGATAGTTCGCCCACAGGGTCTCCAGCGGCGCGACGCCGGCGGCCGCCGCGGCGAACAGGCACCAGCTGCGCACATGCCGATAGGGTTCGGTCCACGACCCGTCATCGTGGCGCGGCGTCACCGCCCCGATCGCCGCGCTGAGGTCCTCGCCGCCCCAGGTCAGCGCCGCCAGCCGGGGGTGCGCCGGCGTGTAGGATCCCAGCTGGAACATCGCCTGCGCTGTCTCCGTCGCCACCACGACCACGCTCACCGCGCCCGCCGCCATCCCCGCCGCCGCCTCGAACGCATCGAGGTAGAAGCCCAGCCGCTCGAGATCGTGGGCGCCGTCGGCTTTCGGCAGCACGATGCCGTCGAGCCCCGGCCGCACCACCGCCGCCAGGTCGGCCAGCGTCAGCCCGGTGTCGAACGGATTGACCCGCACATAGAACGCCCAGTCACGCGCGCTGCGGTCATCCAGCAGCGCGGCCACCTGTCCTCGCGCCTGCGCTTTCATCGACGGGGCGACGGCGTCCTCCAGATCGAGAATCAGCGCATCGGCGCCGATGCCCGCCGCCTTGGCGAATTTGCGCTCGCTGTCGCCGGGCACGAACAGCATCGAGCGCAGCCTCATTGCGGGCGCCCCAGCATCAGCGCCGCACGCAGGGTGCGGCAGACCACGACGTCCGTCTGATTGAAGCCCAGGTGCTCGAAGGTGACGACGCCCTGGCCCGGCCGCGAGGCGCTTGGGCGGACCGCCTTGACCTCGGTCTCGGCGCGGATGGTGTCGCCGGCGAACACCGGCTTCGGAAACTCGGTCTTCTCGAAGCCGAGGTTGGCGACAGTGGTGCCGAAGGTGGTGTCCTGCACGCTCAGCCCCACCACTAGCCCCAGCGTGAACAGCGAGTTGATCAGCGGCCGGCCGAACTCCGTGGTCGCGGCATAGGCATGGTCGATGTGGATGGCGGCCGGATTGTGGGTGAGCGCGGAGAACAGGATGTTGTCCATGTCGGTGACGGTGCGCCGGACCTCGTGCGTGAACCGCCGCCCGACCTGGAACTCCTCGAACCACAAGCCAGCCATCAGGGGCGCTCCGTTGCATGCGCGGTGTCGCCAGCCGACCCTAGGCCGCCGGCGCTGAGGTCGGAAGGGCGTCGGCGCTTGATAGCTTGCGCCTGACGCGACGGCGCCGGCTAAGTGGAGGCAACAAGCCTACGAGGGAGAGACGCGGTGAGCACCATGGTCAACACCGTAACAGGGCCGCTGAGTTCGGCCGAGCTTGGGCGCACTCTGATCCACGAGCACGTACTGATCGGCTTTCCCGGCTGGTTCATGGATGCGCGGCAGCCGGCGTTCAAGCGCGAGGAGGCGATCGAGCGGGTGGTCGACGCGTTCCAGGAGCTGCACGGCCACGGGGTCCGAACCGTCATCGACCCATGCCCGATGGATCTGGGCCGGGACGTGGAGTTCTGCGCCGAGGTCTCGCGCAAGAGCCGCATCAACCTGATCTGCGCCACCGGCGCCTATGTCGAGTCGATGGGCATACCCTGGACCTTCAAGGCCCTGCCGGTGGAGGCGATCACCGAGGCCTTCGTCAAGGAGATCGAGCAGGGAGTCGCGGACACCGGCATCCGCTGCGGGGTGATCAAGATCGCCACCGGCGACGGCGAGGTCAGCGAATACGAGCGCAAGGTGCTCACCGCCGCGGCGCACGCTGCAAAGCTGACGGGCGTGCCGCTGATCTCCCACACCGAGAACTGCTCCTGCGGCCAAGACCAGATCGACATCGCCACCGGCGTCGGCCTGCGCGCGTCCAGCCTGATTGTCGGCCACAGCGACGGGCGCGACGACCCGGCCTATCAGAAGGCGCTGGCCGACCGCGGCTCGTACGTCGGCTTCGACCGCTTCGGGCTCGAGCAGATCGTCCCGGACTCAGTGCGCACGAAGAACCTCAAGGCCCTGGTCGACGCCGGGCACAGGGACCGGGTGATGGTCTCGCATGACACCGTCAATTGCTGGCAGGGGGCGCTGGGGAACAGCGACCCGGCCGAGATGCAAAAGGCCCTGCCCAACTGGCGCATGACCCACCTGTTCGAGCACATCTTCCCCGAACTGAAGCGCATGGGCATGAGCCAGGAAGACCTCGACCACATCGTGATCGACAATCCCCGCCGCTATTTCGACGAGGCGGCGTCGGCGTGATGGGGCCGGGAGCCTCACCATGCGCGGGGAAAGCCGATCGCGATGTTCGGCGTGAGCACTGACGTCGTGTTTTTCACGTCTGAGAGCGCCCACGTGAAGTTATTGTCGAAACTGAGCGAGACGAACTGCATCGAAGTGTTTGCGAGCAGTGACTGAGCCTGTTTCAATGGCAGATTGAGTGGCTGACCCTGCAGCACGTTCAGAATCTGTTGCTGGATCGTTTTATTGACACTGCTGTCGGCAGACTGCAGCCCTGATTTGATTGAATTGACGATGTCGCCGGCGGATTCGCACCAACTCTCGGGCCAGCCGACGCTTACATTCCAGCCATTGATCGCCAGGTCTAGAAACAGGTTGAGGTTGCTGGACGTGTCAGGAACCATCGCCACGCCGAACTGAATGTTCGCTTGCGATTCCGACCCTTGGACACTGAGACCCCACGGCGTGGCGGTCAGCTCCGTGTTTCCTGGAAGGCCCTCTTTTTGCAGCACGGAACTGATTGTGCCCGCAGTCACGCCGGCGCTCGGCGGCAAGGTCGGCTGGAAGATGAAGATGTCCAGACCGTCGCGGACGTCCGCGAGATTGAACACCGTCGAGCGATAGAATTGGAACCCGGACATCGTCACGGTCACCCAGGCCTGGTTGAGACCGAATGGCGCGAAGACCTCTGTCGGAAGTGAGAACGTCCCGTCGGCTAAGCTGACCGGCGCGGACAGAACGAGGGGGAAAATCCCAATCCCGAGGATCTCGAATATCGGCGCCGATCCAAAGAAGTTGACCGCCAGACCAGGGTTGTTTTCGGCTGGCGAGAACCCGCTGGTGGGCTGACCGCTTCCGATGACGATCGGCGTGAAAAACTCGGTGGCGTCGACGACGACATTCACTTGTCCATTGAGCGGCATCTCAGTCTCCCCAAGAACTCAGGTTGTTGGAACAAGCAGAACTGCCTGCACACTAAGGCTGGAACCGCGACCTACAGCGTAGGGTTGGCCGGCCAGCACTTGGGACCTTGAAACTTGGACGGCGCACGCTGGCCACTGCACTGCGTGGGCGCGCCCCGCCTTGGTCAATCTCTCAAACGACCAAATCTGACCGTCTGCCGAGCTTCGCGATGAAGAGCGCAAAGCCGATCACTGTCAACACCTTTAGCGCGAATGATGCTCACGAGCAACCATGCGCAGTGCTCTTACGCCGCCAACCGGCGCCAGCTGACACCGGATCAAGGCTAACCGCCTCGGGGCTTAGAACCAGAGATCTCGCACGCAGCGGCCGTCGCTGGGCAGGTCTTCGAATGTGTCCAGGCCGTCGAAATGGTCGATGCCGAGGTCGGCGACCGCGTCGGGGTCGGCGAGCCGGACGTTGACGGCCATGCGGCGGCGGCCCTCGCCGTCGAGCCTCAACCCCCGCCAGCTCAGCACGCCGGCACAGGTCGGGCAGAACAGAATCTCCAGCGACGGGTCGGGCGTGCCAGCCCGCTTATAGGAGGCGGTCGGGCCCGAAACGCGGATGCGCTCGCCCTCGTAGTCATAGATCCAAAGCGTGCCGTAGCGGCGGCACAGGGTGCAGTTGCACGATGTCGCGGGGCCAGGATCGCCCTCGAAAGTCCAATGACACGCGCCGCAATGGCAGGAGCCGGTGAGCATTTGACAACCCTCAGGCCGCGCGGGCTTCCGTTTCGACCAGGCGCTGGATGGCGACGTAGTCCGTCTTGCCGGTGCCGAGGACCGGGATCTCGGGCACCTTGACGATCTTGCGCGGGGCGGCGAGCTCGGAAACGCCGACGGCCTGGGCGTGGGCCAGCAACTCGGCGACGTCGGCGCCCTGGTGGTCCGTCACCAGCACGAGCCGCTCGCCTTTGCGGCTGTCGGGCTCGGCGATCACCGCGTGGCGGGCGTCGGGCCAGAGCGAGGCTGCCAGGGTCTCGGCGGCCGTGAGGGAGACGCTCTCGCCGCCGATCTTGGCGAAGCGCTTCACCCGGCCGAGGATGGTGATCCAGTTGTCGGCGCTGATCTCGACCACATCGCCGGTGTCGTGCCAGCCGTCCTGCGGCGGCTCGATGACGCCGCCCTCGGTGATGTAGCCGGCCATGACGTTGGGGCCGCGCACATAGAGCCGTCCGCCGCGCTTGATACCCTCGACGGCCTCCAGCCGGGTCTCGACGCCTGGGAGCAGGCCGCCGACGGTGCCGCGGCGGTTGTCCAGCGGGGTGTTGACCGCGATCACCGGCGAGGCCTCGGTCGCGCCGTAGCCCTCGAGCACCGGGATCGGGCCGAAGCGGTCGATGATCAGGTCGTGGGTCTCGTCGCGCACCTTCTCGGCGCCGCAGACGATGAACTTCAGGCCCGACATGTCGCCCGGCTCGGAGGCGCGGGCGTACTGGTTGACGAAGGTGTCGGTGGCCAGCAGCACGCTGGCCTCCGTCTCCCGGATCAGGGTCGGGATGATCTTCACGTGCAGCGGGGAGGGATACTGGAACGCCTTCATCCCGGCCAGCATCGGCAGGATGAAGCCGCCGGTCATGCCGAAGCAGTGGAAGATCGGCAGCGGGTTGAAGAACACCCATTCCGGATTGAGCTCGATGTGGGCGGCGATCTGGGCGGCGTTGGCCAGTACGTTGGCCTGGGTCAGGACCACACCGCGCGGGGCGCCGAAGCTGCCCGAGGTGAACAGGATCACCGCCGGGTCGTCGGGATTGGTGGCGGCGCGGAACCGGCGCGGGGCGAGCGAGGCGGTCAGCGCGTAGAGCCGGTCGGCCAGGCCGATGCTGGCGCGGACGTCCTCCAGATAGGTGATCTCGCAGCTCTGCTCGAGCGCGTCGATCACGTCATGCAGCTTGCCCTGCTCGACGAAGCGGTGGGAGCTGAGCACCCGCTTGACGCCGGCGAGCTTCACCGCCGCCCGCAGGTTGCGCAGCCCGGCGGTGAAGTTGAGCATCACCGGCGTGCGGCCTATGGCGTGCAGGGCGAAGAAGGTGACCACCCCGGCGCTGCTGGTCGGCAGAAGCACGCCGACGCGATCGCCTTTCTGCGTCAGCTTCGAGAGCTTACGGCCGAGCGCGAAGGCCGCGCGGATGACGTCGGTGTAGGTGAGGGGATTGCGCTCCTGGTCCTCCAGGATCGGCTTCTTCGGACCATAGGTGTGGGCTGCCTCGACCAGGGCGTCGAACAGCGGTCGCCGCGTCTTCGCAAGCTCGAACGCACGTTGCATGGCTGCCTTGACGGCCGCTCCCGATGTTTCCTCGCCTGAGCCAAGGCTAACGGCCAGCCCTGGCCTTGGGAAGCTGGTTACGGGTGGCGTGGCGGTTTGGCGATGTTGGCGATGAACGCCGCGACCTCCGCGAGCCACGGCGCGCGCCAGCGATCGTCCTCGAGCTCAAGCGCCTGATCCGCGCCGATCAGGCTGCGGCGCAGGGCGACGGGCGGGGCGAGGCAGGCGCGCGGTTTGCCATCGTCGATCACCAGCGCTGCGATCTTCAGCCGCGCCGCGCTGGCCTCGGCGTCACGCTGAAGATCGGCGAGCGCCGCCTGCCAGTCGAGGCTGGGACCGCCCAGGCGCAGGTCGGGGTTGGTGAGCTGCCAGGCGTGGGTGACGGCGCCGCGCCAGCGGTCGTGGGTGCGATGCGCGGCGAAGTCGTCGGGGCCGGCGCGGGACCAGGCGTCGCCGCCGGGGGCGCGGAACGTACCCAAACCGAGGTATGTCAGCGTCCCGCCCGGAATCGCCGGCGCGCAGTGCGGCGCGCTCAGGATGACACCGCTCGCGGCCGCATCTGTCTCGGCGTCCCGCGCGGCGAGCAAAGCCCCGACGCCCTCGCCGAGAATGACGAACGCCCGGCCCGGGGCCGGCTTGATCACGCCCTGCGTCATCGCCCGGATGGCGGCAAGGTCGTGGTCGAAGCTGCGCAGCTCGCCGAGGTCGCGGTGGCCGGTGATCCGCGCCGAGCCGCCCTGGCCGACGCCCTCCAGCACCCAGACGGTGTAGCCGGCCGCATTCAGGTCCCGCGCCGTCTCGAACCAGGTCTCGGCGCTCTCGCCATAGTCAGGCAGGATCAGGATGTCGGCGCGTGAGACGACCGCGGCGCCCGAGACCCCGTAGCGCTGCACCTGGCCGCCGTCCGGCTGAATCTCGCCCCAGGCCCAGTTTTCCGGCGGATAGAAGCGCTCGGCGAAATCGGGCGGGGGGCGGCTGTCGGCGAAGGCGTCGCGGTTGTCGTGGCCGCCGAGGTTCACCAACACGAAGATCACGGCCGCCACGACCAGGGCGAGGACGACGGCCACGATGATACGGGCCCTCGTGACCCCGCCCACCGCCATAACACCTCGCCCAATACCTGAGGGCCCCGACTGCCCGAGGTCAGCCTAGCGGTGCGGCGTCAACGGCGCCACCGCACGGCTTGATCATACCGGCCGAACAGCCGATCTAGGGCCCATGACCGTGGTCATCGAGCCCCGCACCGCGCGCCAGCTGCGCCATCCGGAGAAGCAGGCGCGGCCGGATACGCCGATCCTGCGCAAGCCGGACTGGCTGCGGGTGCGCGCGCCTGGCTCTCCAGGCTACGCGGCGACAAGGCAGATCGTGCGCGAGCACGGCCTGGTCACAGTCTGCGAGGAAGCCGGCTGCCCCAACATCGGCGAGTGCTGGGAGAAGTCGCACGCCACCATGATGATCATGGGCGAGGTCTGCACCCGCGCCTGCGGCTTCTGCAACGTCGCCACCGGCAAACCCGCGTCGCCCGACCCCACCGAGCCCGCCCGCGTCGGCGAGGCGGTGGCGAAGATGGGGCTGAAACACGTGGTGATCACCTCGGTCGACCGCGACGACCTCGACGACGGCGGCGCGCGCCATTTCGCCCTGACCGTTGCCGCGATCCGCGCCGCCGCGCCGGGCGCGACCATCGAGATCCTGACGCCGGACTTCCTGCGCAAGGAAGGCGCGGCCGAGATCGCCATCGACGCCAAACCAGACGTGTTCAACCACAACCTCGAGACCGTGCCGCGGCTGTATCATTCGATCCGGCCGGGGGCGCGCTACTACGCCTCGCTGCGGCTGCTGGAGCGGGTCAAGGAGCGCGACCCGGGTCAGTTCACCAAGTCCGGCCTGATGGTGGGCCTCGGCGAGGCCCGCGACGAGGTGCTGCAGGTGATGGACGACATGCGCTGCGCCGGCGTCGACTTCATCACCATCGGCCAGTACCTGCAGCCCAGCCGCAAGCACGCCCCGATCGACCGCTTTGTCGCGCCGGACGAGTTCGAGGCGCTGAAGACCATCGCCTACGCGAAGGGCTTCCTGATGGTGGCGGCCAGTCCGCTGACGCGCTCGTCGCACCACGCCGGCGAGGATTTCGAGCGCCTGCGCGCCGCCCGCCGCGCCCAGTCGATCCAAAGCGCCGTCGACGGCGCCGCCTGACGCTTGCGCCACAGCCTGACGCGCATCCTGCCCTACCGGCCCCGCCAGCTGTTCGACCTGGTGGGCGACGTGGAGCGCTATCCACAGTTCGTGCCGTGGGTGACCCGGCTGCGGACCTGGAACCGGATGTCGGACGGGCAGGGGATCACCCGGCTCGACGCGGAGGCGCAGGTAGGCTTTTCGGTGATCCACGAAAGCTTCTCGACCCGGGTGCGGCTCGATGAGCCGGTCTTGGCCATCGACGTCGACCTGATCAGTGGCCCGTTCCGGCGCCTGGCCAACCGCTGGCGGTTCGAGGCGCACCCGACGGGAACGCAGCTGACGTTCGAGATCGACTTCGAATTCAAGTCCCGCCTGCTCGACCGCCTCCTGGCCGCCAACTTCCACCGCGCCGTGGCGAGGCTGGTCGGGTGCTTCGAAGATAGGGCGAAGGCGCTCTACGGCTCGAAGTCCTAGGCCTGCTTAAGCGGTCAGCGCGCGCCGCAGGCGCACTCAAGTATAACCGCGGAGGACGCAGAGGAGGCGCAGAGGACGCGGAGAAGCGCGCAGTCCTTCTGCGATCTCCGCGCCTCCTCCGCGAACTCTGCGGTTGGATAAGGCGCCTGCGGCGCGCCTTAGCCTCGCCGAATTGGCGGCTAGCGTAGCCGGTCCTGCAGCATCTCCAGGGCCACCTTGACGGCGGCGAGCTGGATTTCTTCGCGGGTCTCGAGTTCGAAGAACTCGTGGCGGTGGTAGAGCGACTGGTTGGACCGCAGCGTGGCGAAGTGGACCGTGCCGACCGGCTTCATCGGCGTGCCGCCGCCGGGGCCGGCGACGCCGGTGATGGCGACGGAGATGTGGGCGTGGCTGTTTTCCAGCGCGCCCTCGGCCATCATCCGCACGATCGGCTCGGAGACCGCGCCGAGATCGGCGATCAGGTCGCCGGAGACGCCCAGCTGCTCCTGCTTGGCGCGGTTGGAATAGGAGACGAAGCCGCGCTCGAACACGTCTGAGGCCCCTGCGACGGCGCAGAGGGCGCCGGCGACCAGCCCGCCGGTGCAGCTTTCGGCGGTGACGATGCGCAGGTTGCGTTCGCGGGCGTCGTCGATGATCAGCCGCGCCAGGGTCTCGATCTCGAGGGAAAACATGAGCTAGCTCCTTGGCCCTGGCGCGTTGAGCGCCCTTACTACGCGGGGAGTTCGACCATCGCCACCGCCTGAGCGAGCAGACCTTCTTCGCGGCCGGTGAAGCCCATGCCCTCCATCGTGGTCGCCTTGACGCTGACGGCGGCGAGGTCGAGGCCGAGCAGCTCGGCCAGGCGCTCGCGCATCGCTTGTCGGTGCGGCTTGATCTTCGGTCGCTCGCAGACCAGCGTCACGTCGACGTTGACGATCCGGCCGCCGCGCGCGGCCACCAGAGCGGCGGCATGCAGCAGGAATTGATCCGACGATGCGCCGCGCCATTTCGGATCGGTCGGCGGGAAGTGGTCGCCGATGTCGCCTTCGCCGATCGCCCCCAGCACGGCGTCGGTGATGGCGTGCAGGCCGGCGTCGGCGTCGGAGTGGCCGACCAGGGCGTGGCTGTGAGCGATCTGCACGCCGCAGAGCCAGACGCTGTCGCCGGGGCCGAACCTATGGGCGTCGAGGCCCTGGCCGATCCGCAGGGTGCGGGCGGCGCCGGCGATCAGCTCGGCCATGGCGAAGTCCTCCGGATAGGTGAGTTTGGCGAGCGCCGGATCGCCGGGAACCAGCACCACCTCGCCGCCCGCGCGCTCGACCACGATGGCCTCATCGGTCGGCTCCTCGCCGGCCGGCCAGGCGGCGTAGGCGGCCTTGAGCGCGCCGAGGCGGAAGCCCTGCGGCGTCTGCGCCCGCCAGAGACCCGCCCTGGGTGGGGTGTCGACGATGCGCCCAGCCCCGTCGTCGCGCTTGAGGGTGTCGGCGAGGGGCAAAGCCAGGATGCCGGCGGGCGAGGCCTCGAGCGCATCCAGCAGGCGGCGGATGTGCGCGACCTGCAGGAGCGGCCGCGCGGCGTCGTGGATCAACACCACCCGATCGTCGGGCGCGGCGAGCGCCGCCAGCCCCGCCTTCACCGAGTCCGAGCGCGCCGCGCCGCCGGGCTCCAGCCTGAGCCCCGCCAGGCCCGCGAACGCGTCCCGGGCCAGATCCTCCTGGCCTTCGCCGATCACCACCACCAGTTCATCGGCGCCGGCGGCCAGAAGCGCCTCCGCCGACCAGCGGGCCACGGCGCGGCCGGCGAGGCGGCGCCACTGCTTCGCTTCGCCTGGACCCGCTCTTGCGCCGACCCCGGCGGCGACGATCACGGCAGAGAATTGCATCGGCGTTCTCTCACGGACTTGGGCCTGCAAGTCCAGGCTTTACGGCGCCGCACAATATGCCTAGAAAGAGTGCAATGGGGGTGCGCATAAAATGAGCATCGCGCGGGAGTTGAACGCGACATGACGGAGAACCGGGCGCGTTCGGTGTCAGACAGACGGGCTTTGGACAGCCTCAAAGCCGTGGCCTTCGATCTGATACCCGAGCCGGCGATGGTCGTCGACCGGGAAGGCGCCCTGGTCGCCGTCAACGAGGCCGCGGAGGCGCTGTTCGGCCAGGGCCTCGCCCTGCTGGCGCGGGGGCGGTTCAAGGCGGCGTTGCCGTCGGACTCGGCGCTGGTATCGCTCATGAGCCGCGCCCATGCCGAAGAGGGCGCGGTGCGCGAACGCGGCATCGAGATCGCCCTGTTCGGCCATCCGACCTTCGAGGCGGACGGCGCCGCCGCGCCGCTGGGCGACGGCGCAGTGCTGCTGACCTTGCATGTGCGCAGCGGCGCGCTCGGCGTCGACCGGGTCGGCGACCTGGCGGGACTGCGCTCCGTGGTGGGGCTGGGGCGCATGCTGGCCCACGAGATCAAGAACCCGCTGGCGGGCATCCGCGGGGCGGCGCAGCTGCTGAAGTCTGGGGCCAAGGCGCCGGACGTGCCGCTGGCCCAGCTGATCATGGACGAAACCGATCGGGTGCGGCGGCTGGTCGACCGCATGGAGGCGTTCTCCGATGACGCGCCGCCAGCGCGCGCGTCGGTCAATATCCACCAGGTGCTCGACCGGGTGCGCGCACTGGCCGCCAACGGCGTGGCCGAGGGCATCGCGCTGAAGGAAAGCTTCGACCCGTCCCTGCCTTCTGTCTGGGGCGAGGAAGACCAGCTGATCCAGATCTTCCTCAACCTGGTGAAGAACGCCGCCGAAGCCGCTCACAGCCGGCGCGACGGCCGCGGCGAGGTGCTGATCACGACCGCCTACCGCCACGGGGTGCGGGTGCGCGCCGGCGACGGCAAGGCCGCCCAGGGCGCGCCGCTGGAAGTGCGCGTGCAGGACAACGGTCCCGGCGTGCCGCCGCACCTGCGCGATCACCTGTTCGAGCCCTTCGTCAGCAGCAAGGCCAACGGCGTCGGGCTCGGCCTGGCGCTGGTGGCCAAGCTGGTGGCCGGACATGGCGGGCTGATCGACTTCGAGTCCGAGCCTGGCCGGACCGTGTTCCGGGTCCTCCTGCCGGCGGTTCCCGCGCCGAGCCCCATTCTGGTGAGTCGATGAGCACCCAACAGCAGAAGATTCTGATCGCCGACGACGACTCGTCGATCCGCCTGGTGCTGAGTCAGGCGTTCAGCCGCCTCGGCTATCAGGTCCGCGCCACCGGCAATGCGGCGACGCTGCTGAAGTGGGTCACCGACGGCGAGGGCGATCTGGTCGTCACCGACGTGGTGATGCCCGACGAGAACGTGTTCGACGTGCTGCCGCGCATCCGCAAACATCGGCCGAAGCTGCCGGTGATCGTGATGAGCGCGCAGAACACGCTGCTCACCGCGGTCAGCGCGGCTGAGATCGGCGCGTTCGACTACATCCCCAAGCCGTTCGACCTCGACGACATGACCGCCACCGCCCGGCGCGCGCTGGCCAAGCCGGCCGACGCCGAAGCGGCGCGGGCGCAGGCCAGGGCGATGCGCGACGAGCGCCTGCCGCTGATCGGCCGCTCGGCGCCGATGCAGGAGGTCTATCGCACCATCGCCCGCCTGGTCGGCGCCGACCTGACCGTGCTGATCCTGGGCGAGTCCGGCGCCGGCAAGGAACTGGTCGCGCGCGCCCTGCACGACCTTGGCCGCCGCCGCGATGGTAAGTTCGTGGTCATCAACCTGGCCGCCGTGCCGCGCGAACGGGTCGAGACCGAGCTGTTCGGCAAGGGCGAGGGCGACTTCGGCAAGCTGGTGGAGGCCGACGGCGGCACGCTGTTCCTCGACGAGATCGGCGACATGCCGCTCGACGCCCAGACCCGGCTGCTGCGCGTGTTCGACGGGGCCGAACCGGCGATCAATCCGCGCACGGGCCGCAAGCCCAACGCCCGCGTGATCGCCGCCACCAACCGCGACCTGCGCGGGCTGATCCGCGAGGGCCTGTTCCGCGAGGACCTCTACTTCCGCCTCAACGTCGCGCCGGTGCGGCTGCCGCCGCTGCGCGAGCGCACCGAGGACATCCCCGATCTCGCCCGCGCCTTCCTGTTGCGCGCCAATCGCGAGGGGCTGCCGGCCAAGACCATCGACGCCGGCGCGCTCGAGCGGCTGAAGACCCACGCCTGGCCCGGCAACGTGCGCGAGCTGGAGAACCTGATCCGCCGCATCTGCGCGCTCTACGCCGAGGAGATGATCAGCGCCCGCATCGTCGAGCGCGAGCTTTCGGAGCAGGCGACGGCGCCGCCGGGCGAGGAAGGACCGCTGACGCTGTCGACGCTGGTCGAGCGGCACCTGGCGTCCTACTTCGCCGACCAGCCGGACGGCGTGCCGCCCGTGGGGCTGTACGACCGGGTGCTGGAGGACGTGGAGCGACCGCTGATTCAGCTGACCCTCGCGGCCACCCGCGGCAACCAGGTGCGCGCCGCCGAGGTGCTGGGGTTGAACCGCAACACGCTGCGCAAGAAGATCCAGGAGCTCGGGGTTTCGATGGCCCGCGGCCGTCGCTGACGTATTACCGCCACATCGCTGTTGAAATTAGGGCACAGTAGGCCCTAGGTTCGCGCGTATGGAGTCTGGAACAGCCCTGCCGTACCTGCCGAGCGCCCCGCCCGGTCAGGGCTGGCTCGACAAGCTGGAGGCGCGCCCGTTCCTGGCGGTCGGCCTGGTGATCTCGGTCTGTCTGGTCGCGGCGGCGTTCGGGCTCGGCTCGTCGCCCAGTCTTGCCGGGCCGCTCGGGCCGGCCAGCCCGCTGGTGCTGACGCTGCTCGGCGTCAATTTCGTGCTGATCGTGGGGTTGGGGGCTCTGGTGGCCTGGCGCGTGGTGCGTCTGGCCAGCGAGCAGACCGGCGACGCCGGCGCGCGGCTGCACCTGCGCTTCGTCGCCCAGTTCGCCACCGCCGCGGTGCTGCCGGCCCTGGTGGTGGCGCTGTTCTTCGGCGCGCTGGTGACCCGCGGCGTCGACAACTGGTTCGACGCTCGGGTGCAGAACGTGGTCGAGAACTCGGCGCGCGTGGCTCAGTCCTACCTCAACGAACAGGCGATCAACATTCGCGACCACGCAACGCTGATGGCGCGGGACCTGAACGGGCTTGGGCCGACGCCGCTGGCCGATTCGCCGGTCGCCTTCTCGCAACTGCTGCGCCAGCAGGTTCAGGACAACGGATTCGTCGCCGCCTACATCATCGACGGCGAGGGTCGGGTGCTGGCGAGCGCGTCGGCCAATGACGCGCCGGACTTCCTGCTGCCCCCGCCCCAAGTGTTCAGCGTGGCCGATCAGGGCGAGATGCCGGAGAAGACCTTCGAGCGCAGCGACGTGTTTCGCGCGCTGTTTCGACTGCGCTCGTTTTCGAACGCCTACCTCTATGTGGTTTGGCCGGTGCAGCCGGGGGTGTTCAGCCACCTGCGAGAGAGCGAAACCTCGATTCACGCCTACCTCGAGGCCAAGGCCAGCCGTGGCCGCATCCAGTTCAGCTTCGCCGCCATCTACGTCGAGGTCGTGCTCGTCGTGCTGCTGGGCGCGGTCTCGGTCGGCATGTCCGCCGCCAGCTCCATCGCCGGCCCGATCGCGCGGCTGGTGCAGGCGTCCGGCAAGGTGGCGGGCGGCGATCTCTCGGTGCGGGTCGACTCGGCCGACAACATCGAGGAGATCAACGGATTATTTCGTGCTTTCAACCATATGACGCGCGATCTTGAAGCACAGCAGAATGCGCTGGTCGCCGCCCACACCGAGGCCGAGTCGCGGCGCCAGTTCGTCGAGACCATGCTGTTCGGCGTCAGCGCCGGCGTGATCGGGCTCGATCCGGCCGGCCGGATCTCGGTGGTGAACCGTCAGGCCGCGCGCCTGCTCGAACTGCCGGACACACGCCGCGGTCTGCCGCTGGGCGAGCTCGTGCCGGAGTTCGACGCGGTGGTCGCGCGGGCCGCCGGCGCCGGCGCGCAGGTCGAGGAGGACGTCGACGTGGTGCGCGGCGCCGAGTCGCGGCGGCTGCGGCTGCGGGTCGGTCACAGCCCCGACGGCCTGGTGCTGACCTTCGACGACATCACCCGGCTCGTTGCCGCCCAGCGCAACGCCGCCTGGAAGGACGTCGCGCGCCGCATCGCCCACGAGATCAAGAACCCGCTGACGCCGATCCTGCTCTCGGCCGAGCGGCTGCGGCGCAAGTACCGCGGCGAGATCACCGGCGACGTCGAGACGTTCGACCGTTGCACGGACACCATCATCCGCCAGGTCGGCGACATCCGCAGCATGGTGGACGAGTTCTCCGCGTTCGCCCGCATGCCGGCGCCGAAATTCGCGCGCACCGACGCCGCGGAGCTGTTGCGCCAGGCGGTGTTCGCCCAGCGGGTGGCCGATCCGGAGACCCAGGTCGAGATCAGCGTGCCCGCCGAAGGCGTCAGCCTGCTGTGCGACGTGCGCATGATCGGTCAGGCGCTGACCAATCTGCTGAAGAACGCCAGCGAAGCGATCGCCGCGCGCCGCGGCGCCGAGGCCCACAGCGGCCGCATTGCCGCGCGCCTGGCGCTCGAGGATGGCTGGGCCGCGTTCGAGATCGAGGACAACGGCGTCGGCTTGCCGGCGAAGGACCGCGATCGGCTCACCGAGCCCTACGTCACCACCCGCGAGAAGGGCACCGGCCTTGGCCTCGCCATCGTCGATCGGATCATGGAAGAGCACGGCGGGGAACTCCTCCTGACCGACGCCGCCACGCTGCCGGGGGCGAAGGTGACGCTGCGCCTGCCGCTCGCGCCCGGTCCTGTGGCCAAGTCGCGTTCCACCACAGTCGCCACCCCTGCGTTGAAGGATGCCTGAGACATGACCGGTGACGTCCTGATCGTCGACGACGAGCCCGACATCCGCGAACTGGTGGCCGGCATCCTCTCCGACGAGGGCTATTCCGTGCGCACCGCGGGCGACTCCAACGAGGCGCTGGCCGCATTCCGCGCGCGGCGGCCCTCGCTGCTGGTCCTCGACATCTGGATGCAGGGCGCTGGGATCGATGGGCTGGAGTTGCTCGACCTGGTCAAGGAGCTCGATCCCGATCTGCCGGTGGTGATGATCTCGGGTCACGGCAACATCGAGACCGCCGTCAGCGCGATCAAGCGCGGCGCCTACGACTTTCTGGAAAAGCCGTTCAAGTCGGACCGGCTGCTGCTGGTGGTCGAGCGGGCGTTGGAGGCGACCAGCCTGCGGCGCGAGAACAAGCGGTTGCGCACGCTCAGCGCCACGCCCGACGGTTTTCCCGGCGCCTCGACCGCCGCCCAGCACCTGCGCCAGACCATCGCCAAGGTCGCCACGGCCAACAGCCGGGTGCTGATCACCGGCCCGGCCGGCGCGGGCAAGGAGACCTCCGCGCGGCTGATCCACTCGGCGAGCCAGAGGGCGAAGGGCGAGTTCGTGCCGGTCAGCGCCGCCGGCATGACGCCGGAGCGGATGGACCTGGAGCTGTTCGGCGAGGAAGGCGAGGGCGGCCGGCCGCGCAAGATCGGCGTGTTCGAACGCGCCCACAACGGCACGCTCTACCTCGACGAGGTCGCCGACATGCCGCGCGAGAGCCAGGGCCGCATCCTGCGAGTGCTGGTGGAGCAGCGCTTCCGCCGCGTCGGCGGCGACACCGACGTGCAGGTGGACGTGCGGGTGATCTCCTCGTCGTCGCGCGATCTGCGTGAGGAGATCAACGCCGGGCGGTTCCGCGAGGACCTGTTCCATCGGCTGAACGTGGTGCCGCTGCGCGTGCCCGGGCTGGAAGAGCGCCGCGACGACATCCCCGACCTGATCCGCGACTGCGTGCAGCGCATCGGCGCGGCGCAGAACCTGCCGCGCCGCATCTTCGGCGAAGACGCCATCGCCACGCTGCAGGTGCAGTCGTGGCCCGGCAACGTGCGCCAGCTGCGCAACGTGATCGAACGCATCCTGATCCTGGCGCCGGGCGACACCAGCCAGCCGATCTCGGCCGACATGCTGCCGCCCGACGCCATGGCGCAGACGCCGACCGGGGGCCTGGGCGCAGAGCGGATCATCGCCCTGCCGCTGCGCGAGGCGCGCGAGCTGTTCGAGCGCGAGTACCTGGAGGCGCAGATCATGCGCTTCGGCGGCAACATCTCGCGCACCGCCGCCTTCATCGGCATGGAGCGCTCGGCCCTGCACCGCAAGCTGAAGTCGCTCGGTTTCGGCGGCGCCCGGGCGCTGGAAGAGGTGGAGGGCGCATGAGCCGCGTCGCCTACGTCAACGGCCGCTTCGTCCCGCACGGCGAGGCGGCCGTGCACATCGAAGACCGCGGCTTCCAGTTCGCCGACGGCGTCTATGAGGTCTGGGCGGTGTTCGGCGGCGCGCTCGCCGACGCCGAGGGACACTTCGAGCGGCTGGAGCGCAGCCTCGGCGAGCTCTCGATCACCCCGCCGATGGGCCGCGCGGCGCTCGCCGTGGTGCTGAAGGAGACCGTGCGGCGCAACCGCGTGCGCGAGGGGCTGGTCTATCTGCAGGTGACCCGCGGCGTCGCCCCGCGCGACCACGCCTTCCCCAAGCCGGAGGTTCCGGCCAGCGTGATCTCCACCGCCCACAGCATCGACCGGGCCCTGACCGAGGCGCGGGCCGAGCGCGGCGCGGCCGTGATCACCGTCCCCGAGACCCGCTGGGCCCGCTGCGACATCAAGACCGTCGGCCTCTTGCCCAACGTGCTGGCCAAGCAGCAGGCGCGCAAGGCCGGCGCGGTCGAAGCCTGGTTCGTCGACGAGCTCGGCCTCGTCACCGAGGGCGCCTCCAGCAACGCCTGGATCATCGACAAGTCCGGCGCGCTACGCACCCGCGACACCCAGGCCAACATCCTGCGCGGCATCACCCGCGAGACGCTGCTCAAAGTCATGGCCCGCGAGGGGCTGAAGCTGGAGGAGCGGCCTTTCTCGCTGGAAGAGGCCAAGGAGGCGAAAGAAGCCTTCATCACAGGCGCCGGCACGCTGGTGCTGCCCATCGTCAGCATCGACGGCAGGCCAGTGAACGGCGGCGAGGCCGGTCCAGTGGCGAAACGGTTGCGCCGACTCTATATCGAGGAGGCGAGGCGAACCGCGATCTAGGTCACGATCTATGGGGACGGGGCCCGCGCAACGGAACTGATGTGTGGCCGCCCTCCGCGGCCGATCAAGACGAGAACAAGGGGCTAAACCCGATGAACACCGCCACTGCCGTCGACAAGAAGCAAAACCTGCAGGACACCTTCCTCAACAGCGTCCGCCGCTCCAAGACCCCGCTGACCATCTTCCTGGTCAACGGCGTCAAGCTGCAAGGCGTGGTGAGCTGGTTCGATAACTTCTGCGTGCTCCTGCGTCGCGATGGCCAATCGCAACTCGTCTACAAACACGCCATCTCCACCATCATGCCAGCCCAGCCCGTTCAGCTCTACGAACCCGGCCTCGACAGCGCCGATTGACCGCAAAAAGCGTCGATAGGAGCGTTCCTGTTCAGCGGGCGCTGGTCCTTCATCCGGACCGGGCCCGCCGCGGGGAACTGCGCGCCGCCTCCGCGCGGCTGGCCGAGGCCACGGGCCTGGCCGAGGCGCTGGACCTGAAGGTGGTCGCAGCGCTGGCGCCGCCGCTGCGCGCACCGGCGCCGGCGACCCTGCTCGGCGCCGGCAAGGTGCGCGAGATCGGCGAGCTGTGCGCCACGCTGGAGCTCGATGTGGTGGTGGTGGATGACGCCCTATCGCCGGTGCAGCAGCGCAATCTCGAGCGCGCCTGGCAGGTGAAGGTGATCGACCGCACCGGGCTGATCCTGGAGATCTTCGCCCGCCGCGCCCGCACCCGCGAGGGCCGGCTGCAGGTGGAGCTGGCGAGGCTCGCCTACGAGGCCTCGCGGCTGGTGCGCACCTGGACCCACCTTGAGCGCCAGCGCGGCGGCCTGGGCGCGATGGGCGGTCCGGGCGAAACCCAGATCGAGACCGACCGGCGGCTGATCGCCGAGAAGGTGGCGCGGCTGAAGCGGGAGCTGGAAGAGGTGCGGCGCACCCGCACCCTGGCCCGCCGCGCCCGAGGGCGGGTCCCGTTTCCGACCATCGCGCTGGTGGGCTACACCAACGCCGGCAAGTCGACCCTGTTCAACCGCCTCACCGACGCCAAGGTGGTGGCCCAGGACATGCTGTTCGCCACCCTGGATCCGACGCTGCGGCGGCTGAAGCTGCCCGGCGGGCGCCCGGCGATCCTCTCCGACACCGTCGGCTTCATCTCCAGCCTGCCGCACGAGCTGGTCGAGGCGTTCCGCGCCACGCTGGACGAAGTGAAGGAGGCCGACATCATCCTGCACGTGCGCGACATCGCCAGCCCGGAGAGCGAAGCCGAGGCCGCCGACGTGCGCGAGGTGCTCGAAGAGCTTGGCGTTGGCGAGGAAGCCGGTCAGCGAGTGATCGAGGTCTGGAACAAGATCGATCTGCTGCCGGCCGACAGCCGCGCGTTTCTGGCCCTGCGGACCGAGCGCGACGACAGCGCCGCCGTCGCCGTCTCGGCGGCGAGCGGGGAAGGGATCGAGCGCCTCACCGCGCGGCTGGCGGGACTGGTCGACGAAGGCCCGTTGCTGACCATCGCGCTCTCCGCCGGCGACGGCGAAGGCCTGGCCTGGCTCTACCGGCACGGCCGAGTGGTGGCGCGCGAGCCGGGCGGCGCGGACGACCTGATCGTCACCGCCAAGCTCGCCGCCGCGGCGCTGGCGAAGTTCGAGCTGTTGCGGCCGAGCGCCCTCTTGGGAGCGGCGGCGGAGTAGCGCACAAGCAGCGCCTTCCCAATCCCCAGCGAGCCAATTGTTCTCTTTTTGTTCTTGCCACTGCCCGAGGGACGAGGCAGAGTAGGGGCACTGGGAGACGGTCATGGCGCACACCATTTCGCGAGCGCGGTTCGACGCGGCCTGCGCATTCGTCGAGGCGAACGGCCGTCCGCTCGATGCGGCGCTGCTGCGGCATCGGCTGGGGCGGGAGTCGGCCGAGGCGGTGATGGTGGCGCTGATCGCGTTCCAGAACCCCGATGGCGGGTTCGGACATGGACTGGAGCCGGACATGCG
>Ga0209415_10002864_pt1 | contig 32270 bp, 33 predicted proteins | sample PeaSoiSIISIP2007_FD_187696 | JGI IMG/M metagenome (GOLD analysis project Ga0209415, IMG submission 187696) | Peat soil microbial communities from Weissenstadt, Germany - SII-SIP-2007 (SPAdes) (version 2) | ecosystem: Environmental > Terrestrial > Soil > Wetlands > Peat | place: Germany... | reverse complement strand
CCGTCCCGGACGAGCGAGACGAACTTCGTCCGGTCGGGGGCCTGGACGAGGTCCCAGAGGGCGTAGGCGTGCTCCACGGGAGAAGCCCGGGCGGCCCGTTCGAGCCAGCGCGCGTCGATGCCGGGTTGGAGGACCCCGGATGTCATCTCGCTCCCGAGCGCGGTCGGCTACATACCCCGGCCCCCGGACGCCGACAACCCTATGGCCCGTCCCCGCTCCGACGGCCGTGGCCGCGGCCCATCGGCCGACGCCGGAGCTTCCCGAGCACCTGCGCGCCCTCTACGACCGGTTCCCGTTCGCCCGTTCGGTGGCCGAGGACCCGATCTCCTGCGTCCAGCCGTTCCGCTCGAACCCAATGGCGGCCGAGGTCGCCGGGATCCTCGCGGCGACGCTCGCGATCGGCAACACGACCGCGATCCGCGGGTCGTTCGCCGACCTTCTCCGTCGGGCCGACGGGGACCTGCTCGCGCACCTCGTCCACGCGACACCCTCGGAGCGCGCCCGCCGGCTCGACGGCTTCCGCCATCGATGGATTCGCGGGGACCAAGTCGCCCACCTGGCGGCGCGCCTGAAGGCGATCTACGAGTCCGGTGAGACCCTGGAGAGCGCGTTCGCGACGGGGCATTCGACCGGTGGGTTTGCCGCCGGACTGGATTCTCTCGCCCACTCCCTCCGCGGTGAGGAGGGGGACCCGACCCCCGCTGGGTACCGCGTCCTGTTCCCGAGCCCGCTCGACGGTCCGGGGAGCCCGTGCAAGCGCCTTACGCTGTTCGTGCGGTGGATGGTGCGAACCGAGCCGCCCGACCTCGGCGTCTGGCGCACGGTGCCGGCCTCCGAACTGCGGATCCCCCTCGACCAGCACACGTACTGGATCGCCTACCACCTCGGGCTGACGGCCCGTCGGACGCGGAGTTGGAAGGCGGTCGAGGAGGTCACCGCGGAGCTGCGGCTCGTCGATCCGCTCGACCCGGTCAAGTACGACTTCGTCCTCTGCCACACCGGGATCTCCGGCGACTGCCCCAAGCACCGCGATCTCGCGGTCTGCGGGCCGTGCGTCGTCCGTCCCGACTGCCGCCTCTGGCGGCGCCGGAGGGCGGCGTGACGCCGGCCCCGACCGGCCTCGATCCGGGGCTCCTCGGCCGATTTCGCTCGGCCGGCGAACGGATCACCTGGCGCGACGGGCCGCGGACGAAGGGGCGGCGGAAGGCGAGCGCCACCCTCCGGATCGCCCACCTCAGCGACGAAGAGGCTCGCATCGAAGAGCGGAGCGGGGCCGGGACGTTCGCCCTCGTGGTGGAGAGCGGGCCGGTCGGCGCGCTCGTCCTGCTCCTCCAATGGGCGGACCGGGGGGAGCCGAACCGGCTCCTCACGCACGAGGCGGGTCAGGTCGAAGGGTTCGCCGCCGGCGCGCTCGAGGCGGTCTGGGTCGACGGCTCGACCGAGCGCGCCCTCGCGATCCCGCTGTCGGACGTGGTCGGCCTCGCCCGGTACGCGCTCGCCTGAGGGCGCGGTCCCGAGCGGCCGCGGCGGCCACCCAGATCTCCGGGAAGCGGTCGGGAAGCTCCGCCCAGCTCCGCACCACCGGGTACCGGACCCGGGGGAAGCGAATCCGCCGGGACGCGGCGGGCAGTCGGGGGCGGCCGGTGAACCGGACGAACGCGACCCGGGCCCGGTGGGCGGCGAGGAGGTCCGCGGGGCTGTCGCCGATGTGCAGCAGGCGGTTCGGGGGGACCCCGAGCGCCCGCGCGGCGCGGCGGATCATCGCGGGGGCCGGCTTGGCGTCGCGCCCATCCGAGGAGAGCACGATCGCGTCGAAGAACTTGGGACCGCCGAGGCGGCGGAGTAGGCCCCGGGCCGCCTCGGGTGGCTCGTAGAGGATGTTCGAGACGATCCCGAGCTTCAGTCCCCGCCGGCGCAGAGCGCGGAGCATCGTATGCGTGCCGGCGTGCCATCGCAGGTCCGCGGAGGCGATCGCGAACGCGATCCCATGCCCGACCCGATCCGGGTCGGGCCGGACCCTCGTCAGACGGGCGATCTCGTCGGCTTGGGCGTCCAGGGAGACCGACCGCCCGGTCGCCTCCCGCCGGCTCGCCCACTCCTCCATCGCCCGGACCGCCTCTTCGGCGGCGCGGACGGGGAGGCCGCCGGCGACGAGCGGTTCGACCCAGGCGAGCCGCCGGTTCCGCTCGTACGCCCGGGGGCCGGCCCGGCTGAAGGCGAGGAGGGTGTACCACAGGTCGATCGTGACGGCGAGCGGGGGTTCCGGTCCGGTCGCCCGCGGCGGCGGGGTCATAGATGCCGGCCCGGCCGACCCCACCGGGGCGGGGCCCGGTCGTACAGCTCCACCGTCCTCCGGAAGATCTCCTTCAGCCGAGGGGCGGCCTGGTCGACGTAGCATCGTCGCGCGGTCATGGCGCCGTTGGCGCCGATCCGCTCGGCCTCCGGTGGCCGGTCGAGCAGCCGGGTCAGCTTCTGGGCGAGGTCCGACGTCGATCCCGGTCGAGTGAGGAATCCGTTCACGCCGTCATCGACGAGCTCCCCCGCTCCCGCCCCACGGCTCACCACGACCGGAATCCCGTGCGTCCACGCCTCGACGATGACCAGCCCGAATCCCTCCCAGGGCGCGGGGTGGACGAAGGCATCGGCGAGGCCGTACATCGCCCGGAGCTCCTCGTCGGCGAGCGCTCCGGTGAGGACCACGCGGCCCTGGAGCCGGTGCTCGCGGACCCGGGCCTCCACCTTACGCCGCCACAGGCTCGCCTTCCCGCCACCGAGTCCCGCGGCGCTCGTCGAGAAGCTCTCCCCGCCGACGATCACGAGCTTCGCCCCGGGGAACCGCCGGGCGACCCGGACGAATGCGTCGACCGCGAGGTCCTGGCGCTTCACCGGGTCCATGCGGCCGACGGAGAGGACGATCGGGCCCTCGCCGAGCCGGTACCGCGCCCGCAGGCGATCCCGGACGGAGGAGGGGGCGGACCGCTGCTCGCGCGGGTCGAAGTACGGGTACACCTGGAACGCCCGGCCCTGGAATCCCGCGAGGATCAGGTCCTCCAGCCCGGACCGGGTGCTGACGACGATTCCGTCGAACCCCTCCATCGCCTTCAGGAAGAACCGCCGGACCGGTTCGGGGTACCCCCGGAAGTCGAGCGGGATGTGCCAGCGGAGGAGGGCGGGCGCGGCGGAGCCGATCAGCCCTCCGACGAGAACCTGCTGGAAGTCGTTCACGTACAGGAGGTCGTGGTCGGCGACCTTGGGGAGGAGCGCGAGCGCGGTCCGGGCGCTGTACTCAACGAACCCCGGATAGTCGGACAGCGACGGGCGGAACCCGCGGGGTCCATGGAACGACCGCCAGATCGTCTCCTTGAACCGGGCGTACCGGCGTCGCGTCGCCTCGGGGACCTCGAACGTCTCGAGCGTGAACCCCTCGTTCGTGGCGACTTTCGGGGGGAGGTTCGCGCCCCCGAGCGCCACCCACGTGGGCGTGCCGGACAGGCCGGCGAGCCCCCCCGCCCGGATGAGGGCCCGCATCATCGGGACGACGCCGCCGAGGTTCGGTTCGTACTCCTCGTGGAGCCGCCAGACGGGCCGGTCCCGGTCCGCCTTCGGCAGGGGCCGGATGGGCGGGGTCTGGGTATTCAGGCAGAGCCGGATCCCCATCGATCTCCCCTCCGAGGCGTCCGCCGGCGGCGACCGGACCTGCCCGCGGCGCGGAGGGGGACGCCGTAGGTGGGGCCCGGTCGATTCGCGGCAGGGTTCGCCGTGCCGTGGGGTGAGGCGGGGGTATCGAAAACCGTTCCGTTAGGCCCCACGCGCCTCTCGTGTCGGGTCGTCGACCCCCGGCAGGTAGGGGACCTTCGCGGCGAGCCGAGCCCGCTCGGCGGCGGGCGCCGCCGCGAGGCCGAGCGCGAGCGCGGCGCGGAGGAGGGCGACGTGGGTGAACGCCTGCGGATAGTTGCCGAGCGGCTGGCGATGGACCGGGTCCCACTCCTCGGAGAACAGTCCGAGCGGGCTCGCAGTGCGCAGCAGCTGGGCGAACGACCGGCGGGCGCCATCGAGGTCGCCGATCCGGGCCCGGCACTCGACCAGCCAGAACGCGCATGGCAGAAACGACCCCTCCTGCCCCCGGAGGCCGTCGGGGGCGGCGTACCGCCAGACGAACGGGCCGCGGGCGAGCACCTTCGCCACCCGGCGGACGGTGGCGACGACTCTCGGGTCGTCGAACGGGAGGAACCCGACGATCGGGATGCGGAGATTGGCGGCGTCGACCTCACGCTCGCCGAACGACCGGACGAACGTCCGCCGGCGCTCGTCCCAGCCGTGGGCGAGGATGGCCGCGCGAATCGCCTCCGCGGTCGCGCGCCACCGGGCCACCCGACGGTCGCCGCCGTAGAGCTCCGCGAGCTGGATCGCCCGGTCGACGGCGACCCACGCCATCAGCTTCGAGTGGACGAAGTGCCGGGGCGCCCCCCGCACCTCCCAGATCCCCTGGTCGGGGGAGGACCACCGAGCGGCGACCTGGTCCGCGAGGTCGAGCATCGGGCGGACCGACCCTTTCGGGACCCAGTCGAGGTCGATCCGGGCGAGGAGATTCGCCGCGTCGAGCAGCTCGCCGTAGATGTCGAGCTGGAACTGCGTGTGGGCGGAGTTGCCGACCCGGACCGGGCGGGAGTTTAGGAAGCCGGCGAGCCCGGACAGCCGGCGTTCGGTGAGGTCCGTCTCGCCGTGCGCCCCGTACAGGACCTGGAGCTCCGGGCGCCGTCCCGCGGGGCCCGGACCGAGGCGCGCCACGACCCAACCGAGGAACGCCCGCGCCTCGTCGAAGTGGCCGAGGAGCATCATCTCCTGGGCAACGAACGCCGCGTCGCGGATCCAGACGAATCGGTAGTCCCAGTTCCTTGAACCGCCCGGCCACTCCGGCAGCGACGTCGTCGGGGCGGCGACGAACGCACCGGTCGTCCGGTGCGACAGGAGCTTCAGGACGAGCTCCGAGCGCTCGACCCACGGGTGCCAACGCGCCGCGAGTCCGTGGAGCGGCGCCTCGGGACCGTGGACCCACCCGCGCCAGAATCGCTCCGTCTCGTCGAGCAGGGCGCGCACGCCCGACTCTTTCCGGGGGGCGGCCCCCCAGGAGAGATCGAACGGCGCCGACGCATCGGCGGCGAGCGCGAACCGGGCCGTGGCCCGGCCGCGGGCGACCTCGAGCGGCGCGGGGCCCCGGAGCGTCAGCGACGTCGGTCCGGCGACGGCGACCACGCCGCCCGGCGTGAGCTCGAGCTGGGCCGGCCGTCGGCCGTAGTCGAAGCGCGGCTCGAAGTACAGCTCGATGTCGGCCGGGGCGCCTTCCGCGGTCACGATCCGGACGATCCGGGCGGCGTCCTCGTCGCTCCCGCCGGCCGGCACCGGCATGAAGTCGACGACCGTGACCGATCCTCCGTCCGTCCCCTCGAACACGGTCTCGAGGATGTTCGTCGACTCGCGGTACCGTTGATGCCCCGGCGGCGCCCCGACCGGCCGGAGGAGGAACGAGCCGCCTCGGACCGGGTCGAGCAGGCGGCCGAAGACGCTCGGGCTGGCGAACTTCGGGAGGCAGGCCCAGTCGACGGAGCCGGCCCGATGGACGAGCGCCGCCGTGCGAAGGTTGCCGATCACCCCGTAGTCGTGGACCGAGGTCGGCGGCGGAAGGCGCGAGGGGGCGGGCCGGTCGACCCGCCCGATGCCGGGGGCCGCCGCCGTCCGGCGAGGACGGCCCATCCGGGTCCTACGAGCAGCCGCTCGTCGCGCCGCAGACCGTGCAGGCGTAGCAGGTGCCGGAGCGCACCATGATCCCGCCGCAGATGTGGCACGACGGGGCGTCCTCGCTCACGCCGCGGGCGCCCGGCTCGAACGTGTCGAGCGACTTCGCCGCGAACGTCTGCGACTTCGTCCCCGAGGCGCCGGTGGTCCCGGTGTGGCCGTTCCCCTCCGCGGGCGCCTCGAGGCCGATCGAACGGCGCTCGTCCTCCGTCAGGAACTCGATGGCGAGCCAGCGCGCGACGTAGTCCGGGATCGACTTCGCAAAGCGGACCTTCGGGTTGTTCGTTGCGCCCGCCGGCTCGAACCGCAGGTGGGCGAGCTTCCGGACGAGGTCCTTCAACGGTACCCCGTGCTGGAGCGCCATCGACATCGAGATCCCGAGCGAGTCCATCAGGCCGTTGACGGTCGATCCTTCCTTCGTGACGCGGAAGAACACCTCGCCGGGCCGCCCGTCGGGGTACAGCCCGACCGTGACGTACCCGTCGTGGCCGCCGACGGAGAAGTGGTGCGTGATCGCCTGCCGCTCGTCCGGGAGGCGCTCGCGGACCGGTCCGCGTGGGCCGGTCGTCGCCGCCCGTCCCTTCCCGGTCTCGTACGGCTGCGACGCCTTGCAGCCGTCGCGGTAGAGGGCGACCGACTTGATCCCGAGCTTCCACGCCTCGAGGTAGATCGCCTCGATCTCCTCGACGGTCGCCTCGTTCGGGAGGTTGATCGTCTTCGACGCGCCGCCGGAGAGGAAGGGCTGGACCGCTCCGAGCATCTTCAGGTGGCCCATCGGGGAGATCGTCCGCTTGCCGGTGCCGGGCGCGAGCGCGCAGTCGAACACCGGGAGGTGCTCGGGCTTCAGGTCCGTCGCGCCTTCAATCGTGCCGTTCGTCTCGATGTGGGCCGTGATCCGGCCGATCGATTCCTTCGAGTAGCCGAGGCTGTGGAGCGCGTCCTCGGCGGTGTGGTTGACCATCCGCATCGCGCCGCCTCCGACGAGGTTCTTGACCTTGACGAGCGAGAGCTCAGGTTCCAGCCCGAGGGTGTCGCATCCCATCAGCAGACCGATCGTCCCGGTCGGGGCGATGACGGAGATCTGGGCGTTCCGATACCCCCACATCTCGCCGGCGCGGACCGTCTCGCGCCAGGACTCCGAGGCGCCCTTGACGAGTTCCGTGAGCCGCGGGTCCGCGTTCGGAATCCTCTCCGAGGCGGCCCGGTGCTTCTCCATCACGCGGAGCATCGGCGACCGGTTCCGGTCGAACCCGGCGAACGGCCCGACGCGCCGGGAGACCTCGGCGGACATTCGGTACCCCTCGGCGGAGAGGATCGCGGAGACCGACGCCGCGAGCTCGCGCCCGGCGTCGGAGTCGTAGGCGAGCCCGTAGTGCATCAGGAGCGAGCCCAGGTTCGCGTAGCCGAGGCCGAGCGGCCGGAAGTCGTGCGAGTTCTGGGCGATCGGGGCCGTCGGGTAGCTCGAGGCGTCGACGAGGATCTCCATCGCGAAGATCATCGTTCGTACCGCTTCCCGGAACAGCGGGAGGTCGAACTGCCCCGCGTCGTCGAGGAACTTCATCAGGTTGATCGAGGCGAGGTTGCACGCGGTGTCGTCGAGGAACAGGTACTCCGAGCACGGGTTCGACGCGTTGATCCGTCCCGCCATCGGGCTCGTGTGCCAGTCGTTCGTGATGTCGTCGAACTGGACGCCCGGGTCGCCGCACCGCCAGGCGGCGTAGGCGAGCTTCCGCCACAGGTCCTTCGCCTTGTACGTCGTCGCGACGGAGTGGTCGGTCCGGTTGTACGTCTTCCAGTCGCCGTCCTTCACGACGGCGTCGATGAACGCGTCCGGGATCCGGACGGAGTGGTTCGCGTTCTGGTACGCGATCGAGGCGTAGGCCGAGTCGGGGTCGGTTCCGTCGAAGTTCGAGGAGTATCCCTCGCGGATCAGCGCGAGCGCCTTGTCCTCCTCGCGGACCTTGCAGTCGATGAAATCGAGGATGTCCGGGTGGTCCATGTTCAGGATCACCATCTTCGCGGCGCGCCGGGTCGTCCCGCCGGACTTGATCACGCCGGCGAGCGCGTCGAACGCCCGCATGAACGACACGGGGCCGCTCGCGATGCCGCCGCCGCTCAGGCGCTCGTGGCTGCCGCGGAGCGAGGAGAGGTTGGAACCGGTGCCGCTTCCGCCCTTGAACAGCCGTCCCTCGCTCGTCGCGAGGGCGAGGATCGAGTCCATGTCGTCGCCGACGGACTGGATGAAGCACGCCGAGCACTGCGGGGGCTCGCGGACGCCGACGTTGAACCAGACGGGGCTGTTGAACGCCGCCATCCGATGGACCATCAGGAAGGAAAGGCTCTCCTCGAGGCGGGTCGCCTCCTCGGCGGTGTCGACGTAGCCGAGGTCGAGCCCGTGCTGGGCGATCCAGTGCGTGACGCGGCGGATCATCCCGTCGACGGAGTTCTCGCGGCGGCCCTGGATGACGCGGAAGTACTTCGAGGCCGCGATGTTGATCGAGGTGTCCGACCAGCTCGTCGGCGCCTTGATCCCCTTCTGCTCGAAGATCACCTTGCCGTCGGCCGCCTTGATGACGGCGTCGTGGGTCTTCCACTCGACGGTGTCGAACGCGGTCTTTCCCCGGGGCACGAGCCTCGGGACCGTGATCGGCTCTCGTCCCGGTCGGGTCGGGGGGCGGGCGACCGCCTCCTCGGAGATCGTCGAGGCGCGGCGCTTTGGAACAGCCATGGTGGTTACTTCCTGGAGAGCGAGCGGTGCGCGCCCGGCTCAGGGGCGAAGGACAGGCGTTGGGGTTCCGTAACGTCGGCGGTCAGCCCGGGGAACGCCCTCGACGGGCGCCCGTTCCACGGGAGAACCGGATGCACAGAACCCGCGCCGCGTCCCTGAGACGCGTGTCGCAGACCCTCCGGACGCGGCGTAGTCTGTTGGTCTATAAGTGACCTAGGCCGGACCGGAGTGCCGCGCGCGCTCCGGCAGGCCGGAAATCGGACCGGCAGAGGCCGGAATCGGGAGGACGCGCATCGTGCAGGGCATTGTCACGCCGCAATCCCCACAATAGAGGCCGTCCTCGGCGACCCAGAGGAACTGGCCGCACCGCTCGCACTTCCTCGGGTCGTCGGGGTCGTTCCGGCAGCTCACGGCGCTCGGAGCGGCTCGGGGTATTTCGTTCTCCCGCTGGAGAGGCCAGGCCGGAGGAAACTGAGAGGGGTATGGGACCGAACCCCTCCGAGGAGGGGTTCGGGGAAAGGGTGGACGAAGGTCGCCCGTTCAGGCGTTCTTCATCTTGGCGCGGGAAATGAACCCCTTCTTGTCCAGGAAGTACATGTAACCATCCTGGCGGGTGATCTTTTCCGTGCCAACCTTCGCTTTCCGGCCCGACTTGTTCAGCTTCGTGGGGGTCTTCCACAGATACCCGTCCTTCCCGAGGTAGTACAGGTAACCCTTCTCGCGCTTGATCTGCTCCTTGCCGACCTTCTCCGCCATTTTCGGCGACCTCGTCGGCGGCATGGAATCCGCTCCTATTTGAATGTAGGGTCCGACTCACGCCGAAGAAACGTGTTTTCCCTGACGATAAACGGCCACCGGAACGGTGCCGATCCGGTAGGCGATCCGGTCGGCCGAAGGGACATCGAACAGAACGAAATCCGCCGACCGGCCGGCGGCGATCGTGCCCGCCCGCTCGTCGGCGCCAACGGCGTGCGCGGCGTTCACCGTCGAGGCGGTGAGCGCCTCCGACGGCGTGAGGCGCGCCGAGTAGACGGCGTGGGCGAGGACGAGCGGCATCGACTCGACCGGAGAGTTCGGCGACAGGTCGGAGCCGAGCGCGACCGGGACGCCCGCGTCGACCATCTCACGGCCCGGGCTCGATAGCGAGGAGAGCGAGGCGAACGGCGTGACGGGGAGCAGGACGGCGGTCACGCCGGCCTTCGCGAGCTTCGCGCGGTCGTCGGCGGGCGCTGTCAAGAGGTGCTCCGCCGACCGGGTCCCGAGGTGGGCGGCGAGGGCCGCGCCCCCCGAGTAGACGAACTCGTCGGCGTGGATCTTGGTGCCGAGCCCGAGCGCGGCCGCGGCCCGGAGGATCCGCTCCGACTGCGACGGCGTGAAGAATCCCGGCTCGCAGAAGACGTCGACGAACTTCGCGAGGGTCCGACGCGCGACCTCGGGGATCGTCCGACGGACCATCTCCTCGACGTAGGCGTCGGGGTTCTCGGCCCGCTCGGGCGGCACCGCATGAGCACCCAGGTAGGTCGGCACGAGGTCGAGGCCTGTCGACGCGGCCAGCTTCGGGATGAGTTCGAGGAGTCGGAGTTCGCCGGAATGGGTGAGGGCGTAGCCGCTCTTCACCTCGGCCGTCGTCGTGCCCGTGCGGAGCATACGAGCGAGTCGCTCGGATGTCTCCGACAGCAACGCCGGAGCGGTCGCCTTTCGCGTGAGCCGTACGGTGCGAAAGAGGCCCCCGCCGGCCGCGGCGATCTCGAGGTAGGTTGCCCCGCGGATCTTCCGCTCGACCTCGTCCGACCGGTCGCCGGCGAACAGGACGTGCGTGTGGGCGTCGACGAAGCCGGGCACCACCGTCCCGCCGCCGGCGTCGACCTCGACTCCGCCCCGGCGGAGGTGGACCGACCGGCGAACGAGCCGCTCGGGGCCGACGCTCGCGAACACCCCGTCCCGGACCGCGAGGGCGGCTCCGTCGATTCGGGAAAGTTCGGACGCCGCCGCCCCGACGCGCGGGATCGGGCCGGTCCGGAGCGTCGCGAGTTCGCCAATCCCCGTGACGAGGAGGTCGACGCCGGTCATGGCTGGAGGATCGTGTGGCTCAGGAGGTCCCGAGCCGTGCGGGCCCCGGCGAACGAGACGTTCGCCTCCGACTCGAGGGCGTCGAGCTCCTTGTACCGGCTCGAAAAGTGCGTGAGGAACAGGGCCTGGACCTCCGCTGCCTTCGCGAGTTGGGCGGCCTGCCGGGCGGAGGAGTGGCCCCACTTGTTCGCCTCCTCCTCGAGCTCGGCGCCGACGGTCGCCTCATGGATCAGGAGCGTCGCCCGGTGGGCGAGCTTCTCGATCTCGTGGGTTGGGGCCGTATCGCCGGAGTAGACGATCGCGCGGCCGGGCCTCGGGGGTCCCATGACGTCCTCCGGACGGACGAGGCGGTCGTCGACGCGGACGGAATCGCCGGCCTCGAGCCGGGCAAAATCCGAGCCACGGATTCCCAGGGAGCGTGCGAGCGCCCCGTCGAACCGTCCGCGCTTGGGACCTTCTTCGAGGCGGTAGGCGAGCGTCGGAACGGGGTGGTCGGCGACGGCCGAGCGGACCGAGTAGCCGTCGAGTTCGACCGACTCGCCGGGGCCGAGCGCGTGGGTCTCGACGGGGAAACGGAGGGTGAAGTAGCCGAGCTTCAAGACCTGGTCGAAGATCTCCTTCGCGTCGGGCGGACCGTAGAGGTCGAGCGGCTCGGTCCGGTGGTTGAGGCACATGCTCTGGATCAGCCCCGGAAGTCCGAGGAAATGGTCCCCGTGGAAGTGGGTGATGAAGATCCGCCGGACGCGCATGAACGAGGCGCTCGACTGGAAGAACTGCCGCTGGGTCCCCTCGCCGCAGTCGAACAGGACGAGCTCGCGCTCGGTGTCGAGGGCGATCGCGCTCGCCGACCGCTCCTTGGTCGGCCACGAACCGGCCGTTCCGAGGAAGGTGAGTTGCATCGACGGCCGGAGCGGCCCGGCGGCTTAACACCGTGGTGGCGGCGCCTGTGGGTCAACCGTTTGTACTCCGCCGGACCTCGGAAGTTCGGCATGGTTGACTGGGACCGGGTGGAGCGCCTCCGCTCGAAAGGATGGGACTGGGAGCGGCTCGCCGAGGACCCCAAGGTCGACTTCCATGCGGACGAGGCGGCGGGCGACCCGGGCCGCGCGCTCCGGGCGCTCTACTACCAACGCAAGTCGAAGACCAAGCGCCGCTCCTCGTCCGAAGCGGCGGCCGCCGGAGATGCCGCCGACCCCGAGAAGCGGTGGACGTTGGAGCGCGTGGCCGCGATCGTCGCCCCGTTGTTCGCGGTGTGGTTCCTGATTGCCCTCGTCGTCCCCTCTCCGGTCGGAACGTTCCTTCCCGCGATCCCGTACCTCGTCATCCTGATGCTCCTCGCGATCGGGCTGCTCGCCTTCGCCCTGCTCCGTTCCTCCAGCCGATGGAACACGGCGATCCGGAACAGCCTGATCGCCGGCGTCGTGCTTGGGATCGTCGTCTCCGGGTCGCTCGGCGTCGCGGCGCTCGTCAGCGGTTGCCCGACGCTCACGGCCGCCACGACCGGCGAGCCGAGCTCGTTCCAGAAGGCCTCCAACCCGCTCTGGGCGGTCAACGGCGCGTCGGTGTTCTTCTTCTACGGCTCGGCCGCGTGCCCGTACTGCTCCGCGTCGAGTTGGGCGATGGTCGTCGCCTTAGAGGCGTTCGGGAGTCTGTCGAGTACGCAATTCGATCGCTCGAGCACGACGGACGTCTACCCGAGCACGCCCGAGGTCGTCCTCGCGAGCGCTGTCCTGCAGAGCAAGTACGTCGACCTCCAGGTCGCCGAGACCACGAACGACAACCAGATCACCTCCCCGGCGACGTCCGGCTGCTACCAATCGGCGTACGTGAGCACCTACGACTCGGTCGGCAGCATCCCGTTCGTCGTGATCGGCGGGCAGTACTTCCACGTCGGCGCGATGGTGAACCCGGCGACCCTCCAGGGGCTCACAGCGTCCCAGGTCCAGGGGCAGATCGACAACCAGTCCGGGGCTGCGTGGAACGCGATCAGCCCGACCGCCTACCTGCTGGAGGCGTTCCTCGTGAAGACCGACGGCGGCCAGCCGACGAGCGTGGCGACGAATCCGAACGTGGCGCCCCTTCTGGCGCAGATCCACTAGGGCGGCGACCCGGGCGCCATGAGGGCCGAGTCCGCCCATGCGGCGCTCCTCCTGATGATTATCGCCGGCCTCGGCCTGGCGGTCTTCGCGACCCTCGAGACGTACATCCCGGCCCTGCAAAGCGCGTGTTCCGTGAACCCATTCCTCTCGTGCTCGAAGGTGGACACAAGTGGCCACACCACGACGTTCGGGATTCCCGACTGGTCGGTCGGCGTCGGAGGATTCCTTTTCCTGCTCGCGCTCGATATCCCGCTCTACCGGACGTGGCGGCGCGATCTGCTGACCGGGGTGGTGGTCGTCTCCTTCCTCGGCCTCGTCACCTCCGCCTACTTCGCCTACGTGGAGCTCGCCATCATCCACGCGCTTTGCCCGGTGTGCTTCTCGACGTACGTCGCCGACGGGCTCGTGTTCGTCCTGGCGCTCTGGCTGTTCCTGGCCGGGCGGGGGAGCGACCGTCCGGCACGGGACTCCGACGACTCTCCGGAGAAGACCGAGTCGGCTCCGCCCGCTCCGTGACGGAATCGTCGGTCGGATCTTCCGTCAAAGCGGAAGTAGTCGCGTCCCCATCCGCGTAGGATGGTCGACTGGGACCTCGTGGAGCGACGCCGCTCCAAGGGGTGGAGCTGGGACCGGATCGCGGAGGATCCGAAGGTCGATTTCCATGCCGACGACGCCGCGGGGGAGCCGGGTCGCGCCCTTCGCGCCCTCTACTACCAGCGGAAATCGAAGAGCCGACGGCGGTCGGGCTCGAGCGAAGGGGCGGAGGGAGGGGCCACCGACCCGGAACGACGCTGGTCCCTCGAGCGGATCGGCGCGATCCTCGTCCCCTTGTTCGGGGTCTGGTTCGTCCTCGCGCTGCTGATCCCGTCGCCGGTCGGAACGTTCCTCCCGGCGATCCCGTATCTCGTCCTCCTCACGCTCGCCGCGGTCGGCATCTTCGCGTTCGCGCTGCTCCGGTCCGCGAACCGGTGGACCACAACGATCCGCAACAGCCTCGCGATCGGCGTGGTGCTCGGTCTCGTCCTCGCCGGGATCTTCGGAGTGTCCGCGCTCGTCAGCGGCTGCCCGACGCTCACGGGCGCGACGACGGGCGAGCCGGGCTCGTTCCAGAAGGCGAACGACCCCGCGTGGACGGTGAACGGCGCGACGGTGTTCTTCTTCTACGGCTCGACCGCCTGCCCGTTCTGCTCTGCGTCGAGCTGGGCGATGGAGGTCGCGCTCCGGGCGTTCGGCACCCTTTCCGGGACGTCGTACGACCGGTCCAACCCGGGCGACCAGTATCCGAGAACTCCCGAGGTCGTCCTCTCCGGAGCAACCCTCCAGAGCCCGTACGTGGACCTCCAAGTGGCCGAGTCCACCAACGACAACCAGATCACCTCCGCCCCGACCTCCGGCTGCTATCAATCGGCCTACCTGAGTACCTACGACGCCCTCGGCACCATCCCGTTCATCGTGATCGGTGGACCCTACCTGCACATCGGGGCGGTGGTCAGCCCGGCGACTCTCGCCGGTCTGACGGCCCCGCAGGTTCAGGGCCAGATCGACAACCAGTCGGGGGCGGCGTGGAACGCGATCAGCCCGGCGGCCTACCTACTCGAGGCATTCATCGTGAAGACGGACGGCGGCCAGCCCGCGAGCGTGGCGAACAACCCGTCGGTCGCCTCGCTGCTGAGGCAGATCCACTAACCGAGTCGCTCGGCGCCCGCGGCCCTACTTGACGAACGGGTGGGCGGAAGCGTCCCGGCGGCGCTGATCCTCGGCGCGTACCAGCTCGTTCGCCCGCACGATCTTCTTCACGGACGCATGGAACTTGTCGAGGTGGTCGCCCCGGACCCCGACGAGCATCCGGTCGTCGGCCATCTGGGTGAAAACGCGGGAGCCGATGCACCCCATCGACACCGCGACGCCCGCGCCCTGGTTCAGCGTCGGGACGATCGCGCACATCGGACGGCCGTTCATCGGCACCGGTCCGCTCGCCGCCTCCATCGCCAGCATCGCCGACTTCGGGCGGGCGAAGAACAGCACGTTCGTGGGGGCGAGCGGGAGCGAGCCGAGCGGCCCGTACGCCACGTACTTCGGCGCCGTCGCGTTCCGGGGAATCTTCCCCTCGTCGCCGGGGTTTAGGTACCCCTCCTTCTGCATCATCCCGACCGTCGCCATCAGTCGCGCGCCGAGCTCCCCCTCGGGGGCCGCACCGAGCACGAAGGCGCCGATTTCGCAGGCCTCGTGGGCGGGAAGGGCGGCGTAGAACGCATGCTTCTGGCCCTCGGCGAAGAACGTGCAGACCGATGGCACCCCACCGGGATGCTCGGCGACGCCCTCCGGCGGGGCGTCCAGGTACGTCACTTGGACCGGAGTCTGGTCAAGTTCGAGGTCGCGGGAGAGGTCGGTTGCGATCTGGCGGAGGTGGTCCGTCATGGAGCGTCGACACCCCCACCCATCGATGGGTATTGATGGTTTCCAAATGGAAAGCAACTCGTACGGAGGTGGCCGGTGGACGGGACCGGCCCGCCCGGCCAGGCCCGTCCGCCCTGCCGTCGGACGCCGTGGTGATTCGCGTTATATAGCCGACCTTTTTCGGCGCCCCCGGGAACCTCGACATGGTGGCAGACCCGTACGCAACGCTCGCCGCAGGGATCGCAATCGCCGGCGGCTTGATTGGCACTGGAATGGCCCAGTCGGGTATTGGCGCCGCCGGCATGGGGATCATCGCCGAGAAGCCCGAGAAGTTCGGCCAGGTGCTGTTCTTCTTCGTGATCCCGGAGACGCTCTGGATCATCGGATTCGTGCTGGGCATCATCCTGCTGCTCGGGATCATCCACCCGTAGTCCGGACCGGGTCGGTTCGCCGATGAGCATCGACCGCCTCGTCGAGGAGATTCGCCTCCGTTCGGAGGAGGCGATCCGCAAGGAGGCCGACCGTCAGAGGGCCGAGGAAGCCCGGATCATCGGAGACCGCGACCGCCGAATCTCGGCCGCCCAGGCGGACTCGAAGCGGCGGGCGGAAGTCGACATCGCGCGGGAGCGAGCGCAGAAGCTCGCCAGCGCGAAGCTGCAGGCGCGCAAACTCGTCTACGAGGCGAAGGAGCGCCAAATGAACGACTCGATCGCCGGGACCCGGGCGATCCTCGCGAACTTCACGAAGTCCGATGACTACCCGAGGGTGCTGAAGCGGATGGCCGCAACCGCCTCCGAGCGGCTCGGCAAGCCGACGAAGGTGATGGGGCGCGCCGATGACGCGACCCTCCTGAAGAAGGTCGCCGGATCGAACTACGACCCGACCCCGATGCCGATCCTCGGCGGACTGGTCGCGGAGAGCGCCGACGGCTCCCGACGGCTGAACCTGTCGTTTGACGAGCTGCTCCGACTGCGCGAGGACAAGGTTCGCGACCTCCTCGCCCGCTAGAGGCTCGGTATGGCCGGCTCTCCGTACGCGAGCGCGCTCGGGCGCCTGAAGGCGATCACCCCATCCCTCCTCCCGAAGGAGGCCTACGTCCCGCTCGTCGCCGCGAAGGACGTCGGAGAGGTGACGAAGCTCCTCGAGCCGACCCCGTACGGAGCGGAGATCGCGCAGTCGGCCGCGAGCTACAAGGGAGCGCCGCTTCTCGAGGTCGCGATCAACCGCACGTTCGTTCACCGCAACCGCCTCGGGTTCCAGTCGGCGCCCTTCGCCGGCCGCGCCGCGGTCGGCGCGTACCTCCGCAAGTGGGATATCCAGAACATCGGCCTCATCCTCGCCGCGAAGGCGCAGGGTCGCTCCGTCGCGGAGACCGAGACGTTCCTCGTCTCGACCCGCGAGATCCCCGCCGGCCTGATGGCGGGACCGATGTCCCTCGATGACTTCCGCGGGCTCCTTCAGCAGCCGACGCTCGACGCCATCGCGCAGTCGCTTGTGAAGTTCGGTTACGGCGGCGTGCTCCTCCCGCGGATGGAGGCGTACGACCGCTCCCACGACATCTTCCCCCTCCTCGTCGCGCTCGACCGCTTCTACTACGAGCAGCTCCTCGAGGCGACCCGGTTCTTCCAGGGGGACGAGTGGGTCGTCCGCCAGTTCGTCCAGAGCGAGATCGACGTGCGGAACGCCCTACTTCTCTTGAAGGGGAAGGACGCGGAGCTCCCGGTCGAGCCGGTCCAGGAGCGGTTCCTCGATGGGGGCACCATCCCCCGCACGACGGTGGCGGAACTCTACGGGGCCCGGACCGTCGCGGAGCTCGTCACGTCGCTCGAGGGCCGGTTCCCGACGCTCCCGGAGGGGAACGCGATGTACCAGAGCGACCGGAGCCTTGCCGGCTATGAGGCGGCGCTCCAGCGGGACCGGGCCGTCCGGGAGCTGAAGCGGATGCGGGCGTATCCGCTGTCAGTTTCGATCATCTTCGGCTTCCTGATGTTCTCCGAGCTCGAGCGCGCGGACCTGCGGCACATCGTCTACGGGAAGCTCTACGGCCTGCCCGACGCCCGGATCCAGGACGCGCTCATCGTCCCGCGGCTCTGAGGCCCCGCGGCCCCGAAGGGCGGTCGAAGCCTACGGCGAGAGGGCTGTGGTCGCGGTGGATTCCCGGAGGATCGGTGCCGGCTCCCGCGACGGCGGGGCGGTGTGGGTCCGGTTCGACCGGAGCGGCTTGAATTCGCGGCCGTTCCCCGAGTAGAACTTCGAGAAGTATTCGACGAAGATCAGCCGCGCGCCCTGGATCCCGGGCTCGAAGACGCCGAGGATCAGGTTGAAGATCTGTCCCGCGAGGAGAATGACGATCCCCCCGACCACGAGCAGGATCGCACCGCCGCCCCAGATGAGGCCGCTGTGCCCATCCGCGCCGATCGCGATCGTGTTGATCACGGAGGCGAGGACGACCGACGCGAGCAGGATGCCAATCAGTCGGGTGTACGAGAGCACGTGGCTGAGGACCTCGATGATCCCCATAATCCCCTGCTGGAGCCCCTCGCCGAACGCGAAGAGGAGCGCGCCGGCAATGACGAGCCCGAGGGGGACGTACAGGTCGAGCGGGTGGCCGAGCGTCCCGTGGATGAGGCCGAGGCCGAGGAGCGAGATCCCGAAGGTCGCCGCGATGCCGCCGACCTTCGCGAGCGCGTGGCGGAACTTGTGGTGGAAGTACTCCTTGAGCGCGCCCAGCGCGAAGCCGAAGACGACCATCGCGATGCCGATGTACCCGGCGATGACGAGAAGCGTCCCGACGTGGTGGAGCGGGTCGAACGGTGAATGGTAGCCGGGGATCACCTGGGCGCCGAAGAACGCGTTGAAGAACAGGCCGAGGCCGATCGCGATGACGCAGCCCGGAAGGATCGCGTAGGCGAGCGACCGCATTCCCGTCGGGGCGATGATCATCTTGAGGAAGTTCTTGATCGGACCCGGGACGTACTTGCGTCCGGGGAACCCGGCGATCATCCACACGCAGAAGCCGAGGATGACGAGTCCGTACCCCCAGTCGGCCAGCATCAGGCCAAAGAAGATCGGGAAGACGAACGCGAAGACGAGGGTCGGGTCCCACTCGGTCGCTTGCGGGAGGGAGTAGAACCGGATGAAGAACTCGTAGCGCCGGATCCCGCGCTTGTTTTCGATGAACGTCGGCGGCTCCTCCGTCGTCGGGATCTCGAAGATCGCCGCCCGGTCGCTGACGGCAGCGAGGAGCGTCGACGTGAGCTGCCCGAAGTTCCGCTTCGGCACCCACCCCTCGAGAGTGAACGCACTCTGGCTCGTCCCGAGTCGGCTGTGAACGTCCAGCTTCCGGTTCTCGATGTCGAACGACTCGGCGAGCGCCACCACGCGCGGGTACCAGTCGCGGGCAATCTCGGTGAGTCGGGCCCGGATCTCCCCGAGCCTCGAGTCGACCTCGGCGAGGCGATTCCGCATTGTCGGAATCTCCTCCGCGGCGGTCCCCTCGAGCTTCGGAGCGCCGACGAGGCGCACGCCGTTGGCTTGGGCGGTCCTCGTGACCGCCTCGATCTCGCTCGTCGCGACGGCGACCAGGAATCGGACCGTCTTCTTCCCCGCCGGGTGGATGGTGACCGGCACCCCTTGGAGCGCCGGCGTCGCCGCCCGCCAGCTCGCGACCGCATCGGCGGTACCCTCCCCGAAGAGGCCGACGGCGCTTTGGGCGCTCAGGTCGTTGAAGCGGCCGGTGTAAAACGAGAACCGCGTGAGGAGGTCGATCGTTTCCTCGAGCGTCCGTCGTTCGGTCAGGAGTTGGTCCTCCTCCCGCTTCAGCCGGCCGACCTCCTCGTCGACCGGGACGGTCCGCGCGGCGGCGAACAACGATTCGACGTTCTCGAACGAGAACGGGGCTCCCGTCGGGGTGGCAGGGAGCGCCGCGAGCAGCCCGCGGAACCGGACGAGTTGATCGGCGACCTGGCGCTGGAGTTCGCTCGCCCGCTCGGGCCCGAACTGTTCGAGCGCCTCCTTCGAGACCGGCTCGACCTGGATTACCCCGAGGTCGTGGAGGACCGACAGGACGACTTCGCGGTCGTCGTTGAGGGCGATGACCGCCACTTTGGAGAACGCTACCGGACGCAGGAACGGCACGGGGAGCCTCGCAGGTTCAGTCGGAGCGGAATTCTCCGAGGGTCGCGTCGAGGAGCTTCGCCTCGAGCTTCGCGAGCTCCGACTTCGAGCGGCTGGCGACCTTCGCCGCGTCGGCCTCGCCGACCTTGACGACGGCGGCCGTATCGGTGGCGAGGGACGCGCGGGCGCGCTCGATGGCGGCGTCCGCCTCCCGCTCGGCGGCGGCTTTCGCGACCCGCACCGACTCCTCGGCGGAGTGGGCGAGCTGTTTCAGACGCTCTCCACCCTCGGTCGCGAGCGTTCGGAACTTCGCCTCAGCCTCCGTCTCCGTGGCCTTCAAGCGCTTCAGCGCCTCGATCGACTCAGACGGACCCGGCGACCCGGCCGTGGATTCGGACATTAGATCCCTCCCAAGTACGCAAGGATCAGGTAGGCGACGACGAGGAGCACCGCGAGGCGGACGGCGAGGGAGAGCGACATCATCCGGCGGAACCGGGCGACGGCGAGGTTCGCGTTAGGCGAGGGCCACATCGGTCCCGGCCGCCTCCTCGGCTTCCATCTTCCTCTTGACGGTTTTCAGCATGCTGAACGCGTCCCGCTCGAGCTCGTCGAATCGGAACTTGATGTACCGCACCGTTCCCTGGAGGCGCGGGATCAGGACGTTCTCGATCGCGCTCGCCCGGCGCTTGGTCTTCTCGATCTCCCGGAGGAGGCGCCGGAGCGCGTTCTCCTTCTCCGCGATGTCGAGGATCACCTGGTAGATCCCCTGGAAGTGGCGGATCGACTCCATGATCGGGGTCGGCAGGTCGAGGAGCTCCGGCGTCCCGACCGGACTGTAGGCACCACTGTCGACTCGGGGCGTCTTGACCCCCATCACGTTCTTCGTCGAGACCTTCACCGGGAGGATCTCAGGAAGCAGCATGGAGATCGACTCGAGCCGAGTGGGACCCTCCATCATCTCGGCCTGGCGGATCGAGACATAGCCGCGCTGGATCTTCTTCTGCAGGTCCCCCCGGAGGGCGAGCGCCTGCTTCGAGAGATTGAAGAACTCGGCGATCAGCGCGGAGCGCTTCAGCTTGAGGAGGTTGAGCCCCTTCTTCGCGAGCACAATGCGCCGGCGCGTCCGCAGCAGTTCGAGCCGCGTCGGACGGATGTTCTCCTGCGCCATCGTTTCGTCCCCGGCTCCCGGCCGCCTACGCCGCCTTCTTGGACCGGTACTTCGCGATGAACTCCGGCTTGATCCGCTTCAGCTCCGCCTCGGGGAGCTCGGAGAGGATGTCCCAGGCGATCGCGAGGCTCTCGTCAATCGAGCGGTCCTCGTCGGGTCGCTGGTTTACGAACTCGTTCTCGAACCGCTCGGCGATCCGGAGATAGATCCGGTCGACTGCGGTGAGCGAATCCTCGCCGACGATCGCGGAAAGCGCCCGCTGGTCCTTCCCGGTCGCATAGCTCGCGTACAGCTGGTCGGCGACTCCGCGGTGGTCCTCCCGTGTGCGGTCCTTGCCGATCCCCTGGTTCATCAATCGCGAGAGCGACGTCAGCACGTCGATCGGGGGATAGACGCCGCGCCGCTGGAGGTCTCGACTCGCCACGATTTGGCCCTCGGTGATGTACCCGGTCAGGTCCGGGATCGGGTGCGTGATGTCGTCGGCGGGCATTGTCAGAATCGGCAGCTGGGTGATGGAGCCCTTGCGGCCGTGGATCTTGCCGGCCCTCTCGTAGAGAGTGGCGAGGTCGGTGTAGAGGTAGCCGGGGTAGCCGCGTCGGCCAGGGACCTCTTCCCGAGCGCTCGCGATCTCTCGGAGGGCCTCACAGTAGTTCGTCATGTCGGTCAGCACGACGAGGATGTGCATGTCGCGCTCGTAGGCGAGGAACTCTGCCGTGGTCAACGCCATTCTCGGCGTGATGACCCGTTCCATCGACGGGTCGCTCGAGAGGTTGAGGAATACGACCGTGCGTTCGAGGGCGCCGGTCGACTCGAACTCCTTCAGGAAGAAGTTCGCCTCCTCGCTCGTGATCCCCATCGCCGCGAAGACGACCGCGAAGTTCTCGGAGGAGTTCCGGAGCTTCGCCTGTCGAACGATCTGCGCCGCGATTTGGTTGTGCGGAAGGCCCGCCCCGGAGAAGATCGGGAGCTTCTGTCCGCGAACGAGCGTGTTCATCACGTCGATGTTCGAGAGGCCCGTCTGGATGAACTCGCTCGGCTCCTCGCGGCTGTACGGGTTCATCGCGTTCCCGACGATCTCGAGCCGGTGCTCGGAAACGATGCGCGGGCCGCCGTCGCGCGGCTCGCCGAGGCCGTTGAAGACTCGACCGAGCATCTCGTCGGAGACCGGTAGCTGCGCAACTTCCCCGAGGAACTTGACCGAGGTGGCGTTGACGTTCATGCCCATCGTCGGCCCGAACACCTGCACGATCGCGAGCCCCTTCCGCGAGTCGAGCACCTGTCCCTGGCGTCGGGTGCCGTCCGGGAGCGCGATCTCGACGATCTCCCCGTAGGCAGCGTTCGCGACGTCGCGGACGAACAAGAGCGGTCCGGAGATCCGGTCGATTGTTCGGTAGTCGACCGGAACGCTCGGCTCCGGGGTTTTCGACTGGGACTTTGTGCTCGCCATCGCCTACGCCCCCCCGGCCGCCGCGAGTGACGTGGTCATCTCGGTGTCCATCGCATCGAATTGAGCCGTCATTTCAGCTTCGGGGATCCACTTCATCCGGCTCAGCTTCTGCCGGACCGGGAGTTTCTGGATGTCGCCGACGAGGGCGCCCTTTCCGATGGCGTCCTGCTCCCGGTCGCCGAAGGTCAGGATGGCCCGGAGCATCCGGTATTGCTTGCCGATCGACGTGTAGGTGTCCACGTCGTCGTACGCCGACTGCTGGAGGTAGTCCTCCCGAAGCATTCGTGCGACGTCGAGAATCCCCTTCTCGCGCTCGGGGAGTGCGTCGACCCCGACGAGTTGAACGATCTCTTGGAGCTCCGACTCCTTCTGCAAGGTCTCGAGCGCCTTCTGGCGAAGCTGGACGAAGTCGCCCGCGAGATGGTCCTTGTACCAGGGTGCGAGGTCCCCGACGTAGAGCGAGTAGCTCTGAAGCCAGTTGATCGAGGGGAAGTGGCGGCGGGAGGCCAGGCTCGCGTCGAGCGCCCAGAACACCCGCGTCACGCGGAGTGTGTTCTGACTTACCGGCTCGGAGAAGTCGCCGCCGGGGGGGCTGACGGCGCCAACGACCGTGACCGACCCCGGGCGGCCCTCGGGGGAGACGGTGATGACGCGGCCCGCTCGTTCATAGAACTCCGCGACCCGCCGGCCGAGGTAGGCGGGGTACCCCTCCTCGCCCGGCATTTCCTCGAGACGGCCGGAGATCTCCCGCATCGCCTCGGCCCATCGGCTGGTCGAGTCGGCCATCAGAGCGACGTCGTAGCCCATGTCCCGGTAGTACTCCGCGATCGTGATCCCGGTGTAGACGCTTGCCTCCCGCGCCGCGACCGGCATGTTCGAGGTGTTGGCAATCAGGATCGTCCGCTCCATGAGCGGGCGCTTGGACTTCGGATCTTGAAGGTTCGGGAACGTTGCCAGAACCTCCGTCATTTCGTTCCCACGTTCTCCGCAACCGACGTAGACCACGACGTCGGAATCGGCCCACTTGGCGAGCTGTTGCTGACACACCGTTTTTCCCGATCCGAAGGGTCCCGGAATGCACGCGGTGCCCCCTTTGGCCACGGGAAAGAAGGTGTCAATGGCTCGTTGTCCGGTCACCAGCGGGATGCCCGGGGCGAGCTTCTGCTGTACCGGTCGGGGAATTCGGACCACCCACTTCTGGGAGAGTCCGAGCGGCTGTTTCCCGGCGGCGGTGCGGACGGTGCCGATGGTCTCGCGAATCGTGAAGCTGCCCGGCTTCAGGTCCTCGAGAGTTCCGGAGACCCCCGGGGGGACCATGATCTTGTGGAGAATGAGCGGGGTTTCCTGGACGGTCCCGAGGATCGCACCGGGCGTGATCTCACTGCCGACCTTCGCGGTCGGGGTAAACTCCCACTTCTTCGACTCGTCGAGCGGCGCGGCGACGAAGCCACGAGTGATGAAGTCGCCGAGGTTCTTCTGCAGCACGTCGAGCGGCCGCTGGACTCCGTCGTAGATCGACTTGAGGAGGCCCGGGCCGAGCTCGACCGATAGGGCCTGGCCGGTGTTGTCGACCTTGTCACCGGGCCGAACGCCGGTCGTGTCTTCGTACACCTGGACGGTGGCGGTGTCGCCGACCAGCCGGATGATCTCGCCGACGAGCCCGAGGTCGCCGACGCGGACAACGTCGAACATCTTGGCGCCTGTGAGGCCTTCGGCGATGACGACCGGACCGGATACCCGTGCGACTGTTCCCATCGATTCCTCACTTCGGCATCGCGAGCGTGACGCCGAGAACGCGCTTCGCGAGCGCTTCGACGCTCTCGACCTCGTACTCCCCGGTCGGCCCGGGGACGAAGACGACGAGCGGGGAGAGGGACGATTCGGCCGCGGCCCGCTGGGCGTCGGTGAGCGACTTGCGGACCGACTGGCTCGCGACGACGAGGCTGAACCGGCCCGCGCCCATCGCCTTCTGGAATTCGTGTCCGGCCGTGTCCGGGGTCACTTCGACCACGTCTTTCATGCCGATCAGCCGGAAGCCGATTGCGAGTTCGCGCTCGCCCAAGACGACGGTTCCACCGTCGCCCGGTGGCGCTTCCGGCATGGCGGCCCCGGCGGGGTCTCGTCGTATTTAACGGCTCCCCCGACGACGGATTTCACCGTCGGTGCGAATGGAAAATCCGCGCCGAAATGCGGTCCGGGCGCGCTACTTGTACGTCGAGTTGTGGACGTGCCCTTCGTCGTCCGTGATCGTGATGCATTCCCCTTCGCACTCGAAGAGGCACGCCTCGCACACGATGCACTCCGGGCCGTTCACCGCGAGCGACTTCTCGCCCCGGAATTGGAACTTGGCGCCAATCGAGGCGTCGTCGACCAGCTCGGGGAACTGGTCCCGCGGCTTCAGCTCGAAGACGTTCACCGGGCAGACGTCGCGGCAGTGCGCGCACCCTGTGCACTTCTCGAGCACGATATCGACTTGGACCATCCGCTGCCTCGGTGGCGGTTCGACGGGTGGTTTCGTATTTAGGGTTTCTTGCGGCGGCGCGGCGGCTCGGGTTCCGGGCGTCGGATTCTCGCCCGGGCGACCCGGTCAAATCGACGGTTGTCGACCGCCCCGGTAGGCTATTTCCGTCCCGGTCGCCGTCGGGACGGTCGTGGGGAACGTCCTACTCGGCACGAGCGGGTGGGACTACCCCGAGTGGACCGGCCGGGTGTACCCGCCCCACGGCGTCCGCGACCGTCTCCGGTACTACGCGAGCCGGTTCGCGACGGTGGAGGTCAACTCCACGTTCTACCGGCTTCCGACGGTCGCCGTCGCGGAGTCGTGGGCGCGACGCACGCCCGGAGGGTTCCGGTTCGCCGCGAAATTCCCCCAAACGATCACCCACGACCGGCGCCTCGTCGGTACGGGGGAGGAGCTGAAGCGATTCCTCGCGATCGTCCGCCCGCTCCAAGCGGCGGGCAAGTTCGCCGCCGCCCTCCTGCAGCTCCCGCCGTCGCTCAAGTTCGAGCCCGCCACGGTGCGGGGGTTCTACGAGAGCCTCCCGCCGGACCTCCCGGTGGCCGTCGAGTTCCGGGAATCGAGCTGGCTCGAACCGGCGTCGTTCGACCTATTGCGCGAATTCCGGCTCGCCTACACGGTCGTGGACGAACCGATGCTCCCGATCCGCCTCGAGACGACGGCGCCGTTCGCCTACGTCCGGTGGCACGGGCACGGCCGAGACGTCTGGTACGACTACACGTACTCCGCCGACGAGCTCGCCGGCTGGGTGCCGAGGGTGCGGGAGCTGAGCGAGCGGGTAGCCGAAGTGTACGGATTCTTCAACAACCACTTCCGCGGCGACGCGGCCGTCAACGCCGAGGCACTCCGCGACGCCCTCGGCGTCGGACCCCCGCCCTGGTCGGCCCGGCTCGGGTAGTTCGGGCGCCCCGCGGAACCCGCCGAGTCCGGACTCACCGGAGCGGTGGCAGTCGGGTGAGCGAGACCTATTAGCCTCCGGGACGGAGCGAGCGCGACCATGAGCGGCCCGCCACCGACGAGCGATCCTCCCTCCGAACCCTTGGACGGAGCGACCCCGGCCCCGTCGACGCCGGCCGTCGGCCTACTCGCCAAGCACGCGAAGCTGACCGGGACGCTGGTGGTCGTCGGGATTCTCGCCTCGCTCCTGATGGGCGCCCTCGACAACTTCGTCGTCCTCACGGCGCTGCCGCAGATCGTCCTCGACCTCGGCCAGCCGAACGGCGTGACATTCGTCGTGAGCTCCTACCTGATCAGCTCCACCGTCGCCATCCCGATCTTCGGCAAGCTTTCGGACCTGTTCCCCCGGCGCAACGTCTTCCTGCTCGGACTCGCGATCTTCATTGCGGGCTCCCTCGCCTCCGGGGTCAGTCAGAACCTCAACGAACTCATCGCGTTCCGCGCCATCCAGGGGTTCGGCAGCGGAGACTTCTTCCCGGTCGGCATCTCGATCGTCGCGGTCCTCTTCCCGCCGGAGACCCGCGCGCGCATCGTCGGGCTCCTCTCCGGCGTCTTCGGCATCGCGACCGTCGCCGGCCCGCTCATCGGGAGCTACATCGTCGACAACCTCAGTTGGCGGTGGGTGTTCTACGTCAACATCCCCGTCGGGATCGTTGGCGCCATCCTCCTGCTCGCCACGCTCGGGCCCCTCCGTCCCACCATCAAGCGGACGTTCGACGTCCCGGGCGCCGCCCTCCTGGCGGGTTGGGTCGGGACGTTGATGTATGCCTTGATCCAGGTCTCCGACTCCGGGTGGGCCTGGACCGACCCCCGCGTGATCGGCCTCCTGCTCGCGACCGTGGTCCTGTTCGCCGGCTTCACGGCCTGGGAGATCCGGACGAAGGAGCCGCTCGTCCCGCTGCGCCTGTTCGCGAAGCGGGTCGTCGCCGGGAGCGGCGGGACCGCATTCCTCGTCGGCTTTGCCGTGTTCTCCCTGGCGACGTTCGTCTCCGTCTTCGTCGGTCTCGTCCTCCTGAAGCCGGGGAGTTCGTCGGCCGACGTGGTCCGGGACGTCCTCTACGCGCTCGTCGTCCCGATCGTCTTCGGGGCCGCGCTCGGAGGCAACCTCCTCACGCGCTTCTCGTATCGGGTCGTCACCGCCTCCGGGGCGTTGATCTCCGCGGGCGGGTTCGTCTTCCTCACCGCCGTCCAGGCGACCACGCCGACGTGGGTGCTCTGGCACGGGTTCCTCCCGGTCGGCGGCATCGTCCTCCCGCTGATCCCGATCGGCTTCGGCGCCGGGCTGACGCTCCCGACGTTCATCCTCGCCGTCCAGAACGAGGTCGCCACCGCGGACGTCGGAGCGGCGAGCGGGCTCGTCCAGTTCCTCCAGTCGCTCGGCGCGTCGATGGGCGTCTCGCTGCTCGCGGTGTTCCAGCAGTGGCGGTTCAACGCCGTCGCCCCCGCGGCTCCCGCCGGCGGGTGCGTCCCGGGGGCCCCGCCGAGCCTCGCGTGCGCGACCTACGAGACCTCGACCCTGAACGCGCTCGTGCAATCGTACGACCAGCTGTTCACGTTGATGCTCGCGCTCCTCCTGGTGTGCTTCGCCGTCTCGTTCCTCCTCGTCGGCCGGATGCCGACGGGGAAGCCGAAGAGCTCGACGGCGGCTCCGTAGGGGTCGCGAGCCGGGTCGGGGCTCAGTACTGCAGTAGGAGTGACTTGCACTCCCGGCACCGGAAGCCGCCGATGTACACCATCCCGTAGGTGTTCGGCTTCGCGATCTCGTCCCCGCCAAAGGCGAGGCGGGTGCGCTCGAGGAACCACTTCGAGCCGCCGATGAAGCTCTCGGAGCCGAGGAACCCGGGCGCCATCGGCTTCGAGCAGTTGGGACAGTTCGGCATCGGGGGGGTGTAGTTGAGATGCGGCGAGGGGGGAAAGAGTTTGTCGGTGGCGCCGGAGGACGGTTCTCCGACCGGAGTCCTTCCCCCACTTGCCGTCGGTACCGGCGTCCCACGACGAACGATTATCGGGGAGCCCACGCTCGGTCGGGGGAACGCCGATGCGGGACTCTCGATACCGGTTGCGGGCGTTTGGCCCGGCCGACGTCCCGGCCCAGACCGGAATCCTCAACCGGCTGACGCCCGACCGCCCCACGACGGTCGAGCAGGTCCGGTTCGAGGACGAGTACGCGCACACCCCGCCGATGGTGTGCCGACAGCTCGCCGTCGACGAGGTCGCCACGGGGCGGATGGTCGCCTCGGGGGGCGTCGTCACGCCCCCGGACGGCATCGGCCTCGGCAACTTCTGGGTGGGGGTCGGGGTCGACCCCGACCACCAGGGTCGCGGCATCGGCCGGGACCTCTCGGAGGTCCTCGACGCGGTGGCGAACGAGGTCGGAGCCCGAAGGCTGTGGGCGTCGGCCCGGATCGACGAACCCCGCGCGCTCCGGTTCCTGCAGATGCAAGGGTTTGCGGAGAAGCTCCGGAACTGGGAGTCCTGTCTCGACGTATCGACGGGGGCGGCCATCGACACAGAGCTCGGACCGCTACCGCCCGCGGAGGGGGTCGAGTTCACGACGCTCGCCGAAGAGGGGCCGGACGACGCCACTGTCATCGACCGGGTGTACGCCCTCGCCGCCGCGGCGATGGCGGAGATCCCCCGGATGGGGCCGTACGTGCCGCTGACGCGCGAACAGTTCGTCGGAATGATGATGCGCGGCCCCGGATTCCTCCCGAAGGCGTTCTTCCTCGCGCGCGCCGGGGGCCGGTACGTCGGGATGAGCAACCTCGAGCGCGTGGCCGCCGAACCGGACACGCTGAACCTCCTCCTGACCGCCACCGCTCCCGACTTCCGACGGAAAGGCGTGGCCCTCGAGCTGAAGCGTCGGGGGATCCGGTTCGCTAAGGAACGCGGCTACCGGGCCGTGCGGACCTGGAACGACTCGCTGAACCACCGGATCTGGGCGATCAACGAGCGCCTCGGATACCGTCGCGAGCGGGAGACGATTTGGGCGGAGAAGCTCCTCTCGACGAGCGCGGGACCGACGGTCTAGGCCGGGGCGGTGGGGGCCGGCTTCCGCCCCGTGACGAAGAACCACCGCGCGCCGTCATCCGACGTCACCAGCTCGAACGCGGCGTCGGTCACGCCGCGGACCCAGTCGGGGGGTCCCCGGAAGTCCATCGGCCGGTGATGGTGGCGGCGTCGCATCAGTCGGGAGAACAGCTTCGCGAGTCCGGAGCTCGGGGCGAGCTCCTCGACCACGAGGCGGCCGCCCGGCGTGAGCACGCGGAGCGCCTCCCGAAAGAACTGCTCGGGGGCCTCCATATGGTGGGTCGATCGGATGGCCGTGACCCGGTCGAAGGTCGCGTCCGGGAACGGAAGCTTCTCCCCGTGGCCGGTGACGAACCGGATCTCCGGATGCCGCCGCTCCGCGGCCCGGACGATGTCCCCCTCCGGTTCGAGAACCGTCACTCCAGCTTCGGGGGGAGCGAACCGCGTGGTGAACGCCCCGGTCCGTCCGCCGACATCGAGCAACCGGCGCGATGGCCCGCTACCCAGGAGCTCCCGGATCCGGACGGCCTCGGTTCCACGGCCCGCCGTGACGAGGCGATCTCGGAATCCGCTCCACGCGCCCGAAGGGCGGGGAGCTCGCACTTCCGACTCCGCGGTCCTGAGTGACATGCTCGTGGGGACGCCGGGCCGAATATCTCGTGGCCCCCGCCGGCAAAGGGACCTCGACGACGCGAGGTCCACGCCCGCGGGAGGAAATTCGCGGCCCCCGTTCGCGCTCTCGGGCGAACGTTCTTCCGTCCTCGGCCTGTTCTCGATGCACCTCATGACCGCGATAGGCAAGGCCCGGCTGTTTGATCCGGGGCAGGGGACGGAACACCGGATCGGTCCCGACCGGTTCGTGACGAAGGGCGCGGCCTCGGACCGCTCCGAGGCGTTCTCCGTCATCGAGTACGAGGCGAGACCGGGAGTACCCGGCCCTCCCCCGCACGTCCACCGGACGTGGGAGGAGGCTTGGTACATCCTCGAGGGGAAGGTCGCGTTCGTCGCCGATGGCGTGACCGCCGAGGCCGGCCCCGGCGCCTATCTCCTAGTACCGAGGGGGGTGCCGCATACGTTCGAGGTCCGGGGCCGACGCCCGGCTCGATGGGTGGGGATCTTCTCGCCGGGCCGGTTCGTCGGCCTCGTCGAGGAGCTCGGCGCCATCCTCCCGTTGTCGGGGCCGCCGGACGGGAAGTCGATCCAGCGAGTGTTCGCGAAGTACGATACCGAGTTCGCCCGGTAGTGCGGAGCGTCCGGATTCGACTCGACCGTCGGGCCGAGCTCTCTCGCGGGCGTCAGGTAAGGCCGTCGAGTGAAACCCGCCATGCCGATGATCGATGTGTACGCCGCAGCCGACTTGTTCCCCGCCGGTTCCGACCGGGCGCTCGACGCCGAGCTGACCGCGGCGGTCCTCCGGGCCGAAGGCGTGGCGACGCCCGGTCCGTTCCACACCAGCAACACGGCCGCGTACATCCACCGGATGGACCCGAAGACCGTCCACGCCGGGGCCACCGACGGAGCGCGGACCGTGGGGGCGCAGATCATCGCCCCGGGCGTTGAATCTCGCCGGCCAGAAGCGGCTCGTCCGGGAGGTCACCGAGATCGTCACGAGGGTCTCCGGCGACCCCGGACCGGCGTCCCGGACCGGCGTCCCGGACGTGGGTCCTCCTGACCGAGGCGGCCGAGGGTGGCTGGGGACTCGCCGGGACGGCCTTCGGAAAGGAAGAGTCCGGGGCGTTGGCCGCCAAGGCCGCCGCGGCTCGGGGCCCACCCTAAGCATCGGAGGCGTCCGGGTGGATCCCGTCCGGTAACGGCTTATCGGGTGCGGTCTTCCATCGAGGCGTGCCGCGGCGGGCGACCGTCCGATTGGTCGTCGCGCTGGCCCCGGCGCTGATTCTGGTGGGAGGAGTCGTCGCGCTCGTGATCACGACCCACGGCCCCACCTCCACCCAGTCCCTTGGGCCGCAATTGCCCGGACCTCCGCTGACGTTATCGGACCCTAACGCGACGTATGCCGGAGACCGAATCTGGTACAACTTCACCGTCACGGTGGACCGAGCGAATCTGACCTGGGCGATGCTCCAGTTCCACGTCACGCCGGGCCCGTTGACCCGAGATTCCGCCAACTGGACATTGAACGCGCGCGACTCGGGCTCCGTCGTGGTCGCCGCCTTCAGCGAGGCCGGCGGGAATTGGACCACGGACAGTGCCTCGTTCGTCTCGACCGGGGAGACGATCGTTCTCGAGACCGACTCGCCCCTGACGATGGGCGCGTTCGGAGTCTCATGCCCGACGCTCGGGCCCGGGAACTGGACCGTCGGACTTTCCTGAGGCGGCTGGGACCAGGTCCTCGCGCTCGCTCGGGCGGGCCGCGCCAGGTGAAGTGAGTTTGAGTACGACGGAGTACGGTATGAGCCGGCGTCCCTAAGGAGAGGGGCACGAGGGAGCCTTGGAATCCACAATCACGCCCGGAGCCATGCCCCCTGCCGGCCGCGCCGGTCCAGCAAGTCTCCGCGCCCGCACTCGCTCCGGCCGATGGAGCATTGTCGCATTCAGCGTCGGTGTAACGATCGCGCTCCTGGTGGTCGGACTCCCGCTCGTCCCCCGCCCCGCGACGGGACCGCCCGCGCCGCCCCCCGGCTGGGAGACGTTCTCACAGGCCGTGGCTCGGGTGAGCCCGCTCGTTCAGGGTTGGTCGGGGGGCCCTTGGACCATGGCGCTCGCCGAGGGAGTCGCGGCCACGGGGGCCTGGGCCCCGACCCTGTCGATGTGGACCTTGAACTCCACCGCCCTCGTGCTGCAATGCCAGTCCTACCTGCGCGGCTTCAGCGTGTTCACCTTCTGGAACGGCTCCAACTACCCCGCCACGCCCCCGCCCGTGGGACTGCGAAGCGGGGGGGCCGGGCTCTGGACATTTGCGTATGGGAACGCCTCCGGGGCGACGGGGATCGTGAGCGTGTTCCGAGGGGCGACCGTGGCGAACGGATTCGTCCCACTCGAGAGCCCATGCTACTCCAACTATGGCCCGTTCGGACTCGTGAAGGGCAAGATTAACCCCGGCAACGTTTCCGACACGCCCGCTCTGGCCGGTCCTGCGTTCGACGCCTTGGCCCCCTCGCTGAATCTCAATTCCTCGGCCGCCGTGGAGTACTTGATTCTCGGCGCTCCCGCCGTTCCGTTCGCGAGGTTTCAGGGACCGTTGTGGCAGACCGTTTGGAACGTAGGATTCGGCACGTGCGGACTTCCTGGCGTCAAGGGAGTGACGTCCATTTTCGGGGGTCCGACACCGGGGCCCTTGCCGGGATGGACCTCTACCTGGACGATCGGGGGCCCTTGTTTCGGGGCCGTTTGAAATTCGACCGAGTGGCGACGGGTCCCTGAGAGGCCGGACGGGGCGAGATCGCGTGGACGAACCGCCATGGCTGTTCGCCGAACAAGTCGCTCGTGCGCGGGTGAACCCACCGTCAGGGTCGGCGCTGGAGAGGCCGCAGCCATAGGGCCAACAGGAGCTCGTCGACCGGCTCCTTTCGAAGGACCACCTGGCCCTTCAAGCGACCTTCCCGGGTGAATCCCAGCCGCCGGTAGAGGGCCCTTGCCGGCGTGTTGCTGGCGAAGACGCCGAGGGTGAGTTTTCGGATGCCCACCGACCGGGCCCAGCCGATCATCGACTCCATCATCGCCAACCCGAGACCGACTCCCCGCGCGTCCTTTCGGAGAGCGATTCCGAGACTGGCGGTATGCCGGTTCTTCAACTGACGACCCCGCGAGATGTCCGAGGATCCCACGATCTCGCCGTCGATGACGGCCACGAGGTACAGCCCGGCCCCGCCGACGGTCCGTCGAAAGAGCGCCCGCTCCTCCTTAGGAGTCTTGACCAGCACCTCGGTCATGATGTGGACGCGCTCGGCTCCGACCGCGTTCACGTGCGCGATCACCTCCTCGGCGTC
>Ga0209415_10002863_pt1 | contig 32274 bp, 22 predicted proteins | sample PeaSoiSIISIP2007_FD_187696 | JGI IMG/M metagenome (GOLD analysis project Ga0209415, IMG submission 187696) | Peat soil microbial communities from Weissenstadt, Germany - SII-SIP-2007 (SPAdes) (version 2) | ecosystem: Environmental > Terrestrial > Soil > Wetlands > Peat | place: Germany... | reverse complement strand
GTGACCAGGTCCATCGGGACAGGAGTACCCGGATTTTCGGCCTGGGCCTTTTGAATGTCTGCGTTCATGCGGTCAATCAACATTTTATTTGTGGGGCCGAGATTGGACCCGCTGGAATTGCCCGCGTCATAACCTGCGTTTCCCGCCGCGGAAGGCCGCGAGCGAAAATACCCGGGTGAGGAAAACGGCTGGCCGATCAAGTGCGAGCCGATGAGCTTGCCGTTGGCGGTGATGAGACTGCCGTTCGCCTGCCTCGGAAAGATCAGCTGCGCCAGACCCGTCACCACGAACGGGTAGATGATGCCGAGCAGTACCGTCGTCACTACGGTCATCAGAATTGCAGTTATAAAGTGTTTTTTCATAGCCGTTTCCTCACTTCGGTCCTCAGGCCCAGCCAATCTTGGTGATTATCATGTCGATAAGCTTGATCCCTATGAAGGGCGCGATAATCCCGCCCACGCCGTAGACGAGCAAATTCCACCGCAAGAGCGCCGAAGCGCCCACAGGACGATACTGCACGCCGCGCAGGGCGAGCGGCACGAGGGCAACGATGATCAGCGCGTTGAAGATCACGGCGGACAAGATCGCCGATTCGGGAGTCTGCAGCCGCATGATGTTTAGAGCCTGCAGAACCGGGAACGCTCCCGCGAACATGGCCGGGATGATCGCGAAATATTTCGCCACGTCGTTGGCCACCGAAAACGTGGTCAGTGCGCCGCGCGTAATCAGCATTTGTTTGCCGATTTCCACTACTTCGATCAGCTTGGTCGGATTGGAATCGAGATCGACCATGTTGCCCGCTTCCTTGGCTGCCTGCGTGCCCGCGTTCATCGCGAGACCTACGTCCGCCTGGGCCAGCGCGGGTGCATCGTTGGTGCCATCCCCGGTCATGGCCACCAGCTTGCCCTTGGCCTGCTCCTTGCGAATCAGCGCAAGTTTGTCTTCCGGTTTGGCTTCGGCCAGAAAATCATCGACACCGGCTTCTTGCGCAATGGCCGCGGCGGTGAGGCGGTTGTCTCCCGTGATCATCACCGTTCGGATTCCCATGGCGCGCAGGTGATCGAAGCGTTCGCGCATGCCGCCTTTGACGATGTCCTTGAGCCGGACTGTGCCCATGATTCGGCCGTTGATAGCGACCAGCAGCGGCGTGGCGCCGGAGCTGGCAACAATTTGCACCACGTCATCGACTTCGGACGGAACTGTGCCGCCATGTTCGATGACATATTTTTTGATCGAGTCGGGCGCGCCCTTGCGAATCGAGCGGCCGTCAAGATCGACGCCGGACATGCGCGTTTGCGCGGTGAAGGGAATGAAGGTGGCATCCATGGAGGAAAGCGGCCGCCCGCGCAATCCGTACTTTTCCTTCGCCAGAACCACGATCGAGCGCCCCTCGGGAGTTTCGTCGGCCAGGGAAGCGAGCTGCGCCGCGTCAGCGAGCTCCGCGTCCGTCACGCCGGGAGCGGTAATGAATTCCGTCGCTTGCCGGTTGCCGAGCGTGATCGTTCCGGTTTTGTCGAGCAGCAGCGTGTCCACGTCGCCTGCGGCTTCCACGGCGCGGCCTGACATGGCCATTACGTTGCGCTGAATGACGCGGTCGATTCCCGCGATGCCGATGGCGGAAAGTAATCCGCCAATGGTCGTCGGAATCAGGCACACCAGCAAGGACCACAGCACGAAGGCGCTTTGCGGCGCGCCCGAATAGATGGCCATGGGCTGCAGCGTAGCCACGGCCAGCAAGAAAATAATCGTCAGCCCGCACAGGAGGATGTTCAGCGCGATTTCGTTCGGCGTTTTCTGCCGCGACGCTCCCTCGACCATCTTGATCATGCGGTCGAGAAACGTCTCGCCGGGGTTCGACGTGATGCGAACCTTGATTTCATCGGAGAGCACGCGCGTGCCGCCCGTGACCGCCGACCGATCTCCGCCTGATTCTCGAATTACCGGAGCGGATTCACCCGTGATGGCGGATTCATCGACCGAGGCCACGCCTTCGATCACTTCGCCGTCTCCCGGAATAAATTGCCCGGCGATGACGATGACCACGTCGCCCGCGCGAAGTTTGGAACCGGAAACTTCTTCCTTGCTGCCATCGGGCCGCAGTCTATACGCGATGGTTTCCGTGCGCGCTTTGCGCAGCGTGTCCGCCTGCGCTTTGCCGCGCCCTTCAGCCATGGCTTCGGCGAAATTGGCAAACAGCACCGTGAACCACAACCAGACTGTGATTTGGAACTCAAAGCCGAAGCCCTGCGTGTGATGGAGCACGTGGCTCACGAGTTCCACAGTGAGAAGCGCCGCGCCGATCTCGACGACGAACATTACGGGGTTCTTCATAAGCGTCCGTGGATTCAGCTTTACAAACGAATCCCACGTCGCTCGACGGGCGATTTCCCCGTCCCAGATCGACTTGCTCTTCCTGTCTTGGGCTGTCATGTCTTCTTATTTTCCTTAGAAAGTCTTGCCCGCGTACATCAGCAGGTGCTCGAGGATCGGGCCCAGGCTGAGAGCGGGGAAAAAGGTCAGCGCGCCTACAATCAAAACCACGGAGATCAACAGGCCGGTAAAGAGCGGTGTCGTCACAGGGAACGTGCCCGACGATTCCGGAACGTGCTTCTTGCGGACTAGGCTTCCGGCAATCGCCAGAACTGGAACCACCATGAAGAATCGTCCGAAAAGCATTGTTGAGGCTATGGATGTGTTGTACCAAAGGGTATTCGCGTTCAGGCCCGCGAACGCCGAGCCGTTGTTGGCGCCTGCTTCCGCGTAGGCGTAAAAAATTTCGGAAAGCCCGTGCGGCCCTGCGTTCGCAAGGCTCGACACGCCGAATTTCGAGACCAGGGAGATGGCGGTATACCCCAGTACGAAGAGCGGATAAATCAAGATGGTGAGCATGGCCATCTTCACGTCAAACGCTTCGATCTTCTTGCCTAGATATTCCGGCGTGCGGCCTACCATCAATCCCGCGATGAAGACGGAAAGGACAATGAATACGATGATTCCGTAGAGGCCGGAGCCGACGCCTCCGAATACGACTTCACCCAGCAGCATGTTGATGAGCGGAATCATTCCGCCGAGCGGCGTGTAAGAGTCATGCATCGAATTTACCGCGCCGCAACTCGTGTCGGTCGTCACCACGGCCCAAAGAGTGGAGTTCGCGATGCCGAAGCGGACCTCCTTCCCCTCCATGTTGCCGGCCGCCTGCAAGTGGTTCGCCGGAGTTTGTATCAAGGGATTTCCCCGCGCTTCCATCCCATAGGCCACTGTGACTCCCACCAAAAACAGAATGGCCATCGCGCACCACACGGCCCAGCCGTGCCTCTGAGATCCCACCATCTTCCCGAGCGTGTAAGTCAACGCTGAGCCGATTGCAAAAATGAATACCATCTCGGCGAGATTTGTGAGGGGAGTGGGATTCTCATAGGGATGCGCGCTGTTCGTGTTGAAAAAGCCGCCTCCGTTGGTTCCCAATTCTTTAATCACTTCTTGTGATGCGACCGGTCCCTGCGCGATCGTCTGTTCCTTGACGATCTGGGTAGTTGCCTTCCCGCTAGAGTCCGTTGTTTGTACTGTCTGAGGATCCACCAGCTGCGCCGTATCGTACGCCTTGAAATTCTGCGGCACGCCCTGCCAGACGAGGAGAAGCGCTCCCAAGATACAAATCGGCATCAGCACCCAGAACGTCGCGCGCGTCATGTCCACCCAGAAGTTTCCTAGAGTGTCCTGCTCGCGGCGCGCAATCCCGCGAACGATGGCGATGGCCAGAGCAATTCCGACCGCCGCGGAGACGAAGTTGTGATAGGCAAGGCCCGCCATCTGCGTCAGGTACGACATGGTGACTTCCGGCACGTACGCCTGCCAGTTGGTGTTCGTTGTAAATGACGCTGCTGTATTGAATGCCAGGTCCGGGGCTACTCCGGGGAGCTTCTGCGGATTGAGCGGCAGATAGCTCTGTACGCGTTGCAATAGGTACAACACGAGCATCGAAATGCCGCTGAAGATCAGCATCGAGCCGGCGTATTCGGTCCAGCGCATCTCTTTGGTTTCATCGACGCCCGTCAGCCGGTACACCAGCTTCTCGATCGGACGCATGACCGGGTCGAGGAAAGTTTTCTCCCGGTTGAATACGCGCGTCATGAACGAGCCCAGCGGTTTCGTGAGCGCGAGCACCACCAACAGAAAGAACAGGATTTGGAACCAGCCGTTGTTTGTCATGGTCAGAACTTTTCCGGACGCAGCATCGCGTACACTAGATAGATCAGCAAACCCGCACACACCGCCAGCGATACGACCGTATCGAGCATCTTCCTTACCTCAATCCATCGCAGAATTTCACGTACAGAACGGATAGCACAAAAAATAGCAGCGTCGAGATGGCAAAAATCGTGTCCAGCATCGCGATCCTTCCTTGACTGCTCCCGGCGCATCATACCCCGATGCGCCGGGTCCGGCTCAACTTACCTTGTGGAAAACCGTCTTGCGGGCGCTTCCTGCGTCACAGATGAGGCCGCACTGCGAGCCGGTTTGTCACTGTATCGGTCGCGCGCCTGAAACGGAATCACGGAGACGCCGCCTTGGGCGCTGTGGGAAATCGGGTGCGTCAGGACGAACACGTCAGCCCAGTCCCGCTGCCGAAAGTCCGTCGCATACTTCCCGACATCGCTCTCTGGCCGATGCCCCTCTTTCCAGAAGTTCGCCAGCACGTAGAGCAGAAAAATGACGCCCAAGCCATTCAGAACAAAAAAGATTATCATGGCCATTGGACCCCCTTTCGGCGCCGGCTGAGTACCTTACGGAACTTTCCAACGCCCCACCGCGTAGTGCCATTAATCGCTTTTGCTGTCTTGCAAATCACGCGTTTAGTCCCCGTCTTACAAGCGAATCATGCAACTTTCCGAGTTAGGAAGTCGTGCACAGCTCATAAGGATTCTGTAAGACGGCGAACAGCCCAGTTAAGTACCCTTGTTCCAGCGAGCTGGCACCCATACAATGGAGACTTCTTGTTTATGTTCTCCTCTCGTCAGATTCACCGTTCGGGACGCATTGCCGGGTTTTTGTTCCTGGTGCTTTTGGCTGCCGTCAGCGCGCACTCGCAGGAACGCGCGGACTGCCGCGCGTTCCATAGCGCCCTTCTTCGCTCCTCGGTGCGATATTGCGTTTATCTGCCTGCCAGCTATTCGGTGGCGGATGCAAAGACAAGAAAATATCCCGTGTTGTACCTGCTGCATGGTCTCGGCGGGAACGAGCAGTCGATCGCTCTGGACGGGGAGTGGACCAGCTTGCAGGATTTGCGCCGGGATCACACGGTAGGCGAATTCCTGGTCGTGGCGCCGGACGGGTCGGACACGTTTTACGTCAACTCACGGGACGGCAAAACTCCTTACAGCGATTTTTTCTTCCGCGAGTTCATTCCGTTTGTCGAACACACCTATCGGGTTCGGACGGAGCGTGCGGCGCACGGAATTACAGGTTTTTCGATGGGCGGGTACGGTGCGCTGCGAATGGCGTTTGCGCATCCGGAGCTGTTCGGTTCGGTCAGCGCGCACAGCGGGGCTTTGATGCGAGCACCACCCCAGGGAGTGAGTGCCGGCGCGTCATCGGGGAATCTGGCGGCGGAGCTGCTCGCAAATGTTTTTGGCAATCCGATCGATCGGAAATTCTGGGATCTGAACAGCCCATTTGTGCTGGCGCGGAAGAATGCGGCCGGGCTCTTAAGAATGAAAATTTACTTCGATTGCGGCACGGAAGATGCATATGGCTTTTACCGAGGAGCGAGCGAGCTGCACGAAACGCTCGATTCCCTCAAAATTCCCCACGAATTCCACCTCTACCCGGGCAGACACAGCGTCTCTTACTTGCTGGCCCATCGCGACGCGTCCTTTGAATTTCACTGGCACGAATTCAATTTGGCGAAATGAATAGAAGCACGAGGAGGGCAAGTAGAGTGTCCGCCCCTCTGCCGCGGGGGTTGACAATGTGTCACGTTTCATGACACATTATGCCGCCAATGGACACAGTAATCCCGGCGGATCGGGACGCTGTTCCGGTATCCTGGGTGTTTGCCAAGTCGCATGATTAGAAGCTGACGAAATTTTCCATGTGTGGGCGATAGGGCCTATTGCGTCCGCGATGGGCGTTTGTTCCCAGCCCCGCTGACCGCCGAACGGGAGGCTCTCGTGTATGCAACTCTAGCGGCAGTCACTTGCCGGAGGATTGGTTCGCTGAAGAAGCGCCGCGCTCAGATGCAGGCAGGCTTGATCCTTCTCGCGGCGATCCTTAGCCTGGCACCGGCTCGCGCATTTGCTGCGGTTTCAGTCACGATATCGCCCTCATCCGTCAATCTTCCCACGAACGGAAGCCAGCAGTTTGCGGCGACGGTCACGGGCGCAAGCGACACGTCTGTAACCTGGACGATTCTGGAGGGGGCGGCGGGGGGGACCATCTCCGGCTCAGGACTGTATTTGGCTCCGGGAGCCGTGGGCGTCTATCACGTCATCGCCACCAGCAACGCGGATCCAACGCAGAGCGCCACCGCAGCCGTAGCCTTACCCGGATTCGTCCAGACGGGCCTGCTAAACCCTGATCCATGCACGGCCACACTTCTCACAAATGGCACAGTGCTTTATACCGGCGGCGGCATACCCAGCGCGGGTTCTTCAAGTAGCCAAGCTGAAATCTACAACCCTGCTAGTTCGACTTCCACTCCTACGGGAAGTATGGTCATCGGTCGTTGCTCTGAGACAGCTACTCTTCTGCAGAACGGGAAGGTTCTCTTTGCGGGAGGGCAAGCATCGGGTGGAGCGACTGCATCCGCGGAGCTTTACGATCCTCTCGCTGGAACCTTTACTGCCACCGGGAGCATGAGTGTTGCCCGAAGTGGCCATGCGGCGACATTGCTTTCAAGCGGTCAGGTTCTGATTGCGGGCGGAGAGAACTGTAGTTCGAGTTGCGTCGACTTCAATACAGCCGAGTTGTACGATCCGAATTCCGGAACCTTCAGTCCCACCACGGGCAATTTGGCTACACCGTACGTCGGCGCCGCTGCGATTCTATTGAACAATGGAAAGGTCCTGGTCGCAGGGGGGAGCACTGACGGGGCGACTTTGAATAGCTTCGCGGAGCTCTACGATCCCACTACGGGTTTATTCACGCAGTCGGGAGCGATGGTCCATCCGCGCTCTTCCTTCACCGCTACTCTATTGCAGAATGGGAATGTATTGATCGCAGGAGGTGCGGCTGGGGCGACGGAATTACCGGCCGCCGAAATCTACAATCCCTCCACAGGGACATTTGCGTCGACGGGGAGCTTGAACCTTTCACGCCAGTTCCACACTGCCAGTTTGCTGTTGAACGGCAAAGTTCTGATCGCTGGAGGAAACTCTTCCCCGAACACCGCGGAGCTATATGACCCGGAGAGCGGAACGTTCAGCCTGACCGGCAACCTGGGAGAAACGAGGTGGTCTCCCACCGCGACGGCGCTTCCGAACGGCATGGTCTTAATTGCGGGGGGATTTTTTGTCCAGTTTCTAAGCAGTATTGAAACCTATGACCCGAGTGCGGGAGTCTTCACCAGTCAAAGCGTTTTCATGAACGTGCCGCGGACAGGGCATGCCACGACGCCGCTGGCTGACGGTCGACTGCTTCTGACGGGTGGGGAGAACGCGACTTTTCAAGTGAATTCCAGCGCCGAGATTTTCGATCCGGCTACCAGTAGGTTTTCAATTACCGGTTCGATGTCTCAAGGACGTGTTGGACATACAGCAACACTTTTGAGTGATGGAAATGTTCTAATTGTCGGCGGCGGCAGTCCCACCGCGGAGTTATTCAATCCGACGACCGGAACCTTTAGTCCGACGTCGTCAAACCCAAATCTCGCGCGCACGTACCACACTGCCACGCTGCTCCGGAATGGCAAGGTTCTCATTGCCGGAGGCCAAATTCCAGGCCAGCAGGACACTTCAACCGTCGAGCTTTACGATCCCACGGCGGAAACATTTACCTTGGCAGGAAACATGTCCGGGCCGAGATACAACCATACGGCAACCTTGCTGAACGATGGACGTGTCCTGATTGCGGATGGTATTACTCAAGCCGGAAGTCCCGGAAATGGAGTTGGGCCTGACGACGTATATGATCCAAGCACGGGTCTCTTCACCCAGGTGGGTCTGCGGAGTCTCATCGAGCAGCAAACGATCTCCCCGTTTGACTCAGTCCTACTGGCTGATGGGCGAGTTCTTGCTGACAGTCAAACGATCTTCGATCCCATCTTGAATACCCTTTCGACCATCAGCTCGTTGGTCAATCTAGACGCCATACTGCAGGACTACAAATTTGCCCTCCTTCCGAATGGTCAAGTATTCGCTACGAGCAATTTCTATCCGACGTATTTGTTCGATCCGGCCTCGGAAACCTATACGGCCTCCGCCTCCGTGCAATATTACCGGTCAAGCCCGACGCTCAAGTTGCTTGCAAACGGCGAAGTCCTGGTCGCCGGGGGAGCCAGTGTCACGCAGGTCGAATTCTACGTACCCCCTGTGGCCGCTTCCAATTCCGCTCCTGTCCTCTCAGGTATTAGCCCGTCAAGTGCGGTGGCCGGTGGGGCTGGATTCACGCTTTTGGTGGTCGGTTCAAACTTCCTCAGCAATTCGGTCGTGAATTACAACGGCGTGGCCCGGCAGACGACGTTCCTGAACGCGCAGCAACTTACGATTGCCATTTCATCCGGCGACATTGCAAATCCAGGCACAGCGACGATCACGGTGACAAATCCCGCGAGCGGCGCCGGCGGAAATGAAACGACCAATCCCGTCACTTTGACAATTCTGGCTGCGAACGTTCAGCCGGTGGTCGGGGCTCTGAGTCCAGCCAGCGCGACTGCCGGTGGGCCATCGTTCACGCTGACTCTGACGGGCAACAACTTCACGACGAATTCCATCGTTACCTTTGGTGGAAGCCAGTTGACCCCGACGTTTTTGAGCGTTACGGAATTGCAGGTGAATATTCCCGCGAGCGCGATTGCCGTCGCGGGCACGCCGCTCGTAACCGTGGCAAATTCCGGTGGAAATCCATCCGTGGCAGTGTCGTTTACCGTCAATAATCCCGTCAATCCCGTCCCGGCAGCCACCAGCATTTCGCCGTCTAGCGTACCCGCTGGGAGCGCGGCGCTCACACTTGCCGTTACGGGCGCGAATTTCGTGCAGGGTTCCACCGTTCAAGTGAATGGTAATCCGCGTACCACTACATTCGTGAGCCCGACCTCCCTTACCGCAGCCCTGCCCCTAAGCGACTTCTCACACACTGGGATGTTGAACGTTACCGTGAACAATCCGAACCCCGGTGGCGGGACCACGAGTCCGCTACTGCTGTCTGTTGTGGCGGACTTCAATGTGAGCGCAACCTCTCAGAGCGCCACGGTTCCAGCTGGCCAAACGGCCAACTTTAGCCTGATGCTTGCCCCTGCGAAGGGTCAGCTTACGCTCAACGGGGCTGTCACGTTTTCCACCTCGCCGCTTCCTCCAGGCGCGCAAGCAACTTTCACGCCAACGAATGTCCCCGCAGGGAGCGCAGGCACGAACGTGATGCTTGCGATTGCCACGACACCGCACTCGTCAGGTTCCTTCGTGTTAGTTACCTTCGGTGAATGGCCGTATGCGCCTTTGTTGTTGGGAGCGGAACTGGCCATCGGGATGATGTGGTTTGCACTTGGGGCGCTGCGCGGCTCCGCCCGGCGCCTCGCACCACTCTTGCTGATCTTATTGCTACTCGCCGTGGCGTCGGGCCTTACGGCCTGCGGAATCAGCGGAGGCGGCGGAGGCTCGTCTGGTCCACAGGTCAACACTGGTACAGGAACTCCCGCGGGAAACTACATGATAACTGTGAACGCGATGTCGGGAAATACAACAGTCCCCACTACCGTCACGCTGACGGTTAAGTGATAATCGTCACTGTGATCTTTCTTGGGAGCATGGATTTACGAAAGGACTTTAGCGGGGTCGATCGTTCCTGTTCGATCCGATCGGCGTCAAAGGTTTGCGTCTGTCTTGTGCCGTTGGGACTGGTCCTCGTCGCCGCGCTAGCCGGGAGTGTCCCGGTCCGCGCGCAGGAGACTCCGCCAAATCCTCAGCCGCCGGCCTCCCCGGCTGAAGTGCCCGGACAGGTCGTCCTGAACTCATCGGGGCAGTGCGTCCAGCCGCCGCCGATGGTTCAATTGCAGGATTACAACGGGCCCTTCCAGAAGGTCGTGGGCACCCTCACCAGAAAACTCGACCGGCAGTCAGTTCACCTTCCCCACTACAAGCAAGGCATTGTCCTTTGCTCGCTTGAAATCAAAGACAAATTCTTTTTGTTCCTTAACGATTCCATTGATCCTGAAACGATCGTGGGCGCTGGGTTCGACGCGGGGATTTCACAGGCAAAGAATGATGACGCGCCGTTTGGCCAGGGCGGGAAGGGATATGCCAAGCGGCTAGCCGCAAGTTATACCGATGAAGTTCAGTTCGGATTTTTCAAGGAGTTTGCTTATCCCAGTGTTTTTTCCGAAGACCCGCGGTACTACCGGTTGGGAGAAGGCCCGGCAGGGCGGCGTTTCCTGCACGCCGTGGCTCACTCCGTGGTGGCGTACCGGGACAATGGCACGCCCATGTTTAACTTTTCCGAATGGATGGGAGAAGTCAGCGCAGTATCGGTCAGCAACCTCTATCATCCAGGAGCGCGGCGCGGCGTTGGGCCCGCGGCTCAGAATATTGCTTTCGACGTCGCCTTGGACATCGGATATGACGAGCTTCGGGAATTTTGGCCGGAAGTTGCGCGAAAATTGCGCCTCCCCTTCCGTTATCAGAACGAACCGCCGCCGAATGCGCTTCCGGCCGGGAGGTAATCTTTGCGCGGGACACCGCCTCGTATTTTAAGTGTGGTTTTCAACGAAGAGCGCAGGGTTGTCGCAGCGCCGGCGTCTCGCCGGCGATCTTTCTGATCGGCACGCAACGCAGAAACGCCTGCGGGACGCTGGCGCCACAAGATCAAGCCAGCTTGCCGACATGCGCTTCGAGCAAACCCCAGGCGCGTGCTCCAATCGTTTCTTTCCAATGCGCGTAATAGGACGTCAGCCGGGGACGGAACGAGGAAGTGTCCGCTTCGTTGAAGGTCATGCCCTGAGTGGCGAGCTTGGTACGAAATTCGGTGTTGAGGGCGCTCAGTTCTTCCCGCTGCAAGCGAACGAATTTGACAACGTTTCGCTCGATGATCCCTTGCACGTCCGCAGGGAAGCGCTGCCATAGCTTCCAGTTCGCAAGCAGATTGAATCCGGACCAGCCGTGATTGGTCATGCTCACATATTTCTGCACTTCGTAAAGTTTTAGAAATTCCGCGACCGCCAGCGGGTTGGTCTGCGCCTCGGCTGTGCCATTTTTCAAGGTTTCGTACAGCTTGTTAAAATTGGCGACGACGGGCGAAGCGCCCATCGCTTTCCAGGCCTCCACGTAGATGGGAGCGTCGGGTGTGCGAATCTTCAGCCCTTGCAAATCCTCCACCGTGCGGATCGGCCGGGTCGAGCAAGTAATCTGGTGGAATCCGTTGTCGAAGCACCCTTTTGGAACCGCGTAGATGCCTTTGGTTTTCATCTCTTCCCGCAAATAATCGCCCAGATCGCCGTCCAGCGACTCAAACACCTGGGCCGGTGTGCGAAAAGCGAAAAGGAGTCCTTGCACGTTTGACGCCGGAACTAGATTCCCGATGGAGCCGCCATTCAAGGTGAAAAAATCCAATTCGCCGCTGACCACCATATTGAGCGCGGCCGGATCTCCTCCCGCGATCTTGTTGTTGTCCGGAAAAGTTTGAACCTGCACGCGCCCGTTCGTTTCGGTTTTTACGGCGTCCCACATTTGCACGAGCCATTTGTCCAGCGGACTGTCGGCCGGCTGGTTATGGAACTGGCGCAATTCAAATTCCGCCGCACGCGCCCGACGGCTGATGAGCAGCGCTCCGCCCGCGGCCATCAGGCCGTGCGTGAATTTCCTGCGTGAAATTTCATTTGGCATGTTTTTTCTCGGCCCGATTGGAGATCATCCTTTCGGAGCAGTTTAAAGTAGCACAGGCACTCCTGCCTGTGCGGTTGCCACTATCGTAGCTGAATCGATGGCATCCGCGCGAATTACAAAACCGCACAGCCAAGAGTGGCTGTGCTACCCGCGCATCTACCCCATCTGGCTCAGCGATCGTCCAAAATAAAAGCTGCGGGCGGTTTGGTCGTCCCATCCGACATTGCAGTGCGGGATCGACCATTTCTGGATCTTGGTGGGTTCGGTTATCGCCTTGCCCAGTGCGGGGCAGGACAGGCAGTACGATCCTTCGTGGGTCCCGATCCAGATCAGGTTTCGGTCGAACTCGACAAAGACATTCTCCGTCGTCCCGCGCCACCAGGAATCATAGTTATTGATCTCGCCCTCGAGAGGAGGCACGAACCACGCAACCTCTTTCGGCTCGGTGGGGTTGGAGATATCGAAAACGCGTACGCCGGCATTGAACCAGGCAATCACGATGAGCGCGGGATTGGACGTGCCGGGCGCGAGCCAGCATTGCGTGTTGTGCGAACCAAAACGTCCGCGCGCGAAGCAGAAGTCCGTGTACGGAGCATCGGGAGGCGACGCGGGGCGAGGGAAGAAGCCGATGATCTTGGGATTTTTTGGATCTTTCACGTCCATCATGTAGGGCGTGTGATAGTTTTCCCGGCAATCCGCTTCGAGAGCTTCGTGCACGGCGACAACCTTGTTCAGAAGCCGGGGATGGGCTGCGTCCGCTATGACGGGATAGCACGTGTGGAACGGAATGGTTCCGAAGGTGTCGAATTCATATTGCATGTGGCCATAGGGTTTGGGGTGCTTTATGTCGGACAAGTCCATGGCGTAAAAACCGAAGGCTCCAAATCCGCCGTAGCCGATCGTGCCGCCGTCTTCAACGCGCTTGGGCACGGTGATCGCGCCGTGATTTCCGGTCCAGGAGGTGTGGTCTCCGGCGAAGCGATATTTCTTGTATTCTTCTTCCTCGCCCAATTTTTGTCCGGGGACCCACCACCTGGAAACTTCCTGCACGTTGGCGGGATCGGACATGTCCACGATCATGAGCGCATTGCTGTAGGGGCGCTGGTGATTCTCCAGGCGCAGCGTTTCATCCCATCCACAATCGAGATAGGCGTACTTTCCGCCATCGTAAAAGTTGTGGTGCGTGCCGTTGCCTTTTTCTCCGGTGTTGAACTCCTGCAGCATGCTCGGCTTGGTGGGGTCGGTGATGTCGTAGTTGCGGATTCCGCGGAGCCCTTTGAAGGCCAGAACCTTGTCGCGCAATTCCTTGTCATACTGGCCGTGCGGATATTGAGGCGTCGCGCCGGTAAGCGGCTGCGCCGCGGTGCACATCATGATCCATTTCTTGAGCTTCGTGTTGTAAACGACCGGGCCGTTGCCTTGAATCACGCGTTTCTTATTCAGCGCGACCGGATTCTTGGCTTCGCTGACGTCGATAAAGTCTCCCCCGGCGGGCAATAATCGCTGCTTGCCCTTGGCCCACATGGCCATGAGCGGTTCTCCGCCGCTGATTGTTGCGCCGGACAGATGGGAGATCACTTCCATGTTGTGGATATATTGTTTCTTGTCGAGAAACGTCAGCGAGCCGAGGGCCAGGGGAATTTCCGGAGGCTCGTTGGAGGTATACAGTCCTTGCACCTGAGCACGCGCGCCAATCGTGTCGGCAAAGCCCGCGGCCGTCGCGCCCACGGCGCTCTTCAGGAGCGACCTCCGGCTGAAACCTTTGCGCGTTCCTAAGAGTTGCTCAGAGTTGTCTTGGGACGAAACGGAAGGCTTGCGGATTTTCGACATGGCTCTCCTTTGCCCGATTCTGATCCTTTTGGGGCACAACCGATCATCTTCTTCAAGATGTTTGCGACGGAATCACAACACCCAAACGCTCCTGCAATCCGCGCATCATACTCCAACTGCCTTCGGTGGCAAAGTTAGGTTGTGTCCCAATCTACTTCTTTCGATCCAGTAGATCTGTAACACTTTTTCCGTGATAACGCTTGAGCGCGTCGATTAGTTCAGCAGGGACGGATAACGATCCAGGAGCGGGCTCTAGCCGAGTAACGCCTTCCAGCCAATCGAAAATGCTCGCCTGTGCGGCGTGCAATCCGCCCATCTGGCAATGGCTCGCGGCGCCTGAGCGTCTTGTAAAGAAGCGCATCGCTACGGGGGCCTCGATGTCGGTCAAGAATTGTATGGTTTCTAAGACCATTGCCTTACTCGTCTGAGCGATTTCATCCTCCGTGAAAAGGCAGAGAAGCGGCTGGCGAAGCTTTTTCTCCAGGCCATGCAACGAAAAGGGGCGCCAGGCCTCGAAGAAGTCATGTGGGTGTTGGATCCCCATCGACCATCGGGCATGATGATAAAACCAGCGCACGTGCAGGTTGTAACGGGCGAGAGCGGCGAAAAGGACATCGAAAAGTCCGCCAGCCCTGCGCCGGAGCGCCGCCGGCCAGACCGCCCGGATGGCGTTCCCGACATCGATCACCGGTGGGTTGGCTATGCAGGCGCGGATCCGCGGCTCAAAAGCCGCTGCACGAATGGCCAAGAGGCCACCCAGTGAGTAGCCGATGAGCGCGAGTTGCGAAATGTCGACATCATTGCGGGATACTGCATAGTCGACGACGGCTTTCACGGGCACCTCATAATCGGGCCGCAAAAGTAACGCCGGATTATCACGCAGGGCGCTCCACTGACCCGGGCCTTCGAAAATAAGGCAGTTCCATCCGCGCTCGGCTGCGGCAAAGCCGATGTGGTGGATTAACTCCTCGCCCGTAGAATCGAATCCGCCTACGGCTATCAACGTGGGACGCCTGCCCGGCCCACCGCTAAGGAAATAGCCGGGTAGCCTGTAGTGTCCGTAGGGGATTCCCAGGACCTCGACCGGCGGGTTGCAGAGCCGCGCCGCTTGCCTCCCTAGTTCCTGACTGCGAAGGCTCAGGCGCACAAACCTCGGGTCCTCGAGCCTCACATAGAAAACGGCAGCTTGATAATACGTGCTGGCCCTGAAAAGGGCGCCTCTAGCGCTTACTGTTTGCCCCGCCTGCAAGAAGCGTTCGGCAGAATCGGCGGTCCTGTCGGCCAAGGAGTTCCAGGCGACGGTCCAGCTTTCTGTGTCATTCTTGCGAACTTCCTTCATAGCTGCGACACATTCGCCGATAGCGGATCCCTCGCTTGCTTGGCTGCTCAAGACTCGAAGCAACTCGAAGTTGAATCCACCGACTCGCGTATCCTCTAGGTCGATCCGCATCGTCCTGCCTCCGTTAATTGAATGAGTGTACGGCCACGATCACTGCTTCAGGGAAGGAAATCAAATTAGGACATGACCCGAAATTGCCGGGCTCGATTGTGATTGTTAATAGTCTTTAATCTTTGTGCCTGCGCTTTGTGCGATTCTCCCTGTCGTACAATTCAGGCTTTGCGTTAAAGTAGTGGTTTAGTCAGGCAGGGGCCGTTGTTTGGCGCCTCGCGACCCCAAGGAGCGACTATGAGCGTGACCGACACCAGTGCTTCCATTCATAACGCCGCTACTCCGATGGAGATGCTCTGCATCAACACGATCCGCACTCTTTCCATGGACGCCGTGCAGGCAGCCAATTCCGGGCATCCCGGCACGCCCATGGCGATGGCGCCGCTGGCCTACTGCTTGTGGCAGGAATTTCTGCGCTACGATCCGAGCGATCCGATTTGGCCTAACCGCGACCGCTTCGTTCTCTCCGCGGGGCACGCTTCCATCCTGTTGTATTCAGTACTGCACCTGGCGGGAGTGAAGGAGGCGGGAAAGAACCTCGAAATTCTCAATGGTCCCGCCGTCCGGCTCGAGGACATCAAGAATTTCAGGCAGCTTGGAAGCCGCTGCGCCGGCCATCCGGAATCGCACCTGACCACCGGCGTCGAGACGACGACGGGCCCTCTCGGCCAGGGCTATGCGAATAGCGTGGGGATGGCGCTCGCCGGGAAATGGCTCGCATCACGATATAATCAGCCCGGGTTTGAAGACATCTACAATTTCAACGTGTACGCACTGGGCGGCGATGGCTGCATGATGGAGGGAATTTCCAGCGAGGCCGCTTCGCTCGCCGGGCACCTCAAACTTTCCAACCTGTGCTGGATCTATGACAGCAACCGGATCACGATCGAAGGCGGCACGCCGCTGGCGTTTTCCGAGGACGTGGCCGCGCGATTTGCCGCCTACGGTTGGAATGTCGTGCACGTTCCCGACGCCAACGACCTGGACATGATTCGCTCCGGCTTCCGCACGTTCCTCGGAACGAGCGACCGGCCGACGATCATCATCGTGAATAGCCACATCGGGTGGGGCTCGCCGCACAAGCAGGACACCGCCGCCGCGCACGGCGAGGCGCTCGGCGAAGAGGAAGTCAAGCTGACCAAGCGCGTCTACGGCTGGCCCGAGGACGCAAAATTCCTCATCCCCGACGGCGTCTATGAACATTTCCAGAAGGGAATCGGCGTCCGGGGAAAAACAGAGCGCGATCATTGGACCGCGCGATTCGGCGAGTACGGCTCCACATATCCCGAACTGGCCGACGAAATTTCGCGCATGGAGCACCGGCAGCTTCCGAATGGCTGGGACAAGGATTTGCCGTCCTTCCCCGCCGATGCGAAGGGACTGGCCACGCGCGACTCTTCCGCAAAAGTCGAAAACGCAATTGCGAAAAACGTTCCGTGGCTGATTGGTGGTTCCGCCGATCTCGCGCCCTCGACCAAGACCTTGCTCACTTTCGAGCCCGCGAGCGGATTTCAATCCGGCAGCTATTCGTTCCGGAATTTGCATTTCGGCATACGCGAGCACGCCATGTCCGCAATCATCAACGGGATGAGCCTCACCAAGGTGCGGTCTTTTGGCGCCACCTTTTTCGTATTCACCGATTACATGCGCGGCGGCATGCGGTTGAGCGCGATCATGGGAATTCCAGTCATCTACATTCTGACGCATGATTCGCTCGGCGTCGGCGAAGATGGGCCTACCCATCAGCCGATCGAGCATCTCGCGATCGCGCGCGCCACGCCCGGCTTGATCACGTTGCGCCCGGCGGACGCCAATGAGGTGGTCGAAGCGTGGAAGGTGGTCATGCAGCTTCAGCACGAGCCTGCGCTGCTGGTATTGACGCGCCAGGCGCTGCCCACTCTCGATCGCGCGCGATTCGCTCCCGCCGCTGGGCTTGCGCGCGGCGCGTATGTGCTTGCCGAAAACGCCGGAGCGCGCCCCGAAGTGCTGCTGCTGGCCACCGGCAGCGAAGTTTCGCTGTGCGTCGAGGCGTTCGACCAACTTTCGAAAGAAGGGATCCAGGCACGCGTCGTCAGCATGCCGTCGTGGGAACTTTTCGAGAAGCAGGATCAAGCGTATCGCGATTCGGTATTGCCGCCCGGAGTGAAGGCGCGCGTATCGGTCGAAATGGCCGCCACGTTTGGCTGGGAGCGCTACGTCGGAATTTCTGGCCGCAGCATCGGCATGCACAGTTTCGGCGCCTCCGCGCCCATCAAGGCGCTCCAGAAGCATTTCGGTTTCACCGTCGAGAACGTCGTCGCCTCGGCGAAAGAACAAATTCAATCCGCGAAGCGATAGGGGTTAAGTAGCACAGGCTTCAGCCTGTGGGGTTTAGTCCTTGCAGGTACCAAAACCCATAGGCTGAAGCCTGTGCTACTAAAACCAGGGAGACTCCATGGACTCACCGGAACTCTGGAAACGCTACCGCCAGTACTTTTGCCGCGTCGAATCTCTCGACCTCTCGCTGGATATCAGCCGCATGCATTTCGACGAAGCATTCCTTGCCTCGATGGAACCCGCCATGCAAAAAGCGTTCGAGGACATGGACGCCCTGGAAAGCGGCGCAATCGCCAATCCTGACGAAAAAAGAATGGTTGGGCACTACTGGCTGCGCGCGCCGCAACTTGCTCCCACGAAAGAAATCGCAATGGAAATCACCGGCACCGTGGAATCCATTCAAAAATTTGCCGCTGGCGTGCAAGCAGGCAAAATCAAACCGCCCAGGGCGGAACGATTCACGCAGGTGCTCGCGATTGGCATCGGCGGCTCGGCGCTCGGCCCGATGTTCGTCGGCGATGCGCTCGGGGAACCTTCTACCGACCGCATGAAAATACATTTCATCGACAACACCGATCCCGACGGCATCGCGCGCATGCTGGAAACGCTGAAGGGGCTACTTTCGGAGACGCTCGTCATTGTGACCAGCAAGAGCGGCGGGACTCCCGACACGCGCAACGGCATGATAGTCGTCGCAGAGGCCTACCGAGCCGCGAATTTGAATTTCGCGCGCCACGCGGTTGCGGTCACGATGGCCGGCTCGCACTTGGACAAGCAAGCGGTTTCGGAAGCGTGGCTCGCGCGCATTCCCATGTTCGATTGGGTCGGCGGCCGGACGAGCGAGCTTTCAGCGGTGGGCCTGCTTCCCGCGGCCTTGCAGGGGATCGACATTGTCCGCATGCTCGCCGGAGCGGCGGCCTGCGACGCCGCCACGCGCGTTCACGAAACGCGGCGCAATCCCGCCGCGCTGATGGCCTTGATGTGGTACGTGGCGACGGGCGGGAAAGGAAAGAAAGACCTCGTCGTTCTTCCGTACAAGGATCGCCTGCTCCTCTTCAGCCGCTATTTGCAGCAACTGGTGATGGAATCGCTCGGCAAACAGCTCGATCTCGATGGCCGCCGCGTAGAACAGGGAATCGCGGTCTACGGAAATAAAGGGTCCACCGACCAGCATGCCTTCGTGCAGCAGTTGCGCGACGGCGTGAACAATTTCTTTGTCACGTTCGTGCGCGTTCTCGAGTCCGGCGGCTCGCCGGTGGAAGTCGAGCCCGGCGTGACTGCGGGAGATTATCTGCACGGGTTCCTCGTCGGCACGCGCGAAGCGCTGTACGGAAACGACCGCCAGTCCATGACGATTACGATTCGCCGAGTCGATGCGCGCACGATTGGCGCGCTGATCGCCTTGTTCGAGCGCGCGGTCGGCCTCTACGCCTCGCTGATCCACATCAACGCGTATCACCAGCCGGGCGTGGAAGCAGGGAAGAAGGCGGCGGCAGCCGTGCTCAGCCTCCAGGCCAAAGCTCATGCAGCGCTTTCAAGCACTCCGCAGACGGCCGGTCAGATTGCCGCGGCGGCCGGGGCGGCCGAATCCGCCGAAAGCATTTATCTTATCCTCGAACACCTTGCTGCAAATGGGCGCGCTAAAGTGGCGCCCGCCGCCGATCCCGGCAATACCACATTTGTTCGCGCCTGATTATTCAACGCGCATATTTTCGCACGCGAAATCATTTCGCGTGCAGGTGATTAGTGGCGCAGGCTTCAGCCTGTGGGTTTTGGTCCTTGCTCAACCAGAAAACCCACAGGCTGAAGCCTGCGCCACTCCAGCGAGCCTCGCATTTTAACTGTTTGCTTAAATTGTGAAGTGAGCTAACGTGATGCCTGGGAGGTCAAGATGAATCGAGCTCACTCCGCTCGGCGCTGGATTGCGGTGTCCTGCTTCTTCTTGCTTGCAGGTTTGTCATTCGGAGGGTTGTTGTGGTCGCAATCGGCCGCCCCAAGGGGAACCTGGTCGACGAAGGCGCCACTCCCCACGAAGCGCTTTGAAGTGGGCTCTGTGACTCTGGGCAACACGATTTACGTGATCGCCGGCGAATCGAATGGAGAGCCGGCCACGAACCTCCTCACTGAATACGATCCGGCGGCAAATCGCTGGCGCGACCTTGCTCCGATGCCGCACGTGACGAGCCATCCGGGCGTCGCCGCCGGAAACGGAAAAATCTACGTGCTCGGCGGCTTTACGGGAGTTCCGCACACCGGTGCCATGGATATTGCATTCGAGTACGATGTCGCAACCGACAAATGGCGCGCGCTTCCTCCACTCAGCAGCCCGCGCGCATCCGTTGGCACGGCCTTTGTGGACGGAAAACTCCATGCGATTAGCGGGCGCGGCCTCGATCAAGTCACCGTCCAGACGCACGAGGTTTATGATCCCTCGACTGGAAAATGGAGCAAAGCCGCTCCGCTTCCCACGGCGCGAGACCACGCGGGCGTGATCGCCGTCGACGGCAAAATTCACGTCATCGGCGGCCGCACGGCAGGATACACGGATTTGGTTACACTCCATGACGTCTACGATCCGAAGACAGATACTTGGAAGTCGGCGGCGCCGCTGCTGACGGCGCGAAGTGGCGGCGCGATCGTTTACTATCACGGGCTGATTCTTTACGTAGGCGGAGAATGCAGGCACCCGAAGGCAGGCGGGGGCGGAGAAGGTTTTACGGAAAACGAAGCCTACGATCCGAAGACCGACAAGTGGATGACCCTCGCGCCAATCCCAGAAGTACGGAACGGATTCGGCGCAGGCGCGATCGGGGTGCATGCATACTTTGCAGGGGGCGCGATCGGATGCGGCGGGGCCCCCACGTCTGATACATTGTTCGAGTTCACGCTGCCCTAATCAGCTAAGAGGTCACCTGAGCGACGGTGCGCGCGCCGTCGCCTTTTTCCTGCCGCCCGAGGCCGAAGGCCTGATGCAGCGCCTTCACGGCCTTTTCCATTCCGCCCGATTCCACGAGGAAAGAAATATTGTATTCGGACGAGCCTTGCGCGATGGCGATGATGTTGATCGCTTCCTTGCCGAGCGTGCTGAAGACGCGGCCCGCGATACCCGGTGTTCCGGCCATGTTCTCGCCGACCGCCGCGACGATAGCCACATTGCGATTCACTTTGATGTGTTCGAGGTCGTGCTGGTGCACGTCTTCGTACAGCGCATTCCGCAAGGCCTCTTCCGTGCGCGCCGCGTCGGCGGCCTGCACGACGAAGCAGATGCTATCCTGCGAGGACGATTGCGAAATCATCACGATATTCGCGTGCACCGACGCGCTCGCCGTGAAAATGCGCGCGGCAATGTCCGGGACGCCAATGATGCCGGGACCGGCGATGGCGATCATGGCGACGTCGCGCGTCGCCGTGACGGCTTTTACGCCTTGCGGCGCGGGCCGCACGGAGTGCGTGATTTTTGTTCCGGCCATCTGCGGCTGAAAACTGTTGCGAATCCACACGGGGATCGCGCTTTCGATCACCGGGCGCAGCGTCATCGGATGAAGGACCTTTGCGCCGAAGAAAGCGAGTTCGCCGGCTTCGGCGTAGGAAACTTCGTCGAGCGTGGCCGCGTCGGGAACCATGCGCGGGTCCGCGGTCAACACGCCGTTCACGTCCGTCCAGATGATCACTTCGCTTGCATCGAGCGCCGCGCCCAAAATCGTCGCGGAATAATCCGATCCGCCGCGGCCGAGTGTTGTGGGAATGCCTTTCGCCGTCGCGGCAACGTAGCCGGTGACGACGGGAATCCCGTCTGCTTCGAGGAAGGGGAGGAGCGCCGCCTGCGTTTTCTTTCGCGTTGGACCGGACAGCGGCCGCGCGCCGCCGTGAACTTCGTCGGTCACGATCAATTCGGTCGCGTCAAACGCCACGCCGCGCAGCCCCATTTCACGCAACACGGCAGCAGCCATTCTCGCGGTGAGGCGTTCTCCTGTGCCGGCAATCACATCGAACGCTCGGGGCGAGAGTTCACCCAATAGCGCGCACCCGCGGCAATAATTCGCGGCGCGTTCGATCAACGCGTCAATTTCGGAGAGCAATTGCCTCCGGTTTTCGATGTCGGAAATCAGATTGCCGATGGCGTCGTGATGTTTTTCCTGCAGCGCTCTGGTCAGCGCCTCGGCCGCGGCTTCATCGCCGGTCGCCGCTTTTCCGGCCGCCGCGATCAGAGTGTTCGTCACGCCGGACATCGCGGAAACCACGACGACAACCGCGCGTTGCTTCGACGCTTCCGCCGCGATCGCCGCCGCGCTGCGGATTCGGCCGGCATCTCCGACCGACGTGCCGCCGAATTTCATCACCTGGATCGGACGGCTCATCGCACCCTCGCTTCCGCAGGGGCCGCATTTTCACGCGCCGATTTTCCATAGAGCAGGCCGCGCGCCCGCAGCAATTCCGCGTTCAAAATGGCCGCGCCGGCCGCGCCGCGAATCGTGTTGTGCCCGAGAACGACGAAGCGGTAATCGAACACGCTGTCCGGAAAAAGCCGTCCGACGGTGACGCTCATGCCGCCGCCCGCGTCGCGGTCCATGCGCGGCTGCGGCCGGTCTTTTTCGTCGCGCACGAGGACGGGATGCTTGGGCGCGGTATGCAATTTGAGTTTCTGGGGAACCGAAGTGTACGACGCGAGCGCCTCACGAACTTCCTCGATCGAGACGCGCTTGGCGAGCTTTACGCGCACGGCCACCATGTGGCCATCAGCAACATTCACGCGATGGCACTGCGCGCTCACGGGGAAGGGCGCGTTCTCGAAAGAATTGTTCCCGAGGCGGCCAAGAATTTTGCGCGTCTCGCACTCCATCTTCGGCTCTTCGCCGTCAATAAAGGGCAGCACGTTGTCCACGACGTCGAGCGACGGCACGCCGGGATAGCCCGCGCCGGAGACGGCTTGCAGAGTGGTCGCGATCACGGCTTCGATGCCGAATTTCGCGTGAAGCGGGGCGAGGGCCAGGGCCATGATGATCGTCGAGCAATTCGGATTCGTGACGATGTATCCGGTCGAAAAGCCGCGCTCACTTCTCTGGCGGTCCAGCACTTTTAGATGATCGGCGTTGATTTCGGGAATCAGGAGAGGAACGTCTTCGTCCATGCGGAACGAGGACGCGTTGCTGATAACGGGATACCCAGCCTGCGCGAAGGCTTCTTCCGAGGAGCGCGCCACATCCGAGGGCAAACTCGAGACCACCACGTCACAATCGAGCGGCGGCTGGGGCGGCTGCACGACCATCGCTTTCACGAAGGCCGGCATGTCGCCCACCAGCCGCCAGGTACAAGCCTCGCCATACGATTTTCCCTGCGAGCGGTCTGACGCCGCGAGCGCTGTGATCTCGAATTCCGGGTGATGCTCGAGCATCTGAACAAAGCGCTGGCCGACCATTCCGGTCGCGCCCAAAATTCCGACTCGTACTCGATTATTCGACACCGCCCCTCCCGTAGAGATCATGGTCTGGATGCTGCAGAGCAAGCTGCAAGACTTCTTCGCTGAGCTTGCCCAAAAACTTTCCGTTGCGCGCATCAACTTCTGCCGCGACTCCCGCTACGATTCCCACGACGAGCAGCGTCGGCGAAGCCGCGGCCGGGCACGCCGGCAACTGCCCAACGCTTGTGCGGAAAATCGCTTCGTCCTTTGTGGTCGCGCGCGAAATCACGACGCACGGAATTTCCGCGCCGATTCCGGCAGCCTGCAACTCTGCCGCAAGTTCGGCGTAGCGATTACCCGGCATGTAGATCACGTAGGTCGTGTCGGCGGCCACGTGCCGCTCGTTCTGGAGTCCTGTCCCGCCCTCGCGATGCGCCGTGACGAACACGACGCACGAGGCGTGCCGCCGGTCCGTGAGCGAAATTTGCGCTGAAGCCGCCGCCCCGAGCGCCGCTGTAACTCCTGGAATTACCTCGAAGTCGATTCCAGCCGCGCGCAGCGCTTCCATTTCCTCGCCTGCGCGTCCAAAAAGCAGCGGATCGCCGCTCTTCAGCCGCGCGACGATTTTTCCTTGGCGAGCCAGCTGCACCATCAGCGCGTTGATCTCAGCCTGCGAAATTCCTTTCGCGCCGCAGCGCTTCCCGACGTTCACCACCTGCGCCGTAGGCGGAAGGACCCGCAAGAGTTCCTGCGGCACGAGATCGTCGTGCAGCACGACGTTCGCGGATTGCAACACGCGCCACGCTTTGCGCGTCAGCAATTCCGGGTCGCCCGGCCCCGCGCCCACCAGATAAACTTTTTCCGCCATTGCGATGACTACTCCAATTTGTGTTCTCAGTGGCGCGGGCTTCAGCCTGCGGGGGTTAGACCTTGCAAGGACCAAACCCCGCAGGCTGAAGCCCGCGCCACTCCATCTAATGCGGCTTCGGGTCCAGGCTTGCGTATTGGTGCAGCAAGCGCTTGCGCTGCTCCGGCGGCATCGGAATGCTTTGCAATTCCTCGCGCGTGCGGCCGAGCTGCGCGACCCACTCTTCCCACTCCGGACCAAATTGCTGTTCAAGTTCCTTGCGCAAACGCTGCGCGAGCGCTGGACTCAGGCCGCCCGTGGAAATCGCGATCTGCAATTCACCGCGGCGCACGACGGCGGGGAAGTAGAAGTCACAACGCTCCGGTTCGTCCACCGCGTTGCAAAGAACGCCCCTGCTTCGAGCCTCCGCGTAAATTTCATCGTGCAGCGCGGGCGAACCCGTCGCCGCGATCACCAGGAACATGCCCGCAAAATCAGCCGGCCTGTATTCGCGCGCTTCCCATTCGATGCGGCCTGCGCGCGCCCACTCGCGCACGCGCGGCGTGGCTTTTGGCGCGACCACGCGCACAGACGCGGCCGTCGCAAGCAGGCTCTCGATCTTGGCCTCGCCCACGGAGCCAGCGCCGACCACGAGGACTCGGCGTCCTTCAAGCTTCACGAACATGGGAAACAAACTCATTGTCATTTCAACTCTTGCGCAACGTTTCCAGTAGCACAGACTTCAGTCTGTGGGGTTCTGTCAGTATGCCTTGGCTGATCGCGAAAGCCAGGATCGACAGACCGCACAAGGCCGAAATCTCACTCAACGCCATAATTTTGCCAAGCTCCAATGGACACCCACAGACTGAAGTCTGTGCTACTCCGGAGTGTGCAGGCCGCACTCTTTTTTCGCGAAGCCCGACCAGCGCCCCGCGCGCGGGTCTTCTCCGGGCTGCACCTGGCGCGTGCACTGCACGCAGCCGATGCTTGGATAATTCTGCTCGTGCAGGGCGTTGTAGGGCACATTGTGCTCCCGAACATATTCCCACACGTTTTCCCAGGTCCAGTCCGCCAGCGGATTGCATTTCACCAGGCCGAACGATTTGTCCCACTCGATTTTCCTCGCATTCGCTCGCGTCGGTGCCTGATCGCGGCGGATTCCCGTCACCCAGGCGGTCAGTCCTGCAAGCTTGGCCTTGAGCGGCTCGACTTTGCGGAGCGAGCAGCACTGATTCGGATCGATGGTCCAAAGTTTCGGCGCGAATTGCGCGGCCTGCTGTTCCGGCGTGTAGAGCGATTTCACGCGCTCGACGCGAATCCCGTACTTCTGCTCGATCTTGCCGATCAGGTCATAGGTTTCCGCGAAAAGAAAATCGGTGTCCAGCGTGAAGACACGAATGTCCGGGCGCACGCGGGCCGCGATGTCGATAAGTGCGACATCCTCCGCTCCGAAGCTCGATGCAATGGCCGCGTTTGGATGAAACTCCGCGAAAGCCCAGCGCACGACTTCTTCCGCGCTCCAACTCTCCGCGCCGGCTTGGACGGCGTCGATTTTTTCCTGTGCCGCTGCGCCCATCATTTCCTCGTCGAGATTTCTTCGTCTGGCCTTCCCTGGAAATTCCGCCCATAAACAAAAACGCCCGCGAGCTTTTGGCTCCGCGGGCCGCGTTTAAGAGCTGGAAGGATGTTTTCTACTGCGCTTGCGTATCCTTGGCTCCCAAGGGGGTCCGCGCCGCCCGGCAACACGTGGGCGTGCGCTTGGTAATCGTAATGCCCTTGAGAATCGGTGTCATCATTGCCATTACAGCTTAAATCAGCCGCCGAAATTGTCAAGCCAAAGTTCCCAACCGGATAGCCAGACGATTCTCCCCGCGACGCATCTGCTTCATCCGCAAGCATCTGCAGGCGCTCCACCGGCGATCGAGGGCACGACCAGGACGCGGTCTCCCTCATGAAACTTGTAGCTGTTGCCGCCGAGGAAGCGAATGTCTTCCTCGTTGACGTAAATGTTCACGAAGCGCCGGACCTGGCCCGCATCGTCGCGCAAATGTTTGCTGATGGCGGGAAAGCGCTGTTCGATTTCGCCGAGCAAATCCGGCAGCGTCTCCGAACTGCATTCGATCGTTTGCACGCCGTCGGTGAATCGGCGAAGCGCTGAGGGAATTTCGACTGTGATTTTCATCTCGATAAGTTTTCTTGACTCAAAGGCTGAAATTCAGTTTGTGTAGCGCCCGCCTTCAGGCGGGCATTTGCGCCATTCCAAGATGCCCGCCTGAAGGCGGGCGCTACACAATCCCAAAAAGCCCGACCCACAAATCCTAATTCCCCGCGACGGCCACCATGCGATCGTTGATGAACGCTTCAAAGACCGTGAGTCGCGGCTCGATTGCGGGCGTGAGCGTGTACTCCTGTGAAACCGCGTCAATCGTTTTCAGGCCGTTACCGGTAATGCAGGCGACGGTCGTTTCGCTCGGGTTGATGTATCCCTGCTCGAGCAATTTCTGCGTGACGCCCGTGGTCACGCCACCAGCCGTCTCCGTGAAAATTCCTTCGGTTTCGGCGAGCAGCTGAATGCCCTTGACGATTTCCGGATCGGAAATATCTTCGGCCCAGCCGCCGCTCTCGCGGATCGCGCGCGCGGCGTAATAACCGTCCGCCGGATTTCCGATGGCGAGCGAGCGCGCAATCGTCGCTGGCTTTTGCGGCTCGAAGTGATCGAGCTTGCGCTTGACGGCGTCCGAAATCGGCGAGCAACCTGTCGCCTGCGCGCCAAAGAATTTCACTTTCTTTTCCTCGACGAGGCCCAGCGCGACGAGTTCGTTGAACGACTTGCGGATTTTCGTGATCAGCGAGCCTCCCGCCATCGGGCACACAATATTGTCAGGAAGACGCCAGCCGAGTTGCTCGGCGATTTCGTAGCCCACCGTCTTCGAGCCTTCTGCATAGTAGGGGCGCAGATTCACGTTTACAAATCCCCAGTGGAATTTCTCGGCGACCTGCGAGCATAGCCGGTTCACCTGGTCGTAGTTGCCATTGATCCGGACCAGCTTCGCGCCGAAGACCTGCGTCCCGGTCACTTTCGCGGCCTCGAGGTCGGCGGGAATGAAAATCCAGGCGTCGAAACCTTCGCGCGCGGCTTGCGCGGCCACAGCATTCGCTAAATTGCCTGTCGAAGAGCAGCTCACTACCTGAAAACCGAACCGTCGCGCCGCAGCCAGCGCGGTCGCCACCACGCGGTCCTTGAAGGAGAGCGTGGGGAAGCAAACCGCGTCATTTTTCAGATAAAGATTTGTCGTGCCGAGCTTTTTGCCGAGGCGGCGCGCCTGCACCAGCGGCGTGAAGCCTGCCGGGATGGTGCCTTGATAATCTTCGGGAAGGGGAAGCAAGGCGCTGTAGCGCCAGAGGTTTGTGGGGCCGGCTTCGATGTTTTTGCGAGTAAAAATGGGACGAATGGCGTCCAGATCGTACACCACTTCGAGCGGCGAAAGGCACTCGTCGCAGAACGACCGCGCCTGATTGCCCCAGAGCTTGCCGCATTCACGGCACTTCAACTGATAATGTTCGGCCATTTGGCCTCCTGCGTTCGGCCCGCAAAGCAATGAGATGGCGCAGCGGGCGAATCGGCTCCATACTTTTGGCTGGTAAACTGCCGCAGGTTGGCGGCGCGAGAGGGGCTAAAAAGAAAAACCCTCCGCGCCAAAGAGGGGGAGGGCTCAAAAACTCTTTCTGAGTGCTCGTCCGACTCTTTAGCAGTTTTTTACGTGGAGCAAGTTGCCTTAAATCGCCACGTGTCCAGCTAAAAAAGTATACGTAGGCCCCAAGTTTGTGTCAAGGCGTTTTTCCCGGCGATCTCTTCCGCTCCCTGGTGCAGTGCCCGGCTCGTTGCTAGTGACTAATTGAGTCCCAACCCACAAGGCTTCGTCGAGCAACCCCGAATATACGTGAAAATAGTGATGAACATGTTTGCTTTGTTGTTGCGAGGCGCACCGTGGCGGAAACACGTATCGAGTTGACGGGCTGGAAGGCGATCGTCGTGGCCATTCTCATCCTGGGGGTGAGCGGCTACCAAATTTCCACGCGATTTCGCACCGTGAATGATGAGGGCCAAAAGGCGCTCCGCGCGTGGCTGGTTAAGGATTACACCGGCAGGGGGCCGAAAGCCTTGGCGAAGCGTGTCGCTGACTATCGCGCTGGTTTGCGGGACCAACCTTTGGACCCGCCAGCCGTTGAGCCCCACGTCGATTTCGTTTCACTTTCGGCGCACGGATGGCGCGACGCCATGATCGTCCGAACTGAGATTTCGGTGGACGGCGGACCGCCGCCTGACGGCCAGCCAGTCCGGTATCTTTTCTTGACGACAAAATACGAAGGTGGCTGGATGGTCCTGTCAGAAAGCGATTCATTCAAGTATTACGAAGTACTGCTAAACTTTCGGACGCCCTATTCGTACTCGTCGTATTGAGCTGGAGCAGAGGTGGGGTGCAGGATTCGCCTTGCCGGGTGATTCGCGATCAGGTATTCTGATTGTTGTGAAACCCACGGTCCATCCTGCGAGCTACCTGGTCTGCTGTTGTTGTCGCGCAGCCAAGGCATAGGCTTTCTTCCAGGGTGGGCAATCCAGTCAATCTAAAGCTACTTAGATAAGCTGAAGCATCGCGATCCCACCAACGGAAGCCCTGGTTGGTGGTTTTTTTGTTTTAGGACGGAAAGCAGGCCCTGGGAAGCGGGCGGCAGGAATCAACGGCGATGGCGGACACATCAAAGGAAGCTGTGAAAACTTCCACCACGAATGGCGGCGATCGGCCTGCGTCTTTGACGCCGCAGAAGATCAACTACCTCAGGGCGCTGGAGGCAGAAAGCATTCACATCCTGCGCGAGGCGGTGGCAGAGTTTGCGCGGCCGGTGATGCTGTATTCGATCGGGAAAGATTCCTCGGTGATGCTGCGGCTCGCGCAGAAAGCCTTTTTCCCCGGGAAAATTCCGTTTCCCCTGCTGCACATTGATACCAGTTACAAATTTCCTGAGATGGTCGAATTTCGCGATCGCTACGCGCGGGAGATCGGCGCGGAACTGATCGTGCACAAAAATCAGGAAGCCCTCGATGCGGGCGCGAATCCGTTTGTGCTAGGGACGCAGAAATGCTGCGGCCTGCTGAAGACGAAGTCGCTGCTGGACGCGCTGGCCGAGGGCGATTTCACGGCGGCGTTTGGCGGCGCGCGGCGCGATGAGGAAAAATCGCGCGCCAAGGAACGCGTCTATTCCTTCCGCGATTCGTTCGGGCAGTGGGACCCGAAAAATCAGCGGCCCGAGCTGTGGAACATTTTCAATTCGCGCATCAACAAAGGCGAAAGCATTCGCGTGTTTCCGCTCTCGAACTGGACCGAAGCGGACGTGTGGTTCTACATCTATCTCGAAAAAATTCCGATCGTGCCGCTGTATTTCGCGAAGGAGCACAACGTCGTGATTCGCGGCGGCTCGATCGTCGTGGCTTACGACAAGTGGGATCTCCTGCCGGGAGAGAAGACGCAGCGCATGGTCGTGCGCATGCGCTCGCTCGGATGCGTGCCGTGCACGGGAGCGATTCGCTCGACGGCCGATACGGTCCCTAAAATAATCGAGGAGATGATTTCGTTCCGGCGGTCGGAGCGCGAAAATCGCGTCATCGACCACGACGAGGAAGGCTCGATGGAAATCAAAAAGCGGGAGGGCTACTTCTGATGAGCCTCGCCGCGAACCAGGAAACTTGGGGCTTCGAGTCCTTCATGGAGCGGAACCTGGAGAAGGATTTGCTTCGCTTCACGACGGCGGGAAGCGTGGACGACGGCAAATCGACGCTCATCGGCAGGCTGCTGCACGATTCCAAATCTGTATTTGAAGATCAGATGGCCGCGGTAAAAAAGAGCCGCATCAATCGCTCCACGGGCGCAGTCGATTTCTCGCTGCTCACCGACGGCCTGCGCGCCGAGCGCGAGCAGGGCATCACCATCGACGTTGCCTATCGCTATTTTGAAACGCCTCGCCGGAAATTCATCATCGCGGACACGCCCGGCCACGAACAATACACGCGCAACATGGCCACCGGCGCTTCGACCGCGAACCTCGCGGTGATTCTGATCGATTCCACAAAAGGTGTTCTCGCGCAAACGCGGAGGCATACGTACATCGCGTCGCTGCTCGGAATACCAAATGTCCTCGTCGCGATCAACAAGATGGACCTGGTGGATTACAGCGAAGGAGTTTTTCTCAAGCTACAAAGAGATTTTGACGCCCTGGCGAAGCAACTCGCTGTCGCGCACGTCGTTGCGATTCCGATCAGCGCGCTCGCGGGCGATAACGTGGTCGAGCGCGGAGCGCACATGCCCTGGTACCGCGGTCCGACATTTCTCGAACACCTCGAAACGGTGCCGATCCGCATGGAGACGCCCTCGGATGCGGTGCGTTTCCCCGTGCAATACGTGATTCGCCCGGACGCGAGCTTTCGCGGCTTTGCGGGTCCAGTGGCCAGCGGAGTGATTCGTCCTGGCGATCCGGTCGTCTCTCTCCCGTCTGAACGGAAGAGCCGCGTGAAATCGATTGTCACGTTTGATGGCGACGCGCCGGAAGCGTTTCCGCCGATGTCAGTCACCATAACGCTCGAAGACGAAATTGATTTGAGCCGTGGCGACATGCTCGTTTCACCCGCTCATCCGCCGCGCGTCTCGCGCCACTTCGATGCCATGGTGGTGTGGTTCAACGCCGAGCCCGCCGAGCCGGGGAAAAGCTACCTGCTCAAGCACACCTCGCGCACGGTTCGCGCGAAGGCCCTCCAGATCCATTACCGCGTCAACGTCAACACGCTGGTGCAGGAGCCGGTAAGCAGCCTGCAGATGAATGACATCGCCTATGTGGAGTTCGAAACCGTCAGCCCGCTCTTCTTCGATCCCTACACGCAGAACCGCATCACCGGCAGCTTCATCCTGATTGACCCGATTTCGAACGCCACGCTCGGCGCTGGAATGATTCGCGCCGACCTGGCGGACCAAACCGTCGCCGATAAAGACCGCATCACGCAGGAATACGTGCCAGTGACCGCCACAGACCGCTACAAGCGTCACGGCCACTTTCCTGGATTGATCCTCGTGGAAGACAATCCGGGACTCGCTGCGCGCCTGGAGCGCGCGCTATTCGACGATCATTTCGAGGTGTTTCATGTGAGCGGCGATGCTCTGCCCCTTTCCGCCATGGAGAGCCAGTATGCTTCGTTCGAATCTGCCGGCCTCGTGGTGATCTATTCCTGCGCCGCTCTCGCTCCAGACGCGAAGCGTAAATTGGGTGCCTTGGCGCCGGGCCGGTTCTTCGATCTTTCCGATTTGCAAGTGTCTGAGGATGACCCCGATGCCGTGCGGAAAATACTTTCACATCTCCAATCGCTTCGCGCGGTTGCTGGAGACGGAATTCGAAACAAAGGGAACTAGCTCGAATTTCGCGGCCCACCCTCCAACTGGAATTTGACCGTTTGCACGGGGCAATGCTATCTTGGGGGACGTCCTGGTAGAGGTGCGGAAGCAATGAGTAGCCGGGCCGAGGTTCCGAGGAGCTTCGGAGGCCCGAGCGAAAGGTGCAGCAGAATTTTCCGCCGAAGTCGCCGAAGGCAGTCCCGCCGAGGCGGCTGGGGGGCTTGGCTAAGACCAGCCCACTGTCATCCGAGGAATCGGGTGGAGCGCTATCGAGGAGCAAGGCGCCTCGTGTCCTGCCGCGCCCTGCTACTTTCCTTGCGCGCCATTCCTTCCTGAGGATTACAATCGATCGAGTTTTTAGTAGCACAGACTTCAGTCTGTGCGTTTTTCGGATTTTACGAGCGTACGGCCTGGGTTCCATGCTGCATTGAGGACTTACAAATGGAAAACCCACAGGCTGAAGCCTGTGCTACTTAAGAAGCAAACATGCATCCATTTGAAATGACGCGCGAGCTGGTCGACATCGAGTCGATCACGGAGAACGAGAAGCAGGTCGGAGAATACCTGCTGCACTATCTCTCCGGCCTGGCGGCGGGTTCCGACGGCAAGGCGGAAGCGATGGCAGTGACGCCGGAACGCTTCAACGTGTATGCCGAATGGGGCGCGCCCGCCGTTGTGCTTTCGACGCACATGGATACGGTGCCGCCTTTCTTCGCGTCGAGCGAAGATGAAGAAAATATTTACGGGCGCGGTGCGTGCGATGCCAAGGGAATCATCGCCGCGATGATTGCCGCGGCGGAAAAGCTGATTGAAAGCGGCGCGCGGAATTTCGGCCTGCTCTTTGTTGTGGGAGAAGAGAGGAACAGCGCGGGAGCGGAAGTGGCTTCGAGATCGCCGCGCGGCGCGCGCTACCTGATCAACGGCGAGCCGACCGAGAGCAAAGTTGCGCTGGGATCGAAAGGAATTTT
>Ga0209415_10002861_pt1 | contig 32286 bp, 34 predicted proteins | sample PeaSoiSIISIP2007_FD_187696 | JGI IMG/M metagenome (GOLD analysis project Ga0209415, IMG submission 187696) | Peat soil microbial communities from Weissenstadt, Germany - SII-SIP-2007 (SPAdes) (version 2) | ecosystem: Environmental > Terrestrial > Soil > Wetlands > Peat | place: Germany... | reverse complement strand
GATTCAATACGACCTCGGGACAATTCTCAACGGAAATACTGTGCATGACCTTGGCGGTCCTATTGACGTAGTTCGACTGAGGCAAGGAAAAGGCATAGACTGGATTCAGCGCAAACCAAACTGCCCAGCAGATTAGAATCAAACGCCGCAAACCTCGCGCCTGACGGTGGCGTTCCTCAGCCTGCGCGGTGAGATATGCTTTCCTCACCACACAATCACCCTTCCAGTAATTCCCGCGTCGGAGGCCACAAAATAAATCCTTGTCCCATCGTAGCTGGTTGGAGTTTGAAACCAGATCGCGCCGCCGCTGGTCATCTGAATGATGGCGCACAGCGGGGCTCGGCCGAGTAGATGCGCGACCGAACCATTGCCGGCGGCAGCGGAGGTGATGTTTATCGAGCCATAGATGGGTGTGGCTTGCTGGACGGCAATCACGGTCGTGGCGTTTGTAGTTACGACGCCAACCAGGGCGTCGCCGGCCGTCGCTCCTGTCGCCCCAGTGTGGTAGTAAAACCCAGTGCTCGAGTTATAAAACAGGTAGCTGGTCTGATTTGCCGGCGCCGGCCCGAGCGTTGGCGCACTCGTGGGCGCATAGTCTTCGCCTTGCGCGAAAAGTACCCCTGACGTGATGCCGGGGACCAATGTGCTGGAAGTGGAGAGAACGAATCCCGACACCAGCCCATTGCACCCGAGCGGCTGAAACAGGGAAACAGGAAGGTCGCTTATGAACGCCACATTCGCATCGAGGAGCGACCAGTTCTGGTCCTGGTCAGCCTCATAGCTGGTCAAGCCGTGTTGGGATTGGATCAAACCCTTGCGTGGGAGAACTGTTCTTGTTACCGCCATGTCAGAACCTCAGCTTTCAGTTCTCAGCTTTCAGCTCTCAGCAGACGGTCCGCTGAGGGCTGGCGGCTGATAGCTTCACTTCTCAATTTGCGCTATTCAAACTCAAGCGCAGGCACACTGCGTAAACCTTAATGATTCCGTCGTTGGTCACGACTTCCGTCCCGTTTTGCCAATAAGTTGTCCGGAGACTCACTACCCCTGTCACATCGTTGATGTCCCAGGAGCCCGGGTAGTTGTAGAGCTGGCCCGACTGTGAATTGGCTTGGGCTGGCGGGGGCGCCTGGCCGGGAACGAATCCCGGAGCGGGTGCGCGATTGCTGTAGATCATCCAGACGAACTGGCACTCGCCGCGCGAGTAGGCGTAGCCGTCGTCAGGGTCGATCGGGGTGGGCACCGTGTTGCCGTTGGCATAGAAGCCCATGAAGATCAGCTTGCTGCGCACCGTACCAAACTTGGCGTTATGAGAGATCTTCAGCATGCTATCGTCGGTCAGGGGCTGGCCGGCCGCGATGGCGCTGTCCGCAAGATCGAAGAATCCCGGAATCGAACCTAGTGTTAATTGAGACATGCATCACCATTTATGAATCGGAAACTGGAAACTGGAAAATGGATATTCGCGACTGTCATTGGGTGATGTAATCTGGAAAAAATCCCATGTTTCCAGTTTCTATTTTCCCGTTTCCAGTTTCCAGTCCTCATTTTCCCGCTCTCAAAAGATTGTGTTCCCCGCTGTCCCATCGCTGTTCTCGCCACCCATGCTTGCGGAAGAAATGAACATATACTGCGCTCGCTGCTGGGCCGAGGCCAGACTCCAGGGTGGAATATTGGCTGCGGCCGCCGCGATCTGGTAAGGCGGCGAGATATTGATGAAGCGCGTGTCAAGCAGGGTGAAATCGACCGTGGCGCGGCTATAGTTGGGTTGCCGGTCGAGTACTTCGCAGACCACATTGTTCAGCCCCAGCTTACCGGAATTGAGATCAAGGACTTTCGGGTGGCTCAGCCAAACGTAATCACCCAACTCCACCGGCAAAGTAGCGAGCTGCGCCGTGAATTTATAAGTGGGCGGGCCGAAGGCGTGACGGCGAAAGATGCGATCGGAGAGTAGGCGCGAGAGCATCATGCCACCGCGCGCCACGCGAAGGCCGGTAGACTGAATTTGCTGCTCGAAGACCTGCCGATAGGTTTGAAGTGAGGTTTGCTGTTCGTAGTTTACCTGATAACCGTAACTGCGCGCCGACGTGGTGACGCCGCCTTGCTGGACGTCCAACTGAAAGGTAACCAAGTTGATGATGTTTTGCCGCTGGGTCGCGGGGATTCCCACGATGTTCTTGGCGCTGAAAGAGAAGACAGGCGTTTGCTCAATCGGCGGCTTCATGGTCTTGAGCGAGAGGTGGCCATCCGCGCGAACGATCCAGTATAGGCCCAGAGCCTTCAAGATCTGCTCTTCGATGAACTGCTTTCCATCGATCGGCCGCGTGATGACAAAATCAAACCAGACGCCCGAGAACTCCCCGTCGCGCAAGGCCAGCAGGCCAGGCACATCGATATACGGATTGGGATTTATCAAGGTCGAGTCCTGGCCCGGCAAATAGATGGCCCAGCCTTCCGGTGGCGGCAAGGGCTCATAGTTCTGCTGCGACTCGTACACGGGTGCGAGGCTTTGCATCACGTAATTCGAGGTGAGGAGCGCTGGGTCCTGGCCCACGCCCAATTCGTTCTGGAGCACCGCGAGGATAATGTCGATCGGGTTCCCCGCCACGTAGCGCGGGTTCTTGTCGCTCACCGCGTAGCCGTTCTCGATCCAGGATGCACCCACCGGTTGCTCCGCGGTTGGCTCGCCGGGCGCCCACCAGAAGGGCCCGCCCCTCAACCATATTTGCATCCCTTGAATGAAGCGCTGCACGTCCGCGCATTGAATGGTGATACGTCCATCCGGGTCCTGGCCAACCTGGGTGATCTGCATAGTTTGCAGGGTTGTGAAGTCGCCCACCGCCATACCCGGAAATCCTTGCTTGAGCTGCACAACCCTGCCGATCAACACGTTCTGAGCCGCCAGACCCTTGAGCGTGCCATTGGGGTCGATACAGGTCACCGTCATGCTGCCCAGCGAAGAGGCGCCTTCGAGCTCATTGACAGACTGGCTTGCCCCCTGGGGAATTTGAAGGTAAGGAATAATCGTCGGGAGATTACCAAGTGTGAGCAGCAGGCCGGGATGTGTCGAAACTAGATAGAACCATGCAGTCGGGGTGAAGCCCGGCCAGACCTCGAACTCATAAGGTAGCTCGCGAGAGGCCAGGGAATACATCAGGAGCGAGCCATCGCCGGTGGTCGACCGCACGGTGCGTTGGCCGGTGATCAGCGTGGTGAGGTAATTGTCGAGGCTGCCGTAGACTCCCGCGAAATAATTGGCCACTCCCGAGACATTGTACAGGTCAAGCAACCCCAGAATCATGCTCCAGCTCTGCTCTTGTGAAACGCTCAGAGGCGAACCTGAATAGCCTCCCGGAGAGTCGTTAAAAAACTTAAATCCACTGAAGGGCGTTAGCTGCTGGTAAGCTTCGTTATAGGAATTAGTGGCCGAGGACAACAGAATCTGCCGGTTCTGAAGCAGGAAATTCTGGTCGACAAATTTGAGGCATTGCAGTGCCAGGTCGTCGCGCCCGATGGCGTGGCAGAAAAGTGCCGCCCAGGTACCTGCAGCGTCGCAAGCCTGGCTGGTATCAAGACCCGCCGGCGGGGTAGCGGCAGTTCCGGCGCCCTGAGCGAAGTGCCCGGGGACTCCGCTGCTCGGGGGAATATAGAGGGCGCCAACGGCGTTTGCGGCGATGGTATTCGAGGCGAGGGCAACCTGCGCAGCCGTGGCATTCAGTGCCGCCGCTTGAGTTGCAGTGATCGTGCCGGTTTTCTGAAGCTGGATCGCCGCCGTGGGCAGCGTTGCGGCGCTGCGCTGGAAAGCAAAATAGAGGTCGATCTGGTGTTCGGTGGACACTCGATACTGAATGCCAGGCACGAACTGATACCCGGGGTTGATGTAAGAACCATAGCCAAGGTAGAAGAGACCCGTGGTGATGTCGCCGACTCCGTAGGGAGCGATTCCGTATAACCCTTCGCCGTAACCACCCCCGCCGGCGGATTGAAGTGTCAAAAGGAAGTCGAGCATGCGCTGGAGGTAGAGCGCAGGACTGTAATCCTGGGTGAGCTGCATGTAGATGCAATAGGCATAGCACACCCAGCCCATGGCTCCGGCACGAACATAAGCTTGATCCACCAAGCCGTTGTAAGTGTCGTAGCTGAAGGCAAGGGAATTTGCAGGCTGAACGTTCCCGGCCGAGAAGTTATCAAAGTACAGGTCGCCGGCGGCAGTCAGGGTAACCACGAAACTATGGAACGAACTGAGCGTGTCACCGGCGAGGGTCGAGACTAGTCCGCTCACGTTCACCAGTTCGAAGCGGTAGAGGCCATTCCCGGGACCCACGGCGATCGTGATCACGGTTCCGTTGAGAACGGGATCCGCCGGAGCGCCTGAGGTCACCTGGAGGCTCGTTACCTTCTGAGCCGCCGTGGTGACGCCAAGGGTGAAATTAAAGGTGACAGCTGCGACTTCTTTGTGCTGGAACTGGACCTGGGTGTCCGTGGTGTCGGGCAGCCCGCTGCTACTGTAAGTGAAGGTGTCATTGGCAGCAAGCGCATGGAAATCGACCACCAAACCTTCACCATAGGGCGGCTGCGTTGGATCATTGATGTCGGTCACGGTATCTGCCGGATTGCTCTTCGTCCAGCGAGTTGCGGATTGCCCATCTTCACCGTTCTCGAAAATGATCGAAGCCAGATAACCGGGGTTGTCCAGGATCTCATCAAGCTGCTTGATGATCCTCGCCGCTGCGACAAAGTTCCCCGAGGCCGTGAAAGCGATAATCGCCAGCGCGCAATCATAGATATAGCTGCGATTCTGGAGGGCCGCCCCGTTGGTCATGGTCGGGTCAGGGAAGTAAAGGGGGTCGGAAGTGGGAACAATAAAGCTGAGCGGCAGAGAAGGGAAAGCCCAATCCGCGGCCAGTGAAGTGCAAACCTGGGTGGGGCCCTTCACCGGATCGTTGTACAGCACGTGCACGGTCGGCGTGCCCGGATTAAGCGGATGACTCGACCCACACCGAGCGTGGTAGTCGTCCTGGACAATGATGGGGATGTTGTCTTCTTGCAGGTACTCAACGTCCGTCTTGGAGTAGATGCGCGCAAAATAATCCGTCAGCTTGTAGCCAACTCCGGTATTCGAGTGGCACAGCCAGCCGGCGGGCAGATACTCGCCGGACCAGCTCGCCGCGGGCTGCGGCGCGCTGGTCGGGTAGAGCACCGCAATCACCAGTCCCGGATGGGGCACCTGCGCTCCCCAGTATCCGTAAAGTCCCTGTTGAACCAGCAGCGACTGGAATTGTGAGGGCGTTGGATATTGCCCTAACATCGGCCCTGAAGTGTAAGGCCCCGTGCCTACTGCCGACCCCTGGTAATAAAAGAGATCTGTCTTGGCGAAGAGGTCGACTCGATAATTCGTCATCACTTGTTGAGGGTTGAAGAGGTACCCATAGATCGTAAGGCCCGGCAGCACAGGATAAGTGACGCCATTGATTACAGAGCCATCCGGGTTGTCGGCGACCATCTGCTCGTAGTAGGCGCTGATCTCGGCAGCGGTAACGGGCAGCACGGGCGGAAAGAGCAGACCGTAGGGAAGAGGGATAGGCGAGAGGTCGATGGGGCAGCCGTCCGGACCAAGCTGGTCATCCGCTCCGAGCATCAAAATGCCGGGTGGAACCACGGCGATGCTTTCGCAGGCGGTTTGGGCAACCCGGCTCAGATCGTTCTGCGAAACAATCCCGCACTCGATAAAAGGCGGCGTGGTCGGGACGCAGGGCGCCCCCGGCCACGAGGTTGCCGGAAAGCCCGTTTCCACCGCATTGGCGTCCCAGCCTTGAACCAGCTTTTCCTGGCGCGCGTAGAGCCAAGCGAGCGACTGGGCAACGTCGCCGTAAAAATCGCCGGGATAATATTGTGAGACGGTTGGCATATCCTCACTCAAGCTGTCAGCTCTCAGCCATCAGCCGTCAGCTCTCAACCAAAAGACGTTTGCTGATAGCTGACGGCTGAGAGCTGAAAGCTCCTTACGTTCCGTATCCCCCGATACCATAAAGCGTGACGCCATACCCGCCGAGGGTTGTCACCACGTTAGCCGTCGAGGAAAAGCTCGCGATCGCGATGGCGAAGTCCGGAATCTCGACGAAGTAGTAGGGCTGCTTTTGCGCTTGCGCCAACGCTTGCGTCCAGATTTGGTTTCCTTGGATCATAAAAGCAGGAAACTGGAAAATGGAAAATCGAAAATGGCCCAGTTTCTATTTTCCATTTTCCAGTTTCTCCTCACGAAACAGCCTGACGAAACTTCAACTTAAAAGAATACTGTCCGGGCGCTTTATAGCCTGCCGTCCAACTGGTGTCCTCGAGCCAGTAATTGGTGAAGGCTGGTTGGGAGGCGTCCGGGTAATAGCCGAACTGCCCACCGCCGAGGGCGAATTGCATGAACTGATTCCAGGCCTGCACATCTGCACCGACTCCCACCCACTCCATCTCCAACTCCAGGAAAGCTTCGATGCGTTCGAGCACTGCCTCACGCACACCGGCGCTCGAAATGTTGTCGTGCCGGACGGCGTTGTAATCGTAAGCCGGAACCTTGCGCGGTGGACGAGTGAACGCCAGCGTCACTGGGCCGGTTCCGGGATCATAAACAATCTGTGGGTTACTCATGTTTAGTCTTCAGTTCTCAGTTATCAGTCTTCAGTTCTTAACTCCAAAATACTGGTCATTAAACCTCTGCTGCTCTCAGTCATCCGTTGTTACTGAGAACTGACAACTGAGAACTGATAACTACCCCGCCGCATACGGTGACTTCTGCACCGTCGTGGCGTTCAGCGACACGCCCCGCTGCACTGCCGTGTTCAATGTGGAGGCGAGCCATTGGCCGGCTTGCGCCTCGCCGACTATCATGACGGTCAGGTTGCCGCTGGGGGGATTCAACGCCCCTGCCGCACCTGGAGCAAGGCCGTAGCTGCCGGTTTGCGGAGTGCTGCCATAACCGCCCCCCGCGGACCGGCTGGCTGCTTCGCGACTGGAGCTTGAGCTTTTGCCGCCCGGCACCGCGGCGGCCGCTGCGCCTGCCACTCCGGCAATGGCGCCCCATTCCGCCGCCGCTTCAAAATCTGTAGCCGCAGCGGCCGCCGCATCGGGGTCTCCGAAAAAGATCGCTTGCGCGAGAAACCAGAGTCCCTGCGCCAGAGCATTGAGCGCGTTGACGCCCGCCTGCTCGGCGATGGAGGCCAAGGCGGCTTTGGCGGCCTGCTCCATCGCTTTGCCGACATTCTCGCCATAGACTGACGCCGCGATCCCCGCCGCCGTCATGGCATCGGCGGTTGCCATGAATGCCCCGCCGGCCACCATCTGGAAATTCTGCATGGCGTTTTGAGCGGCGTTGATCGACTGTGTCGCTTCGCTCGCCCAAGTTTGCATGCTCGGCGCCAGATCGTTCACCATATCCTCGGAGACCTGCCGTGCCAAGCTATCGAACTCCTGAAGCGGGGCGACGATCTCGCGATTCAGGTCGACCATCGAATTTGACGTCGGCCCCGTCATGCCCGGCGTCCTGCCCCTGCCTTTGGATCTGTCTGTGGCCATTTTGGGTTCTCAGTTCTCAGTCATCAGTCTTCAGTTCAAAACCGCGAATTCCAAGCCCTCTCCCTTGGGGAGAGGGTGTCCCGCTGCCGGCGCTTCTATCAGCCGGAGTGGGACGGGTGAGGGGTCACCTCGAGAACCATCGATTCGTCCCAGTCATCCATTGTCAGTTGGCGGCTCTCGTAGACAGCCGACAACTGACAAACTCACCAAAAAACGTTCTTTGCCTTTCTATCATCTGCGTGATCCACGTCATCTGCGGCCGTCAGCGCCTGCGTTGCTGCTTCGTCAATTCGCCAAAGCGCCACGGCGCGGAAGAGCATCTCACTCGGCGTTTTGCCGTACATCCGGCCCATCGCAGCCGCTTCCCTCAATATGTTCCGGCTTGCCGCGACGAAAGGACTCCAGGTCCTGGCCGTTTGCCAGAACCTGGCCTCGCAGGTACTTCAGAATAAAATCCGAGTCCTCTTTAGGGAGCCAGTTGGGGTCGAACTGACTTGCACCTGACTCCAAGGAGGGCTTCGGGTCAACGAAGGCCTCCGAGAGCATCTGCCGGTCCTCGCGAACCAGCAAAAGTGTTTCCTCGGCCGTTAATTCCGTCCGCACGCCGACGCCGACCAGATCCAGCTTCTCGCGTAACTCCGCCGGCCACCCGCTGCGGCGCAACGCCCAATAGAATTTCGTAGGCCGTCGAAGCCTTACTGCATAGCCACTCACGGGCAGCACCACGCGCCTGGCTTCCTCGAAGGCATTCTCTTGGGCCAGCTTGCGGAAGTCTGCGGCCGTCGCGATTTCGTTTCCAGTTGTCATACCAACGACTCGTCATGAAAATGCCCTCTCCCCCTTGGGGGAGAGGGTGACCCGCGACGGCGCTTTCACCGGCCGGCGCGGGTCGGGTGAGGGGGGCCGGGTCCGCTACTCTCATTCCAGCGTAAAATGTCACGCTGTTAGCCGGCCACCCCTTCAGACCATCAATCAGGCAGCCGATGCAACTTCAGCTCTTTCTCACGCCGCTGGGCCTCGAGCGCACGCAAGATGGCTTCCGCGGTCCCCACCGTCGTAAGTTCTTCCACCACGGCGGCCCTCTCGTGCTGCACCATCGCCAGCCCATCGAGGCCAACGAGAATACTCAGTTCCTCTGCCGGGACTTTCATTGTCTCCATCCTTCTGATCCACTGTCCGGTGCCACGGCGACCTCGGGTGAATAACTTGGTTGCCCCAATCGCATCGTGGAAAGTCGAGGCCGAGTGCTGTTCACCCGATCACCCGATCACCAGATCAACCGATCTCCGGTCAGACTTGTCTCCAAACCATACCCACCTGGTCCCCTGCCGGACGGCTGGAATCTGCGACACCCTTGAACTTCACCCCAAAGGTAGTTTCCTTCCCGCGCTGGAAGGGGAGTTTGACCGCCTCTGCCTGGTAGGCCTGGTAGAGATGCGAGACTACGAACTTCCCCGTCGCGTCGCGGCGTGGGGAGATAACTGCGACGCCCAGCTTAAGTACAGGGATAATGCCTCCGAACGTGATCTGCTCGTAGGCCTGGGCGCCGGAAGGCTGGTTGGCGTCCGTGCCGGTCGAGAAGGTGCCCGGAGCAAAGAAGCTAATCAAGTTGGCCAGGTTCGTCTGCTTGATGGTGACGTCGATCTCGTAGGCATCGGCAGTCATCACCACGTCGATGGGAGAGGCCACTTGGTCAGCTCCAATCTCTTGATACTTGGGTGTCAAGGTGGAGGTGATCGCCCCCTCCGTTGCTCCTGCAAAGTAAGCCCCGTAGGGTCCGACGAACAGCCAGGCAGCCCCGCCATCGCTGATGGCTGGGCCGACAGAAGTCGGCCAGGACGGCGCGGAGGCGCCGGAGGCGCCCGCCGCCAGGCAAAGCTCCGTGTTGTTGTTGGCGTCTTTAATCATCTGCCCGGCCAGGTAGGCAGTTGTCGCCGCCCAGGACCCCAGCCCGCTCGGCTGCGTCGGCGAACCGTCCGTCCCGATAACCAGCCGGTTTCCGTGTGCAGGCTCGGGCACGTAAAGCCAAAGCCGGCCCGGGCCTTGATGTATTGAGGTTGGAGACAGTGTTGGAGCCATGTTCGGACTGCTTTCAGCTCTCAGCTTTCAGCTATCCGCGAGCCGCCGCCGGCCTGCTGAGAGCTGAGAGCCGACGGCTGATAGCTTCTTTCAGTTTTCCTCGATCTCCGTAACAATCGACATCGTTGCCGCCATCACAAACCCGCTTTGGGGGGCGCGGCGAATTTCCTCAAACGTGTGGCGCTCCGCAAAGAGCCCCGTAAGTTTTCCGTTTGCCAGGCCGGGCGAAAGTGCGCCATGCGGAAAAGGCGGCGAAGGCAAGGGAAGACTGGTGAGCAGAAAGTCGCCCGGCGTCAGTTCCCAAAGTGAATCGAGCACGGCGCGCACGGCGCGCACGTAATCCTGGATGAGTTCCGCCAAGGCATTGCGGTCCTGATGCGTGACTGTAATCACGCACGTGAGCCGCATGCTCTGGTGTAAGGTAAAATTCGCTTGTTCTTCGACGGACACCGTATCGGGAGTCAACAGAAGCGCCGGGAACTGCTGCACAGGAAGCAGCGCCAGATCGTATTCCGCGAAGGGCGCGTAAGTCCCCGGCGCGCCCGATACAAAATCCAGCGCCGCCTGAACGTCCCGTTTGATCACCGCCAGGAGTTGCCTTACCACTTGCTTCGATAAGCCCGCTTTGTAGTATGAGATCCACATGTCAGTACCTTGAAACTCGGGGTGCGGGCGGGACGAGCGCCAAGAGCAGGTCAGATGGCAAATGGCAAATGTCAAAGTTCAAATGGTTTGCAATTTGCCATTTCGAAAATGAAAAACCATTTGTCATTTGACCTTTGCCATTTGCCATTTGAATTCGCTTTTCCCGCTCTCCCGCTTCTCAAAACACTTGATCTTTACTAAACGCTTTGTTCTCGCCCCGGTCGAACGCCGTGGAGCGGTCCGTCTCGCCGCCTGCCGTACCGCCGAGCGTCGGCTCGATTTCGACCGTTCGGGCAAGCTGGCTAAAGAACTTGTCGTAGAGACCTTGCTTGATCTCTGCGACTTGCCGCTCGAAAGACTTCCGCCGCTCCGCGGCGTGGGCGTCCTCGCCTGCTTGCAGCGAAACGTTTCCTTGCAGCGCGTCGGCCAGGTCCGCAATAGATCCGTCTCGATTAAGCGCCCGTAGGAAGTTCGCCTGGTCGGGCGTCAGTGTCATCGCGTCGGGATCGATGCCCCGCGCATAAAGCGCGGAGCGGATGCGCGCCTTTCGGTCATCGATCCAGTCCTGGATCTGGGTGTCCTGAATCGAATTGGCCGCATTTCGCACGAAGCGTGGAAACGCTGTACAGACATCATCAACGGTGCAGTAACTCATGAAACCTCCGGCAGTTGGGCAGATGGTGAGGTGGGCAGGTCGCTATCCGCCGACCTGCCGACCTGCCCACCTGCCTATCTGCCCATTAGTACTCGACATAGATGTTGCACGACGTCCCCGATCCCGCCCCGACGCCGACATAGATGTTCGTGCTGTCGGCAGCCTGGTACTCATAAAAGTTGTTGTTCGAACTGGGCTCGATCGATACGGTGATCGGTGTGGCGGCATTGCCTTTGCCATCGTTCAGGCCGTGGGGCACGCTGTTGTTTGCGCCGGTCGTGAGTCCGGTCACGGTGAGTTTGGCTTTCTTAACGTACGGACCGGCCAAAGTCTCTTCGATGAACTGCTCTGTCACTGAAACGCTGACTGCCATAGAACCTCCGGTCGCGCGGAGCCCCCTTGGGGATTTCCGCGGGTCTTTGAACTGGTGTAGGAGATGTGCTATGGGCTCCTACATTCGTAACGGTTGACTGCCTGCTACTTCGGATTACCCGGCGCGGTTGTCGGAGTTGCGGGAGGCCCTGTCGCGCCGGCTGCCGGTGCGGGCGTCTCCACCACGCTCCGGGCCGCCCGCGCGGCATGCTTGAATTTCAGAAAGATCTTTGCCAGCTCGTCCGCCAGCTCCACAACGCCGCGTTCAAACCGCTTTCCGTCGTGCTCGATGGGATTCAGAATCTCGATCTTCATTTTCGTTTCTCCCTGACGCCTGCCTTTCGGTCAGCACGACAAACGTGCTGGCCCTCCGGCCGGCGCTTCAAGCTGGAGGCTGGGCTTCTGAAATCTCAAATCTGTAATTTGAAATTCCCGAGCGCCACAGCTCCAACTCACTAAGTGCAGGACAGCCACATGTACGCCGCGGCCGGCGCCACGAGCTGTTGTGCGTAGTACTTCTTCACCCGCAGGAAATCCGATTCCAGCGACAGCTCGCGCCACCTCAGAACTCCGCTGCGCTTTGCCCAGAAGAAGGTATAGCCCAGGCTGGGAACGCGCAGGCCGGGCCGGGGCGGGCGGTAGAACAGCAGGGCATTGTTGGCCATGAGGTAGCCCAGGCTGTCCGCCTCGCCTTCGTTCGAGGTCTGGTAAATCGCGGCTGAAACCAGCACTTTGTCGACCTTGAAGACCCGCGCCAGATCCTGCTCGTCGAGCTGGGTGCGCGCGCCGTTGGCGGTATACTTCACCCGGTCAAGAATGCGGGGGTGATTGGCGAGCGTGTCGAGCACCGGCTGCGAGAGCAGGAGGTAGTTCGGGAAGTCGCCGATCTGCTGCTGCACGCTGCGCCGCGCTGCCAGGACCACACTGACCGGGTCCGAATTGACGTAATCCGACCACTTCGACGTCCCGGAGAGCGTCACGTTCTGCGTGATGTTGGCGGTGGTAAGAATGTTGTTGAAGAGATTGATTTCCTCGTTGAGCGCGATGATGTTGGTGAGTTTCTCGGTCTTCTCGATTTCGATCTGCGCGCTCGGGTCCGCTTGTTCGCGTTCGTCGTCGGTGATGGAGTCTTCCAGGGCGTGTCCGTCGGCCATGTAGAATCCACGCGCGTCGAGATCGACTTCGATCTGCTGCGCCCGCTGGCCGGCCGCGTAGGCATCTTTGTACGCGCGGAAGTGCTGCTTGGAAAACTTGAAAAACACATCGTTCTTCTTCATGACGGGCACGACCGGCAGCACGTCCTCCGCAACAAACGCCTGGTTGCGATAAGCGATGCTGATCTGGGTTAGCGCCTCGTCGACGTGTATCTGGTTGAGGCTAGGCATTGGTCTCCTCCGAAGTTTTCAGTCATCAGTTGTCAGTCATCAGTTCGAACTGAAAACTGACAACTGATTACTGATAACTGTTCTTCCTCGCCTCGGAGTTATGCGCGGCAACACCACGAGGCTCGATGTCGGGCGAACGCCGCGCCGGACGCCCGAGGGAAGGGAAGAGGGAATAGGGAGTAGGGAAGAGCGAAGGGAACGTGTTCCCTGTAACCTGTTCCCAGTTCCCTACATCTTGTACGTAAACGGCAACACCAGCACGCGGATCACGTCGCCGGCATTGACAGCGGCGTCGATGGCGATGCCGACCACGTTGATGTACGTGCCCACGGCTTCGCTGACCGCTTTCACCTGGCCTTGCGCGTTGGCGATGTTCACATAGGCGCCGCGCGAAATCGCGCCGGACGCCACCACCCGCGAGATCCCGAAGATGCGGGTGCGGATGTTGCGCCCCAGTCCGCTCGACGGAACGGAGTTGGCGGGCCAGGCGGTGCCGCTGGTGAGCGTGTACACGCCGCCGGAATAGTCGGCCATGGCGTCCGGCAGGACGGATTCCTGCGCCACGCCCAGGAACGCCCCGTTGGCCCCGCTCGGCACGTTGCACCCGTCGGCAGACACCGTGGTATCCGGCGCCAGGCAAGTGAACTTGCCGATTTCGATGCTGTAATTCAAATGGTAGCTTTGGTCGATCGCTGTGATGTCACTCATTCGGTTTTCCTCCGTAGCGCCGACCTTGAGGTCGGCATCTCAAATGCTGCTGACCTGAAGGTCAGCGCTACATCTTCGGCTCGGGTAATCAGGAGACCGGCGGCTCTCAGCAAGCCGCTTGCTGAAAGCTGACGGCTGAGAGCTGAGAGCTGGCTGCCCGATCTCCCGATCCGCGTTTAGGGCGTTGGCACCCGAGCCGCCGTGGTTCCAGTCGGGTTCACCACCGGCCTTCCGGTTGCCATGTTGGACAGCACGGCGGTGATGGCAGCGGTTACGCCCTGGGTGATTTTGGCCAAGTCGTCATCGCTGATCACGGTGCTGGTTGCCTGCTCCTGCCACTGGTCGGCCGCGGCCAGTTCGGCGTGGCGTAGACCTTGCTGCGCCGCGGCGTGAGCTACCCCGACCGCGTTGAGCAGCGAGAGATTCGCGGCGTTTTGCGCGTCCGTCAGAATCTTGGTCTGCGACGCCAGCGCCGTATCAAACATTAACTTCACGTTCGCCGGCCAAGCCCCTGCGAGGCACGCCTCGGGCGGCGCCGACGGTGTGTTTACGGTTCCATCCGACATAGTTTCTTCTCCTTGTCCGCCCTGTACCGTTTGGTACAGGGCTCCGCGCGTTAGAGGCGCGGATCCCTGATTGAGCTATCAGCTTTCAGCCTTCAGCCATCAGCAAACAGTCCCAGCCTGCCGCGATGGGCTTGCTGAAAGCTGAGAGCCGATAGCTGAGCGCTATTCTTCTTCCTCTTCTGCTGCCTCGACGGCGGTAACGATTTCTTCCGAGTACTGCCGCCAGAGATCCGGGTTGCGCTTGGTGATATCCGAGAGCGCCACGCTCAGCGAACACTTGTTCTCTTTGGCGTAGGCGTTCACTTCCGCCATCAGCGCCTGTTGTGCCGTGGGTTGTTCGCCGCCGCCCGCATGCCCGTGGCTGCGCAGGTCGACCACCGGACGGGCCTGCTCCACCAGCGCGTTGAACACGGCGGCATCGGAGAGCGCCAGCTTCAGCGCCTGAGCGCGGTTTTTGGGGAGCACCTTGCCTGCTTTCATGGCCGCGTCCACTCTGCGTTCCGCTTCCTGAGCTCGCAGGATGGTGGAAAAACTGACGCGCCCCGCATCCGCCAGCTTGCCGGCTTCCAGCAAGTTGATGCGGCCGTCGTGGATGCTTTCGGAGAGGGCGGCGAATTGATCCAGCGGGGCTTCGATCCCGCGCTTCACCAGGGCCGCGATATCCACGAACGACATCCCGGGAAGCCCGATTTCTGACGCGAAGACCTCCGCCAGCTTCTTGACCTCTTCGCCGTCGTCGTGCTTGGCTTCCCAACCCTCGGCGCCGTCCGCAACGCCGATCAATTCCTCGCCGTCGAAGACTCCAATCTTGCCCTTCAGTTCCGGCTCCAGGCCGTGCTTCTCGATGTGTTCGTCGGTGAGGCACTTCAATTTCAGAATTTTTGCCATTTCCTTCTCCTTTTCTAACAGTGACGAGTGACGAGTGACGAGTGACGAGCCTGTTCTTCCTGACTTCTGACTTCCGGCTCCCGACTCCCGCACTTCTGTTCTTCCGAGCTTCCGATCTCCCGATTTCCCGGGCCCTGAATCCTGAATCCTGAATCCCGAATCCTGATTTGCGGGCGCAGGAACGTGGAGCTGGCCCAAACTCACAAAGGCCCTCGTGCCGTCGACCTCACACAAGTGGATCTCGGGCATCTCTTCCAGGAAAGGCTTATTGACCAGCGCCACGCTGGTGAGAACGGTTCCTGCGGTTTTCCCCGTCACCTTGTCTTTGGCGCCCCAACGAATGGCCGGCGATATGTACCGGTATTCCTTGGCCGCGATAAGCTGCCGCGCCCTGTCCGTAGGCTCGTACCAGCCCCACAGGATAAAGCGGGCAGATGGTGAGGTGGGCAGGTGGGCAGATGGGGCAGAGGAGGTTTTTACCACCTGCCCACTGCCGATCTGCCGATCTGCCGATCTGCCTACCTGCCCACTGCCGATCTGCCGATCTGCCGATCTGCCGACCTGCCCACTGCCGATCTGCCGATCTGCCGATCTGCCGACCTGCCCACCGCCGATCTGCCCATCTGCCGATCTGCCCATCTGCCCACCGAACGGCTCCGGCTCATCCAACTTCACGATTCTTCCCGCCGACAGGACCGGGCCGCCGGTTCCGAAGGGGACTTCCGAGGCGTGTTCGTAATCAACATTGATTTCGCGCGTCGGCTTGCTCGCAAAGTTCTCCCGAACCTCCTTCAGATCGTCGAGCCCAATCGAAAACTCCTTCTCCGCGCCTTTCCATTGGCCAGTCACGGCAATCGGAATTCGAATCAGGCCCGTGCCCGGCGGCTCAGAAAGCATCATCACGAATCGCGGCCCATCGGGATTGCCGGTGGTTGATTGCCGATGGTCGATTGGCCGTCGCTGAATGTCGCCTGCCGTTCTTGATTCGCGCATCTGGTATCTTGAATCCTCCCGATCTGCCCACCTGGCCATCTGCCCATCTGCCGACTTGCCGGTTTGCGCTTGCGGTTCGTCCATTCCCTCGGCCCTGTACAGCGCCTTCAGCTTCTCGATCGCCGCATTCTTTCCCGGCCCTTCGTACCTGTTCCCGCGATAACCGCCGTGCAAAGCGGCCCAGGCGGCACCCATCAGGTGGTGGTCCAGCGGTCCATCCGGTGTGTCTCGCACCGGCAGATGTCCTTTACCGTTCTCATCAACAATCAAGTACTGCTTCAAGCTGGCACGTCCTGCCATGGTCCGTCTCCGTTTGCGACCTCTGATTGCCGCAGGGTCGCAAATCACAGCTCGCAAATCACAGCTCGCGAATCTCAAATCTCAAATCGCAAATCTCAATCTCAAATCTCAATCTCAAATCTCAAATTTCAAATCCCAGACTCCCACCCCTCGCTACCTGTAAATCACGCTGATGTTCACCGCCGCGGCCGTTCCGTAACTCGAGCACGAAAAGTTGAACGCGGTCGCTTGTCCAAACCCCAGCGCCGCTGTCGAACTCGCGGTCGAAGTCGTTACGGAGCTTGTTCCCAGTTGTTCAATGAGGGTCCAAGCGTTGACAGCGCCGGTCGTTGCAGTCACCGTCACGGGTGAACCCAACGTGAGGTAGTTCGTGCCGTCGTAGCTGGTTTTGGCTTGCACCGTGCAGCTCGAATAAGTGCCGCTCACCGTGCCAAAGGTCCACTGGACCTGGGTCTCGTGCGCACTCGTGGTGGGCGTAGCACTGGTGGTTGCCGACGCGTTCGTGATCGCAATCGCCGGTGTATCCGTCACGACGCCCACCGGCCGCACGTTCGCCGCAGGCGCCGCTTTCACAAAGTCGGCGGTCGGCAATACGCAATACGCAGCCAGCAGCAAAACCAGCGTCCCCATAAACGGCAGTGCAAGCCTCGACCGCCGCAAAATGCTGAATCCCGAATCTTGAATCCTCTTGTTCATTTCACCGGTCTCCTTCAATCGCAAATCACCAATCACAAATCACCAATCCTGGACTTGTTCCCCTACTCCACCACCCGCAGCGTTACATCTCCCTGGTACTTCTCTCCCACCGAGCTAACAATTTGCACTGAGATCAGGTGCGATTCCCCAACCACTCCTCCGGTCACCTCGAACGCCACCGCCGTGCGGGAAGAGGAAATCGACGGCACGGGCGCGGCGGCAATGACCTCCGCTGTCGAATTCGCCTGCGTGAGGTTATTGACCGCTGTCACCGCGCTGATGCTGGTGATGGTGTTCCCCGCGCCGATGTCCTCGCTGAAATCCAGCGAAACCCCGAACTGTTCGTACGGTGATTTATAAATCGTCATAGTGCACACCTGAAAAGCGAAAATCGAAACTCGAAATTCGGCAAGCACTGGGCTCGCGCAGAGCGAAGCTCCGGGTTGCAGCGCGCGGCGGACGTTGACTTTTGAAATCGCAAATCACAAATCACCAATCAGAAATTCAGCGTCCACACCACCTGAAGCGTGTCACCGCTGTTCATGGCCACCGGGCTGAAAGTATTTTCGAAGCAAAGCGTCCCGCTGCTTGAAGCGTTAAAAAGACCCGCCTTCTGCGCGGATTGTGTCCCCGTTGCCGTGAACGTGTAGGTCAGCGTATAACTCGAGGTATTGCCTGAATGCGCAGGCGTGGCGCTGGCTCTGGCCAGGCCGTTGCTCGTGATCTCGGCGGCGAGGGCCGTGTCCGTGGCGGAAGGTGCAGCGGAGTCATTCGAAAGTGCGAGGTACGTGCAAACTCCTGCCGTCGTGCCCGCCATCTGGTTGAACTGCCAATTGACGCCGGCGTTGGTGCGCAGGTTGTGGACCGTTTGATCGTAGAAGACCGTCCCACCGGCATGCCGGGCGATGAGGTGCACCAGGTTAGGCACACGCGGCATCACGCTGTCACGGATGCCTTGGCTGATGTCAGTCCGAGCGGAGCGAGGAATCTCGCCCTGGCCCCGTGCCGGGGCGCTCAGCGCATGAACTGCGTCACCTGCCGCCATGATCTGGGAGAGCTGATGGCTGGCGACAACCGCCTCAGCCGCTATTGCCAGGCTGAGGACAAGCAGAACGTAATGCAGAACGGTAATTTGTTTTTCCACGGCATTAGTTCCTTCCGCATCTGATCGGGCTGGCGCGGAGCCTTGCTCTGCGTTGCAGCGTCCTACTTCCTGCCCGCCGCAGCGCTGCGTTCTTCGCCAGTCGGGGTCTCCGGCTGGATGACCGCATCGCTTTGCGTCATTTCTTCAATCCGCTCCTGCACCGGCGCATAGCGGGCGCGCGGCGTTGTCGACTTGAGCGGCAGGCCGCACTTTTTGCGAATCCAATTCTCCGTATCGTCATCCGGTTGCAGCAGGTCCACGTCGAATTTCCCCACGTCTTTGGCCACTTCCAGCAGTTCGAGCGGGTTGACCACCAGGATGTTCGAGGTGACGAGGCGAGGGTAGGGAAGCCGCTGGCCCGCCTGCGGCGTGTAGTTGTAATTCACCAGGCGCCGGATGCTGGTGTTGGAAATGGTTTCGTCAATCTTGTGCGAGATGGCTTCCAGTGAGAGATAGAAGAAGTCGCGCATTGACCCGCCCAGGGCGCGCGAGCCGGTCTGGGTGGTTCCCAGGGTCAAGAAGTTTGCCAGCACGGAGCGCATAATCATTTCGCTGTGGTGCTGGATGGAGGCCTGCGGGTCGCGCACCCGCCCGGAGACTCCGGTCAGAGTGAACTCCCACCCGTTCGGCAAGGAGAGCCCGGTGCTCTCGTGCGCGGCCAGCATTTGGACCCAGCTCTGCGCCGCCTTGCGATCTTCGGCGGAAACGTTGGCGCCCTGCTTGATCGTGGGCACGCCCAGGCCGTTGCGCTCGATCGAGATCGCGTCGATGCGGTAGATCTGGCTTTTCATGTACCAGTGCTGATAAGCCGCGCGCAGCACGGAGCGCCCGTAGAAGTACGCCCCTTCCATGTCGTTCACGAAGTAAGCAAGCTTCTCGGCCGGCACGAGTACATTGACGAAGTTGTTGCCTCGGTAGCCGTACTGTTCGAGGAAGAGGAGCGACTCCCCGTCCTCATCGACGTGGTACCGATAGAAAGTGTAGGGCAGGCGCGGCGCAAGCTTGCGCAGCCGGACCTTCTCACCGTCGATATGCCACAAGTCCTCGTGCGCGGCGCAGCCGAAATCCAAACAAAGTAGCGCATTTTCTTTCACCGTTTCGAAGTTTTGAGTTACCCAGCACCCGGTGCTGGTGGGCGATTCGAGCCCCACAAAAAGGTTTTCCCGGACCTCATCCGCAATCTGTTTTGCCAGGGCAAAGCCCGGCTCGTTTTCCTTGAGGCCCGGCACGATCTGGCAGTCTGCCGCCCGGATGGGCAGCTTGCAGGCCAGCAGCGCCGCCTTCACATCCGCGTCCGAGCGCCGCATCTTTTCGTAAACCAGGAAAGCATTGCGGCCTTCCAAGGTGGCGTTGTACTCGCCCAGATCTCTGATGAAGCCGGCGAAGTTCGCCGTTCCGACGGCGCCGCGTAACGAGGTGTCAGGGGTCTGAATTTGTGATTTGCGATTTGTGATTTGCGATTTGACCTGCTCCACCTGAGGTTCGGGAACAGCACCCCCGCCAGGCTGGGCGGCGGGATTCAGTCCCACATCGTTTCCGATCGGCCCACCGGGGAACAACGTCACCATCGGATAGCTTGTTTGCGGCGTAACGATCTGGCGAACTGTTTCAAACCAACTCATGGTTTTTTCGTTTCCGACTGGCAATCCGTGATCGCAATTGCCCAATCACAAATCACAAATCACAAATCGCAAATTCAAAACTGCCCCACGTCGTTGCCAATTGGCCCGCCGGGGAACAAGGTCACCATCGGGTAGCTGATCCCTGGCGTTACTGCCTGTCGAATCGTTTCAAGAAGCGACATAGGGAGAATCCTCAAAGGCGAATTCAAATGGCAAAGGGCAAAGAGCAAATGGCAAATGGTTTACAATTTGCGAAATCCCAAATTTCCAACCATTTGAATTTTGCCGTTTGCCATTTGCCATTTGAATTGTCCTTACTTTTGCCATCCGACCTGCTCTTCCTTACCGCGCCGACCTAAATGTGGGCGCTATGTTTAGAACACCGCCGGCAGCGCAGCGGGCATCCACACCGCCGCGCGGGGCGTCCCCACGATCGCCCCGTCGCTCAATGTGGCAGCGACGGGCTGTTCGGCCGCGAGGTCGGCGAGGGCCTTAGCCCAGAACTCATCGGCGTGCCCGAGGTCCGTGCGCTCGGCATCGAAGCGGGTGTTTCCCGCCAGCGTCACCAGCTTTTTCACGGCGCTGAAGGCGCGAGCGATTTGCGGCGCATCGGGAAGGAGGTCCAGGCGCTGTTCCATGCGCCGCCGCACGCGGTACGCCATATCTTCTTTCACCGCCGCCGTAAACATCACCGGCTCGACGCGCGGCCCGAATTCCTGCTGCAACGATTCCGCCAGCGGTGCGCCCATACCCGTCGCGTCGATGCAGGCGCGCCGGATCAGGTAGTCCCCCGCCGACTGTAGGGGGAGGGCTTGCCCTCCCGCGGGGACCCCAAGGGGTCCCCCTACACGCCGCATGGACAATAGCTCCCGGGCGTAGGCGAGTTGCTCGGCAAACGGTGTATTCGAGAACGTCCGAACCAAGCGCGCCACGGCGACCCTGCCGCTTTGTGGGGGCGGTTCGCGAACCGCCCCTACATCGGCGGTCACACAATCCACCCAAAAGACCGTCCGGTCATGCCGCCGCCCGATGTCGATGCCCAGGTAAAAGTCCGCAGGGAGGGGCGCACCACCATGCGACCCCACAATCGCATGCTTACCCCACGTCCCGGGAGGAACGGGACCATGCGCCCCTGCCTGCGAACTCTCCGGTTCGAAGCCGAGGCAGGGCGCCGAGGCCAGGGACTGAGGAGGGCAGTCCGTGGTGGCCTCGGCGCTTGCGCACTGGGCGACGAGTGCGGGCGGGATGAAATTCTCCGCGGTGGAGACGAATTGGCAGCAGTATTCCTGTTGCCACGAAGTTTCGTCGTCGCACCCCGCGCGGAGAAGTTGCAAGTCAATGTTGAGCCCCTGGCGGATGGCTTCGTAGATGTCAACGCGATGGCCCGACCAGGCTAGTGACGAGTGACGAGTGACGAGTGACGAGCCGGGTAGCGCAGACGGAGCCAGTGACGAGTGACGAGTGACGAGTGACGAGCCGCTTTCTCCTGACTCCTGACTCCTGACTCCTGACTCCTGCTCTATCAGTCCTGCCGCCTTCGCCAGCTCATAAAACTTCCCTTGCTGTCCGTTGGGCGTCGAGATCACCTCCAGGCAATACCCGCGGGTAATGGTCGGGAAGAGTGCGCTATAAATCTTGTCTGCGTCGGCATGGAATGCGAATTCATCCAGGGTGACATTGCCCGAGTAGCCGCGCGCCGTGTCAGGGTTGGCGGGAAGGCCGTAAATGACAGATCCGTTGGCGAACCGCACTTCCAACTGCTTAATCAGCGTGCCTTCGAAAAAGCTCGACTCGCAGGCGCGCGCCAGAATCCCGCAGGACTTGGTGTGTTCCTGCACCTTTTCCATCAGCAGCCGGGACTGCCGCTCGCCTTTGGAGAGGAATATCCAGGTGGTCTTTCGCTTCAGGCATTCGAGCAGAGCGCGAATCGAGGCCGCAAAGGAATAACCGATCTGGCGGGCCTTCACCACGATCTTGAGGTGTGAATCGTCTTCAACCCAGCGGCGTTGATAAGGCAGCAATTGCAGAACCGGAGCAAAAGAAGGAAGGACGGTCACACCTTTTCCGTCATCTCCCGGAGCGTGCCTGTCATCCCTGGAGCTGCCGCTGTCATCCCTAATGCTGCCTCTGTCATCCCTAAAGCCGCCTCTGTCATCCTGAGCGGAGCGAAGGATCTCCGCAGTTTCCCTGTGCTCGTCGCTCGACGAACCACTGCAGAGATCCTTCGCTTCGCTCAGGATGACAGGCTGTCGACTGTCAACTGTCGACTGTCGACTCGCACTTAAGGCCTGTCGACTGTCAACTGTCGACTGTCGACTCGCACTCAAGGCCTGTCGACTGTCAACTGTCGACTGTCGACTGCTCTCCGGTTTGTTACGCTTTCGCCGCATCACCACGTCCCCCATCGGGCATTTGAGAAGTCAGTCCGTAGATCTGCTGAATTCTCTGCAACATCGCCGGCCCCAGCGGTTCGCCGGCCTGCTGTCTCTTGGCATCCTGCTGCAGGATCGCAATTTGTTCCGTGACCTTCTCCTGGGCAAGCACCAGAAGGCGGGTTCTTTCCTTCGAATACTGCAGGGCCTGGCGGGCCTTATCCCTCTGCGCGACCACCAGCCTGTGCTTGAGGTTCAAATTGGCCTGCGCTATGCGTGCGTGCTCTGCATCCTTGAGCGACATCTGCGGCGTATCCTGGTGGAGGTTCATCAAACCGGTCAGTATCGCGGCCTGCGCCAGTCGGGCTTCCGCGGATTCAGGGTCGCCCAGGCCTTTGAGCAGCGATTCAGAGGTATCCACCATGTAGTGCACACGATCGGCTTGGAGTTTCTGGTTTCCCTGAAAGTAAGTCTTGACGGCGTTGACGGTGAGGCTGGGGGCACCGAGCTCGTTGGCCGTCTCGACCACACCTTCAAACGTGGAACCCTCGATCAGCAATTTATCAACGAGTTTCTGCTCGGTGTCGGTGGCTGGCGCGCCTTTTATCACAAGTTTTCCGGCGGCGATCGCTGCAACACCACGGGCGGAGTCCGGTTTCTGGTCGCCCTTATCTTCCGTTCCCGACTGCGTCGAATGCGCCGAGCTGGTTCCGGCCGTCGGATCGGTCGGCGTCGGCGCCGGGTTGATTACCGGCTCAAGCTCGTTTTTCTTGGTTCTGGCGTTTTGGTCGCGTTTGCTCATAGCCGGGGCTCCACGTAGATTCCTTCGTCGGCGGGAAGCCGGCCGTCGTAATAGTCGATCCCCAAGGCGGTGATCTTCACCAGCGGAATTTCGCGGTGCGAGCGCGGCCCGCGCACATGCTCGACAGCGAGCAGCCCTTTTTCGACGAGGTAGGCGATCTGAAAATTCAGGTCTTCCAGGGGTACGGGATAACCGATAATGTCCAGCTCACCTTGCAAAAGCGGCAAAGTAGCTGCTTGCGGGTAGATCAGTCCCAGATAGTAGAGGATCTTGCCTCGGATCATTTCCTTCTGACGCACAGTGGCAGCCATGTTGATTAGCTCCTTCTTTCCTATTTCATTTCTGTTGCATCCGGCGCCGGCTCTTCGGACGGACCACACAGCGAATTGAGTGCCGTTGAGTGAATTTCCCGCCTTACCTCGGGCGGCGAGCTGCATCGTGCCGGCAATCCCGGCCTGGAACGTAAGGCGCACAATTCATCGCTGTTGCGGCAGCGCAAGCTGTTCATGTCGTGGTGCAGGGCTTTCAGGGCAATCAGAATTTCCTGGTGCTCGAAGCTCTCCTGCGACTCGTGATGCTCGACGGAGTTGGCAAGCCGCGCCAGCGCGTCGGCCTGTCCGTCCTGTGCCCCCAGAAACTTCTCGATGTACTGCCGCACCAGGCCGTAAGCTCCGTCCATCTGCTGCCGCTTCATTTCCATCGACTTCCCGATCCAGTACTGCGCCAGGCGAAAGAACCCCCAGCCGAAGGTGATCAGAACCAGAACGCCGGGGCCCCACCAGAGCGCTACGTGCTCAAAATCCAGAGGGTTCATCGGACCAGCACCCCCGCTATGAATCCGCCGGCGAAGATTTCCACGGCGTGGTAGAAGCGCGTCCGCCAGGTGCCGCGAGCCGCCTTAAGCTCCGCGCGATGCGCCGCTTCGCTGCGGGTCAGAATCTGGTCTTTGTCGGCCAGCGCGGCGTTCAACTTCGAGATCGTCCCGGCCTGTTGTTCCTCGAGGGCCGAGTCGAGCTTCGCCCGCTGGTCGCAGTTTGAGACCTGCTGCGCGATCACCTGGCTCTGCTGGCGGCAGGCATCGAGCTCCACGAAGGCGCTTTCCGCCTTCCGCACGCCCTGGTCCGACAGCACGAGAGCGTCAGATGGTGAGGTGGGCAGATGGGCAGATGGGTCTTGTCCTGTCCCCTCGCCCCGTTGGGGGAGCGCGGCAGATGGTGAGGTGGGCAGATGGGCAGATGGGTCTTGTCTTGTCCCCTCGCCCCCTTGGGGGAGAGGGTGGCCCGCGGGGGCGTTTTCATCAGCCGCCGCGGGACGGGTGAGGGGGTTGAGGTTCTTCTGCGCTGTTCCCTGTCCCCTATTCCCTGTTCCCTGCTCTTGCAGCCGAGCCATCACCTGTTTCACCACTTCCTCGGTCGTCAGGCTCGCCAGCTCGTTTTCGTGCGCAAGCTGCTGGCTGCGGAGCGAGTCGAGACTTTGACGCAGCCCATCGGCGTCGTGCGCAAGCTGTTGTCGCTGGCTCTCAAGCTCCTTGGCGGCCTGGCTGCTCTGCTGGGCGTCCCGAACCGCGCTTGCCGCCTGCTTCTCGAGCTGGGAAATCTGCGCTGCGGCTTGCTTCTTTGCCTGCTGAGCCTCCGCCGCCTCGTGCTGTCTCGCCCGGTGCTCGCACGACCAGGCAAAAAACAGGATGGCCACACCGGCCAATGCAGCCGCGGGCAGGCCCGGCGCGATCCGCGAAAGCCCCTGCGCCAGGTGGAGGCCCCCCAGTTTGCTGGCTGCGGCGCGAATCACGCTCAAGGGGGTTGTCGGCGATGGCGGCTTGCTGGTTCCCATTACTTGCTCCCAAACAGGCGTTGCAGTGTCTCGTTGGCCTTCCCCAACCCGTAGAGGGCCGCAATGAAGAGCGTCAGGCCCTCCAGGCTGGGAAGGATGTGAGTGCGAAGTACCAGATAAGTAATCCAGCCGCAGGCAAAGGCCAGCGCGATAAACGCTCCTAAGCGGCTGAAACTCGCTTCACCGGATTCGGAAAAAAGCTGCTGAAAGAATTTCGTCATGTCGCGTTTCTGTTACCTTCCTTCCCTTCTCCCTCCCTTCTTGATCGGGAAGGGGCGGGGGTAGCTGAACGAGTCTATGCTCCTCGTTCGCCACCCCCTACCCCTCTCCGCCTAGGAGGGGGAAACACTTGGAACCTGCCCTCGGCGTCGACGCGGGTAACGTCGGCTGGGTGAAGGCGTCGGGCAGGGGAGACCGGCTGGAGCGAAGGCCACGGCGACGTCAGTGCCTGCGGCGTTGTCAATAAGTAGGCTCCCCTCGTGTTCGCGGCCTGCCCCGGCGTAGCTCGCATTTCTTGCTCCATGATAGTAGCCTACCACTTCAAAATGAGAGAATGGGAAAAGATGCAAAAATTGATAAGATTTTTTCTATCTTGTTGTATATAAACGTAATAAAGTTATACAAAACTTCCACAATGTGAAAAAACGACCTTCAACTGTCCCTCTTTGACACATATATGCAGAAATCTGCATATTTGCGCGCCGCTCAGGATGGGCTCTGAAACTGGTCGCTAAGGCCTCCGTTTCCGCCCTTTTGTCACATAAAGGCTTGCCGAGAGCGAGAGAATCGCAACAGCTCACGCCCAAACGCAAAAGCCCACGAGGACGCAGGGGCGAGGCGGCGCCTCGCCCCTACAAGCAGCACCCTCCGGGTGAAACCGCATGCCGCGCTGGGCGACTTGGCGCGCGGCCGTTTTAATCTCTCGCGAATTATTTCGCAGGTTCTTCGCCGCCTCGAGCCCTGTGCGTCTAGAATAACTACTGCGCCAACGGCGATGTCAGGCCGGCTCTAGTGTGGGGAGGTTACTGCCATGAGGGCTGTCGTCCAAAGAGTGCAAAAGGCGGAGGTGCGCGTCGCCGGCCGCCTCGTGGGGGCGGTCGGCAAAGGGATGCTCGTGCTGCTGGGGGTCGGGAAGAACGACACTCCGGAAGATGCGCAATCGCTGGCCGACAAGATCCTCAACCTGCGCATCTTTGACGATTCTGCGGGGCGGATGAACCTGTCCCTTTTGGAAACGAACGGGGAGCTGCTCTGCGTTTCCCAGTTCACGCTTTACGGCGATTGCCGAAAAGGCCGCCGGCCGAGCTACGACCAGGCGGCACGGCCGGAAGTGGCGGGCGGGCTGTACGACGCTTTCGTGGCCGCGGCGCGGGCCGGCGGAGTCACCGTCCAAACGGGACAGTTCCAGGCCATGATGGACGTGGAGCTTGTGAACGACGGGCCGGTTACGCTGTTGCTCGACTCTGAAAGGGTGTTCTAGAAAGAGGGAAACGTGGCCACTAAATGCCCGAAGGGCATTAATGTCATTAGCCGTAGGTGCAACCTACGGGCTAGTGGCCGCCCCCCAATTGCCGGCGACCCCGTAGGGGTCGAATTGGCCCTCGTTCAACCCCTTCGGGGTTGGTTAACTATGGGCAATTGCTTTCCGTAGGTTTCACCTACGGCTAATGATGTTGGGTCCCTTCGGGACCCGTCGGGCGCCTCACGTCAACTTTGCGAGTCGAGTGGAGACTTCCTTGGCAAAGCGATCGATGTAGCCCAGGGTGTACTCCTTGACATCGATCTTTGGGTCCATCACCGGGGTCAAGTCGATGGCAAAGATCAGCGACGTCGACTCATCGACGCCGTGCGAGGCTAGATAAGTGGCATTGGCTCGTCGTCGGCCCATGGTGGCGAGATCGTAGCGCTTTCCGCCGGCCACCTGCGAATCGAACAAGCCCACCAGCGAGGTGGCGAGGTTCTCGTGGCCATCCACGTTGAAGATCACCTTGTCGTCGTCGTTCAGCCAGTCGAGATTGCGCCACACTTCACAGCCGTAGAGGTGCTGGGGCCGCGCCCCGGCCGGCAGGTCCCGCAAGGCCTCAATCAGCCGCAGCGTAACGGCGACGTGGGTGTCGTGCTTGTCGGCCAGGTTGTGGGTATAAATCACCTGGGGCTTCGTCGCGGCGATAAGGCGCTTGAGGTCGCCCACCACCGGGCTGTCATGGGGAACCTTGACTGCGCTGCTGGAGTAGTCCAGGAAAACATGGGCGCTATACTCGCCCACATACGCCGCCTTCTTCTGCTCCTTCCGCCGCACGACCTGCATTTCTTCGTCGGTATAACGCGCGTAGAGTCCGTCGCGCGGGCTCCCAGCCCCGTTCGTGACGGTCACCCCGGCAAATCCCTTGTCCGGCTTGCCGAAGCATTCCAGGATGCCATGATAGGCCATGATTTCCAGGTCGTCCTGATGGGCCGCCACGCCCAGATGCGTGGTCCGCGCGAGCGCCGCGTCAACAGGAGAACCGTCCGCGACGTAGATTTCCGCTCCAGAATTATGTAACTCCATCCGCTTCCTCCTTAAGTGCAGGGATTAGGGAAAAGGGATTGGGGATTAGAGAAGTGATACCCACCTCCTCCTGCCGCTCCCACCGTTCCTGATCCCCTGTTCGCCATCTCTTGCTGTCTAGCCTAAGTTAGATATATCCTATTGTATATTACATTATTAAGTAATTCTCTTTACGCATTGCCCTCTGCCACCTGCCCATCTGCCCACCTGCCTACTGCCGATCTGCCCACTGCCGATCTGCCCACTGCCGATCTGCCCACTGCCTACCGCCTCGCCGCCGGCAGGCTGGCCGCCGCTACGGCCTGGCCCACTCTTCGCGTGGCTTCATCCGGCAGCCGCACTCTGAGGGTCTGCGCCAGTTCGGGGAATTCCGTCCGCAGCACGTCCTGCGCCCGATTAAGGATGATGTTCCCGCCTTCGCCCGAGGTCACGCGGCCCAGGATGAGGACATTACGCAGCACGTAGAAATCCGCATAGTGTGCGATGCCGTACCCGACGTAGCAGCCGATGGTCTCGAAGATCTGCCGGGCGCGCTCCTCCCCGGAGTCCGCCATTTCCTGGACCACCTTGAGTTGCTGCGCGGCGCCAAGCCGCGGGTCCAACTGGATGCCGGCCTCGGGCGCCAGCCGAAAGACCGCTTGCTGGGAAAAGTACTGCGCGCCGCAGCCCGGATCGCCTGACCACTCGTCGATGGGAGCCTCGGGGTCATAGTCCACGGGACAGAACGCCAGTTCGTTCAACCAGGTCGTTAACTCGCCCGTCTCGGAGACGTACCCTCCCGCTTCGCTCGAACCCAGAGCGATCCCCAGCACTGCGTTATCCTGAAGCGACATGGAGCCGGCCAGCGCCGTCACCTCGCCGTCGTTGACCACTTCGAAGGGGATATCGCCCCAGGCAGTCTTCATGTCCAGAAAGAGGTTTCCTACGCGGGTCTCGAAGAGGTCCTTAGGCACGCCGCGAAACAGCGACGCGACGCGTGGCCGGTTGTTGATGTAGATTCCGGCAGAACTGCCCCCGATGGCGTCCACGCGGGGCAGGTGCTTCGCGGCCGACTTCAAACCCGCCATGATCTCGTTGTAGTGGTAGCTGGGGTCGACGGCGTTGCGGGGATCCCAGACCACTTCCTCAGTAAAGACCGGTTCGCCGTCGATGACGGCCGCGGCTTTACGGTCGGTTGCGCCAAGGTCGAATCCGATGCGGCAGCCCTCCAGGTGCCGTCCCAGGGCCATGGCGCCCTCCGAGGGCGCGGGGGTTTTTTCAGCGCGGGTCACCTCCACCGTGAACCGGTGCTGATACACTCCTCCAAAAAATTCCGCGTCGAAGGCGCGCAGGCCTTGCGGCGAATAGGCTTCGCGGATGTGCTCGCCGACGCTGCGGGGCCCGCCTACGACGATTCGCCATCCGCCATGTTTCCAGAGAAGGAACTTCACCAGCCGCTCGGCAAAGCGCAGGTTGAAATGCGACGACTCGTGACTTTCATCGAAACAGAACGTCTTGTAAACCGAAACGAATCCTGCGTGGCGCTCCAGCGCAATGTTCAGCGGAACTGCCGCGCCGCTGTCCCGGGCCGCCTTCAGGTAGGCATGATTGGCGAGTACTGCTGGAGCAAACCGCGCATGCAGCGGCGGCATGACTCGAGGTTTTACAAGGTAGGCGAACTCCGTCATTTTTCCCCCAGGGCTGTCGCAACGGTCAACCGTCTGATCTCCGCCGCTCGACGTCACGAAAGAGTATAGGTATCCTGGCGCCATCGGTCAAGGAAGGTGTCGGGTGGCGGGCGCCGGGTGCCGGATGGCCAGTCGGTTAGAACCCCGCGATGATGCTATATATAATAATGCTACATTGTATATGCAAACCAAAAAGATATTACTAAAAGATGTGCACCCTCAGTGTCAGGTACTTCTTGGGAGTCTTCCGGAACTCCGTGAAGAAGTCTTTCATCGATTTCGAAGTGTCGCTCAAATTGTTGTAGAGCGTGGGATCGGTCGAAAACTTCCCCAGCGTGCCTTCGCCATCCGCCATCCGGGTGGAGATCTTATCGACCCGGTCGAAGACGTCGTTGGCACGGTCGTAGAGTTGAGAGTCGGTGGCGAGTTTGCCCAGCGTGCCATGGCCTTGATTGATGCCGTCAAAGAGCGAGTTGGCCTGGGCCACGAGATGATTGACGTTGTTGTAGACGGTAGGGTCGGTGATGAATTTGGCAATACTTCCCTGGCCGTGCTGCATATCGTCGAGCAGTTTATTCATGCGGTCAAAGGTGGAGGTGGCGGAATTGTAGAAGGTCTCATCGGCCATGAGTTTGCCGAGGGAGCCCTTACCCTCGTCGAGATTGGTTACCATCAGGTCGAGTTTCGCGGCCGTCGTATTCAGGTGGTTGTAGAGGGTTTGATCGTAGATGAGCTTTCCGATCGACCCTTTCCCCGCTTGCATCTGGCCGGTGATGTTGTTGAGTTGAGCGCTCAGGACGCGCAAGTTGACGATGACGTCATCGGCGTTTTGCACGACCTGCTTGATGTCCGCTCCTTCGGCGCTTTTCAGCACGCCGCCCTCGGGAAGCACTTCCTGGCTGCGGCTTCCGCGCGTAACGTTCACGTAGCTTTCACCCAGCAGGCCGACCGTTTCGATGCTTGCCACCGAGTCGGCCCGGATCTCCGCCTGGTAGGTGCGCGAGACGGCCAACACGATCTCGACGGCGCGGCTGCGCTCGGGGTACGGCGAGATCCGCACGCTCTTCACGTTGCCGATCGCCACTCCCGCCAGCCGCACCTCCGCGCCATCGCGCAGCCCTGAGGCCTCCGAGAGGTAGGTCTTCAAGGTGTATCGCTTGGTGAAGAACCCCACCTGACCGCTGATGAAGAATATCCCCACAGCCAGTATGGCCAGGCCGACGATGACCATGACGCCCACACGAAGCTGAGCCCAAGCTACTCGTTCCTGTTGAGGCATGATTTGTCTCCTTCTCGAGTTAACGAAGCACTACCGAGCCCTTGTTCTCACTGACCAGCCCCCAACCGCTTGCCACCTCTTTCATCACCTCCCATTGTAGACCAATCGGGGCGCGGAATCGCACCCCGATGTGGTGCGGGCGTCCCGCCCGCCGTGGAGCGGGCATTCCTTCGCCCCGCTCAGAATAAGCTCTGCCTGCGCGGGAGCGGGACGCTCCCGCGACAGCGGGCGGGACGCCCGCACCACCAGCAACGCGGGGCAACGGAGGGGATGAATCTGCCGCCTCAAGCCAGAAACTTGAGCAGGTAATCGTCGTGGGTGGCAGCCAGTTCTTCGGGAGTCCCCTGGAAATATGACTTACCCTCGCGCAACAACAGAAAGCGAGTGAGGGGCTCGGCGCCTGGGCGATTCAAGCTTCGCCAAGGCACAAGCGCTGCTTTCTGCCCCAGGTAGAAGTAGTTTGCAAGCACGAACGCGTCTTGGAGGTGGTGGGTGACCACCAGCGACGTGACGTGTTGCACGTCCCGTAATTTGGCAATCTGAACGGTTATGGTGTGGCTGGTGACCGGATCAAGACCGGCGGTGGGGGAATCATAGAGCATGATCTCGGGCTGGCTGATAATGGCGCGGGCGATGGCGACGCGGCGGCGCATCCCGCCGGAGAGTTCGGAGGGCATTTTGTCGATGGCCTCCTCCATCTCCACGAACCGCAGCACCTCCCGAATTCTCCGCTCGACTTCGGCTTCCGGACCCAGCTTCGCTTCCCGCAGACGATAGGCGACGTTCTCATAGACAGAGAGTGAATCGAAAAGTGCGCCTTCCTGGAAGACAATGCCCATTCGCCGGCGAATCTGATCCAGTTCGTCCTCGCTCATTGGGGTGAGGTCGCGTCCGTGGATCAGCACCTGGCCGGAGCTGGGTTTAAGAAGGCCCAAGATCAACTTGAGCAGCACGGATTTTCCCGCCCCCGTCACGCCGAGGAGAAACAGCGTCTCGCCCTGGTCCACACGGAAGGAAATCCGGGAAAGGACCGGCTTCTCTTCATGGGTCAGCGAAATGTCGCGCAGCTCGATGACCGGCGGTTCGTCCATGGGTTCAGAAGAGGATCGCCCTCAGAAGAAGTGGATGGCGATCAGGAACTTGGTGATAAAGAAGTCGAGCACCAGAATCAAGACAGAGGCGACCACCATGGCCTGCGTGGTAGACCGGCCGACGCCCTCTGTGCCCCCTTTTGTGTTTAAGCCGTAGTAGCAACCCACCAGGGCGATGACCAAGGCAAAGGCGAAGGGTTTCAGCAGGCCCTGGGTGACGTCCTGGAGCGACAGCGTTTGATAAACCGAAGTCCAATATTCTTCGGCGGTTAGCCGCACTGTGTAATAGCTGATGAAGAACCCTCCCAAGATTCCGCAGAAGTCGGAGAGAATGGTCAGGACCGGCAGAGTCGAGAGGGTGGCAAGCAGGCGCGGCAGGACCAGTTTTCGAATCGGGTCGGTGCCGAAAGCGCGCATGGCGTCGATCTGTTCGCTGACTAACATCGATCCGATCTCGGAAGCGATTCCGGAGCCGATGCGCCCGGCGACCATGAGTGCGGTCAGGACCGGACCGAGTTCGCGGACGACGGAGAGCGCCACCACTTGTCCCATCAGGCTCACTTCGCCGAATGTGCTCAGGGTTCTGTAAGTCTGCAGCGCCAGCACGCCGCCCGTGAAAAACCCGGTCAGCACCACAATGGGCAAGGACCCTACGCCGATGACGTCCATCTGGAGCAAGGTGTCAACGATGTAGCGGGGGGGCGTCAGGACGCGACGGAAAGAGCCTACCAGGAGCAGGGTGAAATCCTGGACGGCCAGCACCCTGCGTTTCACAAAACCCACCGTCGCGGTGCTGAGCGTCATAGCGAGTAACCGTCTGAACCATGAACTCTTCGTCGGACTAAAGTCACTGTAGCCAGCCGGGGCGAGGAAGTCAAGCGGCAGGGCGGGCGGGCCGCGTGATCTTGCTGCGTTGCCAGTCTAATAGGCTAGAATGCTCGGCCGGTCGGAAAACTGACGGCGTTACCTAGTGCTTAGTTGGATTAATAAGCGCAATTCGAATGGCACTCGGAAGGGCGGGGCTTTAGCCCAATACTGTTCACTTAAGTAAATTTGTGGTATTCTCCTCTCACTCTCTTGAGAG
>Ga0209415_10002860_pt1 | contig 32294 bp, 30 predicted proteins | sample PeaSoiSIISIP2007_FD_187696 | JGI IMG/M metagenome (GOLD analysis project Ga0209415, IMG submission 187696) | Peat soil microbial communities from Weissenstadt, Germany - SII-SIP-2007 (SPAdes) (version 2) | ecosystem: Environmental > Terrestrial > Soil > Wetlands > Peat | place: Germany... | reverse complement strand
TACCGGAAACGTATAGAGACAGCTGTGGTCCACGGTAATGCCAGAGGCAGATTGCGTTACGGCGCTCGATACATTTAGGTTGTTGAGCACCAAGGTTTCACCGAACAGGGGCTCGAACCATCCAGCGTTTGAATGCCACTGATGGCCGCTATCCAATATCCTAGGAGCGACAAACTTTGTATCCGGCTGAAACAGTAAATTAGCGGTTGCCTTCTCCGGAATTCCGTCGAAAGTGAACCGATCAAGATATCGCACCAATACGGAAACAGCCGGGTTCCGCTCCATCTGGTCCAACCTCGTAAGGCATTTCTTGATGTAATCGATCGCTCGTGGCTTTACCTCATCCCAGGAACTATATTCCATGAAGTGCACAGAAACTGAATTTGCGACAACTCGAAGAATCCGGGCTGCAGTCATATCAGCTTTGCTTCTAGTAAGGCTGAATCCACCTAGGTTCGAGCCTACGTTCGCGCCCGGCATTGACTGTTGCGCTGGGCTAAAACTGAAGGTAAACGATTGGAGGGGCTCGTATTTGGGAAGATCCGTTTCAAGCTCCTTGCGAATGGCAACCAGCCTTTCATCAAGAGTCAAATCAAACGGTAGCAAGAATTGAATGCCGATTGACATTTCGGCAATCGAGTTCTTTCCGGCAAATGGGAGATACTCGCTCATATCAGCAGTCAAATACTAGTATCCGACTGCGACTTTCGCAAGAACGCGCTGTAAGAGGTTGTCCAATTTCTCCCAGGGTTGCTAGTTCAGGCCGCGGACGGGGGACCAGGGATCGATCCGTAGGGACGGCGTGAATTTTTGGAGCTTGAACCACGCGCCGGGTTGGTTGGTGCTGACCTGAAAGGCTACGCGTTCGCCCAAAACGTTTATGGGAAGCTCGAGGTCCTTTAGCGACGGCGAGCTCAGCGGAAGCGGTTGCTGGCTTTGCGGGGCGGTGGAGGAATCGGTGTAGCTGGTGAGCGACAAGTTCCCTGCCCCTTCCACGAACATTGTGAGATAGCTGAAAAGTTTGCGATGCGCTCCGAGATTGAGCGATTGCTCGATGGCGCGTTCGGGGAAAAAGTGTGTGGTGTAGTAGCTGGGGATGGCACTGCCGTCGTCGGACAGTTGCGTGTCGCTGAGTTGGTAGACTTTGCCGGTGGCGCCGGCGCCGCCTACGCCGGGGAGGCCGCCGCCGATGGCGACGACCGCGGTGCCGTTGTTGCGCTCGATGAGCGCGCAGGAGTTGGCGGCGATGGTCCAGGGCGACCATTTGCGGGCCATGTCTGTGGCGGCTTTGCGGCCGGTGTAGGTGACGTTGACGGGCGGGCGCGTGGCGATGTCGCTGGCGTCGTCGAGGTCGTGATAGTCGAGCATCAGAATTGTGCTGGGAGTGGTGGCGCCGCCTAGCGGCGCGCCGATCATAATGCGGCGTTCCTTGGTGTCGACGGTAACCCAGAGCGTGTGCGCGTATTGCCAGTTGATCTGGTTCCAGGTGGGCTGAATTTCCTGCGAAATTTTGACGGGTTCGCCGCCGCTGAAGAGGTAGAGGCCGGTGCGATGCGCGATGACGACCCAGTCTTCTCCAATGCCTACGCCGCGGACCGAGGGCGTGCCGATGCGGCGCGAAACTTCGGCGATGGACCAGAGCGACGGCTCGTTCGTGCCGTCGTCTTGCGTGACGTGGAGCGAATGCTCTTTGACGAAATAGAGGCGCTCGCGGAGTTTGAAAGCAGCGCGGATGGCTTGGCCGTTGTTTTCGGCGACGCTCATGAAACCGTTGATGCCGTCGTAGCTTTCGGGATCCTCGACGCGGCTGGCACGGACGATGGAAGCGTTGACGGGGGTGGAGGTGGGAAAAATTTCGATACTGTCGATGTAGAACTGGCCGCTGACGTTGGGCGTGCCGTCGGCGTAGACACGCAGGACGAGGTCGCTGGGGATGGTGGTGAGCGGAGCGGTTAGCTCTGCGGAGTATTCGACGTAGCTGGTGGTTAACTGCGCGGCGGTGAGCTGCAGGCCGGTGGTGTTGATGCCGGCGCTTTGGCTGAAGAGATGGACGTGTAGCGTGCCCTGCGAAAGAGTGGCGTTGCGGGCGCAGTGTGCGCGGATGGTGTAATCGGTGTTGGCCTGGACGAGCGGCGCGCCGAGGGAGTCCTGCACGGCGGTTTGCGTCATGAGGCCGCGCGTGGGCGTTGAGCCGTTGCCGACGATGGAATAGGCGGCGCCCCAGACGACGAAATTTTCTTCATCGGTGCCGCCGGGAGCGAAGACGGCGTCGGGAGTCCAGCCGAGGGGATAGTGTGGCAGGGATGGGCCGGTGAAGCCGCCGTCGAAGCCGAGGTTCACCCAATTGTTCATTTTGTTGCGCTCACCCCACCAGAAGAGGCGCTCGGAGTATTCGGCGACGCCGGCACAATCGCCGAGCTCGACCAGACGGAAGAGATTGTCGACGTTGGTGCCGGCGAGAAGGATCGCGTCGGAGAAATCGACGGCGAGCGACGTGGTGGTGTTGTCGGCGATGATCATGTTCCCGCTGAAGAGCGTGGTGCTGTTGCCGGTGTAGAAAAAGCTGGCGCCGCCCGCGCCGGTGAAGCACAGAATGCGGCCGACGACATTGGATGGACCGATGGGAATGTTGGCGACGACGGCGCGTTTGCCGCCGCTGGCGGTCCAGGTGGTGGCGGGGCCAGGCTTGGTGAGGTAACCCTGGCGCGTTTTGAAAATGACGCAGACCTGGTGTGCGCCGGCATCGACGCTGCCCGCGGCCGCGGCCGTGCCGCCGCCGGATGCGGCGAGGCCTCCGGTGGGGGCGGTAAAGGAAAAGTGGGTGGTGTCTGGAACCGCGGTAATGGGGAATGTGCCGTTATAGCCGGCGACGGCGATGCCTGAAGTGGTGACGAGTTGGCCGACGACGAGGCCATGCGCGGTTGTGGTTTGGATCGTGGCCGTTGCGGAAGCGGATGTGCCGCCGCCGGACGCGGCAAGGCCGCTGGCTCCGGCGATATAGGTGAATTGCGTGCTGCTGGGCACGGCGACGATTGGGAAGGTGCCGTTGTAGCCGGTGACGGCGACGCCGGAGATGGTAGCGGATTGGCCGGCGGAGAGGCCATGTGGCGAAGTGGTTGTGATGGTGACGAGAAAACCGTTTTCGGTGGCGCCGGTGGGACTAGTCGCGATGGTGACAGCGGAGGGTTGTGTTGCGCCGGTGGGGCTGGCGGCGATGGTGACGAGGACATTTTCGTCGACAACGGATGGCCCTGCACCGGGGCCGCTTTGGCTGACGCGATCGAAGTTGGTGTCGTCGAACTGGCGTGGGAGGTCGTTGCCGGTTTTGCCGTCGCTGATGGCGAGATATTCGCGGCCAAAGATGGTTGTAGAGTTGCCGAAGGAGTTTGCGGCGAGGCCGGTGGCGATGCTGGCGAGCGTGCCGGGCGTGGTTTCTTTATAGAGAACGCCGTTGGAGTCGAGGACCATGGTGCGGAGCGTGGCGTTGAGCGTTTCGTAAGTTTTGATGTAGTTGATAGTGGGATTGCCGGCGAGCGGGCCGAAGAGGGCCTGCAGGCCGGGGCGCGTGAGGACGCCGCCGTTGCCGAAGACGACGTCCTGGCAATCGGGGGAGACGCCGTGGGGGAGATCGGCGGGAGACATATCTGTCACCAGGCCGCCGAAGATTTCGATGGGTGCGTCGAGTGAGCCAGCTGTGGTCATATTCTTGTAGTTTTAGATAATCTTGTGGTATACATCTGGCGCTCACGCGCGCTTCGGGGAGTGCTCCCAGTGGGGGTACTGGGCTCGCATGAGAAGCGATGAGGGGTTGCTCTGCAGCCCCGGGAGTTCGAGTCTCCCACTCTCCGCTCAAACCCTCATCGCTAACTAAGACTGTGATATACTTGTTTTGCTTCTCATGCGAGCCCAGATATTGGGATCACGAAGGGCGGTTCTTCGGAGCCGCCCTTACTTTTTGTTGCTCCAGCTATCTAACATGATAGCCTTGAGTTGCGTGTCAGGCGTGCCCAGTGCACGTTGATTCTAGGCGGCGAGAAATCGCCGCCTTTTTTCTTTTTTCCGCCGAGGTTGCGCGATCCGGTTGACGAAAAGCTCACAGGCAGGAGTGCCTGTGCGACTACTGCTTCCCTGCTTCGTTCTGTTGATTCCCTGCCCTGTTTTGAGTTGACGAATTGTCGCGGCGCGGCTTTTCTGGCGTGGCTGGACCGAGGCCGTACTGCGCGGCTTTTTCCTTGTCCAGGATGGCGCCGCACGCTTTGCAGACGGCTACGCCATGCTTGATTTTTTCGGCGCACACGGGGCATTCGGCGAGCGGCTTGGGATCGTAGAGCCACGGCTTTTCCAGGTTGAGCTGGCGGGCGGCGCGGCGCTCGAGGTCGGTGATGAACATGGGATTGCGTGTGCGCTCCCATTCGAGGTCGGCGGACGCGACAAGGCGGCGTTGAAATTCTTCGAGGCGGCGGCGCGCATCGGCGAGTTCGGTTTCCGTGGGCGCTTCGCCGGCAGCGACGAACACGCCGTGGAAACTTCCCTCCCCCGAATCGCCATTCAACTCGCGCGCGATGTCTTCGGCGACTTCGCGGGCGGTGATGCGGTAATCCATGAGGCGCCTGTCGCCAAGGTCGATAACACCATTGCAGCCGCGGATCGGCGTGATGGCAAAGGCCTCGCCGTCGTGCGGCGATAGGACTTGCAGCGAGCCGAAGTAGGTGCGATGCCGCGGAGGCCACCTTTCCGTAGAAATATTCACCAGTGCGGCGAAATCGGATTGCACTTGCGCGCTCACGTAACACCTCTCGATCGGTTTTGTGAAAAATAAACAGTTTGGCCAGGATTTGCGAAAAGCGATTCTCGCGGGGGCAGCCGGAACAACAATGCTATTGCTCAGGAATTCAGTTTTGCTGCGAGTTGGCGGCGCCGTGCTTCACTTCGCCGAACAACGGGAGAACGAAATAGTCAGTCCCGGCGACGTTCTTCCACCCAAAAGACAGCGCAGAATCGGGAACATTGCGAGTCACGAGGACTTTCGATCCACTCTTGGCCAGCCAACTGACAGCCCTTTGCTTTTCTTCAGAATTCGCCGCCCAGAACGTGTTTACATCTTCCGGAGGAATGTCGGAAACGAGAGAAAGGCGGCCTAGGTACGCCCACACGTGGTCCGAAAGCGTGTCTCCCATGTAACTGACGCGATCGCCCGGCTGAATGCCCAAGGTGCGAAGTGTCGTGACCACTTGCCAATCCGGATAGGGATCGCGGCGGAGAAGTTTCACTCCATCGTGACCGACTTCCACCAAGACTTGTGCCAAGAGCAGCAGAGCGAAGGCCAATACGACACCTCGTTCCAGTTTCCCGCGGAATTCCGCTGCGGGAAGGCGAACGGCGCCCAAGCAAGCGGCAAGAAGGGCGATGGTAAAACCAGCAAGGAATCTTCCATCGACGCGAACCAACGCGTAGAGCCCCAGCCCAGCGATAGCGGGAAGCCAGAGCATGGGTTGGCGAAAGAAGAGCGTTCCTCCGCGTACGATATTGCCTGAGCAACAAAACAGAATCAGAACCGCGCACACCGCAGCGCCAAGACGAACGGCAAACAATTCTAAATAAACGCGCAAGTCCACATGGATGCGGTTCAACTGCTGGGCCAGGTAAAAGTGATGGGAAGCTCCCTTGAATCCGTAGGACGGATCGGCCCAGGGCGGATAGGTTCCCAAGCTCAAGTAAGGAATGTATGCGTCGATGTGCGGCGCGGCCAGGAGCGGCGGAACGGCGGGCGCCGTTCCCGTGGCATGGCCGTACCACGGCATCCGGTCATTTTCCGTGCCAATCATTTGCAAATAATTTACGGCGCCGGAATCTCCGTAGGTCAAGCGCACTTTGGCGAGGGAGAGCGCCGAAACGAACGGGAGCGCAACCAGGATGAAAACCACAAATGCGAGAGCTACTTTCCAAAATGCCCGCCGCATTTCTTTGTGCAACAGAAGAGCCACGAAGAAGACGAAGGCCAGCGGAAACATGACCGCCTTCACCAAGTAAGCCAAGCCGAGGACCGCACCAAAAAGCACATACAGTGACCATGCTCTGGGTGCCAGAATGATGCGCATGCCCAGCGCGGAAGCGAGGAGATAGGTGATGAACACCAGGATGTCCGGTTGATCGAGCCGAGCGGTCGTCCAGAAAGTGGTGATCCAGAAGAAAAGAACGTAGCCAGCCACGCGAATGGTTCCGTCGGAAAGCAGCTCCGAGTTCTCCTCTGCACGACCGCCGAAATCTTTCCGCCTGAATGCGAGAAACGCTTTCAAGAAATACTCAAAACTGAGAAGCGCAACGACCAGCGTGACAACCGCAAGCATGCGCACGGCAAGCGGTTCGTGGAACGGACTTGGCCGCAGCAACTTGAACCACAGGGTCAGAAGAAAGGGGTATCCAGGGCTCCAGTAACCGTTCACAAACGCATGCCAGTTCCCTTGGAGGCCAGCATTTGCAATATTCAAGTACGAAACGCCATCAGCATCCAGGGAATGGCGCGTAGCCAGCGCTTGCACCAGCCAGGAACAGATCATGGCCGCCCAGAAGGCAAATCTCGCAATTTGAAAAGTCTTCGTTGGACCAGCCACGGTCCCTCCCCTCCGAGTCGTCTTAATCCAGGAGAGGGATTCTAGCAAATCATCGGGTGAATCGATTCTATTGCATGCGGTACTGCACGACGACGTTGGCATCCGCCGGGCTAGTGGTGCAACCGGCCGCAGCGGTTTGCACGCTGAGTGTGAGTGAAGCGGCTGCGGCATAATTCTGCGTGATGGGCCCGGAATCGTTGGCCGCGGCGGAGATCGTGAGATTGACGGGGCTGGTTCCGTCGGTAAGACGAACCACGGCGTTGGTGGAGCAGCCTGCGGGCGCAGTTTTTGCCTGCACTTGGACACGAGTGATGGTGACTGCTTTATCGACCGTCCAGGTCGAGCCGGTCCAGGTGGAAGTGAGCGCGCCAGGCAAGAAAACGTTTTGCTCACCGCGGGGACTGGCCGTAAATGACTCCGTTCCGAAGGCCACGCCCTGCGTGAAGTGCTGTGTCTTCGTCCAATCCTGCTCGGCATCGAGATGCGCGAGGGGATGCAGATTGCCGCCCGACCAGTTCTTCAGTGTGGCCACGTTGCCGGAAATCACAAGTCCCGGCGAGCCGGAAGTGATTGCCGCGTCGGTGAAGGTCAGCGCGACCGCACCATTCTTATAACAAGTGAGGACACCGCCGGGCGCCACTTCCAGGCGCAGAAGATCTCCCACTGCTCCTGTAGAGGCCGCGCTAGTGAGGTTCCCAGCCACAGCGTTGACGACGCGCTGGATGTAGATGTTGGTGGAGTTTTCCAAGCAAGCGTAGTACGTCGAGCTGCTCCCGGTTCCACTCGCGAACACGCTAACTGCGGGAAAGTCCGTGACTCCATTGAGCGCAGTGATGGTGGCTTGCGCGAATTGCGAAGCTGAGAAACCGTTGGAAGCCCAGAATGCTGAGTTGTATCCCGTGGATGTGCCCTGGATCTGGTTCGATGCGATATTGAGGCCGCTCTGCGCAACGGTCCAATTGGAGCCGATCGCGCCATTGGCGCGTGTGGCGTTGTCGTAGGCGCTGTTTACATAGCTGGAGACCGGGACGATGCCGGTGACGTCCGGGAGAGTTTGCGTGCGATTCGCGGTGAACGGAGCTGGGAGAATCGTGTCTGTGAAGAGATTCGCCAGCTTAAGCTGAAAAGTAGTCAGCCCTATGGAACCGAGGCTGGAGGATACTGCCAGGTTCGCACCTGGAGAGCTCTGACCGCAGGCAGTCCCAGTAGTGTCGACGTACGTCCCTTGCCCCAGAATGGAGTAAAAGTTGGCGCAGTTCCCGCCGGCATTGGAGTCAAATACTCCGTCGCGGTAAACCGCGAAGGCGACGGCGCCGCTCGGAAGGGGCGGTGGAGTGATGGTGACTGTTTGATTCCCGGTAGTCGTGGTCGCGCTGATGAAGTTGCCCACCGTTGAAAGATTTCCGTTGGCATCGATGGCGGCTAGAGTGTACGTGTGCACACCAACCGGCACCAACCCGCCGCTCCCTACCACGGCGGAGATCGGCGCCGCCGGGACCGACATCTGAACGGAAAATTGTCCGTTGGCTCCGCTCGTTAGAGCGGGCGTGTTTACAAACTGGCTTCCATTGAGAATGTAGCTGGGCAAACCAACGATACCGCAACCCCCTCCCTCAGCGGTTTGAATGGTGACATTCTGATAGGTGTTTGAGGAAGTTTGCGTCTGGAACATGGGCTGGAACCCGGAGCCACAACCGGGCTGATTCAGGTTAAGGCCAACTATCGAGCCGTTCACTGTGTCGATTAAGGGGGTGGCAGAACCTCCCAGGAAATCGGAATAGGAGAGAGCGTTAAGATTGCCGCCAAAGGGATTGCTTCCAGTCCGAAATCGCATCAGTGGACCGTAGGAAGATTCCGCCAGCAAGTCGGTGAAATTCGCGCTCAGGCCCACACTGGTGAGAGGAACTTGCCCGGCAGCGTCCCACAGCATCCCGCCAAACATGTAGGTGTGCAAGGTGTTGAAAATGCCTGGGAGCTGGCTATTGAACGGCCGTCCCAAGCCATAGTTAGCTTTGGCCAGCACCGCAGGCTCGGTTGCAAAGCTCGCGGTACCTGCTGTGCTCCAGCCGCCATACTCCCAAAAGAATCCGAAACCGCCGCCAAGAATGTAGGAAGGAGAGTTGTTCGCATTAGTGTGGACGTTGTGGTATCGGATGGAGGTGACGTTGTCTCCTCCACCGTCCTGGTCCTGCACGATGCAGGCTTGATACGGCCGGAAGGCCTGCAGAATGAAGTTCTCCATGCTCCAATTGGAAGAAGTGCCCGGCAGGGCATAAATGAACGGGTAGGCATTGCCGCCCCAACCGGTGGTTGGCTGCATGCCATAAAAATTCGTAGCATGGCCAAAGCTGGTGAGGCCCTTGAGCTTGAAGTTGCCTCGAGGAATGACGGAGGCGTTGGCACCAATCGTGGCGGCTACGTCGATCTCAAGTTGCCCAAGGCCCGGACAAGCCGTGTTCAAGTTGAGGGTCGAGTTGATGGGAAAGATGGGAGCACCGGCACCGTTGCCATTGGGAATGTAGAGGATCCCGCCGCCCGTCACGGTGGAAGCCATCGCGGAGCACGTCGCAGTGATGGCCGGCACATTGTCGTGCAGCACGGCCACGCCAGAGACAGCGCTCGTGGAAGCGTTCGCGAGTGTGAGCGACGTCGTACCGCCGCCGCTGGAGATAGTCGTCGAAAGCCATTGCTTGGTGGCTGCGGTGGGTGCGGTGGCGGCCACGTCACCATTTCCAACCTGCGCCGGTGTGATCGTATAGCCATAATCGAGGAAGCCGCCATCCATCCCTTGCGTCACGCCGACGAGAGAGAAATTCGCAGCGTTCCCCGGGAGCGCGCAGGTGGCCGTGCAGCGATAGATGTAGCTGCGCATTACGGTGTAATCGACTTCGGTCCACTGAACAACGTTGATGGCCAGAGCTTTAACAGTGCCCGCTGAAATTCCCGTCGAGTCATTGGGAAGCCCGAGCTGGCTGTAGGTGAAGGTCGAACCGCTTGCAGTACTGAGCGTGGCGGTCCCGTTGTAATATCCGCTGCCTGTACCGGAAAGTTCTATGAAGGAGTTTGGAGAGAGATTGTGCGCGGCTGTAGTTGTGCAAGTCACGACGCCGGAAGTTCGCGTGCAAGAAGAAATAGTGGCCGTCGTAAAGGGGCCGAGATTCGCCGCTCCGGTGGAAGTAGTGGCCGCGGCGGAGCACGCCGTGCGGCCATTGGCGTAATCTTCGGCGACGACGCAGTAGGTGTAAGAGGTCGAGCCGGTAACGTTTTGCTGGGAAACCGCCAAGCTGGATGGCGTAGCGAGGGAGGTCGCGGGGCCGGCCCCAAGGACGAGGATTCCCTGGCCGTTGGCAAAATCGATGGCCGATCCCAACGTCAGAGCGGTGCTGCTCGAGGACATCGTGCCCGTAGTCGTTTGCACGGTGCCGGTGTACTCATAGCCGCCATAACGCGTGACGTCAAACCACGGATTCGGACCTTTGGTACGAAAATCGGCGTCGATATTTTGCGCAGCGGTGAAGGTGTTGGAGACGTTGGTCTGCGCGCCGTTGCCGGGGCCGAGGGGGCCGATCTCCGTGCCGGTCTGGTCTTTGTAGTAGAGGCGCATGTCGGAGGATTTGGTGTAGAGGTTGACGGTGCCGGTGCCGGCCGCGCCTGGTGGAGTGCTCTGATTGCTCAGGTTCAGTGTGCCGCTGGCCAGCGAGCCAATGACTGTGGTGTTGCCGGAGACGGTGAGGTTGCCGCCGAGGCTGAGCGAGAAGGCGCTGACTGCGCCGCTAAAAGTGGGCGAGGACGGATCGTTGGGCAGAACTACGTTGGGAAGCTGTTTGGTAGTGATGCTCGGCCCGGAAATCTCGATTTCGTATTTGCCCGGCGCGGCGTAGAAAAAATAGTTGCCCATGCCGTCGGTGGTTGTGGGATTGGCGAGAGCCTGCGTCAGGCCGGCGTCGGAGTAGATCAGCGCGAGTGGAGTGCACGGCTGCCCGGAGGCGGGCATGGCGCAGACGCGCACGGTGGCTCCCGCCAGCGGGATGCCGCGCGAGTTGAAGACAATGTCGTCCTTGCGCGTGCCTTGCGCATGCGCGGGCTTCACAGCTCCGGGAAGGAGGTGGAGCGCTAGCGCCAGCAGTGCCCAGAGAAACGTCATCGTTGTAACGCGCGTGTGGTCTGGCTGGGTGGACAGCAGCGCGATTTTTGATCGTATCATTGGTTGTCCTAGTCAGCGAAACCGCTGCCATAAGTCAGCGGGCGTCAAAATTTGTGTTAGCCTGCCCACTCACATGAATTCAGACGAGCAGAGCGTTAAGGTTTTTGTGAAATATCGGTTCGGCGATCTTTATTCGGCGACCGTACGGACCATGGTTCGACAGTTTCGGGTTTTCCTGACGATTTTGTTGGTGATGACATCCATTGCGGGCCTCACCTTGCTTTGGGCCGTTTCGCGGACGTCTCTACCAACCAGCACTCGGCAAGCCGCTGAAAGCATCGAAGTCCTTTTTCCACGATTGCTGGCGGGCGTATGTTTCTTCCTTTTCGTGGTTCCTCTGCGGACCACCAGAAAAATCTTGAATCGGCCTGAAATGACGCAGGGCTTTTCGTACGCCTTCTCTCGGAATGGGTTGGAAGTGGAAAGTATGGTCGGTCGTTCGGAGATCAAGTGGCTCACGTTTCGCATAGCGAAGGAGACCAAAGGGGCTTTCCTGCTGTTCAGTACTGCCGGAACAACCTACACATTTCCAAAGCACTGTTTTGCGTCCGATTCTGATGTTGTAGGACTGCGGAGTATCCTGCGTACCGCACTGCCCAAATCCAATCTTCGATCGCCCTAGAGCAGCTTGCGGGCGGTGATGGTGATTTGGACGATGTCGCCGGTGACACTGCCGGGATAGGCGCCGGCGCTGAGCTCTGTGCCGCCGCCGGTGAAGGCTTTGAGCTTCCAGTTGTTCAGCGCACTTCCCTGCACCGGGACGTAGTAGCCGGCGTTTCCGTTCTGGCTGTCGGCGAAAACCTGGATGATTTGCGCGCTGGGAAGTTTGTCGGCGACGGTGGTGAAGTCCATGGTGTCGCCGCCGGTCGGATAGTTGCCGGAAAAGGTGAGCGATCCGATGGCGTAGAACAGGTTGCTGCCGGAACCGTCTTCGTTGCTGGGCAGAAGCGTGATTGCAATGCTCATGGTGTCCTCGATCGAAGAGTTGTAGCGCCGCCCTTCAGGGCGGCACGTCATGCAGAGCCGAAGATGCCGGGCTGAAGCCCGGCGCTACGAAATTCAGAACGGTGTGTAGCCGCTGCGCGCGGAAAAGGGGCGGCGGCGGCGCGCGGACTGTTGTTCGCGGCGGACGGCGGCGCTGACGAGATCCTCGATGGCGTCGGCGGCGGCTTCATCCCACTTTTCGGCGAGCGGGCTGCCACGGGCCCAGCCAGCGAGTGCTGCCGTGGCGTAAGCGATGGCTTCCTGCGCGTTGCGAATCAGCACAGGAGAGGTGGCGTCGGTGAAGTCGGGATAGGCTTTGGCGTAGCGGAGGCGGATTTGTGTGTCTTGCGTGGCGCCGATGAAGTAGATGCCGTCGGCGCGCCATTCCCAGACGCTAAGAGTGACGTCCTGCACGCGCGAAGGCAGGCCACCGTGCTGCGTGAGGTCGACCATCTCGAGAAAATCGTCGGTCGAGCCGTTTGGGCGCTCCCAGATTTTTATCGGGACGAGGAGATCCGTGGGAAGTTGATTCGGCGGAGCGGTAGCGTCGGTGATCGAGACTTGCAGCGACGTGTCGGTTTGCGTCACGGCGGTGACGACGAGAAGTGCGTCATCCTGGATGAATCCGCCGCCACCGGCGTTGCCGAGGGCGCGCTGCAGTTTGCGATACGCGGAATTGGCGTACGGCAGCAGCACCGTGTCCGTGAACAAGTTGCCCTGTGCGTCGTTCAGCAGCGAGCGCACCAGCGAAGTGATTTGTCCCGCCGAGTTGTACGCGCTTGATCCTACGACTGGCATAGTGAGTTCCCGTAGCACAAGCACTCTTGCCTGTGCTGTTTAGTGTTGCGAGTTGGCGACGTCGCGGCACAGGCAAGAGTGCCTGTGCTACTGTAATTTTGACAGGGAGCTGCGCCGGGCTTTGCGACCCAACATACTGCGCCGAATTCGGGGCGACCAATTGGTCGCCCTTTTCTTTTGTTCAATTGCCCAAACCTAGTCATCTGGCAACGGCGATTTCTGCAGGTACGCGGCGACGCCGATGACGGCGTTAATCAGCGCGGCTGCCGCTGCGATTCGTAACGTCGCGCCCATTCCCGTCTGCAAGTTGAAATGCTGCGGATCAATCCCCACGGCGGCAAAGCCGGTAAGCACGCCGCCCGCTCCGCCGCTGATGGCCGCGGCAAGAACGCCCTTTAGCCAAAGTTCAAATCGTTTCATGGTTAGGCCACCGTGACGAAGGGCTGTTTGTGGAATGCGGGTACGGCGTCGTCGAGTTTGTCGTAGGCCCACGCGTCGTAGGCGCGATCTTCGCGGCGATCGCGGTCGTCGATGGAGCTTCGCTTCCTTGAACGCGGGGCGTGTCGCGAGAACTCGATGGCATGCGCGATGTGCTCCGCGATCGTTGGCGTAAGCTGCACGAATTCGCCGCTGGGGCCTTCTAGCGTGAAGCAATGTTCGTATTCGCCGCGCGATGGATATGGCCCGAGCGCGGGAATGCTGACGCCGTTTTCGCGCTCGATGGTTTGCGCGTACCACGCGCGAGGCGAACCGTAGACTTCCGGCGGTACCCACCGCTCGATGTGCCAGCGGTTGACCGCGGGATATTTCGGTTCCTGGCGCAGTTCGACGACTTCGCGGAGCAGCGATCCCGTGGAGGGATCGTGCTCCTCGAATTTGCCGCCAATCCATGCGAGGCGGTCCCATCCCCAAACAGCTCGATAATTTGGTTCGCCGAAACGATTGATACCGCCGGCGCGCGCAAGACGACGCGCCACGTTTTCCGGCGTGTCATGCGTTTCTCGGATGATGCGGATCATTTGCGCTTGGGCGAGAAGTCCAAAGTTTTCACAACGAATTTCTGATCGCCGCAATCGAGCAAGAGGTCGGTGACCTGGGCGAGCTGGCCATCGACGATGGCGCCGTGTTCGCGCACAAAGGAGGCACAGTTCAGCACCTTTCCCTGCTCGAGGTTTCTCGGGCCAGAGTCGAGTTGTACGCCGATGTCCGGGGCGATCATGGGCCGGAGGACGGCGACGTCTTTTACGCGGTCCACGCGAACAAAAACGAAAACGAGTGGAACGGCTTTCTCGCGCGCAGCAATGGCCCCGGAAAACAGGAGGGCCGAGGCGGCGAGGAGAGCTCTACGCATTTGAGAATGAGTAGAGGAGGTTGAGGAGGTAAATGAGGTAAAGGACCAGAGAGCGGAAATCGCAGCAGGAGCGCCGCGAGCGAGCTTCTTTTCCTTTACCTCCTCTACTTCCTGTACCTCCTCTATCTCAGCTTTCTAGTAGCCGCTGGGGCGCGCAAGCGTGTCAATGAACGCGCCGGTGCGCGGCGAGTCATCCCACACCTGAAACGCGGTGTCGAAGTAAAAGATGTAGCTGGCTGCGAGGCCGCCGCTGGCGCCGTAAATCGGAAACACCGTGTTGCCATTGACTTCGTAGAAGTCGATGTCTTTGAGCACGGCGCGGCCCCAGTGGGCGAGGTCGAGAAAATCGACGCGCGTCTGGTCGGCGTTCACGCTGGACTTGATGGGAATGCCGCTCATCGTTTTTCGGCCGCTGAAGAGCAGATCAAGATCGTTACCATTGCTCCCGCCGCCTTCCTTGATGATTTGGCTGACGGTGATGCCGAGATTCTCCCAGGCGTGTTCCTGCTCGACGGCCATGTAGGCAATCAACTTGGAGACATGGTTGATGCCCAGAGATTTCCGCACCTTGTTGATGGCCAGGCGCACGTTGGAGGGAGTGAGTGCGGCGTTGCCGGCGTTGACGCGCGGCGTCTGTAGCTGCACCGGGTACGTGGCGCGGTTGAGGTTGAGCCAGGTGCCGGTCGTCGCGTTGTTCTGGTGATACTTGATGCCGAAGAGGGAGACGGGCTGCGCGCCGGTGAGGCCGTCGTGCACGATGACGTCGGTGGCGACGGTGCCGGTGGGAACGTTGTCCACGGTGATTTGCTGCGTGGTGATGGGATCGGCGCTGAGCACAGTCGTAGTTACGCCGGCAGCGACGTTGCGGTTGGTGGTCAGCGTGGTGTCGTAAATCTGGATGGTTTGGCCGGGATAGACGAGGGCCGCGCCGTTGGGCACGGTCATCGTAAACGTGGTGCTGGCGATGGAGTTGATGGTGCCGAGCACGCCGTTCCCCGCGGTCTGCATGAGCTTGTCGAGGAACGCGCGGAACTGTTTCATGCCGTTGGCGACTTCGCGCTTGGTGGCGTTTTCGATGGCGCGTTCGCGGCCGGTCGTGGCGTATTCCACCAGCTTCGTGATTTCGATCGCGAAGCGGAAGAACATCGGCGAGATTTGCGCCACGTCGTAGGAAGTGCCCGAGCCGCGGCCCAGGTCGCCGCCGTCGGCGTTGTACGAACCCGCTTTGCCGCCGGGAACGAGCTGCAAGGGCAGGCGCATGTTGCGGCTGGAAACCTTCTCCACGTCGCCGCGCTGTTGGATCATGGTGAGTAAAATGTCGTCGCGTTCGTAGAGCAGGGGCACTTTGTCGCGCACCTTCTCGAGCTGCAACGCGACAACGTTCGCGTTTGCTTGTGCTGGCATCTGTTGTTCTCCTTGTAGTTGCGGCGTTCCCGGTAGCCGCAGGTTCGCGGCAGAGAATCGCGCAGGCGTCTCTTGAGAAGGCGCCGAAAATCGATGGTGTGTACTGGTTGGCCCGGCATCAGCGACTCTTGCTTGCCGAGGAGCCTGTGCTCCGCTTAACTGGTTTCAAGGGAGCTGACTTGGGGCGAGCCGCATGCTGAAAGTACAGGGCGTCATTCTGTTTCTTTTGGTGGCCGGACTCGGCATGTACTCGCTGCGCTTTTGCTCCGAACGCTTTATGATGCTTCGCCGGTCGAAATCGGCGACGCCGTATCTTTACGGAATCGGCGGCATCCTTTCGATGATGCTGATTACGCTGGCATTTATCGCGATGCTGCTCGTCTTGCTTGCGCCGCTTCACTAAAACCAATTCCTGCTCTCACAATTCCAGGATTTGCTCGTCGCTCAGCTTGCGATAGTCGACGCGGCTTTTTGATGGCTCATTGCCATCAGGTCTTGACGAGCGCGCGGCAGCATTGCGTGGCACGGTGTGCTCATGCGACGCACGGGGAAGCGGCGCCGAAGGCGCCACTTCCCTTCTCGACGATGGCGTTTCGGTGTGCGCGCTCTTGCCGCGGTGCGCGGCAAGAGTTGTCTGCGTCCAGTCGCTCAGCGCGCGCTTTGTGGCGCCGGGGACAAGCTGTTGCGCGCGTTCGGCGATCAGGCGCACGACTTGGGCGCGCGTTTCGTTGTCGAGGCGGCGCGCTGCGAGGATTTGCGCGACTTGTTCGCCGAGTTGGCGGTCACCTTGGAGCGCTTTCTCAATGTCCTGGCGAATTGCGGCAGTCATGCGCCCCTTTAGAGCCGCACCATCCGCCCTTCCTGCTGCGGGCAGCGCCTGGTCCAGCGTGCGCTCGATCGCGGTGCCTACGCTGCGTTCCAAATCGTCGTTGGCGGCGCGTTCAAACGCGGCGTAGGCGGCGATCTGTGCCTCTTGCGCCGAATCATTGCGGTGAGGTGAGCCAAGATTCGATTGCGCTGTGGGAGCGGGGCTTGCTTGCCCTGAGAGATCTCGAAGGGCCCCGCCCGCTGGCGCGGCTGAGGCCCGGGAGACTTCGCCAGAGGGTGACCCAAGTGTCGCCCCTACAGCGGACGCGACGCTGCGCGTCCGCTCCGCCGGGTGTTCGGCGGCTTCGAGGGCGCGCAAGCCGGCGAAAACCATTTCGCGGAAAGCGGCAGGATCTTCCCGCATCATCCTCGCGGCGAGCTGCGCTCGCTGCGAGGCGTCGCCTGCGAAATAGGCGCGGTCGATGTCGTCAAGCGCGCGGGCGCGTTCCGCGGCCGCGCGTGCCTCTTCCGGTTTCGCGAATACTTCGCGAAACGAAGCCGCTTCCCTCTCGGCGCGTTGCGCGCCATCCCACAGCGCGCGCGCTTCCGCGCCGCGCTGTGGATCGTTCATCGTCTCAGCCAACCAGACGGGCGGCTCGGGTTGCACAGGCACTCTTGCCTGTGCGTTTTGCGACCGTGGTTCGACTGGGGCTGCGCCGTTTGCTTCGGTCCCCGTGTTGTTTCGCGATTCCCTTTCGTTGGCGTTGAGCGGAACACGCGCAGGGCTACCGCCCTGGGCTGTCTCTTCGCGTACCGAAGCGTCTTGCGCGTCCGGTTCGATCTCTAAAATCTGTTCGTCAGTCAGGACGAACAGATCGTGCAGAGGTGCGTGTCCGTTTGCGCCGGAGGCTTCGCTTGCGGCGACGTTTGAATTTGCAGATTGCATCACGATTCCTTCGGCTTCGTCGCCGGCGGCTGCTCGCCTTTGGAGGGCGCAGCGTTAGCAGCGACCGGGTTCGCGTTTGCGGCCAGGCTCATGGCGCGCAGGTGCGCTTCAGTGTGGGCGCGGACGTTGGCGAAGCCTGCGGGATTGGTCATTTTGGCGGCTTGGCCGGCTTCGGAGTTCGCCCAGCGTTTGCATTCCTCGAATTCGACGGCGTGGTCGTCGAGGAGTTGGTCGACGGGGACGGAAGGTAGCACAAGCGTTTGCTGCGTAGCGCCGCCCTTCAGGGCGGCATCTCTCTCAGCGGCAGGTTCCGCCTCACCATCTGCCGGGCTGAAGCCCGGCGCTACATGTGCCGTGCCGGACGGATGCATCGAGATGACGATGGGGGCGCTGGCGAGGAGTTGCTGGATCTCGCGGAGCTGTTTGTTGCGCGAATCTTCGCCGGGGATGACCAGCTCGGTCAGGCCGAGGACGTTTTTGATGTAGCCAATGTTGGCAGGCTCGGCGAGAGCTTCCTGGATGAGCGGATCGTTGACCGCGAACAGTTGCTGCAGGACGGCGCGCTGTTGCGATTTCAGTCGCGGGAAAGTTTCGTCGGCTTCGGGATGCACGCAGATATTGCCCTTCAGGTCGGCGGCACGAATCATGCGGGCATCGAGCGTTCCGTCGGGGCCCAGAAGCGGAATCTCGGCGTCTGCGGGGCGATTTTTGCGGAAGCAATCGACGCCCAGCAGCAGAACGTCGGCATAAAATTGCTTGGTGCGGCGCCAGACGAGGCCGAGGCGGCCCATGGCTTGATCGCGCGCGAGCGCGTAGCCGGAGGCGGTCTTCACGTCCTCCATGTTGCCGCCGAAGATCGCGGGGAAAAGTCCGGTGAGGAATTGCGCGACCGGGCCGATCAAATCCTGTTGATGGCGGATCATGTCCGGAGGAACCTGCGCGGGCGCCGGCTGGAAAAATCCCGCGGCGAGCGGCTGGCCGGGACGCGCGCGCGCCGGAAAATGCGCGGCGGGTTCTGCGACCTGATTCGCGAGGGCGTCGAAATCGAGGACTTGCGGATCGGCGTAAATCGGGGGAATGCCGTATTCGTACGTCTCGGCCTGCATGTTCGACAAAACGTTGTAGCGCTCCTGGACTTGCACCAGCGAATCGCCGACGCTGGGTCGGTTTTGGCCGTCACCGGGGAGCGCGTGAAGCACGCGCCAGTGATCGTCCATGGATTCGCTACGCGATTCGCAGTAGACGTCGCCGGCGAAGCCGCAGTAGCAGCCGTCGGGGAACATGGCGAGCAGTTCGTTGCGCACGGATTCGTCTTCGAGCGAATAGAACGCCCACGCGCGCAGCCAGGTGCGATCGAAAGTGATCAAGTTCATCAGCGCGTCGCCGGGATGGATCGACGGCAGGCCTTGTTCGACGCTCAGGCGCGAGACGCGCGCGTAGACATCGTCAGGACCTTGCGACGGCGCAGCTTCGATTTTGTTGGCGGCGTGGGGATATGCGGCTTTCAACTTGGCGCGATGCACTTCCGCCTGCCATTGCAGGTACGGGTATTCGTGCATTTCGTTGGCCCAGACGGGCGTGTTCAGCTCGAGACCGCCAGCGATGGAGATGACTTCCTGTCCGTTCGGAACGCGGCGCGTGCCGATGACCCGCGGCACGGTGACGCGCTCGGCTTTGCGCAGATGTTTTGCCCCCAATTCAGCGCCGCAGCCGGGACAATCTTGTGTAGCGCCGCCCTTCAGGGCGGCATCTTGTTCCACATCGCCTGCTAGGTCCGCACCGCCTTCAGGGGATGCCGGGCTAAAGCCCGGCGCTACAGTTTCTTTGCTGCAGTTCGGACAGGCATATTTGTCTTCGCCGAGAGGAATTTCCAGCGCGGCGAGCAACTGTTCTTCGTGAAAGCCGAAACGCTGGCCGTCGGCGACGTAGCGCACGTAGGCGCCAAGTTTGCCGTCAGTCCAGAGGAAATAGCCGATAGTGCTCAGAAGGTTTTCAACTTCGTTGTTGCGCTCGATCAGTTCGGCGACATCGCTGGCGGCGCGCGCCGCGCCAATGTCATCGAGCGACTGCGCCGATTGCGGATAAAAACGCACGCTTGGCACGTCCTGCGAAAGGACCGCGATGAAAGAAAGCCCGAATCCCTGATAGAAATTCGTGACGAATTGGTAGCGCGGCATTTCCTCGAGCTGGCGATCGTCGCTGGAGCGATTCTCGTAGGGCAGATGCCAGTTCATGTCGTTCGGATTCCACCAGGCGTATTGCAGGCCTTGCCAGAAAAGGCGCGCCTGGCGGATGCGGCGGATTTCGTGACGGCGCGCGACGATGCCTTCCTGACGATATTGGCGGACCAATTCGCGGAGGGCGTTGACGAGTTCGGGCTTGGCGTCTTCTAGGCGCTCGTTGTTGGGGCCCAGGTCGATGGGCGCGCCAGGATCTAAGACGGGCACGGCATGCCGTGCCCCTACGGCCATCGGATCAGCGCCGAGGTAATCACCGTCGGCATCGCGTGGGTCAGCAACAGCCGCGGGGCTGGCTCCCTGTGTCAGATTCAGCGGCGCGTCTGGCGCGTAATTGCCGTCCGCCGGTGCAAGAAACCCAGGCGGCATCGTTCCAATCATGTTGTGGTAGTCAGCGCTCATTCGATCGTCCTGGAAGGTCCTATGCTCACTTCGCTTTTGTTGCGCCACCGGCTAATGGCAACCATGCTGCTTCTCTTTTGCTTGGCCACTTCCGCAGCGCGTGTTGCCGCGCGGCAGGAGGCAAAGCCTCCAGCTCTTGATACGGCTGATCTCGAACTTGTCATCTCAGGCCCGCGCGAAGGCGTTGCGGACAAGGGCCCGCTGAGCTTTCACCCGCGCAAATTCAAAATGACGCTGATCAACCACTCGCCGCGTCCGGTGGTTGTTGGACCGAACGCCAGCGAAAAGAACTTTAGTTACGACACAACGGACTGGCGCGCGACAGATCCGGATGGAAAGCCAGTTCCCGTGCGACCGTCGTACCGCTGCAGCGTCGCCGGAACCGGTTTGATCAGGGCTGTTCTCCTAACTGACGAAAACTTGGTGGTTATCAAGCCCGGTGAAAGTCGCGACATCGGCGAAATCGATATCTCGATGTGGTTTAAGTTGGACGAGCCCGGCGAATACAAAATCTACCGCGAATTTTCGTTCTCACCGCCGCGGTTTTCGCAAGGCACCGTTGGCCGCTTTACGATGCCGCCATTCGACGCGTCCGCGATGAGCCCCGAGAAGCGGCAAATGCTGCACGATGCCGTCGGGTTCACTGTGAGGTCCAATGTCTGGACATTGGTCATCAAGTGATTCGATGAGACAAGAAGCTCACGTCAGGGGGCACCGGGAAGTTGCCTACTTGCGTTCCCCGCTTGCAACCTTGGTCCTGATTGCGTGCGTGTGCGCGCCGTTCCTGAGGCTGGGCGCAGAGGATACGCGCCACTCACTGCGTAAACTTCCGAGAGTTGCAATCAAGCTGAGCGGCCCAACGACGGTGCGGCCCGGCGCGTCGCTCGAGTCACAAATCTATAATGCTCTGCTGACGAATCGCTCCGGAGAATCGCTGGTGTTCGTCGTGCGCAACGGCTTCTTGATGAATGCCACCTGGGATTGGACCGTCACCGATGCCAAGGGCTTGCCCATTGGAATGGAGTTCGTGCTGCACGGCTACTGCGGCACCGTTCCTGGTGAAGACCCAAATGCGCGTTTCTTGCGCGACAGTGACCTGGTTATTCTTGGCCCCGGAGAGAGCCACGAATTCCCAATTCTGCCGGGCCCTTCCGACGATTACAGTTTCCCGAGTGCGGGCACCTACCACCTCGCGGTGACACTGACCTATGTGCCGCCGAATGCCGACCATTATTTCGACGAGCGCGGCAAACGCCAGCGAGCGAACGGCTATGCACAATGGGACCTAAGCAAACTCAGCGTGGATCAACTCGCAGCCGTGGAGAATAGCCTCTCCGTGCAAGCCTCGTCGAACGTGTGGAATCTCGAATTGCCAGCGAGACGATCGCCGGTGCGCTAGGACATTTTCAGATTAGCTGTGGGGCACGGGGCTGCTCGACTTCCCTGCGCCAACGAACTCCGCGCTGTCGGCAGCATCGCGCGCGGCGCCCGTTTCCCGCCAGGCCTGGATCTGGTGCCAGCTTCGTTTGCGGAGGCGCGGCAGCGCTTGCGGTTTCGGCGCTTCGGGAAACTCGACAGGAGGGTAGCCCGCCGTACCCAGGAGCGAATTCATCAGCGCGCGGTTTTCGGCGCGTAGACGGGCTACGTCCGCTTCGAGAAGTCCGACGTATTTGATCTGAATCAGTTTGCGGAGCCAATCCAACATTGGGCACCAGTGGCACAGGATTTATCCTGTGCGCTTTCCAATTGCACGAGCAGACCCGCACAGACTGAAGTCTGTGCCACCTGCGCTACCAGCGGCGGCGCGGAAGCGGCTTGGGCCGGAAGTGTTTGCGCGCTTCACCTTCGAGGCGCTGTGAATGAATGGCGCGCGAAGTCGGATCGGTTGCGCTGATTTGGCGCGCGATTTGTTCGGCCAACGGCATGCCGGTAACGAAATGCGCGCCGCTGCCCGGCGGATTTTGGGGCGGGGGTTGCCCCGCCCTGGATGGCCCGGAGGCCGTCCCAACACCGGCGATTCTTCCGCCGGAGACCAAACCATAGCGCGCGGAGTCGGCGGGATCGTCGCCGTCCACTTTGCGAATGTCTTCGCGGCGCGAATCGTCGCGCACCAGCGTCGGGATGCACTGGATGAGCTCCGTGCAATTTTCCGTGATGACCCACGCGTTCGCTTCGAGCAACTGGTACATGTACATCCAGCCGCCGACGCGGTCGTCGTCCGCGGGCGAGGGGCGCGGCAGGCCGTTGGCGGTCAGCACGTCGCCGAGCTGCTCGGCGATGGAAGCCTCCGCGGTGCGATGCGCGAAAGCGTCAGGCGAGAGAAAAACTTCGCTGATGTTTTCGCGGCCGCTGCGCTCCGCAATTCCCTGCGCGAGCATGCGCGGCGAGAGGCCGTTCTGCACGAACTCGCGGTAGGTGATGATGCGTGACTGGTGACTAGTGATTGGTGACTCGTGACAGCCACCTTGGAACATTTCTCTTCCACGGGTAACGGAAGACGGCTCACTGGTCACGCCCGCCGGCACGGCACAGTGCCAATAGACCGCGCTGGGATGTTGAAAGCCCCAGTCGATCGAAACCCAGCGCGGCCACCAGGGTTCGAGATGAATTTCTTCGGGGCGCGCGGTGTGGCGGCCGTAATCGAAAATGTTGAAGTACTGGCCAGCGAAAACGTTCCAGTCGCCGTCGAGAAACGCTTTGCGCAGATGCTCGGGGAGCGTTTCGAGCGTTTGGCGGTAGCCTACGTCGTTGGCGTAGATCGGGTTGTCACTCAGCCAGGCGCGAATGAAATCGTAATCATTGGCGTTGTAGCGCGCCGTTTGGTCATAGCCAGCCGGCGGCTGATGATCGATCCAGAGCGATTTCACCCAAGCGTGGCCGATGTTGCCGGGGTTCGTCGCACCGGCCATAGTTGCGATCACGGACCTCCGCTGCCCTTTGTCATCGATGTAGAACTTGATTGGGCAGCGGTTGCGCGACGTCAGAAACTGCCATTGCTTGAGCGTGAAATGCGTCAGCTCGTCGATGCCGATGAAGAGAAACTCTGCGCCCTGGTATTGGTAAACGTCGTTTTCATTGCGGCAGTAACCGAAGCGCGTGGTTGACCCATTCAGCCAGGTTACGATGTGCTTGGACTCGTTGTACTTCTTGTAGAAGCGGCGCGGCACATCACGGCGGAAATATGCAAGGAGCGAGGATTCCAGCTCGGGATACGTGCGTCGCAACAGAAGCGTATCAGCGCCTGGGACTTCGTTCGCTTGCAGAATCGCTTCCCAGAGCAGAGCTTTGGTCTTGCCGGGACCCGCCGCGCCGCCGAAGAGGCGGTACTTGGCCTTTGATTCGTGAAACTGCTCCTGGCGCGGGAACGCGGTGTAGCAATCGCTAATACGCTTTGGCCGCGCTCCGGTCGAGCCATGTCTTCCGGTTCTGTTTCGGCGCAGGTTCATGGTGGCTCGATAGAAGTCCTGGACATTCAGCGCTGAGCGAAAGCTACAGTTGTTACGAGGCGCGGAGCTTTTTGCCGATCACGTAGGCAACGCCGCCGCCGATGAGAGCCACAGCCGCGGGCCAGTGATGCAGGCTGAGGACTACGCCGGCGACGGCTGACGCGACGCCAGCGATTTCCACGATCATTCCGATGAATTCGAGATGCGAATTGCTTGCGATAGGCGAATTGATAGCCATGGTGTTCTCCCTGAATTTGTCGTTCGGTGAAATGCGTTGCGCGCGCCGAATTCTCCAGCGCACGAAAGGTTCAATCGCGAATGGGGCGCGGCGCGTCCAAAATAATTTGCGGCGCCTGTCCCTCCGGCGCGGCCGGAGCTTTGCCATACGACATTTCGAGAAGCCGCTCGACCATGCGCTGGGAAATCTTGGGATCCTTGGCTTTCACGAGTCTTGCGCAAGCCAGATAGAGATCGACGTGTTCGTGTATGGCGTCCACAAATCCCAGCCCATCTTCCGGCAAAGGTTCCGACCCGGGCGGAATATCCAAAAGATCTTCTTTACTGCCGTTTTTGGCTTTTTCTATTTCCTTGCCTTTTTCTTTGTTTTTGTCTTTGTTGTTGCGCTTACCTTTGCCTCTTCGCCTGTTCCTGTCTGTACGTTTTTCGCTTGGGGCGCGCGGCGTACCCGTGCGGGCGGAAGCGCTGGCGCGCTTCTGGCCGCGCTTCGTTCCACGTTTCCTGGGCGGAGCCACCTCAGCGCACACATCGCGTTCCGTTCCAGCCGAGGCGGAGGACGCAACGGCCGCAGAGGGAATATCGCGTGCATCGTCAGACGCAGCCCTGCCCGGTTCGATCGGCGCATCCTTGTCCAGCGCCGCTAGGGAAGGTGAAACGAGGCCATGCCCGTTCACTCTGGATGTGGTCGTGTCATGGCCATTGCTCTTCATGGGAGTGTTGCTCCGTTTTGCCGGGGTAACGCCGCGCGCCCGGCGAAGTTTTTTGGCGCAAGCCGTGCTGGCGATTCGCCGGGTCGTTTTTACGCGTTCCGGCGAACTCTCGATCGGCCTTGCCAAGTTCACGTTCGATGCTTTCTTACGCTGCGAGCGGGTATTGCCTGCGCGCCCAGAGAACGACTCTGTCGAAAGGAATTGCCGCGGATTCGCAGGCATCCTTCAGCAGCACTTGTGCGATCTGGCCGTCCGCGCGAAGGAAAGTACGGGCAGAGGCGCGGGCGATGGACTCATCTCCGTCGACACATGGCAGCAGTTGTGCATCCGCGTAGGCTTGCCCCAAGACCGCGCGCCAGAGCTTGCGCTCGGGCGTGAGAACGGGCGGGTCGAACCAAATGGCGCTGTTCGATTTCATGGAACCAGTCCGAAGAAACGAGAATGTGTGCGAACTAGACCAGGAGCTTTGCGGTAAGGCCGCTGCCGCCAGTGGAGGACGAAAACTTGATGCGCAAAAATTTGGCCTGCACGCCGGTGACGGTGCGCGCTTCGCCTGCGGTATTGGTGGTCGTGTCGAGCGTTTGATACTCGGAGTCGATGTCGGCCATGGCGCCTTGCAAGACGATGCTGACGGCGGTGGGGTTCGTGCCGAAAATGGTTTGCCAGCGGACAGCCGTGCCGGTATCGGGCTGCCCGGCGTAGCTGGGAATGGCAAACTGGCTGCCGGCCTGGGCGCTGCCGGGAAATGTCTCATTGTTAAAGCTAAAGCCCACATCGCCGGGGGATAGCGAATACGGTGGAACCGCGTTTTGATAGCTAGGCATCTTGGCTCCTTTGGATGAGCGATACGTTGGTGCGCGACTTCGTCAGATATCTGCCAGAAGCGCAAGGAAATCGTTGCTGCAAAGACACTTCGGCGCCGGAGGTCACAGCGGCGCGAATTTTTCTAGAGATCGAAAGAGTCAGGCGTTTTCGGAAGCGGGCGCTATGAGGGAGCGCCAAAAAACAGCCCTAAAATGAAAACGCCCCGGCTGGGCCGAGGCGCGCTTTTCTACAGGGGAAAGTATAGCACATTCCTGATTTTTGTCAAGAGAAATCTTCAAAATTTTTTCACTTTTTCTTGACTCCCTTTGTTTTCAAGAGCATAGTGCCTCCATTCCCTCGGTATATTTCCCACCAGCACGGTAAGGAGATGCAAAATGCCTCATTATTGCCATCAAGTCAGCTACACCAAGGAAGCCTGGGCCCGCCTAATGGCTGATCCCCAGGATCGGCTCGACATCGTACGCTTGCCCATCGAGAAGCTCGGAGGAAAGCTGCACTCGGCGTTCTTTGCGTTTGGCCCGTTTGACGTCATTGCCATCACGGAGATGCCGGATAACATGTCAGCCGCGGCCATCGCGATTGCGTTTGCCGCCGGCGGAGCGGTAGCTCACGTGCAAACAACGCCCCTGATGACCGCCGCGCAAGCCATCGAGGCGATGCGCAAGGCGGCTACCTGCGGGTACAAGTCCGTTGTCTCGGGGCACGGAGCTGCGGCAGGCGCCTGATCGTCAAACCGGCCCGCCGCACGATCCTCAACCGGCGTGAAGCGCCGGGGATTCCTCCCTGCGCGAGCTTGAGGGGTTTGTGTGCCTCGCATTGCACCGGTGCAAGACTGACGGCCGAAGGAGCCACCCATGAGTCGTGCCTATCTTGCGGTTTTTCTCTTCGCGGCTGCGGGCGGCTATGCTGTCGCCACTCTGACGCGCTCGTCTAACGTAACGCCGGACCCGGCAAGCTCTTCGCAAGCGGCCACGCAGCAGCACGAGCCGACGGCGGCGGAGCTCAGCCGGGACGAGACGCCGGGAAAAGCATTTCTTCGCCAACTGGAAGAACAGGAGTACGAGGTGCGCTCCGCCGCGGAAGCCATGCCTGCGGGAAAATGGAGTTATCGGCCAGCCCAAGGCCTCTTCAAGAACGAGAAGCCTGCGTTTGGCCCCGCGGAGGTAAGAACCTTCGCCGAGCAGGTCAAGCACATCGCTTGCAGCAATTTCGGGTTTTCGGCGGAGCTGGATGGCACCAAGCCGCCGGAAGCCTGCGACAAGGGCGGACCGAGTCCTGCGAAGACGCGCGCTGAGCTGCTCGTCTATCTGCGTGAATCGTTCGTTGCGCTGAAGAAATCGCTTTCCAACATTACTGCGAAAAACATGTACGACCCCATCGAGGGGCCGTACGCCGGGCCGAACACGCGCCTGGGGCTTGCGGCGGTCTGCGTCTGGCACGCCGCCGATCATTACGGGCAAATGATCATCTACCTCAGGCTGAACGGCATCGTGCCGCCGACCAGCCGGCCCAATCCCCCGCCGCTCAGCGATAAATAGCCCGGCACCATGCCCGCGGAGGTATTTCCAGGTTTGTGAAACGTAATCTTCTAGATTTACATCTATTCAACAGTTTATAATCAAGTCACTCCGCGTCGAGTTCCAGCCAGCAAGACCGGAGCGGCTATCGAGGTGCTACGATGATCATCGGCGAACGCCTCCGCGTCCTGCGCGAGGAAAAGAAACTCTCCCAGGGTGATATCGAGAAACGAACCGGCCTGCTGCGCTGCTACCTTTCGCGCGTGGAAAATGGGCATACCGTGCCCGCCATCGAGACTCTGGAAAAACTGGCCAGGGCGCTGGAAATGCCGCTCTATCAATTGCTCTACGATGGCGACCAGCCGCCGCGACCGGATGTTCCGGCGGCCTGGACCGAATCCACGAGCAGTGCCTGGGGCAGCTCCGGCAAGGATTTGCGCTTCATGCGCAAGCTGCGGCACCTGCTGAGCAAGATGGAGCCGCAGGACCGCACGCTGCTGCTCTTCACGGTGCAGCAGATGGCGAAGAAAAAGAAGCCGTCGGGCGAGGCGGCTTCCGCAAGCTAGGTTCGTCTCGACGGATCATGCGGTATTGCCTCGATGTCTACTTCGTAAGTTTGGCTGCGGAACTCGTCTGCTCGGGTCTTCTTCAAACGCCATTTTTCTTTGTATCCCTCTGCTAGAATTTAGGTGTGACCATTCCGACGAGAACGCCCCGCCTGGCGAATATTCGTTTGCATCCCATCAAAGCTCTCGACCCTGTTTCGGTGAACGAGGCGCGCATCGGTCCCATTGGTGGCCTCGAACTGGACCGCGTCTGGGCGCTCTATTCCGCCGATGGCCGTTGGGTCAATGGCAAGCGCACCGCCGCGATACACCTGATTCGCGCCGCGTATGCGCCCGACATTAGTTCAGTGACCTTCACTGTTCCCGGTGACCGGCGCGACATTCCTGCGATGACGTTTGCATTTCCAGGCGACGCCGAAGGCGCAGCCGAATGGTTCAGCATGTATTTCGAGCAGGCCATTCAGGTGCGTTACACGCGCGAAGGCTTTCCGGATGATGGCCTCGCGCCGGGGCCGACCATTGTTTCTACCCCATCGCTAGAAGCTGTGTGCAATTGGTTTCCCGGCATGACGCTCGATGAAGCGCGGCGGCGTTTTCGCACCACGCTGGAAATCGACGGCTCGGCTTCGGCATTGTCTGCAGGCACAGCCAGGCAGGATGAATTGCCCGCGTTCTGGGAAGATCAACTCTTTGCCGAGAGTGAAAGTAACGTCGTGCGTTTCCGCATTGGTGATGTTGCATTCGAGGGGAGCAACCCCTGCGCGCGCTGCCCCGTTCCCGCGCGCGAATCGCAAACGGGTGTCACCCACGAAGGCTTCCAAAAGCGCTTCACCGAACTGCGCCGCGGTCAACTGCCGCCCTGGGCGCCAGTTGACCGCTTCGACCACTTCTATCGCCTAGCCACCAACACTCGCGTCCCCAGCACAGAACACGGCAAACACCTCCGCGTTGGGGACTTGCTTCTGCTTTGATTCCAAGGCCACGCCGGGGATGCTACGCCGCTTCGCGAAAATATCGGCGTGGAGGAAACATGCCGCGGCGAAGGAACTCTTTGCCGCAGCGACGGCGCACTTCCTCGGTCCAGTTGACCCAGCTGTGCTCGCTCAGCCCGAGAAAATGGCGCGCGTTTTCGTAAGGCGCGAGGCCGAGGTAGTAAAGCCGGAAGAGCACCATGCGCGACGCCCAGTCCGGGCCTTCGAGCGCACTTTGCCCGGCAAGGGCGAAGTCCGCGACCCATTCGTTGAGCCGCGGACGGAAGTCCGGCCGCCACAGAAACTTCCCGGTGTCCTTCCAGTTCAGCGCGGAGATGCCGCGCTTGGACTCCAACACTTCGCGCGCGCCGCGATAGACTTCCCAGCACACATCAAACGCCAGTTCCGGCTTAACGCCCATGGCTCCTCCGCCCGAGGCGCACGTGTGGTGCGCCTCGCTACACGATCAACGCTCTCTTGCCAATGTTGCGGCCGACCATCCGTTCACAAAGTTCAGCAACTGACCGCTCGCAACGCTCGGCGAGCACGTCGGCGGCGATCCTTCACTCGCCGAACCCGCGCCCGGTCTCGCAGAACGGAGTATTCCCATACCGCTCCGAAACCCTCTGCTCGCATCGCTTTGTCGACCGTGCGGCAGCGCTTCACGACTTCATACGCACCGAACCGCGGCTTCCGCATGTGCCGCAACTGCGCCGAAATGCTCGCCGGCGGGTAGTGCGTCAATTTCGCCAGCTCGTCGAGTGTCAGCCACGTGGCGCACTGCCCCGCGCTGAGCATCACGTCGCGAATCACTTCCCGCTGCCTTCGCAAAACCAAAGGCCCGACTACTTTTTGCTTCGTCCTCCGCATCGCATCGCCTCCTTCCCTGCCAGTCATTCTTCTTCTGCAGGAAACTCGTCGTTGACCTCGCTCGCGTCGTTCTCCTCTTCACCCCCGGCGGTCCGGTCGGGATCTTCGTAGTCCCCCGCGCAAGCGCTGCATGCATTCACAGCCGGCGAAGGCTTCGCAACGTCAGGCACTCCGCAAAGGGCTGCCGGAAGCAAATCCAGCTCCCGGATAGACCCGCAAGGGTCGGAAAAGTTATCCACAGATTTCCACAGTCTATGACGCATAAGTATTCTTGACATGTCTTACTGTGCTGCTAATGTTCGCAGTGCTTCCTAACGGAGGTCTTATGACCACCCGATCGACCCAGCCGCCCTGGGAATTCTTGCTTTCCGCTTCGCGTAACTCCCTGCAAAGCTACGAATTATCGCGCTTGTCGCATGCCGCCAACCTCCGCAAGGAAATCAGCGCCTTGTTGGATCAATGGCTGGAAGAAAACGCCGCCGCCATGTTGGCGCGTCTGCTCCTGCAGCAGCGTGAGCGGTCTCCTCGCACTTCGGAACCATTTTCCGAGGCCGAGTCCGGATGCAACGGAGCGCATTCCGTGTCCGATAATCTTTTTTCGGATCGAGCGCCTTCGCAGGCCGTAAACCGGGGCCCATCCTGAGGATTTGTATGTTTTTTGCAGCTTGCTTGCCGCCGTTGAACTGAATATGCCGACGACGCTCTGCCTCGCCTCGTTGCCCAAACGTGTGCTCCGTGGAGCCACTCCAGGCGCGTCGAAATCTCTCGCCGCAACACTCTTCGCGAGAGCCACCCACTCCCGCGTCCGCCCATCCGCCCGCTTAACCATCGCGACCGCCTCCAACCCACATCAGCCCAAGTCTTACGTCTTGGCTACTTTCTATGGGTTATAGGATGTAACTGCAGAATGGCGCGCACACGAATGCTCGCGTGGAAGCAACGGAAGCAGCCGTCAACTTTGTATTGGAATATTTCTGGAACTATTGCGAGCTAGAAGTTCTTATCGCCCGGCGGCAGGCGCAACCGGGTGTTTCTCGAGAAGTTTTTCTTTGCGGTAGATCAAGGAATTGATGTCATAAGTGGCGAGTTCGAATCCGTGCCCATGTGTAATCGCGTCCGTGGGGCAAGCTTCCACGCAGTAACCGCAGAAAATGCAGCGCGAATAATCGATGTTGTAGACGCTGGCATAGCGTTCGCCCGCGGAAATCCGGTTCGCATCCGTGTTTTCCGCGGCTTCAATGTAGATGCAGTTCGCGGGGCAAGCTGCCGCACAGAGGAAACAGCCTACGCACTTCTCCAGACCCGATTCGTCGCGATGCAACACATGAATCCCGCGGTAGCGCGGCTGAAAGTGCACAGGTTCGAAGGGATAATTCTCCGTGACTGTCTTACGAAACATATTTCGAAAGGTCACGCTGAATCCCTGCGCCAGCGTGGTGAAGTTCTCGAGCACTTCTCGAAAAATGGATGCCATAAACTATGAGTCTAGCAAACGGCTTGAGCGTGGGCAAATAGTGAAGTGCGAATCTCCCAGGCTAGAAGCAATTCTCTCAACCTTTTAATGATTCAATGATCTGCTTGCCGTGAAACCTGCCATTTTCGATGAAGATTTCACTGGTGTGGCGGCCGCCAATGACCACGCCGGCCAAATGGATGCCAGGGACGTTGCTTTCCAGCGTGTTCGGGTCCAGCGCGGGCTTGCGCGTATCCGGATCGAGCTGGACTCCCAGGCTCTCGATAAAAGCGAAGTCGGGATGATACCCGGTCAGTGCGAATACTTGTTTAGCGGGCAAGCGCTTCTCGCCTGCGCCATTCTGCACAACAACTTCATCGCGGGTGATCTCTTTGACGTGCGTTTCGAAAAGCGCTTTAACTTGCCCAGCCTTCACCCTATTTTCGATGTCGGGGCGAACCCAATACTTGATGGTTGAACCAAGTTCCGCCTTGCGATGCACCAGCGTGACGCGCGCACCATTGCGGTAGAGATCCAAAGCCGCTTCCGCCGCAGAATTCTTCCCGCCTATCACGACGACCTCCTGGTTCCAGAACTCGTAAGGCTCGGTGTAGTAGTGCGAGACGTGCGGCAGTTCTTCGCCAGGGATGCTCATGATGTTCGGAAGGTCATAGTAGCCGGTGGCGACACTGATCTTCTTCCCGATGTAACGTTGCTCAGTTCCCTTCTCCGTTTGCGTTACAACCGTAAAGCTGCCGTCGTGGCCGTCGACGCGCAGCACCCGTTCGAAGAGGCGCAGCTCCAATTGAAAGTGTTCAGCGGCTTTGCGGTAATACTTCAGCGCCTCCGTGCGGACAGGCTTCTCGGCGGCGCTGACCAGCGGCAAGTCGCCAATCTCGAGGAGTTCAGGCGTCGTAAAGAACACCATATTGACCGGGTAGTGGAAAATCGAGTTGCAGAGGCAGCCTTTGTCGATCACCAAGGGGTTCATCCCGGCGCGCTTTGCTTCGATGGCGCACGCAAGCCCGGTCGGTCCAGCGCCGATGCAAATAATGTCGTAAGTTGTCATAACATTTTTAGTTTGCCGGGAGGCCTCGAGAATTGCAAATTCACTTCTGTTTCAGCCAGGGGTGATACACTCGAAGTGCGTTGGAACGGATGGCACATGACTTTCCTAAACAGGGCTTCCAGTTATCTGGCAGCTTTTGCGGTTTCCTCGCTGATCTTGCTCTCGGCTTTCAAATTCGCGACTTTGGCTGGACCGCTTCTGCTGCTCAGCCAATCACACTGGCTACCTCTCGCAGTCTTCCTGTTTGCTCTTGCGCTTGGAAACTTTTTTCGGTCCGGTCTCTCTCTCCAGCCAAAGCGGCTAGTTGTTAAGCGAACCTTCCGCAAGTAGCTCGTTCAATTGCCGTCGAAACGTTTCCAGCTCCTGCAATCGCTCCGGCGTCGCGGGCAATTCTATTTTCTTCCATACGAATACTTCTCCAGTCCCGCGCTTCAGCCGCACGCTCAAATTTCCTTCAACAAGATACGACGGCGGAGCAAGTACTTTCAGCCCGCCATTCGGTATCGGTGACAAAACCGCCGCGCAGCCGCCACGGCGCATGCACAGGCCGGTTTCGTAGGGAGGAATCGCGATTGGACGAAAGCCCGCTGCCAGTAACCGCTCCAAGATTTGCACTTGCTGAGGAGTGAATTCAACCATTGGGCGAGACAGACATCCGTCTGTTTCCTATGACCTGTTCAGCAGAGCCCCGATTAGGCAGCCGTGGAATCCACTGTATCCGACGACGAACCCTCAAGTTGCGAAAGAATCTCCCGCAACGTCACGATCAATTCGTCTCGCGAGACATGGCTCTTCTTGAACTGAATGCGGAACTTAAAAGTTTCGTTCTGCGGCTCGAACTGGAAAATGAACGGCTGGGGCCTCTGCGGACCACCCTGCTCATCAC
>Ga0209415_10002859_pt1 | contig 32297 bp, 34 predicted proteins | sample PeaSoiSIISIP2007_FD_187696 | JGI IMG/M metagenome (GOLD analysis project Ga0209415, IMG submission 187696) | Peat soil microbial communities from Weissenstadt, Germany - SII-SIP-2007 (SPAdes) (version 2) | ecosystem: Environmental > Terrestrial > Soil > Wetlands > Peat | place: Germany... | reverse complement strand
CTCTGAAACGTGTTGCGCACGACCTCGACTGTTTCCGTCCACGGCCACAACCACGCCATATCAATATGTGAGTTGCCGACGGCGCGAACTGTGAATTGTTTTAACCATGGATTCAACGATTGCAGTTTGTTTTGCGCCTGGCGCAGCGACGCATCGAATCCCGCTTGGTCGTTCTTATCGAGGGGCGAAAAATCGATGGACTTGACCGCCGCGTCGAGCTGTTGTTGGCGTTCCGCGCGACCCTCCTCATACGCCGCAATCATCGGGCGCGCCGCCAGGATCTCCACTCGCAGCATCGCTGGATCGGGCCGATTGGCAGGAGGTTCAATACTCAACTGAGCGTGATGAAATTCAGTTTCAACATCGGGGGCGTCGATCCGCACCGCGATCAGAAACTTCTGCCCGGGCTGCGCGTTCTCCGTGAGCGGGATCGGCTGCTGCATGTCGTCGTCTCCTCGCGACACCAGCGATCCATTCGAGAACACTGCGATCGTGACCGGGCCCTTGTTGTTCCAATTGAAGTCGAACCTGAGGTCCAATTTTGCGCGGGCGCCCTGCACAGCGTAACCGTTGATCTTCTGTGGAATCTCGATCCAGCGCCGCAGCACACGGGACCCGGTCGACCACTTGTCCCCGACTTTTACGGTCTCCCAGCCGGAGTCATCTAGAGACGGATCCTCAGGATGTGGTACGTCCGCGTGAAACCGCCACTCGGGGATGGGTACGGCTGTTAGCGATTGCAGCCCATCCAAAGTTGCTTGATAGGGATCAGTCGTTTTCTGGCTCGGTTGCTGGGCGGAAACAAAGTTGACTGGTAAGAGCGCGAGAAGCGCACACACGATCCATCGCTTCAATGGACGTCCCTCCTTCGTGGATTCGGACGGATAGATAAATGAACGAATAGGGTACTCGTTCCGATTGCGCCTTACCAGCCTTTAGCGAGTGTCGGGCCCTAGCCGCCGGCAATTGCCCCAATGATGAGAAACGGTTCCGCCCCTGACACGACGGCGTTAGGCAGCGGAGCATCCGGTGATTCGTGGGAGAGATCTTCCTCGCAGGCAAAGAACCTCAGGAACGGTCGACGCTGTTGGGTGTCGTGCTCGCGGATGGTCCCGCGCAACATGGGATAGCAGGCTTCGAGGGCGTCGAGGACCGAACGCTGCGTGACCGCACCCTTGACCTGGAGTTCAACTTCGACGCCAACTTGAGCCAGCGTTCGCAGATGTTGCGGGAGGATGACTCGGATCATATTGGCGTTCGTCGGTAATCGCTTAGTAGTTGCCTGGTGTTTGATAAACGTCAGTCACGATTTCGACTTTGCGAAACGATTCGAGGGTAACGCTGAGCTTTTTTGTCGAACCCGCACCGATCTCCCTAAGGTGATACTCGAAAGTCGTTTCGTACTTGCGTTCGACCGCATAACGATTGTCAAAGCGCCAGGTCTTCACATTCTCCAGGGCCGCGCCTTCAAGTAACGGAGGACCAGAGACTACCGCCACGTTCGTAGCTTCTGCAGCATTCGCCGCCAGTGTGAAGGTTATCTTTACAACCCCCTCCGCGCGAGCCTGGCAAGCTAATGGCGGATACTTCGGTATGTTTGCTGAAGTCAGCACAGGCTCGGTCTGCGCTGCCATGCTTATAGAGAGAGCGGCCACAAAACAAAGCAGGGTGCTGGCGCGCACTGTCATCGGGACACCTCGCACAGAAGGATCTTAATCTCTGCACCATCGCCCAGGGTAAGTCTACGGCGCAATTACTCGCCTACTTATGAATTAACCAAGCGTCTGGACCTCAACCGACAACACCGCCGGCAGATCCCGCACAATAGGAGCCCAGCTGTCCCCCGCATCAGCCGACGCGTACACTTGCCCGCCGCTGGTGCCGAAATATATGCCGCACTTGTCGAGCGAGTCCACGGCCATGGCATCGCGCAAAACATTCACGTAGCAGTCTTTTTGCGGCAGGCCTTTCGTGAGTGCTTCCCATTCGTTCCCGCCAGTGCGGCTGCGGTAGACTCGCAGCTTGCCCTCGTGCACGTAGTGTTCCGAGTCGCTCTTGATGGGGACAACGTAAATCGTCTCCGGTTCGTGCGCGTGCACATCGATTACGAATCCGAAATCCGTTGGCAAGTTCCCGCTAACCTCCACCCAGTGGTCGCCCGCGTTGTCGCTGCGCATCACGTCCCAGTGCTTCTGCATGAAGAGCACGCCCGGACGCGATGGGTTCATCGCGATGTGGTGAACACAGTGCCCGACCTCGGCATCCTGGTCGGGGATGTATTGCGAACGCAGTCCGCGATTAATCGGCTTCCACGTCTTACCGCCGTCGTCGGTGCGAAACGCGCCCGCAGCTGAGATAGCGATGAACATGCGCTGCGGGTTCTTCGGATCGAGAATGATGGTGTGCAGGCACATGCCGCCTGCGCCTGGCTGCCACTTGGGGCCGGTGCCGTGTCCGCGAAGGCCGGGAAGTTCGTGCCAGTTCTGGCCGCCATCGGTCGAACGGAAAATGGCGGCATCTTCCACGCCGGCGTAAACCGCGTTTTCATCAGTCAGTGACGGCTCTAAATGCCATACCCGCTTAAACTCCCACGGACGCTGTGTACCGTCATACCACTGATGCGTGGTGAGCGGCTTGGCGGCCGCGTCGTAGGCGAACTTGTTACTCTCGCTGTTGGGAGGACCAGGCGTAGCGGGCTGGCCGGCGGGCGTTCCTGGTTGATGCCAGGTTTTGCCGCCGTCGTCGGAGCGCTGAATGATCTGCCCGAACCATCCGCTGGTCTGTGACGCGTAAATTCGATTCGGATCAACCGGCGAACCCTTCATGTGGTAAATCTCCCACCCCGCAAAGTGCAGGCCGCTAACGTCCCATTTCTCACGCTTACCGTCTGAGCTGAGAATAAATGCCCCTTTGCGTGTTCCAACCAGAACTCGAACATTACTCATGCGTCGCTCCGTTTTAGTGATTTGGAATTCATTCGTTCCTCATCCGCGCTGTGTCCTACCCGAGTCTTTTCGAATCTAGGCCGTTTGCCCGCAGTTGATCATCCACGGGATGCCGAATTGATCCACGAGCATACCAAATCGTAGCGCCCAAAACGTCTCCTGAAGCGGCATTTGCACTGTCCCATTTTCTGCCAGCGCGCTGAATACGCGTTCCGCTTCTGCCGCGTCCTTGGGATCAAGCTTCACCGAGAAGCCCGCGGGTTTCTGATAGTGATCCGGCGGACAGTCAGCTCCCTGCAATAGCCGGTCGCCGACCTGCAGGCTGGCATGAAGGATCTTCTTGCGCCAATCGCTGGGGACATCGTTCGCCACGGGAGTGCCCTCGTGAGGCATCATGAACGTGATTTTAGCGCCCAAACACTTCTCATAAAACTTGAATGCCGCCTCGCATTGACCGTTGAAAGTCAAATAAGGATTCAGTTGCATAGCGACCTCCTTCGCTCAACTCGTGGTTGATGAAATCCGGTGGGATTCCACCCGTCGCGTTCGAAGGGTGGAATCCCACTCAATCGCGACTCCGTCCTCAAGCCGCTTTTGCAGGCTGCGGACGCATTTGCTTCATGAACTCGCGCATTTTGGCGATGTGACCGGGCGAGCGCTTGTCCATCCAGACCTCAAAGCGCTGCGCGGCCTTTTCCAGATGCGCAAGGAACTGCTTATTGGCCCATTGTTCTCGTCCTTCCGCGATCGTTGGCTTGATCCGCTCCCAGACGCCGAAGAATTCACCGCTGGTTTCGAAGAACAGGTCCTCGTGAAGCAGCCCATAATTCAGCAAAGCGCAGGTCTGTTCCCAATAGCTGACCACCATCATGAAGTTGGTGCCGCCTTCGGTGCCGGGCGCCGCGACTCGCATGGCGTCGTTCCAATTGTCTGCGAAGTAGCTCTTGAAGAACCAGTCGCGAGCCTGCCGAAGCCGGGCCTCGCGCCGCTCTTCAAAGACCTGCAAGTGAAGTTGTGCTTGTTCGTGTGTGGGTTTTGTTTCCATGATCTTCGTCTCCTTAAATTATTAGTTTTGTTCTTCTTGTTTTACGAATTGACTGCCGAGAGCTGCAGCTTTCGGATCTCCTCGCGATGTTCTTGTTTCACGCCCCGTAAGCTTCTTTCAACCGTTGAATGTCAATTTTATTCATCTGAAGCATTGCTTGCATAACTCTTTGTGACTTCTGCGGATCCTTGTCGCCCAACATTTCGCCCAAGGCCTTCGGAATGATCTGCCAAGACAAGCCGTACTTGTCTTTCAGCCAACCGCACCTTTGTGGCGCTCCCCCGCCCGCCGTGAGCTTTTCCGACAGTTCATCGACTTCTTCCTGGGTCTCGCAGTTTACGAAAAACGAGATCGCCTCGGTGAATTTGAACAGTGGGCCTCCGTTGAGTGCGAAAAAGTCTTGTCCGTCGAGTTGGAATGTCGCAGACATTACCGTACCCTTCGGTCCGGGCCCTGCGTCCCCATATCGGGTAACGCTTCTCACCTTCGAATTCTTGAAGATCGAAACGTAGAAATTCATTGCCTCTTCAGCTTTGTCGTCGAACCACAAGAATGGGGTGATTTTGTGCACGCGATTTTCTCCTTATTATTATTTGTAACTACTCCGCCCTACTCCATCGGGGCAGCCGTGCCATCGGACCACTTGCCAACTGGAACCATGAACACGGTGATTGGCTCGGGTGCACCGTGAAACTGCAGATTCAGCATCATCGGGGAGCCGGGCAGATCAGCGCCCCATGCGGCGAGGTCCATGAGTGGAGCGTAAAACATGAGATGAGACATGTTGTGTCCGTCCGAATCCGTAAGATACGCGTCCTTCGACATCATGTAGCTCATCCCGCCCGGTTCCAGTGCTGGCAGTTCATGCTTATCGTATGCGGCCTTGGTATTGTCGATTATCCGAGCTTTGGAAAGTCCCGCCAATACCATCTCCGTCCTCTTGTAAGTGATGGGCAGGACGGATCGTGCAGCAGGCGGATTGAAGCAGATCGGCCCGCGGAGTTTGGGGTTCCAGAACTCCGGGTTGTCGAACGGGGACATCCACGATCTCTCCACAACACAGACCCAGCCGTTCTTGCCCTCGACTCCCGTCTCGTAGCCACGCCTTCCGAGGACCAGGATTTTTGCTTCGCGGGAGATAGCCTCGGGTGCGGCGCTGCGGGCCAGAGCGATCTCGGCATTGCGGTCCGTCATGAGATATTGATCAATCGAAGCCATGTTCGAATACGATGCTTTCGCGTCCTGGGCTTGCCCTTGCCATACAGGGCTCAGTACGGCGATCAGTGCAAGGACTCCCCGACCGATCGTTTTAAACGTTTTCTTCGCCATAGAATTTCTCCAGTGCTCCTTCAGTTGTTGGCTCGCAGCCGTACTAAGCTGCGGGCAAGTTTGGGATCTCCACCACCGGCCGAATTTCGACTGTCCCTTTGCGTGCGCCCGGGATGCGTCCGGCGATGTCGATGGCCTCGTCGAGGTTCTTGGCTTCCACCATAAAGAAGCCGCCAAGCTGTTCGCGCGTTTCGGCAAACGGACCGTCGGTCACCAGCCGTTTGCCCTCGCGCACCCGAACGGTAGTTGCGGTCGACACAGGCTGCAGTGGAGACGTGCCCAAAAACTGGCCATTCGCCTTAAGCGTGTGAGCAAGCTGGGTCGATTCTCCGTAACACTGCTGGCGCTCGGCGTCGGTCCAGGCGTGTTCGTCGGCGTAAATCAGCAACATGTACTTCATTCTTTTCTCTCCATGAGTAAGTCGAACAGCCAATGTCAAAATCGACAGCTTAAAAAAGAAAATTTTATGGCGACGTCTTGCTCGATGCCCCTGGCCTAAGCACCTTATTATGTGGTTCCGACTATAAATCGAATGCGAAGACCCCCAATCGACACTCTGCGACGAAAAAATCTACAATCAGCCATGTCCCTGGACGCAGCGGCTGCCGTCGACTCAGTTTATCGCTCCGATTGGGGCCGGATCGTGGCCACTCTGATCGGGATGGTCGGCGACTTCGACCTTGCCGAAGAGTCTGCACAAGAAGCGTTTGCGGCCGCTGTAGACCAATGGCGGGTCTCTGGTGTCCCTGAGCTTCCGCGAGCATGGATCATTCAGACGGCTCGGCACAAGGCTATCGACCGCATCCGGCGCAATGCAAGGTTCGAGGAAAAACTCGAATCATACGCTACTTCGGGCTTGGTTCGCACCGTAGAAGAACCCGACTACGACACCAGCGAAATTCCTGACGACCGCCTTCGCCTGATCTTCACCTGTTGCCACCCGGCCCTCGCCCTGGAAGCGCAAGTGGCTCTGACCCTCCGCACGCTGTGCGGCCTGGAGACGGACGAAATTGCGCGGGCGTTTCTCGTGCCTGAGCCGACTATGGCGCAGCGGCTGGTGCGTGCGAAGCGCAAGATCCGCGACGCCGGTATACCGTACAGCGTGCCCGAGACGAACGACATGGCTGCCAGGGTCGAAGCGGTGCTAACCGTTCTCTATCTCGTCTTCAACGAAGGTTATGCGGCCACTCGAGTCGGGCCGCTGGTGAGGACCGACCTCTGCGCTGAGGCCATCCGCCTGGGGCGCCTGGTCAGATCGCTGATGATGCCGCAACCCCCGGCGGAAGCAACGGCTCTCGTCGCACTCATGCTGCTTCACGACGCGCGGCGCGACGCCCGTGTCGATGGGGCCGGCGATATCGTAGTTCTCGAAGAACAAGATCGCAGCCGCTGGGATCAAGCGCAGATCGCGGAAGCATTGCCGCTGGTCGACGAGGCTTTGCGTGGCGGTGCCGGTCCGTTTGCTCTACAGGCGGCGATCGCAGCTGTGCATTGTCAAGCGGCTAAACCTGAAGATACGGATTGGCCGCAGATCGTGCGTCTCTATGATCTTCTCGGGCGAGTGCAACCGTCTCCCATCGTGTCACTGAACCGCGCTGTAGCCGTGGCGATGGTGGACGGTCCCGGACCAGGACTCGCGTTGATCGATGCGCTGGCCGAAAACAACGATCTGGCCAACTATCACCTGCTGCATGCCGCGCGTGCCGATCTGCTGCGCCGCCTTGGATCCCCAGTCGAAGCGGCGGAGAGCTATCTGCGGGCCCTCGCTTTGGTCACGAATGACAGCGAACGCCGATTTCTCGAGCGGCGGCTGCGGCAGGTTCAATCTCAGGTCGCGTAAAACCTGCTCCCCACGACGCACCGCGAGACGTCCGGAATCCTGATTCAGGAGTTCAGGCGAGAAAACCGTCGCTCCGCGGAAGGTTTGGGCGCCCGCTCTGCGATTCAACTGTCGCGAATCCGCCATGAAGCTCAAGGCAACTCTTCAATGCGCGGAGAGCGTAAAGCGCATCATCCATCGCTTGCTCTTCTTCAATATCGTCTCCGGAAGCATTGAACAGCTCTCGTGCTCTGTCTAAGATTGCGCGTTCCGCGTGCGCGATACGTGCAGACATTTTCACATCATTGGCTTCCATCAAAGCCGCAACATACTGCTCTCTCCATGCCCAGTGTCGAGCGGAAGAACTTCCAGAAGTGGCCATATCGGTCTCCGTCCGATGTGCGGGGTAGAACGTTTAGAATTACTGCACGCTCGCGCCGCCTGCAATACAGTTAATCCTGTAGGCGCCCCACCGATCGTGAGTGCAAGAGCTTTCATCCTTGAAAGCCCGAGAACAATCTACGATGGCAACGGAGGAACTGGGGATGGCCCGCCGGGGCCGGAACTAAAATACTGACAATCCTATGGCAATGACTCGTGGAAAGGAGTGGTTGTCGATGCGGTGTTGACAGAATGATCCGGGTTGGTCACTTTCAGCTTTTCTAGTTCCTCTTGAGCTGTTCTCCACGCCTTCGAATCCTTCTTCGTCGCAATGGGCGCATTCGGATTGGAGTAGAAGCTGAGAATGTTCTGGCGGAGCTGAGAAGTTGCATCAGCAAATCCGTGCTTTGCCAGATCGTTCAGCAGATGAGCATAGGTCTTATCCGCCAGAGAATATTCTCCAGCGCGAGTCTCACGGCCGGTATCGAAATCCATGTCCGCGAGTCTGAGCTGCGCTTGTTTTTGCTGGCGTAACAGCGCGCCATAGTCGTCCACGGTTTTGTTGACGCTCCTGATATACATGTCCTCGGTCTGCGTGGTCGGAATTTTGAAAGCCAGCGCCTTGAACGGGCCTACCTTTGGGACGATCTTCAAAAAGAACGCCAGTATCCGACTCCCAACTCCCGGCTTGCGGTATCCGTTTCCCCATTCTTTCTGATACTGGGCCCGGGAAAGGTGATAAAGAAATTCCTTCTCGTTGAAGTTAGGGGTATCGCGGACGATCTCCTTGCGACGCGATATTAAGGCGACGCGAGTCATGTCGGGGATGAGTTTGCTGATGGCATGCCGAAAGGTTCCGATCGCCAAATCTTCGTTGTGCATAACATCTTGCAGTTGGAGACCGTAGGTATCTGCGAAAGCCCGTTCAAGCAGAGGCTTGGAAATGTTGAAGCCAATAAAATCGTGGAAGTTGTCGGAAGTGTACCGGTTTTTCGCCACCTGCACCATATCGAAGCCGAACTCGGTCCGAATATGGGCTGTGGGATTGTCAACGTAAGTTACTTCGGGTCCATATTTCTCTCGCAATTTGGGAAAAGTTATCGCAATGACGCGATTGATCGTTGGGTGGCCACTGTTATCAGAAGCGTAGTGTGCGAGCGCTCCCAATGCGAAAGCATATTCATCAAGGTCGGAAGAATCCTCGATGAGGGCCATGACAAAATCACCACTGCGGACATAATGCACCAAATCGCTGAAATACTTGCTCCCAAACGGATAGTAACCCATGTCCTGAACCACGCTTCCACCGTACGCGTAAGAATGGGCCTCTTTTAAATTCTCGTCGCTCGCCTGAGGAAAACGCGCCAGCAGCATGGGCCGAAGCTGATCCTTCCACAGCAAATCGACTATCTCTTCGTGGGTAAGTACCGAATATCCGTTTCCGAATCCGGAGCAGACCAACTCGAACAACAGGAAGGTGACGACTCTCGAGACGACCTGTCGAGTTGATCGCATAATCCAGAATTTAGATTGCGGTTCTCCGTCCACTCACGAGGTTGATTACGAGAACCACCAGGGCCAGGACCAGGAGAATGTGAATGAAGCCTCCCAATGTGTAAGAACTCACGAGTCCCAATAACCACAGCACGAGCAGTACAACAAATATCGTCCAAAGCATGTCAGGCTCCTCTTAATCGCATTAGCGTTGTGCGTCCAAATTCCGCATAGTTCGCATCGCCAGCCGAGAATAGGTCCGTCAGGGTGTTCACGCCATCAGGTGAACTTGGTACATGGCCACCGTACTCGTTGTACCTGGGTTTGCACGTGTCTACAGGGATTTCGCGGGTTAACTACGGCTCGAACTGGATTGGCAGGCATCGGCGCAGGAATTATGGTCAAGATGCAAGCGGTTGGCGGGGCGGTTCGGATCTCGGCCCTTCCGTCGGCCAAGTCTGATTCAACTAAGGAGCATCTAGTGAACCTCGAACGCGGTATAAGGACATTCCTTCTCGTAAGCTCGCTGCTAGGCGGTGCTTGGGTAATTGCCCAGGATTCAACTGCGGTTCCAGCCGACAACACAAAGGTTAACCAGCGGGATCAGAACGCAAGCGAGCCCACGGCAGACCAACAGAAGAACAAAACGTCGGATCGCGATATGACGCAGCAGATTCGCAAGGCGATCGTGAAAGACAAATCTCTGTCGACCTACGCGCATAACGTGAAAATCATTACGCAGAACGGTCAAGTAACCCTGAAGGGACCGGTACGATCTGACGACGAGAAGCGCGCAGTCGAGGCAAAGGCTGCTGAAGTAGCGGGACAAAACAATGTGACCAGCCAACTGGACGTTGAAGCTAAGAAATAAGCATCGCATTCAAGGAGAATTCATAATGTCAGAAAAAAACACGGCAGTTTTCGGCATCTACCCGAGCTACACCACTGTGGAAATGGGTGTTGAAGGCCTGAAGTCAGCGGGATTCAGCAATCGAGACATTTCCGTACTGCTTCCCGAGAGCGCAGGATCGAGAGATTTCGCGCATGAAAAAGGCACGAAAGCTCCGGAAGGAGCCACAACCGGAGCCGGAACTGGAGTCGTGCTCGGCGGCGCGATGGGATGGCTGCTGGGTGTTGGCGCCCTCGCGATTCCGGGGCTGGGACCGTTCATCGCAGCTGGTCCGATCATGGCCGCGCTCGCGGGAGCAGGCGTCGGAGGTGCGGTCGGTGGCATCACCGGAGCTCTGATTGGAATGGGTATTCCGGAATACGAAGCGAAGCGCTACGAAGGAAGAGTTAAAGACGGTGGCATTCTGCTCTCCGTGCACTGCGATAGCTCTGAGTGGATTAAGCGGGCGAAACAGGTTCTGGAACGCACGGGTGCTCAGGATGTTTCTTCGAGTGGCGAGGCTAGCTCCGACGATGCCAGGAACACAAGAGATCTGCCTCGCGCGGTTTAGGAGGCAGGCTTAATAGCGAACACCATAAAAAATAAAAGGAGAAGATCAAATGAACTCGGACCAACTGCAGGGCAAATGGAAACAGATGAAAGGCTCGGTAAAGGAACGCTGGGGCAAATTGACCGACGATGACATCAACGTAATCGACGGGAAACACGATCAACTGGTCGGGAAGATTCAAGAGCGGTACGGCATCGCGCGCGAGGCGGCTCAAAAGCAGGTGGATGAGTGGAACGCTGTCGACTCCCATCAGGCTGAGCTGGACCAAAGACGCAAGGCAAGCTAGCACGAAATAGCATTCCTTTCGATGGGGACCGGTTTCACGGGTCCCCTTTCTTTCTTGGACAGGACGGCTCGCAAAGCCAAACGATCTACAGCGAATGCTGTAGGTCCTCCAACCACTGCGAATAGAGATCACATCGAAGCAGGTAGAAATTTCACGGCGTTCGGAGGGGCAATTAGGAATCTCTTGAGAAGAAAGAGGGCATCGCAATGGCAACTCAGTTGCCCCTATTTGTCCCGCGGGCATCGTCCTTCTGAGGTACTGATATGAAACAAAAGTTCGGGTGGATTGGGTTGGCTTTCCTCTTCGTTGTCACGCCCTTGGCATTCTCGCAGGATGGAACTCCGCAGCCTTGCCCGGACGTCGAACCAGGAGCTCTAGGATGCGAGCCAGTAGCGTGGTCCCGATTGCAGGAGCCGATGCCGCTTCCGGAGCCAGACGCAAAACCCGCGCCGCCTGCGGATCAGCAAGCTGGTCAATCATCGAATTCTCCAACCCAGACACAAACACCAAAGCAGAGCATTACTGGCATAGTCGTGAAACAAGGGGAGAAGTACGTTCTGAAGGCGGGAGACAACACGACTTACCAACTCGATGACCAGAGCAGAGCCGCGCAATATCAGGATAAGCAAGTGAAGGTCGTCGGCAGATTGGATGCAAACAGCAATACTCTCCACGTTGGGAGCATCAAAGTGGCGTCCTGATATTGTCGAAGGTAAGGCCAGTCCGCGACCGTGGCTACATGAATGTATCTCAGCAGAACGAATACGGAACGAAGAACAACGACTTCAGGATTTTTCCTTGAGAGAGTAAGGGGTCCGCTCGGTGGCCCAGAATGCGCAGAGGCCCCAAGCTAAGCGTGACATGGGTTACCCCTTGATCGGAGGCTGTATGAACACCAAAGCAACTGTTCTATGTCTTGTTCTGCTCTCAGCCACTTGGATAGTGGATCAAAGCACTGGTTCCGGCAGCGGTCAGAGCACCACGCCAGGGCAGACGACTTCTCCCAGAAACACGAATCCAGCCCCGGGCACCGCCGCGCCGACTCCCGGCACTGCTGCGCCCACGCCGGGTACCGCAACGCCGCCACCTGGAACTGCCAGTCCCAACCCTGGAACCGCTCCCAACACCAACGGCTCTACACCGCAATCGCCGAACGGCACGCCGGGCACAACTTCACCGGGGTCGGAAACTCCTGGAGCTACCACCCCGCCACCAGAGCAGCCGGCGCCCAACAGTCAGCCGCCAAACAATCAGCCACCGAACAATGGCACGAATGGGAGCCCGACAGCGCCACCTTCGAATTAGTGGAATCCGGAACGCTAAGTTCAGTGCAGGGAGTTCCGTTGTTCCGCCCGAACAAGTCGGAACTCCTGCACAAGCTGCAGAATGATTCGCACTACGCCAGTTTTCGGCTTACGCTGCCGAGCCCGGATTTTGATATTGCGTTGGTACTTGTACCTGGATGATGTTGTTCTTCACTGCGTAAACAACCAGATCTCTGATCGAATGGAAACCAAGTTTCCGCATGATGTTGCTGCGATGGGTCTCGGCAGTCTTTGTACTCAAATTGAGCACACAAGCTACCTCTTTCGAACTTTTCCCCTCGGCAAGAAGCTGAATGACTTCGCGCTCCCGGGCCGTCAATTTCGGCAACCTCGGAGGTTCGCTATTTGAGCCGTTGTGTCCTTTATCCAGAAAACCCGCCAGCACCATATCGTTTACTCGAGGAGTAAAGAACATCCGATTGAGCTGTAGCGCCTCGACCGCAGACACCAGGTCCCGGGCAGCGTCGGATTTCAAGACAAACCCTCGAGCGCCCGCGTCCAGAGCCTCCCGTATAACCTGGTCTGAGTCCGTGATGGTCAGCACGATGACCTTGCACTGAGGGTCATGCTGCGTCAACTGCCGGGTCGCCGCCAAACCATTGAGATTCGGCATCCCGACATCCAGGATCACAATGTCGGGTTTCAGTTGACCTGCCTTTTCGATGGCTTCGCGGCCGTCCTTCGCTTCGGCGCAAATTTCCCAACCCTCGTGTGCCTGTAAGAGGGCACACAGCCCGCGCCGTACAACTTCATGATCGTCAGCTATCAGAATTCGCAGCTTCATTGCTCACCTCGGCAAGTTTTGTAAATGATTCAACCGCCGGACAAAAACTCGACCACACTTTCAGACGGGCTCAGCGGACTATACATTCAGTGTTGTAAAAGGCAGATGCTGGCTTACCGCCTCCACTGCCGCCAATAAATCGCGAGACGCGTTGGACTTCACGACATAGCCCCGGGCTCCCGCTTCCATCGCCTCACGCATCATGTGCGGAGAGTCATGTTGAGTGACAATCAGGATTTCAGATGCCGGCGCCTTTTTGCGGATCAGCCGGCATGCTTCCAGTCCACTCATATTCGGCATCGTTATATCGAGCACCACGACATCAGGCTTCAGATTGGCCGCCTTAGCGACGGCTTCAATTCCGTCCGCCGCTTCATCGACGATTTCCCAATTAGGATTTCCCCCCAGCAAAGTCCTCAGCCCATGTCTTACAACTGGGTGGTCGTCCACAACCAAAATGCGAACTGTCATAAATTCGTTTCTAGCTCCGGGGGAGGGCTGAAAACCGTTGTTCAGAGTATCTCGATGTACTGTTCCTCCACGACATCGTCTGACTTCTCGGCCCGCACTGCAGCAGTTTCTTATGCACTCTGAGCGCAATCGGGAGGAACCGGTATTGCGATTCGCATCGATGTACCTGTGCTCCCCGATTCAATTTGAATCGTTCCCCCCAGCTCACGTGCCCGCTCGTGCATACTCATAAGCCCGACGCCCGTCCCTGTTCCCGCTTCACGAAACCTATCGAGCATTTCTTGAGACATTCCATGGCCATTGTCATTCACTTCCAAAATCACCTGCCCGGACGATCGCCGGATCAGAATGTCCGCATTGGAAGCACCAGAGTGGCGATGGACATTAGTCAAAGCTTCTTGCAGCACCCGAAAGAGCGCGAGCTCGATTGCGTCGGGCAAGCGGACCGGATCATTGGGCGCATCGAGCGTCAACTTCAATCCGCTTCGGAGACCAAAGCCTTCGACATACCACCGGGCCGCTGAGGCAATTCCCACCGCGTCCATGGTGGGCGGATGCAGTAGGTAGGAAAGAGTCCGAACCTCAGCAATGCATCGTTCCATCAGCTCTTCCGATTGCGACCACAATTCCATATGCGCCGGAGATCGCCGCAGGATTTCGACGTTAAGCTTCAACGCCACCAAGTACTGCCCCAAACTATCGTGCAGCTCACGGGCAATTCTGCGCCGTTCAGTGTCCTGCAAATTGAGCAACCTTGAGGAGAGCTGTCGTAATGCGGCGGTGCGTTGCTCTACCAAAGATTTGAGCTCGGACTGGCTGCGCCGCAGTTTCTCCTCGACCAAGCGGCGCTCTGCGATCTCGGTCTCAAGAGCCGCTGCTTTTTGCTGCAACTGAGCGATGCCACGCAGGCGTTCATCCTCACTCACTAGGGCGGTATAGCTCTCGCCGGGAATTACCGCTGAGTGTTCGGCGCAGATCTTGAGAAGCAGGTCACCGTGTTCCCCACGACAAAAACTTGACATAGGATAGGCGCACCGCAGCGCAAAGGCGTGGGTGCGGGCCAAGTCGTTCCACAATTCTTCTAGCCGGATCGCGGCGTCGGCCTTGCCTTCTATCCACAACAGGGCGACCATTTCCCCAAACGCGGCAACGCGGCGAGCTTCGCCACTGCTTACGGTCCTGACCCTCTCAATCAACCCGCCCACTACCTCGGCGAAACGGGCTGCGTCTGGCCAACCATCCAGCATGAATTTTGCCAGCGTCTCGGCCGCATCCACCGCCACGTACCGTCCCTGTGTCGCCGGCCATGTCGTGTCCAGACCCCACATTTTCAATCTTCGGGCCAAGCCATCACGGTGTTCCTTGGTGGCGATGACGACAGCGGATTCTCCTGCTCCCAGAGCGGTGCCTATGAATCGGCTTAATTCATCGAGGAGGAAACCATCGTCTCCGTAGAACTGCACTACGTGCGCTGGGTTCTGGTGGTCGGCCCAATGCGCAAGTGGCGCCATAGATACAGCGTCCGAACTGTTGGCGGTGCTCATATTGATGCGAACCTTTGTTACATCAGCGGCACCCACTTTCGTGTGCCAGGACGAGACGAAATTCCCAATCGCCTGTTTGATTCTAGTTCGTACAATCTCATGCGGGATATACGGGAAACCCTGTAGCCCCCTCTCGGAATGACTGCAGAGTGGCTGAACGCCGCACCACACTCGACGCCGATGAACCGCGAAGCCGTCATTTGACCTCGCGCTCGGCCTTCCAGATATAGAAGTTGTCTTCGTCCGACAGAGTCTCAATGCCCAAGCCTCGCGAAGCTGAGGCGCGATGGACAGCAGATCGCAGATTCGCCAAAGTGATCCCATCCAACTCCAATAGCGGGATTTTGATCGCCGAACCGGTGGGCAAAGTTTGCAAGTCCTGGAAGACTCCCTGGAGCAGATCGTGATGTTTTCCACGTCGACTCCGTCTAAGATTCGCCAGAACCACGCGATCGTAGTTCAGAGCAAGCTTTTGGTTCTTTATGGATTCCTTAGTCATACTTCTTGCATCCTCCAATGCAATGTTAATGGTACGTTATAAGATTCCCATTCGCGTTTGTCAAGAATCTTTTTGTTGCATGCTGAATACCTTTACCATATACGTTAAGTCGTTCCAGATACTTCCGCGGCGCAATCGTTTCTCCCGGTTTCTTTAATTCTTGCGGATGTGCTTTTTCCACCCTTTGTTAGTGGGGGCTGTATGCTTCGCCTAGACTGCAGGTGGAGAAGAGAGAGAATGACAACAAGTCCTTCGTGGCGGGAGTTATATCGCGCGGCTCTGCTCGAGGTTGAGCATGAAGAATTGCGACGGCGAATTGACGAGGCGGAAAAGGCTATTTATCAACGAAGCGAAGAGCTAAAGCGAAGCGGTAACTCCTCCGGAGAGGAACGGCAGGCGATGACCGACGCGATTCGAGCATTGCGTCTCCTTGCCCAAACCGAATGCCGAGGTTCAACAGAGACCGGTCAGCCTCAAAGGGAAGTGGCATCGTGAACCGCCCCTCGCGTTCCAGAAGCAGGTGTTTCAAGACCCAGCGTTCGACACCCAGAAATTGCCGCAACTTGCTCGTTCCGTCACGGGTTAGAAGGGAAGTGATGGCGGAAAATCTTGATAAACTGTGGCTTGAACTCCGCCGGCACGCCACTGTCGAGACGGATCCACAGAGGTTATGGCAACTTGCGGCCGAACTGGAAAGACGCAAGCAACTAGAAGTTTCTTCGACATAACAGAATGTCACCATCCGAGAGCTTGGATCAACCCATGTCACGGCAAATGCCACCGCGTAAGAGAGCGCAAGTGGCGTTTGCAGCGGCCGTGATTCTGCTGTTTCTCAGCGGAGTGGCAACCTATCTCACCATCGTGCGCCTTCTGCAAAGCGAGAAATGGGTGGTTCATAGTCACGAAGTTCAGGCCGCTCTGGGAAATGTAGATTCGGCGGTCGTGGGTGTGGGACGTGCCTGCTCCGGATACGTGATTACTGGTGGTGCTGACTTTTTGAGCAGCTTTGAAGTTGCACTTCCCAAGGTTTCCCAGGCTCGTCAAAACGTGAGAGACCTGACCAGAGACAACCCAGAGCAGCAGAGACTATGCACGCGCCTGGAAGAGTTAACAGCACGCAGAGTAGCGCTGTTTCGAGAGGCCGTCGAACTCAAGATGACCGCTCCTCAGGACCAGCAAGGGCAAGCCGACGTATCCCGTCGCGGTCTACCCGTCGCTTCCGAGATCACCTCCACCATGCAGCAGATGCGCGACGAGGAACAAAAGCTATTGGGTGCTCGTACGGCATCTTCTAAGAGATTGTTCATTCTGGCCATCGTTGACTTGATGGTCACATTTATTCTGGCCCTCATCCTGTTCTCCGTCCATTATCAGCTTCTTACCGCGGAGCTTGATGCCCGCGAACAAGCGGAGCGCTCCGTTCGTGACAGTGAAAAATCGTTACGCAATCTCACTGGGCGCCTGCTGCAACTGCAAGATGAGGAACGCCGAAGATTCTCCCGCGAACTTCACGATGCGGCGGCCACATCCAAGCCGTTCATCTCGGGCATCTGGAAATCAATGACAATCAGATCAGGCTTCGCCTCCCGGAACCGCTCGACTGCTTCCTTACCGTTACTGTCGTCATCACAAACAAGCCAATCTCCGCGATGATCCAGTAAGCCGCGAAGGCAACATCGTATGACCGGGCTGTCGTCCGCTAGGAGGACCCGAACCACCGAAATCTTCCCCATCCCAGCCGCGGATTAACGGCCTCATTTCTCGACACTGATTGGAGGCTATCGCCTGCAGGCAAACCGAACAATACACTGGACACCTTATAACGCAGGAAAGCTGCTGATTTTGCAATCAGGTCCTCGTCAGGAGTCAACTCGCGAGAAGTAGGTGAATTCGAAGCTGGCTAGAAAACCTGCGCGATCCCATTGCGGAGAGCATAGAGGGTCAGGTCGGCAACAGAATGCAGATCGAGCTTGCGCATAATATTGGTGCGGTGGGTTTCGGCTGTCCTTTGCGCTGAGGTTCAAAGCTACCGCCACTTCCTTGCTTGTTTTTCCTTCCGCTAGAAGCTGCAGCACTTCGCGCTCGCGCGGGGTTAGGCGACTCCTGCGAGGAGGCGCCTCTTTCTGGTCTGGGTTTAAGTATCCGCCCACCACTATTTCCGTGACCTGGCTGGTAAAGAAAGTTCTTTGGTTCTGCACGGCTTCTACCGCCGTCACGAGGTCACGACCCGCGTCTGATTTCAAAAGAAAGCCGCGAGCTCCGGCAGCCAGTATTTCGCGGACGACCTGTTGTGAGTAGTGCATGGTCAGGATGAGGATGTGGGTCACGGGGGAATTCGCGAGAATTTGTCGCGCTGCATCTATGCCATTCAGGTTCGGCATTCCGATGTCAAGCAGGACCAGGTCCGGTTTCAGTTCTCTGGTTTTCTCGACTGCTTCACGCCCGTCCCCGGCCTCGCCGCACACCTCCCACCCCGGACGATGTTCGAGCAGAGCACGGATCCCTCGCCGAACGACTTCGTGATCATCCGCGATCAGAATCCGAAAATCCTTCATGCCTTATCTCCGGTTAGCCGGCCTAGCCTACTCCGCTCTTTTCCGACACCAAAACTGTGCACAAGATGTGCCAAACAGACAGCGCATGAAATTCCGTGACCTCACGCCACTTAACTAACTGCCGACAAGGCGGTCGCGTGTAATTTTGTCCAGGCATCGCAGCCAATACCGACAGCTATCCCCTCAAGACCATACGTTCATGAGGTGCGAGTATCGATCAGCTAGATGCTTTAGATCGCGGCAGGAGAGCCTGTAAAGGAGATGCCCGGACGGGAGAGGGAACGTGACGCGCCTGACAGTCGTTCCGCTTTGGTCGAGTCCAACGCAGGGAAACGACAAAAACCTGCGCCAGCTCCACTCCCGGCTGGAACTTTCGCGAGGCTAACGCGAAACGGGCGCTACTGAAATCGGGGTCTTTCACATACAAAGCGCTCAAGGTTGCGTCAAAGATGCTGTGTGCAACCTTCGGAACATCGCTATTGCCGCGGGCGCAAAACAGAACCCGGTACAGGATTCACTGTATTCACTTTTTTACCCTGTTCTACCAATATGACTCTTGCAATTCCTTTGGGGGTAAGCGTGGAAGCTCGGCTACACAAATCTCTGTCTGGCAACGATTGGAAAGAGCTCTACAAGGCCGCGATCTTCGAGGATGACAGTGTCAAGCTCGTGGCGCGCATTGCTGAAGCGGAGAGGGCTCTTGCAGATCGAGCCGCTGAACTATTTGGCTCAAACGAGACTCCAGTTCGTGAACAACAGGCGATGGAAAACGCCGCCTATTTCTTGCGGCTCCTGCGGAAAACAAGCGGAACGCCTAACACTTCATATGAACCTTCCAGCCCTCCTCAAATTTCCGCCCAGCTATGCGGATGAGATGTGACCGGTTTGTTTTTCCGAACTGCGCAAGTTTTACATGCCACACCCCGAACGTGCCTATTTGCAATGAACAACTTAATGTTCCGGCATGGTAGTTGCTTTCAATAATCGTGGTTTTACACCAGTCGAATCAGGGAGTCGTGGAATGGCTGAAGGCAATCGCACTGACTGGCGGCAGCTTTGCGCCGCCGCCGCTACGGAAACGGACTCTGAAAAGTTGGCCGAACTCGTCCACCAACTTATCGAAGCCCTTGACGACCGTGGAGACGGATTCGCGTCGTCGACGCAATTCGACCAATGTGGCCAGTAGTAATGCCGCACATCATACAACTGGTACCAGCAATAAAGTTTCCAGGGTGTGGCTAACGAGCCCGTTGAACTCCTTACTAGACTCGCCCCATCAGTACCAGAATAAGCAAAATCACAAGCACGAGACCCAGCCCACCGCTCGGAAAATATCCCCAGCCAGTGCTGTATGGCCACGTGGGTAATGCGCCCACCACCAGTAGCACCAAAACAATCAGCAGAATCGTTGACATTAACTCGCTCCTTTAAGCAGAAGTCACCTGGCGGGTGAAGCCGGTGCGCATTCAGATGTCCCCACGTCCAAGAACAATTTCTCATAGATCGGGACTAAGCCGGGGCGTTCAGACACGCGCATCCGGCTCTCACCAGAGTCAAGCTACAGCATCCCAACGTGGACCTCACATCGGGTTGATTGGGTACGACCCATCGTTTCATGCTGTACCGTTGAAAAGATACGGAGGGTACGCGTGGCGGCGGGCTAAACATCAAATAGGCGCAAAACGAAACGGCCAGGCTCCCAGACCTGGCCGTTGCCGCAGTGCGGTTCGCGCTACTGGCGTTGTGTGTTTGCAGATGCGGTGTTGGTCGGCTCCGCCGTGTCGACCTTGCCCTGTTCCCGTGCTTGAGTGGAATATTTCTTCACCGCCGCAAGGAAGGGCTCGCTTGCCGGGGGAGGTGTAACCTTGCCGCCCAAAATGTCCGCGAAGGGAATCAGTTTGCCGTAGAGTAGGGTCGTCTCATCCTTGTCCTGGTTGACGACAGCGCCACTCAAATCGATGCCGGCGAAAACACCGCGAGCTCGGGAGTAGGTCAGTACTTCTGCCCTCATCGAGATATCGGTGTCGGCAGCGGTGGCGCGGCCAACCGGTCCTGCGGCCGCCGAAGCGTCTGCCCCAAGTTTGAATTTGCTCGAAAGCAGGTGCTGCATTCCCTGGTCATTGGTGACAACCATTACGAGATCGATTGCTTGACCACCGAGCTGCAGTCCCCAACTGCCGCCGGTGATGGTAATCGGGGCGGGAGCACTCCATCCTTTCGCTGTCCTGCAGGTGGCGACGCCCTTGCCGTGCTGACCACCGACGACGAACGCGACCTTGATGACGGAGGGCACTACGGCGATACATTTCGCATGGTCCATCACTTTGTCGGGGATCGCCTTATCCGGAGTTGCCATTATTTCATTGAGGACCTCAGCCGACTTCACGATGCGCTTATTGATATCGGACTGATCTTTGTCATCGTCCGCGGCCCAGGTCATGCTGGCCAGAATCAAAACTACGCTGGCGAGCGTCAGGAGGTATTTCGCTAGTGCACGATTTCCTAGTCTCATCTCAAACCTTTTCCGCCCTATGTGGGCACGCCGAAATTTCTTTCTTTTAAACTCTATCTGTGCGTATCAGTTCCGTTCCATCCGGTTGATCCCGTACATGCGTCGTGCCCATGCCTTAGTTGTCGGGCTCATATCGCCGGTCCTGCCAGTTGCGGCATGCGCGGAGCGCTCGGCAGAGCTGCGCCCTCAATTGACAAATCCCATGTCTCAAAAAGTGGTCTTGTGGGTTGGGTTCGCGAACGTTCCGTTTTCGTCGTTGCGGTCCGCGATTCTGTCGAATGTGCCAGCAACTGGCGAATTCGCAACTTCGCTTTGTGGAGTTGCGACTTCGAATTTCCCACCGAGCAGCCGAGCATTTCGGCAATTTCCTGATGCTCGTATCCCTCGACTTCGTGCAGCAAGAAAATTGTCCGGTACCCGGGAGGAAGCTCTTTGATCGCGGACGCCAATGCCACTCGGTCGACGCAACCTGCCAGACGGGTGTCTCTGGCTCCGTACTCGCGGCGTACTCTTGCGCCGTCGCTGTTGCTGTAGGGCTCATCCAGAGAAACCTGGCTCAGCGATTTCTTTCGAAAATGCATCAGCACAGTGTTTACCGCAATGCGGTGAAGCCATGTCGAAAACGCAGAGTCTCCACGAAAGGTGGCGATCTTGCGGAACACCTGCAAGAACGCGTCTTGGGTGAGATCTTCCGCTTCGGCAGCATTGTTGGTCATGCGCAAACACACGGAGTAGATTCGTGCCTTGTGTGCATGAAATAAAGCGGCAAACGCATCGGAGTCGCCCTGTTGGGCGCGCTTCACAACATTGGGATCCAGAGGAACTGTGCCCACGCTAGCAGAGTCGCTGTTCACCGGAGTCTCCTTTCCAGTCTCAAGTCCACTTGATGTCGATCGAAAAACTTGCCTTCGTCGCATTCACATTGTGGAGAGTAGAGCCGAAAACGGAATTGGTCTATCCAGTGCAGCCTGTAGGCGTTTCTAGATGTTGCTGTATCGGATGGATGGTGCGCGAAAACGTAATACTCGTTTCTTCCTAAACCCTACTCCATTTGTTTCACGGTTCCGCTTTTTCCGGTTTTATTCCCGCCATCCAGTGTTTCCACATTCCGTTGTCTGAAGCAAGGAACTTGCTACAGAGAATCCCCACGAAGAGTACAGAGTCGGTGGGATTGTCGGCGTGTGTCCATTCACCTATGCTGCCCGCATGGAATGTTCCCTCAACGTGCCTACCTATCGAGCAGGAGCTGGCTTAACAATGCTGGCTCCTGCTTCTCGCCCTCAGCAGCGGTGTGGAGGCCGGTAATGAGTGTGGTCGATCTGTAGTGCCATGTCCGGGTCGTTTTAATCGTTCCACTATCCATATTTCCTGGAGGCGCAAAAGTGAAAGTCAATTCCCTGAATGATTTGTATCTGGAACAACTCAAAGACTTATATGACGCGGAACAGCAATTGATCAAAGCTTTGCCGAAGATGGCGAAAGCATCTTCCTCGGAAGAATTGCGTGGAGCTTTCGAGGAGCATCTCGGGAAAACCAAAGAGCACGCTCGACGCATTGAAACCATTTTCGAGGGAATGGGAGAGAAGGCGAAGGGCCAAAAATGTAAGGCCATGGAAGGATTAGTGAAGGAAGGCAGCGAAGTCATCGAAGAGGACATGGAAGATGGAGTGAAGGATGCCGCTCTGATCGCCGCGGCCCAGCGGGTTGAACATTACGAAATGGCTGGATACGGCTGCGTGCGGACGTATGCCAGTCTGCTCGGAGATACCAATGCTGCGGCTCTTCTCGAGAAGACACTAGAAGAGGAAAAGGAAGCAGACGAAGTGCTTGGAGGGATCGCCGAGGAAATCAATGCGGAAATTCCTCGAGCACAGAATCGGAGGGCACAGTCGATGGGGAACAGGGCCGGTCAAAGATCGAAGCCGGCAGCTTGATCGGGGAGGAGTTGGCTCCATCGGGAAAGATGCTTTCGTTCCCCTCGCACATTATTTTCCCGATGGTGCGCTGCTACAGGTTTTTCAATTCGAGTTTACAGAGTAAGCCGGATCGTCATTCACTGCGCCGCAATCTAGGTTGGGGGTGACGGGACAAACAGACAAGAAGTTTCGAACGGAGGCACTATGATCTATTGGGCATTGATGTTCTTGCTGGTTGCGTTCATCGCTGCAGTCTTTGGCTTCACCGGCATAGCCTTGGCCGCAGCGTGGATCGCGAAGCTCCTGTTTTTCATTTTCCTGGTGTTGTTCGTGATCACACTTGCTACACACCTGACGCGCACAGGCAGCACCAGAATCTAAATTTCAGATCCGTTGCAGAGGGCCGGCCACGGCAGACAACTCTTGCCCTTGGCCGGGTCGATTTTTTTCTGGGTCCCATCGCGACACATCCCTCTTGATGTTATGCATGAACTATCTCGGTTACTTCCGGCAAGGGAGGATCGTAGAAGGACCGACTCGGTGACGCCATAAGGGAACTGTCTGCGGCAAATACAGAATCGGCCCGATGGGTTTTTCCGAATGACAAGTTTATTCCTTAGAACAGCCCCAACGCGAGGGGCAGAAGGCAGGCGTTGGATTGTACCTTCCTTGTTTAATACCGGCGCTTGCCTTCTGTCCTAATAGTCGCCGGGTAGACATTCTGTTGGTATTTTTCAGGCGGCACGAACTCAACCCTGGCAGGCTACCCGGAAGTCACTTCCAGCAACTAAAGCGCTTGAACGCCGCACAAATCTGCAAGAAGGACCTCCGCAACAAGCAATCGAACCCGACGGGAACGGTGGATCCGTCTCAAAAGCGTCCCTCCTACCAAGGCGGTCAGAGCCCGAACCAGCAGGATCCGTCCAAGAAGAACCCTCCTCGCAGTGACGATTCGCGACAACGCGATAGTAAGGAGAGTTCCGAGCAGACTGGAAACCGCCGCGCATCGTAGCCATCCCAGCTCAAAGGCCCCCAGCGAACCTGCTGGGGGATTTATTCCCTCCCACCCCTTTCTCGATTCATCGCTAAATCATGATCGTGTCTGGCTAACTCCTTTGAGGCTAGCTCTTACCGCCCAACCTCCTAAGGACCTACAGTAAATACTGTAGAGCGAACCTCTAACGTTCGTGATAAGAAATCCACAAGGCCGAAGTTCTATCCCGTGTTTTTTGACACATTGGAATGGATGCCTGCACAAAGTGCGGCTAATTTGTCGCAATGCTGATTTGTCGCAAGGAAGATCGCGACGTTTTCCATTGGGAACGGCCCATTTTCCGTACCAGGGGATTGCATGGAACGGCTGACTCTTCGTTCACTAAGAGAAGACCATGAAAAGAAATGATCGTAACGCAGCCACCGCGACCATAGAAAGCCCGCCCAAGACGAGCGAAAAGAACAATGGGCATTCGAGGGTAACCGCTGAGCCTTCCTCAGCTGATTTTGCGGCGATCCTCGCGAGCCTCCAAACCGTGCGCGATGGAGACTTTTCAGTACGGCTCCCGGGCTCATGGACGGGCCTCGCCGGCAAAATCGCTGACACGTTCAACGAGATTGTCGCTGCCAACCAGCAAATGGCGCATGAGCTAAAGCGTGTAGGGCAGGTCGTTGGCAAGGAGGGAAGAACCCGCGAAAGAACACGATTTCATGAGTCCAGGGGAGCGTGGGGCGAGATGGAGGTATCGGTCAACACACTAGTGGAGGACCTGCTTCGTCCGACGACAGAAGTTACGCGCGCCATCGCGGCGGTTGCTCAGGGCAACCTGACCCAGACTGTGCGGCTGGACGTGGACGGTCGGCCGCTGGAAGGCGAGTTCTTGCGGTCGGCCAACATCGTGAACACGATGATTCAGCAACTGGGCGTGTTCACAGCGGAGGTCACGCGCGTGGCCCGCGAGGTGGGCACAGACGGCAAATTGGGCGGTCAGGCGCAGGTGCCCGGGGTGGCTGGTACGTGGAAGGATCTGACCGACTCCGTCAACTCGATGGCCAGTAACCTGACCGGGCAGGTGCGCAACATTGCAGAGGTAGCGACCGCCGTGGCTAGTGGCGATCTCTCCCGCAAAATTACCGTGGACGTCCGTGGCGAAATCCTTCAGCTCAAAGAAGCTATCAACACAATGGTGGATCAGCTACGGTCATTCGCGTCAGAAGTGACGCGCGTGGCCCGCGAGGTGGGCACCGACGGCAAACTCGGTGGCCAGGCCGTTGTGCCCGGCGTGGCTGGCACATGGAAGGATCTTACTGACTCCGTCAATGCAATGGCCGGAAACCTGACGGCTCAGGTGCGCAATATTGCCGAGGTAACTACTGCCGTGGCTCGCGGCGACCTGTCGCGCAAAATCACCGTCGATGTGAAGGGCGAAATTCTCGAACTCAAAGACACCATTAACACCATGGTGGACCAGCTCAACGCCTTTGCTGGCGAGGTCACGCGCGTAGCGCGGGAAGTCGGTACCGAAGGCAAGCTGGGCGGTCAGGCGCAAGTGCCTGGAGTGGGTGGCACGTGGAAAGATCTTACCGACAACGTGAACTTCATGGCCAGCAACTTGACTGGTCAGGTGCGAAACATTGCCGAAGTGGCAACGGCCATCGCTAGTGGCGATCTTTCCCGCAAGATCACCGTGGACGTGCGCGGTGAGATTTTGCAACTCAAGGAAACTCTCAACACCATGGTGGATCAGCTGAACCGCTTCGCTGGCGAAGTGACTCGCGTGGCGCGCGAAGTGGGCACTGAAGGTCGATTGGGCGGACAAGCGAATGTGCCGGGTGTGGCTGGCACTTGGAAGGATCTCACTGACTCCGTCAACTCCATGGCCGGAAACCTCACCGGGCAAGTACGCAACATTGCCGAAGTGACTACCGCGGTGGCCCGCGGCGATTTGTCGCGCAAGATCACGGTGGACGTGAAGGGCGAAATTCTCGAACTGAAGAACACGATCAACACGATGGTGGATCAACTCAACGCCTTCGCCGGCGAAGTAACTCGCGTGGCCCGCGAAGTCGGCACCGAGGGCAAACTCGGCGGTCAGGCACAGGTCCCAGGCGTGGCCGGCACGTGGAAAGATCTCACCGACAACGTCAACTTCATGGCCAGCAATCTGACCGGACAGGTGCGGAACATCGCCGAAGTCGCAACCGCCGTCGCCCGCGGCGATTTGTCGCGCAAGATCACCGTCGACGTCAAAGGTGAAATTCTCGAGCTCAAGGACACCATTAACACCATGGTGGACCAGTTGCGGTCTTTCGCTTCCGAAGTAACCCGCGTGGCCCGCGAAGTCGGGACGGACGGCAGATTGGGAGGCCAGGCGCAGGTGCCCGGCGTGGGAGGCACGTGGAAGGACCTTACTGACTCCGTAAATTCGATGGCCAGCAACTTGACCGGACAAGTACGCAACATCGCCGAAGTGTCCACGGCCATCGCTACCGGGAACCTGTCCAAGAAGATTACCGTAAACGTCAGCGGCGAGATCCTTCTGCTGAAGGAAACCATCAACACCATGGTCGACCAGCTTAATGCGTTCGCCGGCGAGGTGACACGTGTGGCGCGCGAGGTGGGTTCTGAAGGTCGACTCGGCGGTCAAGCCAACGTACCCGGTGTGGCAGGCACTTGGAAAGACCTTACCGACTCTGTCAACTCCATGGCCGGAAACCTCACCGGGCAAGTGCGCAACATCGCCGAAGTCACTACCGCAGTGGCCCGCGGCGACTTGTCGCGCAAGATCACGGTCGATGTGAAAGGCGAAATTCTCGAACTCAAGAACACGATCAACACCATGGTCGACCAGCTCAACGCCTTTGCGGGCGAGGTAACTCGTGTAGCCCGTGAAGTCGGCACCGACGGCAAACTTGGCGGACAGGCGCAGGTGCCGGGCGTGGCTGGCACGTGGAAGGATCTCACGGACAACGTAAACTTCATGGCCAGCAACCTTACCGGTCAGGTGCGCAACATTGCCGAGGTTGCCACGGCCATTGCGACGGGCGACCTCTCTAAGAAGATCACCGTAGACGTGCGCGGTGAAATCTTGCAGCTCAAGGAAACCCTCAACACCATGGTGGAGCAGTTACGCTCCTTCGCGGCAGAAGTAACGCGCGTGGCACGCGAAGTGGGCAGCGAAGGCCGCTTGGGTGGACAAGCCAACGTGCCCGGTGTCGCCGGCACATGGAAAGATCTTACCGACTCGGTAAACGCCATGGCCGGAAATCTCACGGCGCAAGTGCGTAACATTGCCGAGGTCACCACTGCGGTGGCTCGTGGCGATCTATCCCGCAAAATCACGGTCGATGTGAAGGGTGAAATTCTCGAACTCAAGAACACGATTAACACGATGGTCGACCAACTCAACGCCTTTGCGGCCGAGGTAACCCGCGTAGCCCGCGAGGTCGGCACCGAAGGGAAACTGGGAGGCCAGGCGCAAGTGCCCGGAGTGGCGGGTACGTGGAAGGATCTTACCGACAACGTCAACGTCATGGCCGCTAACCTCACCGAGCAGGTACGCGGCATCGTCAAAGTGGTGACCGCCGTAGCCGACGGCGAACTCACTCAGAAATTAACGGTGAATGCCAAGGGCGAGGTAGCAGCCTTGGCTGAAACCATCAATAACATGACCGACACATTGGCCACCTTCGCCGACCAGGTGACGACGGTCGCACGCGAAGTCGGCGTGGAAGGCCGTCTAGGCGGTCAGGCTAACGTGCCTGGTGCGGCTGGCACATGGAAGGATCTCACTGGCAACGTGAACCTGCTTGCCGATAACCTCACCAATCAAGTGCGCGCGATCGCCGAGGTCGCGACCGCCGTTACCAAGGGCGATCTGACCCGTTCGATCCAGGTAGAAGCCAGCGGCGAAGTCGCCGAGTTGAAAGACAACATCAACACCATGATCGACAACCTGCGGCTCACCACGGACCGCAATACGGAACAAGACTGGCTTAAGACGAATCTGGCGCGCTTCACCAGCATGTTGCAAGGCCAGCGCGATCTGACCACCGTGGGGCAAAAGCTGCTCTCGGAGTTGGCGCCACTGGTGAGTGCGCAGCAAGGCGTCATCTACCAGATGGAGACCGAGGAATCGGCTGGCATGGTGCTGCTCTCGGCGTTCGCTGCCGACGGGCAGGACGGGCATCTGCGGCGCATAAAGTTGGGCGAGGGCCTCATCGGGCAGTGCGCAGCGGAAAAGAAGCGCATGTTGATTAGCGACCTGCCAGAAAATACGGTCCCTATCCGATCGGGTCTATTCTCAGCCGTCCCCCGAAACGTCATTGTGCTGCCCGTGCTCTTCGAGGATCACGTCAAGGCGGTCATCGAGCTTGCCTCGCTGAACAGCTTTACAGCGTCGCATCTCGCCTTTCTTGAGCAGTTGACGGCCAGCATCGGCATTGTGCTGAATAGCATTGAGGCGACGATGCAGACCGAAGGGCTATTGAAGCAGTCACAGCAATTGGCCACCGAGCTGCAAACCCAGCAAAGGGAATTGCAGCAGACCAATGAACAGCTTGCGCAAAAAGCCCAGCAGCTCGCCGAGCAGAACGTGGAGGTCGAACGCAAGAACCAGGAAATCGAGCAGGCCCGCGGCGCGTTGGAAGAAAAGGCGAAAGAACTCGCCCTGACTTCGAAATACAAATCGGAATTCCTGGCCAATATGTCCCACGAGTTGCGTACGCCTCTCAACAGCATTCTGGTGCTCGGTCAACAACTCACGGACAATCCCGACGGCAATCTGACGCCAAAGCAGGTCGAATTTGCCCGCACCATTCACGGAGCCGGAACCGATCTGCTGAACCTGATCAGCGACATTCTCGATCTCTCGAAGATCGAGTCAGGAACCGTTTCAGTCGAAGCTGAAGAGGTTTTCTTCGCCAGCCTACTGGACATGGTCGCTCGCCCATTCCGGCACGAAGCCGAGAATCGGCGGCTTACGTTTGAGGTACACTCCGATCCGCACCTCACGCGCAGCCTGGTCACTGACACCAAGCGTCTGCAACAGGTGCTCAAGAATCTGTTGTCCAATGCATTTAAGTTCACCGAACAGGGAGGCGTGCATCTTGCGGTAACGGTCGCCAGGGACGGTTGGAGCGAAGACCATCCGATCCTCAATGCCGCAGCATCGGTCGTGGCTTTCGAAGTTACCGATACCGGTATCGGCATTCCATCCGAGAAGCAGCGCATCATCTTCGAGGCATTCCAGCAGGCGGATGCCGGCACCAGCCGCAAATACGGTGGAACCGGCTTGGGACTGGCCATCAGCCGAGAGCTGGCCAGCCTGCTGGGAGGCGAGATTCAGTTGCGGAGCGCTCCGGGTAGAGGAAGTACCTTTACCTTGTATTTGCCTCAGACTTACGTGGGCCCCTCCGCGGCCAGTGCTACTACTGTGGATCGGAAAACCCGATTAAATGCTCCTCCCCTTCAGCTGTCCGCAGTCCGGGCGACGGAGGCGGCAATCGAACACGTCCCCGACGACCGTGAGAATCTGCAACCGGACGATGCAGTCTTGCTGATCGTCGAGGATGATCCTCATTATGCCCGTGTGCTATGCGATCTTTCTCGCGACACGGGGTTCAAGGTACTCGTAGCCATGAAAGGTGCGGAAGCCCTCGCGCTGGCCCGCGAGTTCCATCCCACTGCGGTCTCGCTGGATGTTTTCTTGCCGGACATGCTGGGCTGGACCGTGCTCAACCATTTAAAACAGGACCCGGCCACTCGCCACATTCCGGTCCAGATGTTGACGCTGGACGAAGACCGGCATCACGGTCTGGCGCGAGGGGCGTTCTCTTTCGTGACCAAGCCGACCACACCCGAAGGATTGGGAGCGGCTTTGACCCGCATCAAGGAGTACACGACTCCGCGCCGGAAACGCTTGTTGGTTGTGGAAGACAACCCGGCCGAGCAGTTGAGTATCCGTGAACTTTTGGGCTATGACGACATTGACGTTTCGGTCGCAGCTAGCGGGAGCGATGCGCTCAACATGCTTAACGAGAACCCGGTCGACTGCGTCGTGCTGGACTTGCGCCTTCCCGACATGTCGGGCTTCGAGGTTTTGGAGCGTCTCCGCGATGCTCCAGGACTTAGCGACTTGCCTGTCGTGGTGTTTACCGGAAAGGAGTTGTCGTCGGAAGAAGACGCCCGCCTGCACACGCTGGCACGCAGCGTTGTCGTGAAGGGCGTCGAATCACCCGAACGGCTCCTGGATGAGACCGCGCTGTTTCTGCATCGCGTTGTAGCCGATCTTCCGCCGGAGAAGCAGAACATGCTCGACCGGCTACACCGTTCAGATGACGCTCTGGTGGGGAAGAAAGTGCTGGTGGTGGATGACGATGTACGAAACATCTTCGCCCTCAGCAGTGTGCTCGAGCGGCGTGGAATGACCGTGCTGACAGCGGGAACGGGACGCGAAGCAATCGCAACCCTCGAGTCCACTGCTGACCTGGCGATCGTGTTGATGGACATCATGATGCCGGAGATGGATGGATACGAAACCATGCAGGTGATCCGGCAAAACGCCTCGTTCCGGCGCCTGCCGATCATAGCACTGACCGCGAAAGCCATGAAAGGTGATCGCGAGAAGTGTCTCGAAGCCGGCGCGTCGGAGTACCTGGCAAAACCGGTCAATACCGAACAGCTACTCTCTGCGCTGCGTATGTGGCTTCACAGATGAGCTTCTGCGCATGATTCGGAGTGTTTTGCAGATGGCTGATGGAGGCACGAAAGCACGATGACTGCAAACGAAAAGGTCAATATTCTGATGGTCGACGATCAGCCGGCCAAGTTGCTCAGTTATGAAGTAATCCTGGCTGAACTTGGGGAGAATCTGATCAAAGCAACCTCGGGGAAGGAGGCTCTGGAACATCTTCTCAAAACCGATATTGCCGTCGTATTGATGGACGTAAGTATGCCTGATCTTGACGGTTTTGAATTGGCCGACATGATTCGGCAGCATCCACGATTTCAAAGGACCGCGATCATCTTTATTTCCGCCGTCTACCTGACCGACCTGGACCGCCTTAAAGGATACCAGCGCGGAGCGGTGGACTACATTTCCGTGCCCGTCATTCCTGAGCTGTTACGGGCGAAGGTCAGCATATTCGCGGAGCTGCATCGCAAGGCGCACCAACTGGAAAGCCTTAATCGTGAGCTGGAGCAGCGGGTCGCCGAGCGAACCGACGAATTGGAAAGACGAGCCGAAACGCTGCAGCAGCTTAACAGTGAACTGGCGCGAAAGAACCAGGAACTCGACGCTATTGTGCGCACCGCGCCCGACATCATCTTCAGTCGACAGGCCGACGGTTCGAGGGACTACATTAGCGATTGGTTTTACGAATATACCGGCGCCGCTATGGGTTCCGGGAAGGGCTTCGGCTGGTTGGACTTCGTGCATCCCGATGACACAGAGCGCAGCATGGCCCAGTGGATGCACTGCGTCCAGTCGGGTGACAACTATGAGTCCGAATATCGCATACGCGGGAGAAACGGGCAATACCGCTGGTTCCGAGCTCGGGCCGTTCCGATCCGAGATTTCGAAGGACAGATCGTCAAATGGTACGGAACCTGCTCAGACATCCACGACAGCAAGGTACTGGAACAGTCGATTCGCGAAAACGCCAATGAATTAGAGCGGTTGGTCGATGATAGGACCGCCGCTCTCCGACGGCTTTCCGGGCGTTTGCTTACCATGCAGGATGACGAACGGCGCCGTATCGCGCGCGAATTGCACGATGGTTTAGGACAGGAGCTGGCTGCGGCAAAGATGATGATGGACGGTATTCTTGAGAAAAACCCAGCCCAATCGAACCGGCGAGCTGCTACGGAGGCCAGTGAAACAATTGATCGAGCGATCCAGCAGGTCCGGAGTCTGTCCCATCTTTTGCATCCACCCTTACTGGATGAAGTTGGACTACTGTCAGCGCTTCAGTGGTACCTGGACGGTCTTACCAAGCGTAGCGGCATTGAAACCTCACTCGACGTTCAGCCACCAGAATTCCCGCGGCTGGCGGTCGAATTGGAGACCGCAATCTTTCGTATCATTCAGGAGGCTCTTACCAACGTCTATCGTCATTCAGGAGCGCAGAAAGCGTGGGTCACCCTGATGCAGCACGAAAAGCGCGTCGTGGTCAAAATACAAGATGACGGCAAGGGAATCGAACACCCCATAGCCGAGCTGCATCCAGGCAGCATCGGCATCGGCATCGGAGGAATGAATCAGCGAGCAAAAGAATTTGGCGGCAAGTTGCGGCTCCTTAACGCCGATCCGGGCACAGTTGTACAGGTCGATATTCCTTCACTCAGTCCGCAACCAGAAAAAACGCACGCCATGGTGTGATTTGGTAGAAAGGCTGGTCCTCGCTCACTACCCCGCCGTCCCGGTTGCGCCTTCCGAAGAGAACTGCCTCCGGACTCGGCCACCCATGTCGTGGACCTTGCCCGCTATTACGCTGCGCGTTTCGTCCCCGCTGGCAGGAGCGAGAATCAAGCCGACGCCCACACCGACGCCGATTCCTGCAGCAAAAAACAGCGTGTTGCGGAGCACGTCGTTATCCTCGCCACGAATGGCTCTGGATGCCCTTCTGACTCGCTCCGTCGCAGTTTCGTACTTCTCCTGCGCCGCATCGCGCAAATCGTCCATCCGGGCAGCGGCCCGGTCACGCGCGCTCTTCGTAGCGTCGTCCGAACGCTCGAGTAAATAAAGGCCAACACCCAGAAGAGTCTTCAGCAACGTATTCATAGACTGTCCTTTCGATTCCGTCACGATTCTCATGTAGGTCAGAGTAGCATCTGAACGTTTCACTTGCCATCAAGCCGATGCTGTGATGGTGTCCCGCGCGTAGTTAGAGGTTGAAGGAGCGGTCCGAGTCAACATCTTACGCGACCTCCTGCATGG